>Ga0310696_10000988_pt1 | contig 41809 bp, 70 predicted proteins | sample AusTroGonzalo_MG_4_FD_203885 | JGI IMG/M metagenome (GOLD analysis project Ga0310696, IMG submission 203885) | Bovine rumen microbial communities from tropical cattle in Woodstock, Queensland, Australia - Gonzalo_02 (v2) (version 2) | ecosystem: Host-associated > Mammals > Digestive system >... | reverse complement strand
ATCGGGCTTCCGTCCGGGTATTTGGCTCCGAGCAGTTCTTTGATTGTTTCGTGCTCCTCTTTGGTGTCCGGTCCGCCTGCGAGCTGCGGTCCTTTGGCCGCCGGCTTTGGTGCGGGCTTTGGATCCTGGTGTGGCTGCTGCTGCTGTGGAGTTGCTGCATCTGTATCCTCGTCCGAGCTTATTCCAAGAATTGCGCTCAATGCGTAGCGCTTCATATAGGTAATTGAAGCGCCCATGTTCTGAGCCGCGTTGGTCTTTGCCATTGCTATGTCCGGCAGTGCTATGGTGTCCTCTATCCATTCGCCTGCGGTATTAAAAAGCCGTGTTGTAATTCCCGGGCGTCCTTCTATCATTGTGAGGCTCTGCATAAAGCCCAGGTTGTTCTTTGCAAGAATAGGGCGCACTGTGGTGATTACTGTGTCTAAGTCAGTGTACTTATATCCGTATCCGCTTTTGTCTTTCGGAAGGGTTACAAATTCTTTCTGTGCTTTTACCATGCCTTCGAGCAGGGTCGTTATTTTTTCGCTTTGTTTCATTGTCCTGTCTCCTAGTCGTAGTTGTAGTTGTCGTAGCTGTCGCCGCTTCCGGAGCTCTTGTCCTTTGGTGTGAGCAGCTGGATGTCGTTTGCGTTGATTGTTATCTTTGAGAATTTCTGGCCGTCCTTCTCCCAGCGGTCCTGCTTGAGGTATCCGTCTACGGCGATCTGCTTTCCTTTGAGCAGGTACGGCTTAAGGTTCTCTGCTGATTTACCGAATAGCTGAACGTCAAAGTAGTTTGCTTCGTCAGCCCATCCGTCTCCGGCTTTAACGCGGCGGTTTACGGCTATGCTCATTTTGGCTATTGCCATTCCGCCTGGCGTGTAGGTTACTTCGGCGTCGCGTGTAAGGCGGCCGATTTCTATTACTCTATTCAAATCTGCACTTGCCATTTTGTATCTCCTGTGAAAAAGGGAACCAGGGCGGGCGATTCTATCCGCCCTGGGTGGTATTCCCTCTTGGCCGTCTTTCCGGCCTGTCATCCAAATTGTGATTGTCTTGCCTGCCGGATTTGTTCCCTCCGGCGGGGGTTTTATTTTTCCCTCATACGAGGTACTTTGCTTTGTTATGCACTCTCCTGGTCGCTCTCCGGCTGCTTGACACAGTCGCGGTAAAAGTTGCAGAATTCAGCGCAGGGGCAGTAATCGGCGCACTTCTTGGATTCGCCTTTGCGCTCCTGGACGTAAAGGCCGCAGCCTCCTGTCTGTTCGATGTACTGATTGGCGGTTTGTTCATCGTCGCAGACTTTTAGTGCGGTCTTTCGTCCTTCTTTCATAACCGCGTATTTTGTCGCGGTCTCCCAGCGTTCGTCGGCGGTGCATGGTGCGATGTCGTCGTCGCCCAGCTTGTATGCTTCGGTTACGCTTCTAATCTTTGCTTTGATTCTTTCCTCGGTTGCTTCCAGGTCGGCCTCGGTTACGTCAAAGGCGTATTTGTACACCGGCTGCTGCGGGTAGTCCGGCTTGCGCTTAGCTTCGGTCTTACTGTGGTCTTTGAGGAAGGCTACAAATTCGCATCTCTTTACGTTCAGTCCGTGCTGTCTCATGAGCCAGGCGTAGGTTAAGCCCTGGGCTTTCCAGTCTGCAAAGTCTCCGTAGATTACCTTCCAGACGCTCGCGGTTTTGTAGTCGCCGAGAGTCTCGGTTTTCATGTCGTAGAAATCTACGCGGCCGGTAACCTTCCAGCCTTCTACTTCAATCTCAAAGGCTTCTTCTTTGAATGCTTCCGTGTCCTGCTTTTCCATGATTGCGTGGAAAGCGGTACCGAATGAAGCCCATACCAAATCTGCGGCGTCCTGCTCCAGCTCGTCAAAGTGTCTATCGTATAAAACGATTTCTTTGTCGCCTTTGAGCAGTGTTGTGGCGCTTAGGCTGCCTGGTCTGTTGTGGCGTACGTCGCTCACAAAGTTTACGAATGCTTCCGGGAGTCCGGCCTTATTTGTTATTTTCATTGGCGTCCTCCTCCGGCTTTTCTATTGGTTTAAGCTGGATGTTCAGTTCCCAGCTTCCGTCATCGAGGTGTTCTGCCCGGTTTATAATCCAGTGCGTCTCACCGTACCTGTTGTAGAGCCTGTCTAAGATGTCGTACAATTCGTTATCCATGGATAACCTCCTGTGTTTTGTTTTCCGCGTCTGCGGTATAGGTGCGGGCAGGAGTTGAACCTGCCGAGCTCTCTGATGGTCTTTGGGTGGAGCTCAACGGTAGGGGTCCGGTTCGCACCAGGGTTTATATCATCTGGGCTCTGAATAGTTTTTTTTCAAATCCCTTTTTTGCTTTGGTGTAGAAAGTTTCGAGCAGGCCGTCTTTGCGTGCCCTGCAAACCTCGGCCATTGCTTTGCAGGTGTTGATCTGCTTCTGCAGCTTGTCCATTTCGCTTTTTGTAGCCATTCTTTTTTTCTCCTAAAAAAGAAAAGGCCCGCTAACTGCTGTGTTGTTAGCGGGCCGGTATTCTCCGTTTGGAGTTCCACCGTAGAAAACGATGGACTAACACAGCAAGAGTTCATCGCTCTCTTTATGTGTTAATCTTAAAGGGTTAAATTGATATTGTCAAGTAAAAAATTAAAATTTGACAAAAAATTTTTTTTCCTGTAAGGTTTGCGTGGTGGCAGGGGTTGGAGTGTCTATGTCTAATTATTTAGCTCTCCAGCGCCGCAAAGCCTATTATATTCCGCTTGTGGCCGCTGGTACCCTATCTATCAGAAAATGTGCAAAATTACTAAATCTGTCATCGCAGTCCGTTTTCGTTCTCAAACACAAATACCTGCAGAAAGGTGCGGCTGCTTTCGTTAATGGCCATCGTGGCCTCGCTTATCAAAAAAAGAAATATTCGGATGAATTCCGCGCCGAGCTGGTCCGGCTCTATCGGGAGTTCTGGCCGGACTCGCCGTTCGCTACCTTCTGTGAAAACCTCCCGGTTTATCACGGGCTTATGGTGCCGTATCATGTCGTCCGCCTGGTTCTCTATGAAGCCGGGATCAAGCCTCCGCGCTCGTGGTCTACTAAAGAAAAAGCCCAGCATAAAAAGCGCGATGAACGGTCGCGCGAGGGTGAGCTCGTTCAAATGGACGCCTCGTGCCATGACTGGTTTATGGACGGGCGCTATGAAACTCTGCATGGCGGTATCGATGACGCTACGCATCGCGTGGTCGGGTTGTACTTCTGTCTTAATGAATGCCGCCTGGGGTATAACGAGGTTCTCCGGCAGACCTGGTTCCGCTACGGCCGGCCGGTGTCGTACTATATCGACCGTCATTCGTCCTTTGTCCGCTCGGCGCGTAAAAAAAATAAATCTATCGGTGAGCGGCTGCTGTATTCAAAAAACGAAAGTACGCACTTTCGGGACCTCTGCGATGAATTGTCTATTGAGGTTATCCTGGCGCTTTCGGCCCAGGCAAAGGGGCGCGTTGAGCGGTTGTGGCAGACTCTCCAGGGAAAGCTGCCGTTTATTTTCCGGTACCTAAAAATCCGGGATATCGATTCTGCGAATTCTTTTTTAACTTCCTGGCTGGATTCGTTTAATCGTAAATATGAACGTATCGCTAATAGCGATATTAAAGCCTGGCGTCCGCTTCCTGCCGGGTTCGACCTGGACTACAAGCTCTCGGTCAAATTCTCGTGTCGTACTGATTCGGGCGGGTTCTTTACTTTTCATGATTGCGATTTCCGGCTTATCGCTCCAGCCAGGTCTTACGTTGCTTTCGAGCTCTGCCTGTCGGAGCGCTTCGGCATCCGCGCGTATATGCACGGCCGGTGGTTCCCGGTCGAGCTTGCGGTCGGCTTCCTGCAGGACGTCCGGGGTGACCGGATGCCTGCGGTTGAAAAAGATCTGATTGCGCGGTACCTGCTTTCAGATCTGCACTGCGATTACGCTTAGGCCGGCTGCTGTTCTTCCGGTTCTTTCGGTGGTTCCGGATCCTGCGGCGGAGTCGGGTCCTGCGGTGGCAGCGGCTTGTATTCGTACTTCTCGTAATGCTTCGGGTGCGGGCGCTTTATGTGCGCGAGCTTCTTCTTTCCGTCATCCGTGGTGATTATTGCTTCCAGGATGTCCGGGTGCATGTCTTTTACCGGGCCTATCAGATATTCGTTCGTGTGGAAAATCTGACGGCGGTTGCCTGTAAGTTTTACTTTTATCAGCATTTTGTTTTCTCCTTTGGCGCTATTGTGCCGGCGCCTCGGCGGGTATCCTATGAAACTCTTTCCCAGCAATACTTAACGAGATAAGGGGGCATTTTGTTCACGGCGGTTCCGCTTCCGGTGTCGCCTGTGTTTGCAGGGAGCGAGTGATTGTGGCTTGATACAGTTCCGGTCGCTGTAACGTGGTGTGAGTGTGCTCCTGCGTATGCTGTATTACCTGTAAAGGTTCCCGTATTGGTTACGGAAGGCCCATCTGTAGTTGTTGCCGATTGATTAGTAGTGGTATTCGCAGACTGACTTGAGGTTGCCTTTGAGTTGCTTCCTCCACTTTTTGTTGTCAAAGTGAAAACATTACTATTTGAATTAGTATCTGTAAGTTGATAACTTCCTGATTCAAACCTATATGCACTTCCCGTTCCTCCTGTTGCAGTGGCACGACCTATGTCGTATTGGTGTGTGTGGCTTATGTCTGTATTGTGGGTATGTGTATATTTATGAGTGTGTGCATACCCATGTGTATGCGAATTCAAACTATGATAATGCTCCATTTCGTGTCTGTGGTCATTTACAGTAGATGATAATGTTTCGGTTCCTGTGAATGTCGGCTGCTTGTTTCCTGTGTTACCACCGATTGTGTGGTTGTGGCTCGGGAGGTTATTCGTTACCAGGGTAACTGTTGCAGCTCCGCCGGTCGCTCCGTTGGTGTAGGTGTCTCCGGCTGCAAGAATAAACTTGTCTTTTATGCGCTGCCAGGTGCCGCCGAATAGTGTACCCGGGTCCGTGTTCTGGCTTGACCAGTACAGGCTTCCTATCGGGTGTGCGGCGAGGATGGCCTGGGCTTTCGCGTCGGCGATGAGCTTCTGTATTGCTTCGAGCAGCTGGTTGTCTTTGGTTGCATCCGGGGTCTTGCTCGCTCCGTCGAGCACGTTGTTTATTTCGCGCTCCATCATGTTTACGCCTTCGTTGAGCGCGGTTACGCCGCCGGAGGATTTATTCCATACCCAGTTTACCCATTCGGCCGGGTATACGTCGGCAGGTTGGAAGCCTGCAGCGTATTTCGCGTTGTCCGGCTGGGCTTTGGTTGCGTTGTCTCCGAATACGGGAAAGTTCACTAATGTCTGCGTATTTATCATTTTATTCTCCTTCGTCGCTTACTACCAGGACCTGCGGTTCGGTTGCAATCCGATAGAAAAGCTGCGTTAAAATCCAAATATTTTTAAATCCTATGTTGTCGTTAAAAGTGATTATTATGTCCTGGGTGTCCTCGTCCCATTCAATCGTGTAGTTCTGGCTTATTGCCGAGGCGATAAAATCTACGCTTTTCAGCGTGATTCCGTAGCGCTTCAATTCAGCTACCGCCTTCAAAAACTTTCTGTAAAGGCCCAGGCTCATGTAGTTTGTGTCTGATTCCTGTATCGTGGAAAGCTGGCCGCCTATCTGGCTTCCTACCGTTGACAAGCCGATTTCCTCGTCCTGTACCAGCGGCAGATTGCCCAGGAGCAGTACGTTCTCGCTGTCGAAACCTTCCGGGACTAACGGGCGCAGGTAGCCTACTATGCGGCCTATGTTTTCGAGCTCCGTCTCTTTGGCCGTGTCTATTGAAAGGTTGTAGAGGTAGTTTTCAATTGCCTTTGCGTCCGTCAGTTCGTCCTCGAGCGCTGCTGCATTCGCAGAAATCACCGGGCCGTTCATCTGCCGTGCGTAGTACTTGCTTGGCTCTATCATTCCTCGTACTCCTGTATTGTTATCGTGGCGTCATTAAGCGCCGGGATTACGTTGCAGCTCATCTCTAAGAAATCGGCCCAGGTGGTTCCGTCGGCGCTTATCTTAACGTGTGAAACTTTGGTGTACTGGCAGTCTGTAAAAGGTGCGCAGGCGAGCACCTGGGTTACCGTCTCGCCGATTTCCCAGGTCGCGCTGGCGTAGATTAAATCCTTTTTAATCTGGTTTTCTACCTGGAGGCCTACTTCGGCATCCTTTTCAAGATAAACCTTCACGTATATGTTCTGCCGCTTTGCGTCGTCGTATTTAATCGGGATCGCCTGGCCGGAGCTTGTTACCCATTCCTGCTCGTGCTTCGGGTCTCCTGTTCCAGGAACCGCAGCGCTCAAATTCTGCGCGCTTTCTACGTTGGCGATTGTCTGGTCTAATTCCTGGATTCCAAGAACCGGCACCTCGTAGGCTCCCCATTCAGTGCAGGTGAACGGCAGGGCTGCGCTGGTTCCGGCGTTTACTGTGGCTGCGGCGTTTATCTGGAAAACGTGGCCGTTGTAGGTTGCCGTGGTTGTTCCAGGGATCGTCGCGTTGCTTGCTCCGGCGGTTATCGTAATATTTACCGTTGAGTAGGTTCCTTCCGCATTCGGGTCGTTCTGGGTCGGCGCGTTCATGTACTCGGCGTAGGTCTCGGCGATCTTGTCCGAGCTTCCAAGTATTACGATGTACGCTGTTCGCGGATCAACCTCTACGTTTCCAAGAAGCTCGAGCGGTTCGCTTACGTTGTAATTGAAATAAACGCGGGCGTGGCTTACTCCGGTCAGTTCTTCCAGGGCGCGCTTGCATCCGTCTAACGAATACTTGATTGTGTTTGCGTTGAGCAGTCTCTGCCGCAGGGCGTTGGTTGTCTCCGGTGCAATTCCCGGCACCGAGCTTGTCGGGTTCTCTACGGTCGCCAGGTTTGCTATGTCTACGTCAAAGGCGGTTACCTCTCCGCTCAAAACTACGACCGGCCCTAAAGTGTCGCAGACCGTGTCTATTATTGCCGTACTTCCGGCGCTGATTACGGTCTCTACCTGGGTCACAAAGTTTACGTCCTCGTAGGGTGCTTTGGTTCCGGCCGGTATTACGCACTGGCCGTCGGCGCTTGCGGTCGCTACGAGCTTGAGTGTGGAGTAGCTTCCAGGGTTTCGTGTAATGGCTGCAATCGGCAGCAGGTTCTCTATCTGGGCGTCGTCACAAAGCTCGATGTTAAAACTGTTAATCGCGCGGCTGAGGTCCTGGTCGTTATCGGCCAGGCGGTTGCCGTCTCCGAGCGCGAGTAAATATAAGGCGTTGGCGTAGTTCTTTTTCATCTGGACTACGTTGCCGTCCTTATCCCTTATATTGTTCGCGATCAAAAGTTCATTTATTTTATCTACGATTCTGTCGGCGTGCTCTGTGGCTGTCTGCGGTTCCCATGTCTCGCCGTCAATTTCAAATGCCATTGTTTTCCTCCTGTGGAGCCTTTCCTATACTCATAGTCAGTTGGTCGTTTTCGATGTCGTACTGCGGGTAGTAGTCGCTTCTTTCTACATTGGCCAGGCTGTCGCGTACGTAAAAGTCCAGGACTCCGAATGAAATTTTATTAGTTAAAAATTCCGTCCATGGTACTCCGGCCTCCGGCAGCTGCGGTACGGTGCCTATTATGAGAAATCCGGCCAGGGTCGCGCTCTGCAGGTTCTCCTGGTCGTCCGTTATAATCGGGACGATTCCGTCCTTTACGTCGCAATCCCAGCTTACGCCGGCGCTTGTTATATCTTCCGCTTGCATTTTCAAATCCATATCTATGCTCCTTTCATTTTGGTCTGTCCTGCATTAGTTATTTTTACTATTTCCGAGACTTGAGCCGGTATTGTTGACGAGCCGGATTGTTCCTGCCCGATTACTGTAATCGTTGCGCTTTGGTCTCCTTCCAGCAGCGCCTGGTTGCTTTCTATCTTTACGTGTTGTGCACTTGCCTGTATGCTTCCGCTTCCAGTTCCGCTTCCTGGTACCCAATTCGGACTTATTGTCGGGCTTGCGCTGTATCCGCTTATTGTAAATGCCAGGGTTTTATATGCGGCTTTACCGTCTGCTTTTACTTTTGTAGATGTCTGACCTTCGGTTATGGTTATAGTACCGCTTCCTCCGTTTTGAAACTCCAGGGTACAGCCATCTACCGCGATTGCCTTTGTCATGGCGTTACCTCCAGGGCTGCGTCTCCGGTGGTACTATTTACAATTGAAAACTTTGAGCAGGCTATTTTGATTTCAGAGTTCGCCGTCAATTCGTAATCTCCGAGATTTATTGATAGCTTCCCGTTCTCCGCTTTTACCTGGACTTTGGCCGTGCTGTCAAAAACGCAGAGCGGCAGCGCCTTCATGGTCTCGCGGGTGTAGTGGATGTAGCTCGTTGTCTCCGTGGCCATTGCTACGCTTCCGGTTTTCGGTACGTAGTCTTTGAGCCCGAGCAGGAGCACTTTGTCTCCGGCTTTGTAGTCGACCTGCAGCGCAAAGCCTCCGCAGGAAAGGGTCAGCACCTCCAGGGCCTTTGTCGTCGTCGGGCGCAGGCTCTGTCCGCTCAGTGTCTTTAATATTTTCGCGTGGACTACGTCTACCGTTTTGTCCGCGTTGACCGTCTTAATGTAGCCGTAGTCGACGATGTAAAAACTCGCGAGTATTGATTCTATTAAGTTCCGGTCGGTGTAGCGCTCGGCCTCAAATATGTTATCCATTTTTCTTCCTTCCTACTAAGAAGCCCTGGACCGTCATGCTGTTCGCGCCTCCGGTGGTGGCAAATTGAAAGCTCAGCGCAGTTACCTGGATGTCCTGCGTTCCTCCCGCGCTTCCTACTTTTACGAGGTTCCGGATGTAGGTCCGGCTTGGAATTGTCAGCCTGTCGCCGATCCGCAGCTCCGGCATCCATGGTGCCGTTACCGTGGTGTAGTAGGTTCCGTCGCTTCCTCCGGTGTTCTCCTGCGGCGGTGCGCTCATGTACTCCAGGACGTAAGAATTCACGTAGTCCAGGTAGTCGTTCATGCGGATTGCTATGAGGTAGTTCCCGCGCAGGTATATGTCGAGCTTCTCAAGTCCAAACATATTTTTTAATTTTTCTATCGCGCCGCGTACGGATCCGTCGTATTCAAATCTTTGTTTTATCTGCAGGAGCTTTGCGTGCTCCGTCGCGTGTACCATATAAACTCCGAGCTTCTGACCTATCTGGTTCAGCGCCGAGGTGAGCGGGCTACCCGCTTCGAGTGTCATCTGTATTGTGGCATCAAGCCAGGGCTGGACGCTTCCTTCTTTGCACTGTATTACCGTGCGGCCTTCCGGTCCCGGCTCCTCCTGGTACATGGAGTAAATCTTACCGGTAAACGTTGTAGTGCGTCCTTCGTAGCCGGCCTCGACTTCTATCGTGCTGTAGTCCTGGTGTTTTAAATTCAAATATAAATTTTTTACCGTTATGTTAAAAGCCGGGATGTATCCCTGGCTTGAGAATGTTCCGTTAATTTCTATGGCAGGCTTTCTCCCTTTGGTCGGGCAGTCGATTACCGTAACGCCGCCGCTTCGGGTGTAAATGGTGAGGCGGATGATTCTGTTGAAATTCTGCATTATTGCCATGTCAGTATATAAAGCTCCGCGTGGTACAGTTCGCTGTAATCTATGCGCTCCATCTCGCCTTCGATTACGAGTCCGTAATCCTGGCAGCCGGTCCAGCTTACTACGTTCGGCTCAGTTCCCGCCTGGCGTACCGTTCCGTCCGGCAGGGTTACCCATAGGTTCCAGCGGTCGTTAAACCATTTGAAATGAAAATCAAAAAGGCCGCCCTCGGCTGTACATGTGAAGTTAAAATTTTCCTGCGGGTCCGCGCTCGGCCAGGGCACCAGTTCTTTCTTCGTGTATTCCTTCATGTCCTTATAGTCATTTTGTTTTCTCTGCTTTTTCAGTTAGCCATGAATAACCGCTATCAGTTAGTCATGAATAACGCGGCCGTTTTTTGCTTCAAATTGACTAACGTTCGTTAGTATAAAAACTAACAGTCGGTAGTCAATTTTTGCCGTAGAAATGACGAGTAATTAATTAACCTCCAACAAGTAGAACAGAAGGCCCCTAGGATTGAAAAAACGGGGGGTATTTTTGAGTTTTTGAGTAATTTGTCGACCGATTGCAAAATGGCCGGATTTGGCCCTAGGATTGCTCACGTTGCGTCGGAGGGTTTGCGCCTGGGTCAAATTTCGGTTAAAACGGGCTATTTACGGCCTTTTTGGGCGTTTAACGTAGTTTTCCTGCAAATATCACGATTTCGCAAGAAACAGAAAACGAGTACAATTTTACGAGTATTTTGTTTTGTTAGTCTAAAATAACCGCAGTGAGCTTACTACGGTTCCCAGGCTCGCCATCGGTCCGAGCGCGCTTCCTACCTGGGCTATCGATTTTTTTACGCGGTTGAGCGCTCCGCTTACTCCGCCTACTAAAGCCGAGAGCCCTGTCTCCATTACGTTGATTTCCTTAAGGGTCATAGAGAAAGGTATGGCGTTGGCAGCGTCCTTCTGCTGCGCGGTCTGCAGGCTCTTGATCACTACGTTGTCATAAATCTGCGCGCTTCCGTCTTTGTAAATCAGAACGGCGCCGCGTTCGAACCACTGCCACAAAATGTCGTTGTTCAGTTTGATTGTCGGTTGAAAGTAGGTAGTCTGGTCGGTTGCTTTGTTTCCGGTTATGTAGCCGGATAAATTCCAGCTCTTGCTTCCTGGCGCTACGTTGTCGCTCACGTAGGTCTTTGCGTCGGTGCTGATTACCAGGCTTTCGGAGACTTCGGCCTGGGCGGACTTCTGGCTTGTTTCGCATTCGAGCGGGATTGCCGCTACGGGCCCCTGGGTGATGTCTTTGTTTATGAGGGTCGGCGTGCTTATGCAGGTCTTTGCCAGTGAAAGCGCCGCGCGGCTTCCTTCTATGATTTTCAGTGTCAGTCCGTCCATCTTATTTTCCTCTTTCTTTTATAGTCATTATCCCTTATACTGTACTCATGTCTGTTGCCGTTGTAATTATTATTATCTGTGGTGTGGTCTTATTGTCGTCTCGTAAACGTGCGCCGTCTAAGTCGCATAAAGCCTCAAAAAAAATTGATTCCTTTTCGCTTCCGGTTGATAAAAACGAACGCCGCTATATGTCTAAAAACGTCCCGCTGCTCCTGCAGGGCTTCGGGGTCTTTTCTGCATCCTATCTTTCGCGCTTTGCTTCCTCTTACCTGGCTTCCGGCCATGCTCCAAAATTCACGGAGCAGGAGCTTCTTTCCGGTGTGGAACCGTCCCGCGCTTCCTGGGTTTTAAATCACTGCTTGCGCCTGGCTTCTGCCCGCTACAATAATGCGCGGGCTGTCGATGAAGGTCGCACCGCTGAGGCGTCCTCCGTCTCTGTCAAACTGCAGCGGCCATGCGGGACCTGCTCCCGCGTTCCTGCAGAAAAAAACTACAAGCTGAATTCTTCGGTTCCGGTCTATCCGTGCGTCGATTGCCAGGAAAACGATTTTTGTATTTTCTGGTATAAGCTCAATTTTTAGCGCGTGCCGCTCATCAGTTCAAGCCGTCGCGAGCTCTGTTCCAGTACGGCCATGAGTCCTTCCTGGGTGCCTCTGTATGCCTGGGCTTTGAGAACCTGCGGGATGTCGTTGCCGCCGTTGATTGTGAAATTCTGATTTATTACGTACTCGGCCGGTGCCTGCACCTGGGTCATGCTCTGCGGGATAAATGCCCGCGCCAGGTCGCCTACGTTGCGTGCTGCGAATACCCAGTCATCCGGTGCTACCTGGGTTACGGTTCCGTCCGGGCGCATGATTCCGTCTTTGAGCCATTTAAAGTTTTCTTTGCCGCCGACTTTGTCGATTAAGTTTTTCATCCGCGGGTTGAGCTTGTCGTATTCCAGCTTGTTCCATGGAGTAATCATCCAGGCGCGCGGGTTCGCTGCTTTCCACATGTCCTCTACGAGTCCGCGTACGTAGTTGAGGTCCGTGTACTGTACGTCGTTCATCCCGAGGTCTTTCTGCTCCTGCTGCTGGTTCTTCTGGTCTACTTTGTCTGCCAGGTCTACTACCGGTGCAGCAGCAGCCTTTGCGGCGGCTACGTAGTGCTCGCCGGCAGAGCTCCAGTCTCCCTGGGCTGCGCTTTTTACCATTTCCTTTGTTTCGCTCGCGGTTGTTTTTACCGAGTCTACGATTGACTCCGCGGTCTCTTTGAGTTCTTCATTGTTCAGCACGTCCTCTACGGTGTCGACGATTTTTCCTACCAGGCTGCCGACTCCCTTTGCTATCTCTCCGAGCGTGCTGGCGATTTCCGGTCCGTGCTCCAGCAGCCATTCTTTTAAATCCTTCACGTAAGGGATCAGCTCCCGGGCTACATTGTCACCGAATAATTTAGTAAGGCTCGTCAATTCTTCTTTGATGTATCTGGTCTCGGTTACGAATGCGGCGGCAGCTTCTTTGTCCTCGTTCGTCTCGAATTGTGTACGGCCTACGCCGTTCAGAAAGTCGCCTATGCTCATTCCCTGGCGCTGCAGATCTACAAATAGCTGCTGGCCGGCTTCTCCCAAAATGTCGCCGACGATTGTGGTTATGCGCAGCTTGGTCTCGTTTGTTCCGTCGAGCTGGGCCTGGGCTCGTTCTATAATTGTTTTCATTGCGTCGGCCGGATCCATTCCCTCCAGCTCGTCAAAGCCGATCTGCAGCTTTCCTAACTGCTCGGCGTATGCTTCGAGTCCGCTTCCGTCTATCGTGAGGTGGTTCATTACGTTGCCGAGTTTACCTATAGCGCCTACGAGTCCGTTGGCATCCGCTCCGGCTATTTTGGCTGCGGCTTTCCACAAGTTGAGCTTTTCTGTGGTGGAGCCTATCACTTCTGCAGTGTGGATCTCCTGCGAGGCCATCGCTCCGGACGCCAGGGCGGTGGAGGCCATTACTACGGCAGCGTTGCGCGCGGCTCCGATCAGTTTGTTGAAACTTTCGGCTACGCCGTCTATTAATTTGTTTCCGGTCTCAAATGAGTTTTTATCTGGGTTCAGCCCGAGCGACATGAAAAAGCCGCCGATATTAGTCCCTGGCATATATTTCCTCTATCTCTGATTTCGCCCTTAAACAAGCGAGCCCGTCGAGCATGTCATCCAGGTCGTCGGGCTGTCTTGCGTATTCGCGGCAGAATGAATAAAAAAGCCAGAGGTAACCGTTCGGGCAGTTCCGTTCGATTGCCCTCTGGGCTCTCACTTCTTTTATTCCGTCGCTTCGGCGGCTGGCTCCCTGGGCTTGGAGAGCCGCACGTATTTTTTTAGAAAATGTCCGTACAAAGCGTCAGCTATCGCTATGAGCGCGAGCGGATCCTTTTCAAATAGAGGGATTCCTTCCAGGTTGTCCTCCGGATCGCTCATGCAGAATTTTTCTGTCTCGCCGTTCGGGCATTTTACTTCTACATTCTTTCCTGCTATGCAGATTTTCATAATCCGCAGCTTGTTTTCAAAGCTCGGACTCTGTAATACCCGGCAAATCTCCAGCGTGTTTGCTTTGTTGATTCCGTCCGGGAATTTCACCTCAAATAAAGCTACATAGCTTGTGTCCCCGAGGTCCCGGTTTATTTTCTCCAGGCCCTCGGTGTAATCTTTGCGTGTAAGTGTCAGCGCTTCCATTCTGTCACCTCTCTACGCTATTCTGTTGCAGCTTCGTCGTCGTCTACCTGGCCGTAGTTCCATACTACCTGGTAGTCGGCTGCGTCGTTGCCCTGGATATTCAAAGGCGGGCAGCTCTTTACTGTACATGCAGTGAATGTCTGGCCTTCTGTCTTGCCGTTGATTTCCTGGGTGATACGGATTGTACCGCCTACGCTGTCGCCGGCTTTCTTCAAAGCGTTGGCAATCTTTACCATGTCGCCTGCAGCTCCGGTCTTTACTACATTGAATGTAAGCGTTCCGGCGCCGTTAGTGTTGGTAATTGTCAGCGTGTTGCCGTTGGCCAGCGCGATAATCTTCGAGCTGTCCATGGCCTGCTGGGCCTGTACCATCTGTCCTTCAAGACGGAAGCCTGCTATGGTTGTAGGTACTCCGCCGTTAAAAAGCGGGTGTGTCAGTGTTACGCTGAATTGTCCCGCTGCTACGATTGTATGTTCTGCCATTTTCTACTTCCTCCCTTATCTTGTAGGCTGGTCCATGTAAAGTGTACCGTAAATTGTTACGGCGCGTACTCCGTCGATGTAGTCAGCCTGCCATGCGTTCGGTACGATTATCTGGTCGCCGGAGCTTGGCAGGTCTGCAAAGATTGGCGCAGTAATCTGGAAATTATCGAGCCTTCCGAATGCCAGGAACGGGCGCACTGTGTCGCTCAAAATCAAGAGGCAGCCCTGGTAAGTCTGGTTGTTTCTAAAGGTGTTCATGCGGGTGATGTAGTTCGCGGTCTTTACTTTGCATACAAACTCGATGTAGGCTTTTACCCAGTTTGCTGCTACGCTGTCGCCGTTCAAATAAAGGCTTCCCTCGGTTACGACGTTTTCTGTTCCGTCGCCTACCCAGGTGTTGTATCCTACCTTCTGTCTGTCGAGCGCTGCCTTCTGTGTTGCAGAAAGGTTGGCGTGTTCTCCGTCTGTTCCTGCAGGGCCCGAGGCGGCGATTGTGTTAAACTGTACCATGTCGCAGCTGTTGCCTACCGGGGTTCCTGTTGCGTTGGCTACAGAAAGGCTTGCGCCGAGCTGAGCCAGGGCCGGGTTGATTGCGCTGTTCGAATTGTAAACTACGCGGGCGTTGCTCTGGGCTGTGGTGAGCGCGCTCATCAAGCTTGAGCTTGAGCTCAAAATTGACTCGTCGTCGGTGCCTACCCATAAAACGCTGTAGAGCGGGTCTGCTTTACAAAGTTTCGAGAGCGCTACCTGGGCGTCGGTGTATCCTGCGCTTGGTGCAATTGCGAATTTAAAATAACCGTACATTTTCTTGTCGGCGTATACGTCAGCCAGCGGTGCTGTTGCAGGGATCGGGTCTCCGGTTCCCTGTGGTGTGTCGGTGTCGTATACTGCGATTCCCACCTTCGCGGTGGTTGCTTTTGTGAAGAACGGAACCAGCCAGGTCTTAAGAAGCCCACCGGTCAATTCTCCGTAGTTGCTTGAGTCTAATTCTATGAGTTGTCCGGCTTCTACTGTCAGAATGCCTGGCAGGTATGTTTCGGCCTGGTCAACGTGCATAAAAATCATAGCTCGTGAGTAGTTTTCTCCCGCCATCGGTGTGATGACCGTCTCTATCGGGTAGTTGACGTTTACCTGGGCTATGGAGTTTTTGAATTGTGACATGTTCGTCCTCCTTCTTTAGTCTTATAGTTATTTTTTTATAATTTTTCCGTTCAAAATTAAGCCGGGCATCCTGCCCTGGTTCGTATCGAGTAAGCTGTACCACTGTACCCGTATTGTCGTATTCCAGGCCATTACCGTGTTGTTTCCGTCCTGGGAGAATATCGAGCTTACCGCGTCGTATTCGTCATTCATTATGGCGCCCTGGACCGTTTTGAATTGCGCCTGTACGTCGCTTCTCATCGGCCAGTACGCTACGCTGTTCGCCAGGTCCTCGCTCTGCGGTCCTACAAACTGCAGGTCGATGTCGGCTATCTTTAGAACCGTACCGCCGTTGACCTTTGTCTTTATCTGGCCCTGGGTCTGCGTGCCTACGTCGTAAAACGGCAGCGTCCTCGGCCGGTTCTGTCTTATCTGGTATGCGCACCAGTTCTCTATGTTCGCATTGGCTTCCTGGGGGTTGAACCAGTTGCCCTGCTTGGGTACGACGTACTTCTCGTTAACCGAGAGAATTGCCGCCAAGATTCCACGTAGCGTTGTCTGATTCAGCTCCATTGTTTCCTACCACCTTATTCAATGTATATCTAAAAAATCCGCCTTCGCTCTCCCAGTCGTTGTCTGCTGTAAGGCGATAAACGGATCCGTTGATGTCCGTGAATTTATCCGCGAGTCCTCCGGTCTCGGTCCACAGTTCCATTCCTTTGGTGTGGACCAGGTTGCCGTTGCTGTCCCGCGTCTGGTCTCCGGCAGTGTTTTGAAAAACGCCGGTTATTGTCTGGGTTATAAGCTCGCCGTTCTGGTCGAGCACCTTATCCCAGCCGCCGTTCATTTTCGGCTTCATGTCATAAACGGTGAGGCTTCGTCTCTGTTCCGGCCAGTATAGCAGCATGTCTCCGTATACGCTCATTTGTGTACCTCTCCGTTTATTACGTAGTGCAGCGATTGGATCATGTTCGCGCCGTCAATAAGCGGCGTGTCGCTGCCTTTCCATCTGATTGTGCTCTTGGCGTTCGGCTTCTTCTGTTTGTAGTAATCGCTTCGTACAAACTCATCTATGGCGCCTTTCGCCAGGCTTCCTACTTTGTTCCAATTGGCCTTCTGGCCGTCCGCGATTTTCTTCGCTTCGTCCTGGATGGCTCTTTTAATCTTGCCCAGGTTCTGCCGGATTCCTTCTTCCAGGAAAGGTCGGGCCGGGATGTTCTGGGTGCCGTAGTGCAGCATCTTTGCCAGCTCTGCGGTCTCTATCGGCTGCTGGTCCATCGGGTCCTCGCCGTTGATTCCTACGTACTTGCCTCGGCGCTTTTCGTTCGGTTTATCAAAGTCGTCTTTGTGCAGCGTGTTTACGTGCTCCAGCCCGCTTGGAAATCCGACCAAAATCTCGACATTTGCTTCCGTCATAAGATTCCGGATTTTTTGGAGGTCTATCGTGTTCTGGATTTTTACTCTGATTCCCGAGTCCCAGGCGTTTCCGTCCGTCGGGTTAAGTCCGGCGATTCTGCTAGGCATAGATTCCGTACCTCTCCGGCGCGCTCTGTATCATCGTGAGCGCCTTCTGGCCGAATAGGTTTGAGTTCAGCTGCTTTAGGCCTTCCTGGGCTTCCATATCAGAAAAGCTCACGGATGTTCCTCCTATGCTTTTTGAGCTCAGTGCCATTCCGCCGTTGCTTACTACGCCTGTTACCGCGGTCGGCTTCGTGTCGGCCAGGTACCAGGCTGTAAGTAAATTTATACAAAGGTTGCGCTTTGCGGTCCGGGTCGGTTCTTCCAAAACTCCCCAAAGCTGCAAAACTCCACTGAACATGACGCAGACTTCGTCGTACGCAGCGTTAATCTGCTGGTCTGTGAGTGTCGGGAAATTGTCAGCGTATTTGAAATCTGCACGTGTCATGTTCGTCCTCTCTATTCTTCTTCAGGAGCTTATTCTCCAGCGGCTTCTGCTGCAGCTTCTTTAAGCTGCTTTATAAGCACGGCCTTCTTCTTGTTCGGATCAAGTCCGAGGGCCTCTGCGTATTTCTGAAGTTCTTTATAATCTGCTTTGTCAAAGTCGATGATGTCATCTTCTTTTGGCTGTTCTGCAGCAGCCTGTTTTTTGAGCGCTTCGTTCTCGGCCTTAAGGCGAGCGATTTCGTCGTTGGCTTCGTTGATTCTCTCGGCGCTTGATCTGTAGCTTTCCGGCAGGTGGTTCAAGACGCGGATTTTCTTTAAGCTTACGAGCTCTCTAAAAAATGGCTCGTTCTGCTCCAGGCGTTCGAGTTCTCTGTCCTCGATTTCTGCTATGTTTTTCATTGGTCCCTGGGCGCTTCTGGCCGGGATTGTCTTTCCGATTGACGAAAATGTCACCGGGTACTGATAAAAAGATTGAATATATTTCATTTTTTTGTCCTTCTAAAAATTAAGGGAAATTTCCGCTATTTTCCGCTGATTTCCCATGTTTGAAAATAAGGCCAGGGCGAGGAACTTCCTCGCACCTGGTCATTTGGTTATACTCCTGTAGCCTCTTTAGTGTAGGTTGCAGTAAGTACGGCGCTGTCAGTTCTTCCGCTCTTTACGGCAATTGCTTTAATTGTCTTAGTTGAGCTGATTGAGATTGCGCTTGTGTACTTTGTGCTTGCACTTGTAGGTGTCGAACCGTCGTCAGTGTAGTAAATGTCAGCGCCTTCTGTTGCGCATGAGAGTTCTACGCTAACCGATCCGGAGAAGTCTCCGGCTGGTGGGTTGGCCACCGGCTTTGCTACGTACTTTGAAGATCCAAATCCTTCGTATACCTTTACGGCAATTGAAACCGGAGCGAATACGCCGGCAAATCTGCGGAGTACTGCGTGCTGCTGGTCGTAGCTGTTTGGATATACTGGGTATGTGAAATTCTCGAGCGGTACGCCGAGGAGCAGGATGTCCTGCTTTTCGTCGTTTGGTCCGGCTCCAATTTCCGGTGCAGTGATTACTGTGTAATCGCTGTTTGTTGGATTGAAGTCTGTATTTGCTGCGAGCATTGGATCAGCAAAGAATTCTACAGTTGGCTTGCTTCCGTTCTTTGTTACGCCTGCATTGAAGTTTTCTTCAAAGATTGCCAGGGCGCTCTTTGCTTCGTAGGTGTTGCTGTAAGGTACGGATGTAAGCAGATTGTAGGCCTTTGGTGATACGGCTACGCGTACGATGTCAAACTTGTTCTGGCTTGCGTCCATGAAGTCTGTAACCATCTTTGCGAGCGCGCGGTACATGCTGTAGCCTTTGTTTGTGTTTGTGTCGTCTGCAGCGATTTCCTCGAGTGTCTGGCCGTTCCAGGTTGTTACGCCGTTTACGTCAAACAAGCCGAGTGTGTTTGTTTCCTCGTTTCCGTAGTAGGTGAGGTAGTCTGTAATCATGTCGATTACGTACTGTGCGTAGCGCTGCTTTTCAGCCATCAAGCTGCCGGCAAATGGTGAGCCGTTGTCGCCCTTTGCGCGTTCCATTTCTTCAATTGTGAAATTAAAGAAAACCTTGATGTTGATAATGGCGCTTGTCATGATTCCGCCCTGTACGTTTACGTTCTGCTTCAAGTTGGCAGCTACGGTACCGGCTTCGTCAATCAATCCCCATCCCGAGTAAGCTGCGAGCGCGAGGTTCTGTACTTCTCCCCATGGGTTTGTTCCGCCCATTCTCTTTACGAGGTCGCGTGCGTGGCTGTAAAGGAGCGGCTGTTTGAACATCTCCGGGAAGTATGAAGCGTTCCATGGGCTGATTGCCTGGGCTACGATCAATTCTCCCGAGTCGCCTGTGTAGGTCTTGATTCCGCTCTTGGTGTACTGGTAGTCGTATTTACCAGTGCGTGGGTTGTAGCGTGGCTTCATGTTTACGGCCAGCGGGTTGGCTTTGTACAAAGCTTCCATCTCTGGTGTAAGTCCGATTGCCTGTCCGAGCGCAGCCGAGTCGCCTACGTAGATAGGGTTTGCTACGGCTGATGCTGGTACTCCGTATTTAGGGTCGCTTGCGCGTCCGATCTGCAGGGTTGCGTCGCGGAGGAGGTCATTGGCCTTTCCGTTCATCCCTACCATTCTGCTGGCCATTTTGCCGAGCTTTTTGAATTCTGATGAACATTCAATTCTCATTGTGGTCCTCCGTTATGAAATCCAAACGTAGGCGCCGTCGTCTGTAATTTCTACTACTGTGGCTCCTGCGAGCAGTGTGTGGCTTGCGCCTGCTGATGATGAAACAAAGCCGATCTTGCCGTTCGAGTTGTTAAACTCTACTTTGTAACCGAGTACTGGGTCGAGGTCATCTTCCCATTCTGTGATTTTTACCAGGCCCTTTGCGATAAAGGCGCATGGCATTCCTGCCAGGTATTTGCCTGGGTGTGCGAGCGCGTTCTGGGCTACGGCATCGTCAAATACTACGATTCCGCGTGTTACGTTCGAGCCGCTGTTGCCTGCTACAATTGCTGTAGGATCATCAGCTGGGGCCGAGCATACTACACCAAATGGGAGCCCGCCGCTCTGGTTTGTGGCGTCAACAATGCCGCCGAGCTTGAGGTAGCCTTCCTGGAGCGGTACTGCCTGTGCGGTCAGTGCGAGCTGTCCTTTGAAGCCTACGCTTAATGAAAGGTTAGAGTCCATTGTTACCTTCCTCCTTCTTTAGCTTTTGCGAACATCTCGGCGAGCGAGCCTGTTGCTTTGTTGCTGTTGTTTACTGTGATTGGAATAAAAGGAGCAGCATTGTCTGTTACGACTTCTTCTTCCTTTTCTTCTTCTTCAGTTTCTTCTTCTTCTGCCTCTGGAGCTTCGTCCTGGCAGGCAGCGTCCTCGGCCATGCGCTTCTTGATAAACTGGTAGATTTCTTCCAGTGTGTAGTCTGCGTTGGCTCCTGGTTCTGCATCCTTCGGTTCGCCTTCTTCTGCAGGTGGGACTTCTGTCTCCTCTGCAATCTCGGCTACTTCTTCGGTTGCTTCTGGCGCTGGTTCTTCTGCTGCTTCCGCCGCAGCTGCTTCTTCTGCAGGTGCTTCTTCTGCTGGTGGCTCCGGCACGTCTTTCATTGCTTCGGTGTCGAGCTTCTCAAACAAATCAGCTACCATTCCTGCGGCTTCCTTTGCTGCAGCTTCGTCCTGTTCCTTTACGGCTTTGAAGTCGTCCAGGAACCTGTCGAGCTTTGCTTTGTCCTCGTCGCCAGGAAGGTCTGCAGTGAAACCTTTGAGCTCGTCTACTTTGGCGGCTACTTCTTCCTCTGTGAGCTTGTCCTTTCCTGCTACGAGTTCCTCGAGCTTGGTTCTGAACATGCCCATGTCGTTGTCGGTAGTCATTACTCGTTTACGCGCTGCTCGGAATAATCCTGTTAAAAGTTTCATTCCTTCGTTCTCCTTCTGCTTTTATAGTTATTTATCTTTAACAAAAAGCAGCAGGATTTCGTCTACTGCTTTTGCTGCGATACCAATTGCGGCGATCCAGGCGCCGTACATTGCCGGCTGGAAAAAAGCCAGCAGTGCTACACCTGCAATCTCTACGGCCTCTGTAAGTCCGGTTATCAATCCGTAAAGTTTTTTACTCATGGTCCGCTTCCTCCTTTTGTTTTTATGCTGTCGCTTCCGGCTCGGTGCCGTAGCGCAGGTATTCATAAGTTGTGTTCATCTGTGGAACGTCGGCGATTTTATGGACCTCGGTCTCTGTCGGGTGGCTTGTCGGCAGCCCTGTCATCCAGGACTTTGCTTTGATTCCGGCCAGGGCTGCGAGCTGATTCCAGGTGAGCCCTGCCTCCTGGCGCTTTTCGTTGATTCTCCTGTATACGTTGGTCCAGGAGCTCGGGTTGCCTACGCGGAGCATTTCTGCTTTGCTGTCTACTTTTGGCATTTTTTTTTCTTCCTCCCTTTTTTTTATCTGCAGCGGTCAAAGACCGAGCCTGCGGCTATCTCAAATACGGACTTCGCTTTCGGCGCCTGGTCCAGTACTCCAGCGTACTCTCCGCCGCGTCCGGCCTTAAGCAGCGCCAGGTGGTTTACGTCCGTTATTTCTTTCATTACGATGTCGTACTCCTGGCCGTTCGGTGCGGTTCCTTTCTGCCATTCAAACTCCGCCAGGTAGCCGGGGCTGAGCTGGATTTCTCCGCGCTCGTACGCCTGCAGCGCTTCGTCGTCGTACATCATCATCGTGCTTCTGATTCCTACTTCGTTCGCTTCGCCGATGTAGTCTACGCTCGGGTTCTCTCCGGTCCAGCCGACCGCCAGGTCTCTGAAGTTCTGGCCGTCTACCGGCTCCCGCGGGTGATTGTGTACGAGCGGCAGGCTTTTGAATTTCTCGCAGGCTCCGGCCAGTACGGCAGCAGGCCTGTAAACCTTATAAAGCCTCTTGTCCCTGTCTACCCATTCCGGCGCGTTCTGCAGTGAAAGGCGCAGCGTCGGGAGCTCCTCTTTTGCGTAGTCGTAGATCCCGCTTACTGCGATTCTTATATTTTTAAGTTCCGGCATTTTTCTTCCGTCTCCTGTTGTATTCAAAACGGGGCGCGCCAGGAAAACAAAACGAAAAACCTTAACGCGTCCCTGTGAGGTTGGATGTTCCCTCATCCTTATAGTTATTTTTATTTCCTTTTTTCCGGCCTTTTCTCAAAAAAAAAGCACCAGGGAGGGGCCTGGTGCCATGCTTCTAACTTGTTTATAGGAGTAAAAATGAATATGGTTTCAGCTGGCGCTGGCGGCAGTCCGTGCCGGTTAGAAGCCCGCCGGCATTTTCTGCCTCGCAGATTATGGCTCCGCGTGGGCCGATTCTCCCTCTATAATCGCCCGGGCTGTTTCTCCCCAGGCTTCCCATTCCTGTACCAAATGCTCGTAGTAGTTCAGCGCTTCTACCAGGTCCGCGGTCGTCTCTATCGGTGCGAGCTCGCTTCTCTCTGGCATCGGCGGGAGCACCTTTTCCGGCGCCTTCGGTTTACTTGCGCAGCCGGTCATTGTTAGCGCCAATAATGGCATTAGCAATGCTAACCAGTTCCTCGTCCGTCTTTGCATTTTCTATCTTCTCCTGGACCTTTCCTTTGTCCGAGCTTATCCTGGCTACCTCCTCGGCGTGTCTGAGGAGCTCTGCTATCGTGGCCTGCTGCTTTGCCATCTGTGTCTTTATTTCCGTGTTCTCGCCCTGCAGCTGCTTGCAGACCAGGGCCGTGAAATAAAGCACGATTACCAAAATCAAAATTAAAATTCCAGCTATTACGTATCCGGTCATTCCTGCGGTCCCTCCTGGATATCAATGTCCGGCGTCTCCTGTGTGATTGTGCAGTCCTGCGGCTTTGTAAATTTGTCTAAGGCGATGTTTGTGTCTACCGTTATGAATAAAGCGGCCAGTGTTCCGGCTACCTTACAAAGCTCGGTTATTTCGCAGTTCGTGAAAATCCCGAGCCATTTCAAAACCGCGCCGGTGAGCAGAATAGCTCCGGCTGTAATCTTCGCTATCAGCGATACTGTCTTTGCTTTCATTTTGTTTTCCTCCGTCTATCTTCTTCTTAAATATCCGAGCAGGCCGTCTCTTGAGCGCACTACAATTTCTGCTCCGGCCTGGGTTATTCCGTTCTGTTCAAAAACAATGAAGCTGTCGCCGAGCCTGGCCAGCATGATTGCTACGTGGCCGTACTTGTTCTTTGGTGTGCTATCCCATATCAGAACGTCGCCGGGTATCCAGTTCTTTGCTTTGCTTCTGATAAAGTATTTTTTTTCAAGCGGCATTTTATTGTAGTCCAGGTATAAATCCTTCGCGCCGCCTGTGGTCGCGCATGGTCCGGTGTGCTCCGGGATTCCTTCTACTTCTTTCCAGTACTGTCGCGATAAATCTACGCATTGCGCTCCGTAGGCGCCGTCGTAGTCGACCTTCTTTCCGTTGTATTTGATTACAAATTGCTCCAGGGTCATGTCCGGTTCCTTCCGCCTATTTCAGAAAAAACGAAATAAGCAGGCCTATTGCTTCGCCGATTATTCCCAGGAGCATTCCTATGAATTTCGCCTGGTACTTCTTCTCGGCCTCGGTGATTGCCAGTCTGATTTTTAATTCTACGTTTTCGTTGATTTTTGTAGCTATCTGCTCCGGCATTGCTTTTAAATCGTCCTTGATTTCTTTGAGGTCCTGTTCCATCTGGTTTACCTTTGCTTTCATTTCTTCTGCCGTCATGCGCTTCTACCTTCCTGCCCTTATAGTTCTTTTAGGCGCGTAAGGTTTATTTCGCACCGGCTGTGTCCTTTGTCGTAGTGGTTGTAAATGTTCAAAATGCGCACGATCTGCCAGCGGTCGTCCGCGAGTACTTCTGCGTCCTGCAGCAGATCCATTATTGAGCTCGCCTGGTTGTCGCTGTCGCGCCGTACGTTGTCTCCGTGGAAAAATAAAAGGCTTACGGCCACCGGCGTATCTATGAGGTGCGGAGGCTTTCTCATCCGGCTTATTTGGGCGTGCAGCTGCAGGATTGCGTCATTGTGCCATTTCTGGTGGGCCGCGCTCGGGATCATGTATCCGCTCTTGGTCCGTATCTTTGAGTTCTTTTTGCTCGGGGCCTCGCCCTCGATTACAAAGCTGTAGTCCTCCTGCATCCTAATCCTCCCATTCTACCGGTATGAGCCCGCACCGGCAGTTATAATCGTCGACTTCTACCGGCAGGTCCCGGATTCCGAATATCTGGCCGTCGAGCTGTTTGTGGCTCTCCCGGACTCTTGCATCGTGGCAGGTTACCCATTTTACTTTGGTAACTCCGGCGCTGGTGTACGTGGAAAGGGTGAGCGCCTTATTGAACCTCTGCATCTGGTCTCGTGCAAAAAGCCGCGAGAGGTGGTCTCCCCACTGGTAGCAGATTTTCGTCAAGTCGTCGAATTTCAGTGTAGGGCTTGCTCCGGTTACGTAGTCGTTTATCCGCTGGAGCATTCGGCGCTTGATGTCTTCCTGCTCCCAGGTCAATCGCTCGATTGAATTATCCAGGTACAGTGCTTTGAGCGCTTCCATGTTGTCATTGAATAGCTGCTGCTTGTCCAGGCTGAATTCTGCGAGCACCTTCTGCATGCGCTCTCCGGCGTCATTGAAAAGCCGGCCCAGGTACTCGCTCTGCTCCAGGTCAAGCATGCCTGCGAGCTTCTCGCGGGTCCGCTCGGTTTTATCTTTGCTTACGCTGTCGATCCCTTCCCATTTGTGCTTGAGCGTGTTTTCTGCTGCGGCCATGTTCGCCTGGTTGGCTACCTTCTTGTTTAAGTCCTCGGCTTCCTTCTTCATCTTCTCGAAATAGTCCAGGAGGTCTTTGAGCGTCTCATCCTCGCTTTTCTTCGGCGGGCCCTTTGCATCTAAGGTCGCGCGGCTCTGTTCGGCCGCTTCCTTAATGTCGCGCAGCAGGGTCCTGGCGAGCTCGTTGTAGTAGCTTTTTAAGATTCGCGCCATGCGGTCCTGCAGTCTGAATACCGGACGCGGAATTCCCATGCGCTTCATGCGCAGGAAACCTTCGCGGGTTCCTTTGGAGTATACGTATCCGTTTAATTTGAAAGGGTATTTATCGGCCATATTTTAGGTATTCGTAGGTGGTATTGAAAACCGGCGCGAGCCGTTTAAGGTCTCCGTCGCTTATCTTTGTTCCCGGGGTTCCGGTCATCCAGGAGGCGAGCGGGATTCCGGTCTTTGCGTGTACCTGGTCCCAGGTGAGCCCGGACTCGATTTTCTTTTCCAGTACGCGCCGGAATATTTTTTCATTCTTTGTCATGCCTTCCTCCCGTAGTCCTCGTTCTTCGGTCCGTCGGTCCATTCGCAGCGGATCCCTTTTCCGTTTAAGAAACCTGCGACGTAAGCCACCGCCGGCCGCTGTTCTATGTATTCTGTCTTGGCTATCATTGCGCAGCCTTTTACTTTTATGTCCGTGTAGCCTTCAAGCCATGCGTAAACCATAAGCGCCGCTACCGAGTTGTTAATCGGCAGGCCCTGGGTGTACACCTCGTCCGGCAGCTTCCGTATTGCTACATCATCGTGCCTGGTCGATAAATCGTGCAGCTCCCAGTACTTGTCTGCTCCCTGGCGCGGGTCCGTTCCGAGCATCCATAGCTCCCATCCTTCCTCGCGCACCTGGTCCGCAGGGATCTCGTCGTTCCCGCGGGCGCAGATTACGACCTTCTTAGAACGGAGTGTACTCTTGCTGCTCATCGCTTCCTTCCTGGTTCATTTCGCGGCCGCCGTTTATCGCGTCCCACATCTCCTGGTCCATGCCTTCGTTCTCTCCGGCGGTCAGCTCGTCCATTGTCTTTTCGTCGAGCTCTCCGTCCTTTATGAGCTTGTCTGCTGCTTTGAGCGCGGTTGTGAGCGGGCTTCCCATGCTTACAAATGCTCCGGCTATCTGCGAGAGCGTCTGGCCTATCTGGGCTTTCTCCTGGTCGCTCATTACGATTCCGTCGTCGCGCTTGATGTGTACTTCGTCGGCGTGCAGGAATTGTTCGCTGTTCTTTCCGAATGTATCCGCTACGAGCAGCTTTATGCAGTTTTTGAAGCTCGGCTCTACCTGGTTAAATAAAAGGCGCGCGGTCTCGCTCTGCTTGAGCTTGATGTCGTCCTGGTTGTCGCTTGCCAGTCCTGTGGCTTTTTCCTGGAAAAGCACCGACTCTGCAAGCCCGGAGCTCGCGCATAAAGCCAGGCGCGATTCGTTGATTAAATCCCTAAATCCCGAGTAGGTGCGCTCGAGGATTTTTATTTCGCCTATGCTGTTAATCGCGCGCGGGTGCAGCATGCTCCATTCGCGCATTTGCGCTTCGTTCTCCTCAAAGAATTTCTTTGCTGCCTTCGGTCCGTTCTCGATGATCAGTCCGTCTGCAGGCAGCGCGTGGTACATGAGGCTGCTCTGCTGGGCCATAATCGGCAGGCTCATTTTCATTATCTGGTAGGCTTCGTAGTCTTTTATCCAGCCTTCAAAGTCGGATGTGCTCCAGCCCATCTGCTGTATGGCTCCCCAAAACGGCAGGCGCTTCGGGCGGACCATTGCCATGCGCTCAGTGTTTACTCTTACTCCTCCGAGCGGTATAAATAGGCTCTTGGCGTACAGGTAGTCCTGGGCTGTTATGTTGTACTCCGGTACAAATACGCAGTTCCAGCGGTCTGCGGTAATCCAGTAGCGGATGAAGTCTTTTTCTTTCTTTGTTTCGGCCAGGAGCTCTCTGATTCCCTTCTGTGTTTTAATCGGGTTGTCTCCGTCTATGGCCGGGTATGTTACGGCGCCTCCGAATATAAGCGACTGGGTGATTGTCTGTGCGTAGGCTTCATTAAAGCCGCATTCCTGGGCCCTGGCTTCCAGCTTCTGTATGTCCTCCGGTGTAAACGCGTCGCATTCAAACTTGACGCCGTCCAGAGAAAGTACGCCGGCCTTCTTATCAATAATGCGCGCAGGCAGTCCTGCGTTGGCGTAGTAGGCCGTTGCTTCTGTCGGTGTAATTGAAACCGGGATGAAGCTCTCCGTCTGCATTCCCGGGTCGATGATTGTGCCGATTCCGCTTGTGGGGTTGAAATATCCGTCCTGTACGATTCCGGTCTCTAAGCTCATCCGGCGGCGTGCTTCGGCATCCTTCTTCATGGCCTCAATGCGTGCGCCGTAGTCTTTTATCAGCCCTTCGCGCATTTCGGCTGCGGTCTGCGTTCCCGGTCTCGCGTCCTGGACGATTGCTGCAGCTTCGTCGCGGATCAGCTCGAGCTCGCTTGAGTCTAAGGCGATTGCTGCGTATCCGTCCTCGGTCTCGCTTCCGGTCCCTTCGTGCTTTGCGATTGTTTCAAATATGCGCTTATGGTGCTCATTTTTTTCAGTGCGCACCAGTTCTTCAAATCTTGCCATAGCTTCTTTCCTATAGTGGAAGCGGCAGGGGTTGAACCTGCACAGCCCGCGCTTGCTTAAGGCGCCGGAATGCTCCTGTCTTACATCACTGCTCCCATGTATTTGTGCTTTGCTCTTATAGTCATTTATGCGCTCTGGCCTGCTATCTGCAGGTAGCCGTGCTCCTGGACTTCCTCGCGGCTCAGCTCTTTCAGATCCATGAAGTCCTCATCGCTTCTGACGATTCGATAAATTACGTAGCGTACGCTGTCGGTGAAGTGGTCCGGGTCCTTTTCGCCTTTTCCCTTCTCCGGCATTCCCATGTCGTTGTAAGCCTGGACTTTGAGCGCCTCGCTTACTTCGTCTGTCTCCCTGCAGTCAAAGACTTTAAGCCGGCCCATTTTGAATAGCTTATTTACGTAGAAAACCGTGTCTAAAATGCGCGGGTTCGAGCTTCCGATTCTGCATTCTATTTCGTGCTCGATTATTTCCTCGCGGTAGCCTTTGAGGATTTCTTTTCCGCTGCAGTCCGGGAACCATAGTATTTCGTTAGGCTTGTACGTGTTGCGCATTATGGCCGGCGCTCCTCCAATCTCTTTGAAGCTCCATCCGCGGACGATGTACAGGCACTTGTCCCGCTTCACTATTGCCGTGGCCTTTGAAAAGCCGCTGTTGAGGTCCTGGCCTACGTATATCGTGTCCTTTGGTGTAATCTCAAATGGTGCGCACTTGCATGTCGCTTCGTCGTAGTTTCCGTAAACTCGGCCGCTCTGCAGGTTTACAAATCTTCCCTCTAAATACGCCAGGCGCTCCTGCTCGTCGTAGATTGCGTATAAGCGCTTGACGTAGTCCGGGTCCAGGCTCGTGTTGTTCTTCGTAAGGCCGCGGATCAGTACGTTCGGGAGCCTGCTTTCTTTCAGCTCCTGGACTACTTTATAAAGTCCGCGGTAGCCGTGTACTGTTGAGAAATACATTATAAACGGCTTTCTTCCGTCTGGCAGCGTGATTCGGGTTCGCTCGCTCAATGCTTTGTGTGCCTCGATTGCCTTCTGCTCCTGCAGCTCGTCTATCTCGTCGCAGAGCGTTATGTTTACGTTCGGTCCGTAGATGTCTGTCGGCTGGCCTGTGGCTATGAGTAAAAAGCGCACGGTGCCTATGGTGATTATGTTGTCCTTCTGGTTGTAGTCAAAGCGTGAGCCGGTCTTTTTGAGCAGCTTTGCAAGCTCCAGGATTACGGTCTTGTTGAGCAGCGTTATCGTGGTGGAGCAGAGCGCTATGGTTACATCCTGGCCCTGGTAGCGCTTGGCCAGCGTGATTATTATAAAAACTATGGTGCTGGATTTCCCCGAACCGTAGCCGCCGCAAAGTTCAAAATATGAAACCTCCGGGCAGGCCCAGGGTGCGCTTATCATTTGGCGCTGGTGAATAAACGGCGTTATTATGTTCGGCTTCTTTGGGACCTGGATTTTACTCGGTGTCGCCATCTCCGGTTATCTCCACGTCGGCGCTCTTGGCCAGTTCTTCTGCGGTCATGGTGTCGCCTGTGAGGTTTATGTTCAATGGGTCCGTGCCGTCCAGGCGCAGGGCTGCTGTGTCCTCGTATCCGCGGTCCTTTCCCTTCATGCGCAGGTACCATTTGCTTGTGGCCGTGTCGCCGTTGACCATTTCTTTGAAGATGTTGTTTTCTGCAATGTCGAGCATTGCTTCCTTCTCGGCTTTGATTGCGAGCTCTGCTTCTTCCCATTTGTGGCACCATCGCTCTACGGTCTCCCAGCTCCATGTCTCTCCGGTCTTTGCTTCGAGCTTGCGCTGTATCTTTGTGAGCAGGCCCTGGCTCCCTTTGATGCATTCTATGAATTCTTCTTTCGTTACCTTTTTCATTGGTCCTCCCATTTTTTAGGGCTTCTCGCTATCTCGATTATTCCAGGGCTCCGCTTCCTGGTTCGAGTCCGTTCTCTTTGGCCCAGGTGGTCCATCGTTTTCGTATTACGTCTGCGTAGTGCGGGTCCAGCTCGCAAACTCTCGCGATTCTGCCTGTCTTAGCTGCAGCTATAACGGTAGTTCCCGAGCCTCCAAATGGGTCGAGTACTATGTCCTCCGCTTTGCTGGAGTTCTGTATTAGGCGTTCAAAAAGTCTAACGGGCTTCATTGTCGGGTGCTCGTCGCTCCTGGTCGGCCTGTCCTCATAAATTATGGTTGTTTTTATTTCGTCCTCTATGCGCTTTAGTTCTGCCATGAGCTGCTTTTTGTCCATGGTTTTCCAGTCGGCTTTGTGCTCGTCTATTACTGTGGTAAGGTCTCTCTGTCCGCTCCAGTAGTGTCCGGCGCCTTCCTTCCATCCGCAGAGGCATGGCTCGTGTCTCCACTGGTAGTCCTGGCGGCTAAGAACCAGGCTGTTCTTTACCCATATCAAACATTGGCGGATTTCGCCTTTGCAGTTCTTTACGGCCTGTCGGAAGTTGTAGCCTTCGCTGTCTGCGTGCCAAATGTAAAAGGCGCCGCCGTTCTTCAAAACTCCGAGCATGGTCCTGAATGCATCCGTGAGGAAGTTCAGAAACTTGTTGTCGCTCATGTTGTCGTTCTGTATGGTGTGTTTTCCCTGTTTTCGGCGCTTTTCCGCCGGAAGAGCGTGGCTGCCGCCTACTATCTCTACATTGTAGGGCGGGTCGGTAACTACGAGGTCGGCCTTCTGTCCGTCCATCAATTTTGCCATGTCATCCGGGTTGGTGCTGTCGCCGCACATGAGTCTGTGGGGTCCGAGCTCGTAAACCTGGCCGCTCTTTGAGTCCGGCTCTCCGTAGTCTACCTCCGGCGCGTCGTCGTCTCCCTTTGTGTCTTTCATGGCCTGTTCTGTGGAAAGGTCCAGGAAACCGTCGGGCAGCGCCAGGTCGTCAAAGTTGATTTCGAGGTCGCCGAGGAATTCACGGACGCTGTCTGCTGTCATGTGTCCGTACTGGCTGTTGAGCTTCAGCAGGATTTCCTTTGCTTCGGCCTCTGTCTTACAGTTTACGTATACGACTGGGAGCGGCGGTATTTTCTCTCCGCTGGCGACAAGTCTCTGCAGGCTTTCGATTCTGTTGTGGCCGTCCAAGCAGTAGTTAATCTTTCCCTTTTTAAATATAAAAAATGGAAAGCAGAAACCATGTTTCTTTATGCTGCGTATCACTTTATCGTGGTCGCTTTCGTCGCGGATCTTGAGTCCTCCTTGGAAAGGGGTTATCTCATCCAGGTTCAAATAGTCTTGTGTTTTACAGTTTACTTTAATCATTACGCGCTCCTGTATTCTTCCGCAGTGCGGTTGCTTTTCTTTGAGTTGCATGTTTGGCAGCATATTACGAGATTGCTCATTTCGTTTGTGCCTCCCTTTGAAACCGGCAGCTTGTGGTCCACTGTCTTTTCGTCCTCTGCAAGTTTCCGGTTGCAGTAGTAGCAATTTTCAGCGCTATAAAGTTTTTGAATGTCGGCCAGTGTTACGCGGTATGCGTCCTTTTTGTACAAATTAAATTTCTTTGAATAGTGCGAGTAGTAGTAGTTCAGCTTGCGCTTCTTCTCTAAATCCTGGGCGAGCTTTCCCTGCATGTATATCTTATTTCGCGCGTGTTTGCTTTCTTTAAATTTCTGCGTTTGCTCATATCTTTTGCGCGTCTCGATTGCTTTTGGAGTTTTGCGGTTCCTTCTGCGGACTTCCTGTCCGTGTTCGCTCTGTTGGTATTCACGATCCTTCTGGTGCTTCCGTTCGCGCTTGCATTCCGGACTACAAAGGTTAGCCGTCGAGCAATGGGAAATAAAAGAGCGGCCGCAAATCTGGCATTTTACTTTGTATTCTCTCATTTTGCTCCCATCCCTTTAGCCCAGTCTGTTCCGTAGCGGTCTATGATTATTTTGAAGTCCTCCAGGTCGTGTTTGTTTACACTGTAGGTTTCTTCTCCGTCCGGCCCGCGTTCTATGCCTACGTGTAGGAGCTCGTGAAAGAGCAGGACTTCCATCTGCGCTTCGCTCATGCCTACGCAGTTGTTTTTGAATACTGTTATCGTGAAGTCGGAGGTTATGGCCCAGCGGTTCTTTGCTGCCACCTTCTCGCATTCTGCAAAGACGAGCTTGTCTTTCCCGTCCTTCTTTGTGCTGTCGCTTTCCAGGTAGGTGATCTTGACGCGGCTGTCTTTGATGTATTCCAGCTCCGGCTCTGTTTCTATAAGCGCTTCTGCAATGGCGCGGTAGTTGTCATTAATTGCTCTGTGTTCCATCTTCTTTTTCCTCCCAGCATCTGTCTCTTTGTAGGACCTTATTCGGATTCTTGCAGCGGTATCTTAGTTTTCCTGTTCCTTCTTCGGCCCATTTGCATGTGGCACAATAGGGGAGGTTGTCTCCCTTTGCTTTGAGCTCTAGGCGCTCTGTGGCCTCCTGGTCTTTTTCAAAAAAATAAACTGTCATTGTTACACTGGAGACGACGTTGTCTCTGCCTGGCATAAAATTCACGTTGTATTGCGAGTCTGCTCCGATCGCCATGTCGTGTTCTTCTATGGCGTCGTGCAAAGCCTGGAGGCGTGGGCCTATTTCTTTCAGTGGAATACCTGCCGGTTTAAAGTTTTTCATTCTCCGGTTCCTCCTGGTGGTTCTGGGCGTAGTCTCTTACGTACCAGTCTGTTGCCGTCATGTCCGTCTGGCTTGCGAGCCATCCGCATACAATTGTGCGCTGTTCTGTGAACATGTCGATGTGCGGCATTACGGGTACGACTTCCCGGTAGTTTTCAAACTCGATCTGCAGCGGAGTCTGCATCCTGGCGTAGGCTGCTGCTGCTTTCGCGCGTCCTCTTAAATCATGAAAGGTCGGCACTGAGCCTTCTACCATGTAAATAAATTGATTTTGTCCGTTCCAGCCTTCGCGTGCTACAAAGGCGCCGGCTTCCATTTTCTTTAATGCTTCGCCGAATGTCATTTTGTTTTTTTTCTCCTTCCTTTGTGGTGTTTCTCTTATAGTCATTTTTGTTAAAAGAAAAGACCGGCCATCTTCGCAGTACCAGTGCTCCGGTCGGTCTTTTGTTTTTAGGAGGTCCTCTTAATATTCGGGACTAACCTTATAGTTATTTTTTTACACGGATCTTTGTGTCTCCTGTGAGAACGCGAGGGGCGGAGTCCATGCTTGCTGCTGGTTTGAAAAATCCATTTTTATCCAGTTTTAGACTTCCGTTTGTATACCCGTTCCAAATTCGACGAGCTACATTGTGATTTATAAGTTTGGCAAAATCTTTGCCTACTTCTTCCATGTCGACGCCTGTTCTGCCTTCTGCTTTGAATTCGATATACTTATCTATACCACCTTCAAAGTCGTCTACTTTTGAATTTGCAAACTGTTGAATTCTTTGAATAGGGAATTTTTCCATCATTGATTCAAAGCTGTATGAATTCTTGTCGGCGATTGCTGTAGCTGCATCTGTCTGTTCCTGCGTTGCGAGCTTTCCAGGTGTTGCTATTATTTCTTTCGGATCTTTTTGCGCAGGAGCGCCTGTCTCTGTCCGAGGGTGCTCTTTTTCAATCTGTGCATTTTTTTCTTTAAACGCTTTCGATTCTCTCATTTTCTGGCGTTCTATCATTGCGCTTCTCGATTCCGGTGAATGTCTCTCTATATCTTTTTCTGTAAAGTTTACGCGAGGTTTTACCCATCCGTTCGCTGTTTTCTGCAGGCCGGTCTTTTGGCTGATTTCTCCGATCTGGTATACTTTGTCCTGGGTCTCTGGGCGGATCTTGATTTTGCAGTCGCCAGTGAGCTCGCGGATTTTCGGAGCGGCGTCGCCTTCGTATGCGCGGCGGTAGAATTCGTTGCGGCCTTTATTGTCTGCTTCCTTTGCGCTTCCGCGGTTTTGTCTGGTTACTCCGCGACTTGCAAGTTCTTTTTCAATAGCTGCGTAGCCTGCCTCGCTCTTTTCTTCCGGATGTTCATCCCAGTCGTCGAGCCAGTCTACGAGAGTTGCTGTTCTTTCGCCTTTGGCTCTGTTTGTCCATTGGCTGCTTTCCTCTCTGTACGCGTTCATGCGCTCGATAAAATCGTCGCGGTCTTTTTCAAATTTTGCTCTCTCTGCGCGTTCTTCGCTTGTCTTTGGTTTAAACGGGTAGTCTGGGTTTTCTCTCGGTGTTACCAGGAGCTCCTGTGCGAGTTCCATATTACCAATTCCCAGCTCGCTGTCGAGCTTCTTTGCCAGGGCATTAAATTCTGCATTTGTGAGCTTGTTCGGATCTGCTACGTTTTCTTTTTGCAGGAATAAATCCTTCATGGCGATTGTCTCGTCGTCTGGCAGTCCGTACTCGTCAAATTTTGCTTCCGGGAGCTTTTCTGCAGGCTTGCTTTCGGCTGTTGATTTATAAGGGCTTCCATTCATGAATTCATGCAGTTCTTTTTCGCTTCCAAACGGCCCGGCATGTAACTGAGAGCCGTCACTAAATTGATGGCCGGTAGCATAAAACTTGCCACCTTTCTCTGTAACTTGATAATCTATCTTTTTGCTTTCTGCAGCTTTCTTTGCTCCAGCTCCTCCCTTCTTCGGTGGAGCCCAGCTTCCGTCCGGCTGCTTCTGCAGTCCTGTTTTCTGTGAAATGTCGCCGGTCTTGTATCTTACGTCCTCTGTCTCTTGGAGCTTTGCGATTTCCTCGCGTCCGTCTTGTGTGTATCTGTTGGCTTTTACCATTTTGAAAATGTTTTTCAGTTCCATGTTTTCTTCCTTCCTCTGTGGATTTTCTCTTATAGTCAGTTTTACGCGTCCGCTCTGGCTTCGCGCATTTCGTCGTAGCTTATTCCGTTGATGTGGAGCAGGTCGACAAAGTGGGGCGAATGCTTCCAGGTTCTGCAGAAACCTTTTATGTAGCAGGCGCGGCTGCAGTAGTTAATCCAGCTTGGGTTCGCTTCGTTCTTCTCGCGGTCCTGCACGATCCGGCCGCGCTCGACCTTCGTGTACTCGGTGTATAAATACTCGCGTCCGCAAACGGAGCAGGTGCAGCGCTCCTGGGTGATGTACTGGTTGTTGATTGGGGTTTGTGGTTCTGTGAAATCAAATATAAAACTCTGCTGTTCCATGTCGTTCTCCTTCTTTATGGTTCTGGAAATAAAAAAGCCACCGTTTCCGGTGGCCGCTTGTTACCATGGTGATGTTTCCTTACTAAGGAATTGGTAGTATAAAGGTGAGTTTACTTCTCTCACCATTTCAAAGGTTTCATCTACAAACCTCTGTTTTTTTATTTCAAACAATGCTTGGATTTCTTCCAGCAGAGCTTTCATTTCGGCGTCTCCATCTTTAACGCGCATTATTCGTTCTGGGGTTATAACTTTATAATATATTTTATTTCCCTGTTTAAGCCCTATTTCGAACGGTTCCCGTATCTCTGTTTCAATTTTACATTCTCCGTATGTCTGCCATTCTATACAGCGTAAAATCCATTTTAAATAATCCATTTTGTTTTCCTCCTTTTTCTACATTAAATGGCTTTTGTTACAAAGTCAATCTTAAACTTTTGCGTAAATACGCATTTTTTTCAGCTCTCAAAAAGCGGCAGCTGGCCGTTGTCTCTTTTTTCTTTTTTCTCCCTGGGCTTGTACTGTCTGCCGGTGATTACGTCTCCCAGCGCGCAGTATTTAAATTCCTTACAGTTTGTTGTCCGGCTTATCTGCCTCTGAGTCATGTGCAGCTGCTGCCCGTTTATTTCGGCGCTGCACCTGTATTCATCTTCATCGGCCTGGAAACAGAAAGCGCAATAGCGGCAGTATTGTTTTATTTTCATTTCTTTCCTCCCAGCTTCTTTGTCGCGTTGTATACTTTGCTTTGCAATCTTGCCAGCGTTATGCCGGTCTCGGTGATTTCCGGATCCTCGCTCCGCAGGCCCAGGTGGTTCAGCATGGCGTGCTCTCCGCGGGTAAGCAGTACCAGGTTTTCTATTGCGCAGTTGGCGTGGTTGCCGTCTTTGAAACTTACGACGCGGCCCTCCGGTACCGGTCCGTTGTGCTCCTCCCATACCAGGATGTGCTTCTGTCTCCACTTGTTCGGCTCGGCTATCTTTACTTTGAGGTAGCCGTCAGTGGTCCAGGCTTCGTCTCCGACCTTCGCGAAGTTCCAGGGGTGCTGGCCTTTTTTAAACCAGCCTTTCTCGCAGCCTGGGCTGTAGTATCCTTTGCGGCCTTTGTTCGGCGGGGTCCGTCCTTTTTCAAATCTTCCGGTCAGTCCGCTGTCGAGGTGCAGGCGTGCGCGGATTCCTTTTACCTGCATCCTGTTAAAACTTGTATTGAATTTCGCGTTGATTGCGTCCGCAGCTTCCTGGGCGGTCTTGCCGTGGTTTATCTCGCGCAGGTAGTCGCAGAGCTCCTTCGTCCATATCGGTCCGCTTCCGGCCGGCTTTCCTTTTTTCGTGCCGCTGCGGATCCTGTGGTTGTTCTGATAGCAGCGCACCTTTTCTTTGGTTATTTGGCGATTAAATCTTTTATTGAATGCTTCTGCAGTTTCGGCTGTTTTGTGTCCTGGGATGTAGGCGTTGAGCCATTCTTTCTGCTCCTGGGTGTAGCGTTTCATTTCATTGCCTCCAGGAGCTTCCGGGTCTCTTTCTGCTGTTCCTGCTTTTCTGCTTTGCTGTCTTTGGTTGCTATCAAAGCCGGCATGTCCTCGTTGAGCAGTCCGCAGCTCTCTGCGGTCTTTATGGCCTGCACCTGTATTCTCGCTATGTTCAAAATCTGCGAGCTTACCTGGGTCATGGCCTTTGCGCGTTTAAGGGTGCGCTCTGCTTTTTCTTTGTCCTGGAATGTCTCGTCATCCTCGAGTTCTTCCAGCATGCTGAATAAATGGTTGTTTAAATCGGATAGGTTGTTTTTCATCGTTTTGTTTTCTCCCTTTGATTTTATTTTATTTGAGCTATTATTTTGTCTCTGAATTCTTTATATGGGTCGGGCAGTTCTATTGTGAGCGAGCCGCTTGCTCCGTTGCGTGTTCTCATTTTTCTCCAGGCTGCCTTCTGCTTCTTTGTGAGTTTTACTTCAAATTCCGAGCTTCTTTTTACCGGTATTCCATTTAAGAAAATTTCCATTTCATTGCTCCCTCATTATTATCAGTCCGAGCGCCTTTGCTATTCTGTACTCGAGCCTGGCGCCTTTGCTTTTCCTCCAGCCTTTGAGCATGTAGATTGCGCTGCAGTTCAAAAGCTGGCGGATGTCGTGCTTCATGTAGTCCTTCCAGGTCTTGTTCGGGTCCGCTTCGTTCTTTGCCGGATTGAAAACGTGTAAACGCTGGCGTCGGAGCTTTTCCTCGGCCCTGGCAAAGTGGGCGCGGTAGTCCGGGTCGCGGGTTATGGATCCGCTTATGTAGATTCGGAGGGTGGGTGTGGTGGTTGTCATTCTGTTTCCTCCGCCTCTTGTCTCCGTTTTGCTTTAAATGCTTTGAATGCTTCGTAGCATTCTTCGCATATCGAGTCCTCGTACGCGTCGTGGTAACGTTTGAAGATTACGACGTGGGAGCCGATAAAATAAAAAAGTTTTGGCATTTCTTTTCCGCACCAATCGCAGTAGTATTTTTCTTTTATCATTTTTCTATCTCCTCAAACTTTGGAATTTCGCGCCAGGCGATTACGTCGTCGTCCCAGCAGTCTCCCTCTCCGTCTATCCAGTGCAGCTCCTCCTCGTCATCTTCTTCGTAGCGCATTATCATTGTATCTCTGTAGCCTCTTGCATTTTGCCATACTACCAGATAGTAACCTTCGTCTGGTAAATCATTCGGGTCTTTCCGTAAATCGTGCCATTGAGGTCTGCCTGCTTTTAGTCCAGCAAGGAAGGCAGGTACTTCTTTGCAGGAACAATTTTTCTCGTTCGGTTCTTTTAATCCGTTTGTATTTCGCCAAGCCCACAGGCATTGTTCTATCCGCCATTTACAACCTTTGCAATATTTTTTCTCTGCCATTTCTTCGTCTTTCATTTTTCTATCTCCTTCTGTTCCTTTATGTCCTGTTCCACTTCGTCTGCTATCTTGTCAAAGTCTAGCCCTTCGTTTGCCTGTTCCAATTCTTCTTCTATCACAATTCTTGTTCCTTATTCTTTTATTTCTTCGCCTGTTATTGTGACAACCTTCTTTCCCAGTTCTTTCACATCAACACTCAAAAGGTTTGACTTTGTTGCTATTGAAAACTGTATCGTTCCCTTTTGTAGTCTTTGATAAAAGTGATTGATATTTTCTACTTGCAGTTTTATTGTGACTTCTGCTTCTGTTACATTTATTCTTGTTTTGTCCATTTTTTACACCTCGTTAATTCGCTGATATTTTTCTTGTGAGCATACAAGCAATAAGCAGGATACCCACCCAACAAATCTAAACCCCATTTACATTCAAGACAGGTTGCTTCTCCGTCTTTGGCAAGTCGCAAAGGATTTCGCTTTTCTTCTGCCTTTTCTTCTAGTGTCATTTTTTTATCTCCTTTAAGAATTGCTCTGTCTGCTCTTGTATTGGGGTTATTGGATAACCTTCTAACTTTGGTTTATATAATTCTACCCATTTTGCTAGAAGTTCTTTTGCTTTGGTGAGTTGTATAGTTTGCTGGGTTCTTGCATAGCCTTCGTCAATTGCTTTTTGTACTTGTTCTTGCCATTCGTCTTTCCAGTTCTTGAGTTCTTCTTCCAGTTCTGCGTTTTCTTTTTCAAGTGCTACCAATCTTTTGGTAGCTGCAGCTGCCTGGGAGAGCAGTCTGGAGTTACAATCGGCCAGGTCTTTGTTTATTTCCTTCTGCTTTTCGTACTTCTCTCCAAGCTCATTTATTCTTTTTTCAATCGTCATACTTCTACCTCCTGGATGAATTGCTCTATTTCGTCATATAATGCATCGCCGTTGTCGTCGTTGTTTTCGATATAGCCTTGTGCCTCTTTGAGAAGTTCTTTTGCTTTGAAGATTCGCTTATTTCGTGCGATTGCCAATTCTGCGAGTTCGTGGTTGGTTTCTTTGAATTCCTCAATTTCCTTTTGCTCTGCTTCATGCAAAGTCTGGAGCATTAAGTCTTTACTTTCCCAGTCGTTGAAAGCCGAGTATGTTTTTATTCTCTGCTTTGTCGCCTCGTCTAGTTCTTCGTACCATTTTTTCATACTTCTACCTCCATGCTGCAGTTGCATCCGTATTTGCAGTAGGCGTGGTTGTTATCGCAGATCTTGCATGCTTCTACTTTCATTCCATTCCCTCCTGGCTCTCGGCCTTTTCAAATTCGCGCAGGCAGCTCTCGCATGCGTATCCGTTCTCTATCGGTTCTTTGCAGTATTTGCAGAGCCGGTATTCTTTGGTTGTGAAGCCCTGGCCGTTGCAGTGCAGGCAGCGGTTTTTGTCGCTCCTGTAGTCCGGCTTCTTTTTTCCTGCCTCGCCGCGCCAGTCTCCTGTGCCGTGGCAGTATTTACAAGTCTTTGTAAAAATCATTTTTACTCCCATCGCCCGTTGGCGATTATGTCTATGCAGGTGTCGGCTATTCGCTGGCACCTGGCTTCGCTCTCTGCCTGCTCGCGCTCGAGCCTGGCAGCCGTTACTTTTAGATCTGCTTCCGCGTTGTTCTGCCGGATGTAGTTTTTTGCTTCCAGGAAAAGAACCAGGAGCAGCAGCAGAAATTCTATAAGGTGCAGCAGTCTGTCACCTGTACCAGTAGGCGTAGTCGTCATCGTTTTCCCCTCCATCCTCAAAAACCGTGTCTATTTCGCCTTCTTTGAAAAATCTATCAAAGTCTACGAAATCGACGATTTTGTCTACCTCGCGGTGATAAAAAAGCTCATGCATTACGCGGAGCCATAGGTAACCGGTGAAGCTCGATGTTATCGCAAAATTCGGCCGGGTCATCAGCTGCTCGATTATGTACGTGGCTGCGTTCTGGGCTTTGCCTTCTCGGTCGAGCTTGGTCAGCTTCCGCACCTTCCGGTTCTTTTTGCTTATCTTGTTTATGTACTTCCAGGCTATCGTTTTGCTCAAGTCGTACATCCGGTCGAGCGCCGTCCTGTCTCCGTTCCTGTATTCCCTCTGGAAATTGAGCAGCCGCTGGTTGTCGTTCCTGGGCTCCGTGTAATACGGCAGCTCCGGCATCGCTCCCGGCTCGGCTTCTCCCTCTATGTCGTCAAACAGGCACTGCTGTACGCTATTGCGCAGGTAGTCCTGTTCCCAGCTTTCTCCCACCACTTTTTTGTTCCCCTCATGCGCAGTAAAACTTTATAAATGTCTCCGCGTCGCTTATCCTGTGGCACTTCGGGCATTCCCATTTTGTCTCTACCAGGTCGCGCTTGTAGTTGTCCATGTAGGTCGCCGTCAGCAGTTTGAAAAGCGGCGGGAGCTCCGTCCAGCTTCTTCCTGTCTCCCTCTGCTCCTGTACGCAGTAGGGGCAGAATTCGTACTTGTCCTTTCCCTCCAGCTGTGTACGCTGCAGTATTTTCATGTCGCTCATCGGTTGACCTCCTCGTACGTAAACTCGCGCCCGCATTGCGTGCACCTGTACTTCTGCTTTTCGTTGTCCCAGCCCATCGCCTTAGCTCCGCATTTAATGCAGGTGTATTGCCATGTTTTTTTCGGAACCGTCTTTGCTGCATCCTCGGCTTTCTTTTCGTCGATAAAGTTATCCGGGACGTAATTCTCCGGCAGGTAGTCTACAAAGTTTTTGAATGTGACCAGGCGTTCAAAGCTGTATTTCCCGGTTATGAAGCTCCGCGGATCATTTACTGTGTTTGCGTAGTTTTTGCAGGCCGCTATGATGTCGTCCGGCGGGATTTTCCGTAAGGTGTCGCTTTTGTGTATGTACGCCATCGCGTTTTTGAAGTCGCGCTGCAGGAAAGAAATAGGGTTGTTTCGTGCGCAGGGCAGACCGGCCTCGTGGAAAACCTCGTATATTCGGTTGGAATAATCGACGACGGAGGGAGTCTCGCGCCCTGGCGCGCTTGCTGCGGGTACAAATTCAGATTCATTCTCAGTTACAGGTACAAATTCATTAACAAGTACAGATACAGCTTCGTTTGCTTCGTTTTGCTTCGCGTTTTGAAGCGGTGCTTCGTTTGCTTCGTCAATTTGAAGCGGTGCTTCGTTTGCTTCGTCAATTTGAAGCGGTGCTTCGTTTTGCTTCGTTTTGCTTCGTCTTGCTTCGCCGCTTCTCTGACCGCCGATTCTGCCGGATTCGCTCCGCTGCTTTTTTGTTTCTTCCCAGGCTTCTGCTTCTGCATCTATGCGGCGCTTGATTTTAAGCCATACCGATTTTGCAAAGCTGGAAAGCTCCGGCTCTATTCCTTTGATTGCGTAGTCATAAATGTACATTAAGAATTCTGCTTTGTTTTCTTCCGGCAGGTCCTCTATGTACTCTGCGTGAAATATGAAGCTTTCCCTTACTTCCATTTTGTTTTCTCCCTGTTCAAAACTTTTTGTACTACTTCCAGGCAGGCTCCTGGGTTGTATCCTATGTTGCAGGCCTGGTTGCATTTGAGGCTGCAAACTATCGCGATGTTCTCCGGCGCGTCGATTATCCAGTCTCCCCATTTTTTGCGGTTGGCCTGGGTGTTCGCGATCCGGTGGGCGCCCTGCCAGGTGCTCTGGGTGAGGGTCTTTCCGCAGACTTCGCAAACGCCGCCGCTTGTCGCCAGGGCTCTCATGCGCTGCATCTGTTCTGCTTCGTTCATGAGGCGCTCCTTAGCCGTATGTATTCCTTCATGTTCTGGGCGTGGCTGATCCATTCCAGGTTGGTGTAGCTGTTGTTCCGGCTGTCACCATCGATATGATTTATTTCGAGTCCTTCCTCGTCCGGTGCGTCCAGGAAATAAAGCGCTACGAGCCTGTGAATGTATAAGGCCCTGCGGGTTCCTTTGGTGTCAATTATTTTTGTTTTAAGGTATCCCTGGCCGCGCTGGTTCGAGTAGGTTGCCAGCGGCGCTTTGGTCTCGCGGTTGCGGATGTGTCCCCAGGAGCTTATTTCGTAGCGTCCTGTGAAAACGAAATCTTTATAGTGTGTTATGGTTTTCCATTGTTCGCCTGTTGTTTTTGTCATTCTTTGTTCCCCTCGTTCAGAATGATTCCAAGCTGGGCGGCCAGTACGTGGCTTGCTTCTATGAGCTTTGCGCATTCTTCCGTGCTGCAGTCGCGCTCGCGCTTGGGTACTACGTGTCCGCTTATCGTCTGGAAAGGGTAGCCCATCTGCTCTACGGCGATCATTTTTACGCAGTATTTAATTGTTTCATAGTCGTTGTAGGTCTCGTTGCAAATCTGCATTATGTGGCCGTTGAGATGGTGTGATTGACTTTCCGGTCCGGTCGTCCTGGGTTTGAAAGGTCGCGCTAATGTTACGGCTACGTAGTCGTTGTTTTTATCGCGGCATGTGCGGAGCACCTTCCTTATCGCTTCCTGGAGCTCCGGCTCCGTCGGTGGCATAAATGCGATTCTGCCTTTGATGTCTACTCGCTGTAAGGTAATTGTTACTCCGCTCATGTCGTTCCTCCCGCCTTAACTTTTAGAAAATTTCAAAGGCTTGTTCTGCGCCTTCGGCATCCTGCTGTGGCATGGCGTCCCGCTTCTCTACGGCCTCGTCATGTGTTTTCTTTGCCTGCTCGAAATAGTCAGCGTTGCGTTTCTCCTGTTCGCCTTTGAGGTATTCGATTACCTGGGCGGCGGTGCGTTCTTTGCGCCAGCCTTCTACCTTCTTTTTTTCAGCTTCAAACATCGGGCTTCCGTCCGGGTATTTGGCTCCGAGCAGTTCTTTGATTGTTTTGTGCTCCTCTTTGGTGTCCGGTCCGCCTGCGAGCTGCGGTCCTTTGGCCGCCGGCTTTGGTGCGGGCTTTGGATCCTGGTGTGGCTGCTGCTGCTGTGGAGTTGCTGCATCTGTATCCTCGTCCGAG
>Ga0310696_10000986_pt1 | contig 41827 bp, 51 predicted proteins | sample AusTroGonzalo_MG_4_FD_203885 | JGI IMG/M metagenome (GOLD analysis project Ga0310696, IMG submission 203885) | Bovine rumen microbial communities from tropical cattle in Woodstock, Queensland, Australia - Gonzalo_02 (v2) (version 2) | ecosystem: Host-associated > Mammals > Digestive system >... | reverse complement strand
CGTGAATTTAAAGAGATATATATTGAACATTATGTATCACCAATCCATCTTTTATATTATGTATGCCGGCAGCGAGCAAGATAAACAAGAATTATTACAATGGTGGAAAGATCATTCAGAATCTTATCATCAAAAATTGTTAAATGTTTAAAAGGATTATAAAATGGTGGCAATCAATATTGCAATGATTTGTGACGACAGTTACGTGATGCCGACTTTGGTTGCCATGCGTTCTATGGTCGCAACCAAGAATAAATCTACACAATTAAATATATCTGTATTGGGTGTAAATTTATCGGCTGGCAATATTGCAAAATTGAAAAATATGAACCGATTTTGCGGGTTGACGGTCAATGTGTTGGATAAAACAGATGTTATCCAAGAATATAAAGATATTGACCAGTCCAGGCATGTAACTACGGCTGCATTGTTGAAATTTTGGTTGCCTAAAATATTTGATGATTATGATAAAATTCTTTACTTGGACGGTGATATTATTGTCCAAGGCGATTTAACCCCATTATGGGATGTTGATATTTCAAATAAATATGGCGCTGTCGTCAAGGATACTTTATGCGTTTTGAATCGAGAATACATGGATTATCTCGGTATAAAAAATGAATTTTATTTCAACAGTGGTGTTATGTTATTAAATTTGGCACAAATGCGCCAAGATAATATAACAGAAAAATGTATAGATTATAAAATGCGTATCAAACAACAGTTTATGGACCAAGATGCATTTAATGCTGTTATTGGTCACAATGTTGAATATATTTCATATAAATATAATTTCTTGAATTATTATGTGTCTGTAATGAACAGTGAAAAATTATCAAAATTCTTTGATGATGATTTATATAAACCGTTTTGGGAAATATATAATTCTGTGGTTATATTACATCTGGGCGGTAAAGAAAAACCCTGGAACCAAGATATGGGATATTTGTCGGCATTATGGCAAAAATATTATGATTTATTATCCAGTTCAAAATCAGATTTGAAATGGTTTTATAAAACAATATCTGCACGCGGTCGTGTCCGTATTTATATTAAAGGTATTAAGATAGCCAGTTATGCTAATAATGTAAAATAACTGATTCTTAGGGTTTGCATTTAGGCGGATTACGTCAGAACAGAAAAAATAGATAAATCAAACAAAAAGAAATTAAAAATGTTAAATAAAATTTATAAATTGCGAATTATGCCAGGCTCGAAGGTCAAGGGAAATTTTTTGTTTACCAAGGAATATTGTCAAAACGGTCGTAGACATGTTTATATCTGTGGAATAAAAGTGGCAAGTTATAAAAAAAAAGCAACATGTGTCGAAACCCAGAAAATTTTTAACTATAAAAAATATAATGATTTGGCTTTGGATATTAAATCTAAGATTACTGAGATACCTAGCGATATCGATTTAATCGTTGGTATACCGCGTTCTGGTATGATTCCCGCTTATATCATAGGGCTCGCTTTGAATAAACCTGTGTGTTCTTTGCCAGAATTTATAAATGGTATGTTCGGTTCAAATGGTATAACAAGAAAAATACGAAAAAGCACCCAAATCCGCAAGGTGTTAATTGTTGATGATACAATCAATTCTGGTAATTCTATGGCAAATGCAAAAGAAAAAATGGGCGATCTGGTAAATAAATACGATTGTAAATTTATGGCTGTATATTCTGCTAACCAGGATGTGTCAAAAAAAATCGATATAGCATTACATATTCTGCCACAACCAAGATTTTTCCAATGGAATTATATGTTTCATTCACGAAATATCACTTCTTGTTTCAATATTGATGGCGTGTTATGCGTAGATCCAACACCAGAGCAAAATGATGATGGTAAAAAATATATCGATTTTATTAAAAACGCACAGCCTTTGTATTTGCCAACAGAACCTATTGGGTACATTGTAACAAGTCGTTTGGAAAAATATAGAAAAGAAACAGAACAATGGTTGGAAGAACATAATGTTAAATACAAAAAGTTGTACATGTTCGATGGAACCGCTGAAGAACGCAGAACGCTGGGGTTACACGCAAAGTTTAAAGCACAAGTTTATAAAGAACTGACAGATGCAGATTTGTTTATAGAAGGTGAACCACATCAAGCTCAACAAATTGCCGCTTTGTCTGGCAAAAGAGCAATTTGTTCTGTTAATGATGAAATGTATTGATATGTATTCCCAGATTAAATCCTGGTGTTATTAAAAAAAGATATAAGTTGGGACCATAAAATAGCTTATCAGTTAAACAAAGAAAAAAATCATATTAAAAATATCTGATATCTAATAAAAAAAGGACAAAGATACGACCTGCAATTAGTTATTGACTACGTGGTTCATATATTAGATAATATTGCAGACAAGTTTTTAAGAATAATTACGATGAAACAAAAATAAAAAAATCGGGAAATTAATCCCGATTTTTTATGCGGCGGCCATTCCTTCGACTTTCCAACAACCACGCACAGAATTATTACCTGCACCATCTACACGACCTTGTAATTTAACGCCTGTTGTTGATTCGTTTGTGTATAATATAATTGCTGTCCCCATTTGTGCTGTGTATATTTTACAACCTATTGTGATTGTGTAATTTGTATCTGCCATTGTTACAGGAAAAGTATAAGTCGCTTCGCCTGTGAATTGTCCGCCTTGTTCAACCCAACCAGATTTATATTTACGATACCATGTATAGTTATTATCTGCGGTGGGTGACTGACTGGCAATCACATAATCAGTCAATCCTGTTGTCCGCGTATCCAATATCCCGATGTTTTCGGTATTTGTTGTAACGGATGACCGCAACGTGCTGATATCACCCAACGCGGTTATTTTGGCATCAATATCCACAATTTCATCGTGTATTGCCGAAATACGTGCCAGTAATGTGGCTGTGGATTCTTTATCCGCAATTTCGGCATATTGTGTGGCAAGTGTTTCTAACTCATCTTGGCGGTCTTTTAACACCTCCATCAAATAATTCATATCTTGGTTTAGTGTTGTTGGCTCGATTTTTTCGGTTGGTTGATAATCATATTGCCGGCTAAGTGGCAAACTGCGCGCAATGGTTATACAATCCAGGGCGCCTGGCGCCGTTTCAAAAACAACTTTGCCCCCGACATATGGGATGTCGGCATCCAGTCCGCCTGAATTACCAATGATATTATATCCAGTGGTCGCAGCACCATTTTTAGTCACAACCACGTCTGTATTTTCAAAGTAGGGGAAATTAAAAGTGAATTCGGTTGTTACACCATTTCCCATATATGATACTTTTTGCATAAAAACTCCTTATTTGTTATAACAAAAAAGCCACCGCATAGGCGATGGCAAATAAAAAAACGGCCGACACAACGTCGCCCGCATACGAACCCATTATATCACAAATTACAATAAAAAACAACAGGTTTTTAAATAAATAAGACAGCATAAGTATTGATAAATTGCAAATAAACAGTTAATATGAACAAAAAAAGAGGTTTTATATGAATATTTTAATTACTGGGGCCACAGGCTTTATCGCATCACATACCATTGTGGAATTACAACAAGGCGGTCATAATATAATTGGTATAGATAACTTGTCCAATTCATCGATTGATACGGTTGATAAAATTGCCCAGATAACCGGCAAAAAAATCGAATTTCACCAAGTCGATATCTGTGATTACGACGGGTTAAAAAAGGCTTTGAGTGGTAAAAATATTGATTGTTGTATACATTTTGCTGGATTAAAGGCTGTTGGTGAATCTGTGGCTAAACCAATTGAATATTACGATAATAATATCGGCGGAACAATCACGTTATTAAAAGTGTTACAAGAAATAGGCTGTCATAATATCATATTTTCATCCAGTGCAACCGTATACGGAACACCGGCCTTTGTCCCAATTACCGAAGAATGCCCCAAAGGTATTTGTACGAACCCGTATGGGTGGACTAAATCTATGATAGAACAAATATTACTGGATATGCAAAATGCGCACCCAGAATGGAATGTTGTGATTTTACGTTACTTTAACCCAATTGGCGCGCACCCCAGTGGTATAATTGGTGAAAATCCAAATGGCATTCCAAACAACCTTATGCCATATATAACCCAGGTCGCATGCGGAAAACGTGAAAAATTGTCTGTGTACGGTAATGATTACGATACCCCAGATGGCACGGGTGTTCGTGACTATATACACGTTGTCGATTTGGCGCGCGGTCATGTCAAGGCATTAACGGCTGTGAATAATAATTGTGGCGCGGCGATATTTAATCTGGGAACAGGGCATGGGTATTCTGTGCTGGATGTCGTCAAGACATTTGAAAGTGTAAATAATATCAAAATCCCATATGAAATAGCCCCCAGACGCCCCGGTGATATCGCGTCATGTTATGCTGATCCGTCCAAGGCTGAAAAAGTATTGGGATGGCATGCGGAATATTCTTTACAAGATATGTGTCGTGATTCTTGGAATTATCAATCAAAGCACCGCGATTAATTTTTGACCGTCATGGGTGACGAATTGATTAAAAATCTTGATAAATTGCACATTACTGATTTAGGGATAATCAGGGTGCAACGCATCATGGATTTGCCATCGGCGACAATTGTTCAATGGGTAAAATCACAAATACAGGATAAAAATACCGCTATAATACGTCGTGGTAAAAACTGGTATGTACAAAATAAAGGCTATGTTATAACAATCAATGCGACCAGTTATACCATTATTACTGTGCATAAGGCTTGACAATAATAATATACGGTGTTACGCTTACACGCACAATAAAAAGGTACAGATATGTCGAATTATTACAAAACTTATATTGAACCAGTGGTACAAAATTTGGGGGCGGATGCATCGGCTGAATTACAAGGCGATGTTATTGCACGTGAATATATGGATAAATTGCGTCGTCCACTTGCATTCAAAGGCAAAACCGGTAAAGAGGTTATGACCAATTACATATATTGGGATATTGTACAGTTTTATTTGCGTGCAAATTTGATGCAAAACCACAGTAATGACATACAAAACTATAAATTAAATATCAAACCCGGGGCCGAGCAAGAAGTTAAAAAGGCAATAGAATTTGTTGCACAAACACCTTTGCACCCAATTGATGAAAGGTTGAAAAAGTTGCAGTTTATTATGGCAAACAGCCGACTTGAAAAGTCCGTTTCTCGTTAAATTGAAAATTTACCGTCCGCCTGGGGCGGTTTTTTATTGCATAACTATATAAACATATTACACTTATGCTTATGCAGAAATATATAGATTCACATTGTCATTTGCCAGCGGATAATTCGTTTGATACGGTGTTTGCGCATGCAAATTCACTGGGCATAGTCGGTTGTGTTGTAAATTCTGTAACAGAACGCGATTGGTTGGATGTTATAAAAATTGCTAATTCAAATGTTGTTGGTTGCATCGGTATTCATCCATGGTATGCAGATTCCGCATCACAAAATTGGGCGGCTAATATGTCGTCACTTTTAAGTGATAATCCAAAGTTAATGGTGGGCGAGGTTGGACTGGATAAAACCCATGATAATTTTGCAGCCCAAGAAACAATTTTTATACAAAGTTTAGAGTTCGCAATTCGATATAAACGTGTCTTAAATTTGCATTGTGTTCACGCATGGGATACGGTATTAAAAGTATTAAAATCGTACAAAAAAAATCTGCCTAAAATTGTGGTTCATTCTTTTGACGGAACGCAAAATGCAATCGATTTTGATGAAAATTTGTATTTTTCTTATGGTCCAAATGCCGTAAAAGTAAATTATCAAAAAATACAATTAAGTCTTTGTAAAGTGTCAAAAAATAAAATATTAATCGAAAGTGATAACGCGAATTTAACACCCGTTTTGACATCTGCCCAGGCGGTTTTGAATGCACGCCCAGATATTTCCGTAACTGACATTTTTAACAACACCATGGGGGTATTTTTCAATGGATAGATTGCATAGAATTCGCCTGCTATTGGGTGATGAAAATATCAAAAAATTACAATCAAAAACGGTAATGATTGTTGGTTGTGGTGCGGTCGGTTCTTTCGCAATCGAGGCATTAGCGCGCAGTGGTATTGGTAATATAATTTTGGTCGATTTTGATGTTGTGGAACCTTCGAATATCAATCGTCAATTATTCGCACTGCACAGTACAATTGGTACCCCAAAGGTCGATGTTGCCAGTGCGCGTATCCATGATATTTCGCATGATATCAATGTGACATCATTTAATATGTTTTGGGATGAAAATACAAATTTGGATATACATCCTGATTTTGTGATTGATGCGATTGATTCTGTGCCGTCTAAAATCGCATTATATCGCTGGTGTGCCGCGAAAAATATACCGTTTGTTGCCAGTATGGGCGCGGCGCAAAAAACAGATATATCAATGGTAAAAATATCCAAGATTTCTAAAACGACGGTATGCCCATTGGCGGCGCGTGTTCGTAAATTAGCCCGCACAGAAAATTTACCAGACTTTCCTGTTGTTTATTCAACACAAAGCCCGATAAAAAATGATGCCGGTGTATTGGGGTCGATGATAACGGTTACCGGTGATTTTGGGTTAAGATTGGCCGGTTTTGTGATTGAAAATTTAATAAAATAACGCGGCAATTTGTTTTTGTATATATGCATAAATTCCTAAGCTTCAAAAGTTTTTGCACTTATTCCTAACTGGTGTTTGTCGATTGAAATCATCAATATTTTGCCTTATAATACAAATATCAAAAAGACCTACTTTTTGATGTTTAACAAGGGAGAAAAAAAGATGAGAGGACTTACCGCTTATGTACTGGAACCATTAACTTTTATCGGTGCTTTGAATTGGGGACTGGTTGGGTTATTTGGTTTTGATTTAGTTGCATGGATTTTTGGTCCTGCAACATATGCAGCAAGTATCGTATATTCCATTATCGGTTTTGCGGCATTGCTTTGGTTGGTTTGGATATTCATTGATAAACCCACAACCAATCGTTAAAGTAAAATAAAAAATGTGTCGATAAAAAAATTCCCTGTAACAACAGGGGATTTTTTATATCTATAAAAACACATGTAATACAACATACAATAAATTGACATAAGTTAACAAATTTTCTATACTTCAAGTATGACAGAAACACTTGATTTATTTACACGCAGTGAACACACAGAACTGTTAAAAAAACTGGAACAGTGGGATATTGCATATCATCAAAATGATGCCCCAATTGTTGACGACGCAACATACGATGCGGCCAAGGCGCGTGCGCTGGAATTGGAAGAAAAATATCCGGAACTCGCCAAAAATGGTGCTTCTACGCGTGTTGGCGCGGCGGTATCCAGTAAATTTAAGTCATATCCGCACGCTGTCCCAATGTTGTCGATTTCGGATGTGTTTAACCAGGCCGAAGTTACAGACTGGTTTTCCAAATTAACTAACCAAGATATTTTTATAGAATTAAAAATAGATGGTGTGTCTTTTTCTGCGCGCTATGAAAATGGTGTGTTGGTTCGCGGCTTAACACGGGGCAGTGGTGTTGCTGGTGAAGATATTACCGCGAATTTAAAAACGATTCCTGATATTCCACAAAAATTAACCGGTGATTTTCCCGCTGTATTGGAAGTTCGGGGCGAGGTTTACATGTCTCGTGCCGATTTTATCGCGTTGAACGAACGTTCTAAAAAGCCATTCGCAAACCCGCGTAATGCGGCGGCGGGCAGTTTACGTCAATTGGATGCCGGGATAACTGCGCGACGTAAATTGTCGGCATTTGGATATACATATGGTGAAATATCATCGCGCACATGGGCAACACAAAGTGAATATTTTGAAAAATTAGAATCATGGGGATTTAAAACAACGCGGCAATGGGCACGTCACGTACATTCGGTTGCTGAAATCCAGGACGTTTATAATGATATAATGGCACATCGTGCAGAAATTCCGTTCGACATAGATGGACTGGTTATCAAGGTAAATGATATCGCAAGCCAGGAACGTATGGGATCGCGTGCAAATTCCCCCCGGTGGGAGGTTGCATATAAATTCCCAGCCGCGCGCGGTATAACACTTCTTCGTGATATAACGGTCCAGGTTGGCCGTACGGGTGTGTTGACCCCGGTGGCTGAATTAGAACCCATTAACATCGGTGGTGTTGTTGTATCACGTGCAACATTGCACAATGCCGATGAAATTGCGCGCCTGGGGGTTAAAATTGGTGATCGTATTATTGTACAAAGGGCAGGGGACGTTATCCCACAAATTGTCGGTGTCGCAGAATCAAATGATGCCGCACCAATATATGTTTTTCCAGAAATATGCCCTGTATGTGGCGCGGCTGTGGTGCGTGAATCTGGCGCGGTTGCACGTCGTTGTGTGAATACACTGGGGTGCCCGGCGCAAAGAATTGGCGAACTGGAACATTTTGTGTCGCGACATGCATTTGATATAGATGGCCTGGGGCCGCGTCAATTGGAATTATTTATTGAACGTGAATGGATAAAAACACCGGCGGATATATTTACACTGATTGATAAACACGCAGATGCTATTAAAAATCTGGATGGGTTTGGTGATAAATCTGTATCGAATTTAAATAAATCTATTGAAAACGCGCGCAACATAGAATTACATCGTTTTCTTTATGCAATTGGTATCCCCGATGTAGGCGAAGTTACAGCAAAATTATTGGCAAAAAAATTCGGCAATTTGGATACGGTGCGCCGTGCCACATTTGCAGAGTTAAAGAATATCGATGGTGTTGGTGATGTAATGGCTAATGAAATAATTTCGTTTTTTAATGACGAACACAACCAACGTATTTTGGATGATTTACTGACCCAGGTAACCGTGCTGGATGCCCAGGTTACAGAAAATACAGACGGACCATTATCTGGCAAAAAGATTGTTTTAACAGGAACGCTTACTAATTATACCCGTGATGCAGCCCGTGAAATTTTGGAAAAATTGGGCGCACGTGTGCAATCATCTGTATCGCCAAAAACAGATATTGTTCTGGCCGGTGCGGATGCAGGCAGTAAATTACAAAAAGCAACCGAATTGGGTATCACCATATGGGGTGAATCAGATTTAGAAAAATTACTGAAATAAAAAAACGCCCATTTGGGCGTTTTTGTTTTAAAACCATTTCCACGGCTGCAATGCTTTTAGCAAACTCATCGCCGTACGTTTATCAGCATATGTGTGCCCGCAACGTGGACATACCAAGAATGGTGCAACAAACATTTTATATTTCTTTAATATCAACGACCATATAAACAACCCGGCCGCCCATGCTGCGATAACCAATCCCCATGCCACAAAGCCAAAATAATGGTTAACTGTGCGGGTTAAAATTTGTACAACACCTAAATCTGATTTTTCCAAATCGTTGTATATTTTAACCGCCACAGGCCAACTGGATGGACGCCATGGATACACATGTTTGATACCGTAATTGGTCAAGAATGTTGTTCCCAATCCCCCAGAACTTTTATCCAGTTGTTTTTTGATTGCATTATCAATCATTTTATCAACTTCGATTTGTGTTACTTTTACCAATTCGGTTTGAACTTTGTCCAATTGTTTATTAACCATTGCTGCGGTATCATCAACTTTTTCAATACCTTTGTTTGCCTTGTCAACGGTTGCATTTGCTTTATCCAAAGCCTTGTCAACACCATCAGTTTTAACACCGAACATTCCGGCCAATCCAGTCAGTTTTTTAACACTGCCCGTTGTTTCTTTTGCTTTGGCGGTTGTATCTTTGGCCTTGGCGGTTGTGTCGGTAACCTTGTTGACCTTGTCCTGGGCTAACTTTACCTTATCAATAGCTGCGGCAACCGGTTTTTCCAGATTAATAGAATCTTTGATTCCAGCCAACAACCGTTCATACTGTTCTGCAATATTGCGTTGTAAATCAAAGAACATCGATACAACAATTGATTTTTTGATTGGACCAGAATAATGATGTTTTACATATAATGGAAACATCGCAACAAACAACAACCAAATAACAGAAACAATCACAAAAATGCGTTTTGCCATTGTTATCACAGATTTCTTTTTTGCAACGGTTTTTGCACCGCCCATATCGATTACTTCGATTTCTTGTTTTTTCTTTGCCATTTTTTTTCCTTTTTTAACAGATATCGGTTGATTACAATGCATATACAATGTAATTTATAAATCTAACAATGTACAAGGCATAAATAACCAGCACACAATACGCTATTGTTTTGATTAATCTTGAATATTTAAATCTAGGCATTGAACATATAAAGGCACACCCAGCCGCACCCAGTGCCCGTATCCATTTATATTCTGGACATACAATATTCCTGCAATCACATGATGTCCCCCATTGCATTATACACGCACAATCATTATGCCCAGATGCATAGCATGCATAACTATAAATCGCAAACATAACACAAAACACAATTCCAGATATAACCAACGCACGTCGATACGGTGTATAATTTGCCATGTTATTTCCTTTCGTTTGTTTAATTTTATAAACAATCAAAAATTATTGCAATACAATTTTATCTGGATACGGTTTTTCCATCAGTTCAACCATTTGGTCATAATTTTATTTGACCTTTTCTTGAACCAGTTTATAAAAGTTTTTGATATGTTCCTTGGCAAACGGAAAGTTTGTTTCATTGTTTTGGTTTCTTGCATTAAACTCACAATAATGTTGCAATGTTTCATAGTAAACCGCCGCAGATCTGGCATCATCAAAAGTGACTATTTCTGTTTGAGGCTGTTCTATGATTCGCCCATTTTTCACAGGATAAAACAAAGATATAAAAAAGAACCAATCACTGGGGTTTTCTGGATTAACCTCGTGCGTGGCCAAGTAAAATTTTGTAGCATTGTTCAAAACTAATATCGGTTTTTGTATTGATTGTTGTTTTGCCATTATTATTCTCCTGTATAATTTTTAATAAATTCATTCTTAAATTCAACGAAACGTCCTTGTTCTATGGCGGTACGAATATCACGCATCAAATCTTGATAAAACCACAGGTTGTGCTGGGTCAGCAGTGTTGCACCCAAAACCTCGTTGCACTTTACCAAGTGATGAATATATGCGCGCGACAATTTGCATGCCGGACATCCACACTTGTCGTCCAATGGCGCCGGGTCGTCTTTGAATTTTGCATTACGCATATTCATCGTGCCATGGCGAGTAAAAGCCTGGGCCGTACGACCGGCACGCGTTGGCATAACGCAATCGAACATATCAACACCACGTTCAACCGCGCCCAATATATCCAATGGTGTTCCAACGCCCATTAAATAACGTGGCTTGTCCGTTGGCAACATTGGTGCAACGGTTGCAATCATATCAAACATAACGTTTTGTGGTTCACCAACCGCCAATCCCCCAATCGCGTATCCATCAAAACCAATTTCGGTTAATGCTTTGGCTGACTTTTCGCGCAAGTCTGGGAAATCGGCGCCCTGGACAATACCAAAGATTCCATAACCATCACGATCGATAAAGGCGTCTTTACTACGCCCAGCCCAACGGGTTACCATATCAACGTTTTTTTCGGCGCGCGCACGCGTTGTCGGTAATTTCAAACATTCATCCAAAACCATTGTGATATTCGAATCCAGTTGATGTTGAATATGAACGGAATCTTCGGGGCGCATAAAGTGTTTAACACCGCCATCAATATGTGATGTAAACTCTACACCTTCTTCCTTCATTTTAACAAGGTTGGAAAGTGACATTACTTGAAAGCCGCCACTGTCTGTTAAAATTGGTCCGTGCCAACCACTGAATTTATGCAAGCCACCCATTTGTTCGACCAAATCACCGCCTGGGCGCATCATCAAATGATATGTGTTGCCGAGTATTACTTGCGTTCCGGTTGCGGCAACCTGTTCCATGGTAAGCGCTTTGACAGTCGCCGCAGTACCGACCGCCATAAAGGCAGGCGTTTCAAAATCGCCATGCGCCGTATGCACGCGTCCACGACGCGCAGTTCCATCAGTTTTAATCAAATCAAATTTTAACGACATGTTTCCATCCATCTGTCTATGAAAAATTGTTCGACTGTATTTGTCTTATAACGATTTAGACAAAAATACAGCCAACCAATATATTGATCCAAAAATGCCTTCACATTTGTTGGGCATTTTGAATTATTCCTGAACAATTCAAAAAATTGAATACCAGTGTATAAACGGCGTATATTAGCATTGTTGTTAGTTGTCATATTATGTTTAACCGCACGAAATGCAGGATGTACAATTATGTTTCTGGTAATATAATCTATATCGACCTGTGAAAAATATACATTAAAAGATGCAGCCTCGGTAAAAGGATATCCCAATTTATCTGTCACAGATATTAATACTTTTTGGTCTGTATCTTGTGGTAAAGGTAATTTTGTCTTCATTTTTCACTCCTTTGTTTATTATTTTTTTTAATTAAATCTAACGACATATTTCCATCCATCTTTGTGTAAAAAATGAACGTTGAACAAATGCTTCGTAAACACCTTTGGAACGCTTCATGTGCCCCATTTTATTGCCAACAAACACATATATAAAATATTTTACACGTTTTGGACACTCTGGGTCATCCAAAAATTTACTAAGAAATTGAATTAGATTACAAGTTTCTATAAATGTTTTATAGCGACTTTCTTGATGCGAAATATATTTTATTCCATCTATTGTTTTACCCATAAATTCGGGGTCATTTGTTGTGCAAACACCATTCCAACTATTATGCGCATTAACAATCATACGATATATTTTATCCGTCTTGATAACATTATTGATATATCTCATATCAGATTCATACAATGGCGCACCTATTATACTAGTATAATTAAAAGGAAAGCCTAAACGATCATCATCAGTTACAGGTCTATTTTCTATCATTGTGCGTCCTTTCTGAATAACAAACAACAATCGCCATAACTAAAAAATCTATATCTTTCAGCAACCGCGTGGGCATAGGCCGCCTTCATCTCACTTAGTCCTGCAAATGCAGATACCAACATAAATAATGTGCTTTTAGGTAAATGAAAATTTGTCAGCAACACATCCACCGCACCAAATTTATAACCCGGTGTGATAAATATATTTGTATTATCACAAATTGGAATAACACGTGTTGTGGCGCCTGATTCACGCGCACGAATTGCCGCACTTTCCAATGTTCGCATTGATGTTGTGCCAACGGCAATTACACGCGCAGCGTTATTTATTATGTCAGCCTGCTGCGGTGTGATACAGCACCATTCGCTGTGCATTTTATGTTCGGTTAAGTTTTCTGTTTTAACTGGCATCCATGTTCCTGCGCCAACGTGTAATGTAATCTTTACGATTTTTGCACCGCGTTTTTCAATTTCTTGTAATAATTCATCTGTGAAATGAAGTCCCGCCGTTGGTGCCGCCATAGACCCCAAAGGTTCCGCGTAAACTGTTTGATAACGTTCGCGGTCACTTATTTCCTCATCACGTTTCATATACGGGGGCAGGGGCATTTTTCCAACATTATTCAGTACATCGAAAACATTATCACAATCAAAATGCAACAATAAACCGCTTTCTTCGTCTTTATCCATGACGCGAATTTTGGTGCCATCATCCATGGTAAGTACATCGCCAATATTTATTTTGTTAAACTTTTTACACAAACCCCACCAATCATGATTATTCACAGACGTATGCAAAGTAATTTCATGGTCGCCCGCCATAAAGCGCGCCGGTATCACACGTGAATTATTAAATACAACGACATCACCAGGTTTCAGGTAATCAAGAAAATCGCGGATATGTTTGTCAGCAAGCACCACCCCAGGTTCCCCTCCGTTGGAGGGGTGGTGTGAAACGACGGGGTGGTTAGATAGCCATTCATATATTGCGTGTGGATTCTTTAATACTTCCGCAGCCGTAATATGAATCACATTTAAGTTCAATGAACTTAAATATTCATCGCGAATTTTGTCGTATTCTTCTTTAAAATCATGTGTTTTATCGTCTATCTCTATTACTAAAAATTTTGATGCGCAAAAGAAATCAACAATATAATTACCTATGATTTTTTGTCTATCGAAATCAAGACCATTTAATTTTTTATTTTTGATTTCGTCCCATAAAAGAGCCTCAGGCAAACTGCCGGCTTTGCGTAATTCTTTTGCACGTTCTTTCAAGGTTGGATTATAAGGTAAAGTTCGATAATTTACGACATCTCTTACCACCCCGGCCTTTGGCCACCCCTCCAACGGAGGGGAACTAACAACCAACATGCGTGACGCATCGCGGCGTTCCAATGGGTGTGATGCGATTAATTCTGGGGGTAATTCAAAATCAAAATCCGATGTATGTAACATTATTTCTTAAACTCTAAACCTTGCTCAGTATAATTTTCAGCCACATTTTCCCAATTCGGTTCCACACGCACAAACAAATGCAGGCGCGCATTTACCCCCCATTGATCCTGGATATCATGGCGCGCATCGGTACCAATTTTCTTTAATTGTTCACCACCGCGGCCAATTACGATTTTTTTATGCGCATCATTTTGAACAACGATTTTTTGGTATATATCCAAAACACCCTCTGCATCAACATCGACTTTTTCGGTCACAACATTTATGTGATATGGCAATTCTTGGTGAATATATTTATAAATCTTTTCGCGGGTTAATTCGGCCAAATATAAATTATCAGGAACATCCACCGCGTCCGCCGCATCAAATAAATACGGGCTTTCGGGCATTACCGCCGCCAATGCTTTCAACATTTCATCAATTCCGTCATTTTTTAATGCTGAAATCATAAATATCTCTTTGAATGTCGCTAAATTGGAAAGTTCAGCAACCATTGGTAATAAATTACCCTTGCTAATAGCATCAACTTTGTTCAGTGTCACAAATAAGTTTTTATGGTCGTGAATTTTTTGAATCAAATTACGAATTGTATCGGTCACACCATGTGTCGCATCAACCACCAATAACACCGCATCCGCATCCGCAAAAGCATCCATTGCCGCCCCAACCATAGCGGTATCTAATCTGCGTTTCGGTTTGAATACACCTGGTGTATCCACAAATATCAATTGCCGATCGCCAACCATTTTTACCGCACGCAGGTTTGTTCGCGTTGTTTGAACCTTGTGCGATACGATCGAGACCTTGCGCCCCATGATTTGATTCATCAGGGTGCTTTTACCCGCGTTTGTCGGGCCAATAATTGCAATAAATCCAGAATATGTCTTTGTCATACCACACACAATAGCACACCATTTTAAAAAGTGAATAAAAATCTTGCAAAAATAATATTTTAATGCCAATATTATGGCACACGAGGGACGAGAGATTTTACGAAAAGGAAGTATATAAATGGCAAAATCTTTCACTTTTACAGATGATTGGAATATATTTTTTATGCAACAGGCTCAACTGATGTCAACACGTTCCAAGGACCCCAGTACCAAGATTGGATGTATAATTGTTTCCCCACAAAGGGTTGTTGTGTCCGAGGGATATAACGGTTTTCCTCGTGGTATAGCCGATACCCCAGAAAGATTAAATGACCGGGCGCAAAAATATCCACGTGTCGTTCATGGTGAAGCAAATGCGATTATAAATGCTGGACGTAATGGTGCAAAAATCGAAGACGGGATTTTATTTGTGACCCAACCACCTTGCCCAAACTGTGCAAAAATGATTGTCCAAGCAGGTATTCGCGAAATTTTATACATTGATTTAGACCAAACTAAAAAGAACATCCCAGGATGGCGTGACGAATTAAGCATTTCCTTTGATATGTTTGATGAAGCAGGTATTCCACACAAAGCAATTGCCGAGAAATTTCTGTTCACCAAGGCAGAGTTAGAAGCTTTGAGAACAAAACAGCTGAAAGCATTGGAAAAATAAAAAATGCCCCAGATTTTTCTGGGGTTATTTTTTTATCTGGCTAACAATTTATTTATTTTTTCTGCCAATAAAACCTGGGCATCTAAAATTGGATGCTGTTTTCGATATAGGCATTCTGCACGATATGTTGTATCGACCAGGCAATTCAATATTGGTTGTAATTCATATGGATTACCGTTATTGTCACGCCAGTTACATACAATTTTTGGACCGCAATTTTCACCCAGCGACACCATACCCATACTATCAAATGCCACAAGGCACTCAAAATCACTGGTCAAAAACGAAAATTGTGGTGCTGGCACATGATATGTGTTGTTAAGTGCTCTTGCACGACCCCCAGAAAATAAATCTGCACATCCATATTGCATGATTATATTGTCGTTTAAATAATATACCGGTTTGGCTTCATCTGTGTTGTTGTCTAAAAGGAACATTTCAGTAACATCGATACCAGATGTCTTTAATCTGGCCAACAATTCGTCAAACATACCGCTGTCTGCATCAAATGAAGAAACATGTACACGGAAAGATGCGCCTAAATCTGTTTTTGCAAAATGTTCTATGAATTTGAAATTACGCGCCAAAGCATCTTTGTGAAACCGGTCCAACGATAAAGAAACCTGGAAAGGAATTTCGTACTTGATTTGTGATTGATTTTTTGTCTTGGGTGCGCGTTTTGTAACGATGTTTTCAATATCGGCATATATTTGTGTTGCCAATTGGGAATTAACCCAACCTGCATTCGTTTTGATGTCCACACCACATCCCATATTTAATGCATAATTGATAATATTTGGAACATAATGGCGGTCAACAAATTTATATGCTGATGTTATTTCGCCACCGGTAAATACAACCGCGCGACTGAAACGCTCGTCCGATGCAGCCTGTTTAATATACCCTTTGATAACAGATTCAGGGATAAAAGTTTTTGGATTATTTGGCGCAGAAGATTCACAACAATGCGGACATTTATTCCAACACCAATTTGTTGTTTTGAAAACCAAAACATACGGTCGCTGGGCAACAACTCTGTGCATAACGCCATTTTGACAATCACGCAATGTGCGTATTTTGAATTCTCTATTATTCTTAAATTGTGTCATTTATTAAATCCTTTGGACAAATATTATTACAAAATATTCATTTTGTCAATATTTTAACGATAAAAGACCAAAAATACTTTTTGATTGAATTTATTCCTAATACTTTGCTATATTCAAACTAGGTATTAATTCCCATAGATTAAGGAAAGGACCTAATATGTCAAAATACAAACAATTTATTGTATTTACACTAATTTTTGGTTGCGTGTTCCCAGCAAATGCAACAGATATTTTCAAGAACAAAAATAAATTGGGCGATATAATGATGGTAATGAGTCCCACATATGCATTGGGAATGACAATGATGTCCGAAGATTACGAGGGCACATTGCAATTGGGTGAATCTGTATTTATGGGTCAAATGGTCAGCGAAAGTATTAAATTATTGGAAATAGAAAGACGCCCCAACGGCAGTGATTGGAAATCTTTTCCATCCGGGCACGCGGTTGGCGCTTTTTCGGGGGCGATGTTCGTACACAAAAGATATGGTTGGAAACCAGCCCTTATTCCATATGCTATGAGTTTGGTCGCCGGTTGGACCAGGACCGAGGTCAAGGCACATTATTGGCACGATGTTTTGGGTGGTGCCGCGGTATCAGCCCTGTGCACGTGGATTTTGGTTGGTAAATATATGCCCAAAGGTGTAGAAGTATCGGCCGATATGACCGAGGCACGCCTTGGATTTAAAACCAGTTTTTAATTTTATTTATCTAACTTTTTTGTCCATTCATTATCTGGAAAGTTTTTGCGCAACATTTCGGCATAGCCGTTCGCTTGTTCTGGTAATCCCAGCGCATTATAACATTGTGTCAACCTGTACATCGCCTCGGCTGTCATAACGGTTTCCTGGGCGGTTGTCACAACTGTTTGTAAACGTGATATTGCCGATGTCCAATTTTCACGCTTCATATCGTTACGTGCAGCATACATAACCTTGCCGGCAATATAATTTTTTAAAATGTTTATTTTATTTTCTGCGTTTTTAGCATATTCACTGGACGGGAAACGTTGCTTTAATTGTTCAAATTGTTGTAATGCGTATACAGACATTCCTGGTTCGCGACGAACATCACTGACCTGGCGATAATAGCACATTCCGCGCAAGTATAAAACATATGGCACGTCCTGATATCCTGGGTGAAAGCGCATAAATCGGTCGGTTACAATCAATGCACCAGGGAAATCGCCATCTAAATACCGCGAATATGCCGCCATTATTAACGCGTCCGGGGCGAGTGCGTCCGTAGAATGTTCGGTTTCAGCTTGTAAAAACAATTCCGCCGCACTGTCATAATCACCATCATTAAATTCGGCATATGCTTCGGTATACAATTGTTCCATTGATTTTTCAGGTTCGATTTGTTCACCCGCGCACCCGAATAACAAGGCACATACAGATGTTAATATAATTATTTTTTTCATACTTGAATTTCCTTATGCTTACACAGTATAATATATTCGTTCAAAATAAAAGAATTTTTTTACAAAGGTTATATTTTATGAAACTTGGGCGGAATATGTTTGGTGTTGGTGCGATGACCGGTATCAGTCGCATATTTGGTTTTGTGCGTGATATGTTGATTGCACGTGTACTGGGGGCGGGCAGGTTGTCGGACATTTTCTTGGCGGCATTTAAATTACCAAACCTGTTTCGTGACTTACTGGGCGAAGGTGCATTATCCGCAATATTTATTCCTATGTTTGCTGATTCCAAAAAAGATAAAAATTTTGCGAACAATGTGTTTTCGTGGTTGGTTGTTGTGTTATTGGGAATAACCATTGTATTTGAAATCTTTATGCCTGCGTTTATATGTATATTGGCGCCCGGATTTTCCGCTGATCCTGGGAAATTGGAATTAACTGTCATAATTTCCAGAATTATGTTTGGATACGTTATATTCATTTGCGTTGCGGCATTTTTATCTGCGGTGTTAAACGCGTTTTCAAAGTTTGTGTTGGCGGCATTTATGCCTGTGCTGTTAAACATAATGTTAATATGTGCGTTGTTAATGTCGGCTTGGTATGCACCACTCACAATTTTATATATTATGGCGGCAACGGTCGTATTATCCGGAATTATTCAGTGTGCAATTTTATGGGGCCGAATTCGGTCCGGAAATTTTGGCCTGCGATTAATCAGGCCGCATTGGAACGATAAAATTAAATCTATGCTGAAACGTTTCGGTGTAAGTATAGTGGGCAGTGGTTTTTACCAAATCACAATTATTGTTGGAACCTTGGTGGCCAGTTTTCAATCTGGGGCGGTGTCGTGGTTATATTATGCAGACAGAATTGTTCAGTTACCATTTGCCATGATTGGTTTAGCGGTTGGAACGGTTTTAATGTCGTCAATTTCAAATGCGCTGGCGGAAAAAAATTTAAAGAGTGTTTATAATCAACAAAACTTTTCTATGCGACGTTCATTGATGTTGATTATTCCATGCATGGTTGGATTGTTTGTGTTGGCGGAACCAATCATCAGGAATTTATTTCAATATGGCGCATGGACCCCAGAATCAACACATGCGGTCGCAATTGCAATTATGATTCAATGCCTGGTTTTGCCAGCCATGTTAATCAGCCAAATTTACAGTAAAACATTGTATGCCAGCCAAGACGTCAAAACACCTGTTAAAACCAGTATTGTATCATTGGGGTTGGCGGCGTTAATTTATGTAGCACTGTTCTATCACATCGGGTATTTGGCGATACCTGTTGGTGTGGTTGTATCAGGATATGTTAAAAATCTGCTGTTGGCACGTGCTTGCAAAAGGAAAAATTTAATCAAATGGGATGGTCGCACAATTCGCGCCAGTATCGGGTTCAGTGTTTGGGCCACTATATTGGGTGTAGCATTGTGGTTTGCGCCTATTCATGGTTTGGTATCATTGTGTGTCGCGATTGCTGTGTTTGGAATTTTATATTTGCCCGTCGCATACATTATGGACAGAAAATTATAAACACAATAAATTAAAGTTGAAAACACGTTTTCTTTATGATAAAATACTGTTTGAGAATGTAGGGAGTTCCCAAATTTGATAGCTCCCTTAAAATACAGCTTTAAAGGAGAAAAAATGAAAAAATTAGTATCATTGGCGGCTTTGCTGGCTATGTTAACTGGTTGCATGACTGGTTCTGACAGTAATGTTTATGGCACAGATTCTATGGCCGAAGAAGATTTGGCAACAGAAACAACCACATTAACTGATTCGTATTTAATGGCGGCGGCACCAAAATATTATATCGGTAATGCTTACAAGGTTGACGATGTTCAATATATCCCATCCGAAGATTTAACATACAATCAAACTGGTATTGCGGGTATTATTCCTGCGGAATTGAATGGTCAAAAAACAACAAATGGCGAAACGTTTGATGCTGCACAAATGTTGGCAACCAGCAAAACATTGCCATTACCTACAATTGCCAAGGTTACAAACTTGGATAATGGTCAATCTGTTGTTGTTCGTGTAAATAATCGTGGTCCATTTGTAAATACCAGAATTATGGATTTATCACCTGCGGCGGCACAAAAAATTGGCATGAATTCCCAGGCCAAGGTCCAGGTTCAGGTTTTAACAGAACAATCATTGGCTGTTAAAAATGCAACAATTGGTGGAACAACCCCAGCCCAGACCGAGGTTGTCGCTGAAACAACAACGACCGAGGTTGCACCTGCACCACAGCCTGCACCACAACCAGCGCCAGCGGCATCTGGTGATTACACTGTTCAATTGGCGGCATTTTATGCCGAAGACAGTGCAGACGCAATGGCACAACGTATGAAAACGTATGGTGATGCAGTTGTCGTGAGTGAAGGCGGTATGTACAAAGTTCGTATTATCAACTTGGATGCTGCACGTGCACGCAGTGTTATCAACGCGTTGCGTACAAACGAAGGTATGGCACCTGGCTTGTTGAAATCTGGCCGTTGGGTCAATGCCGACAGCATTTAATATCAGTTTCTTCTTGAAAGCAAAATACCCCGCGTTTGCGGGGTGTTTTTTATTATCTGTCATACTGAACGCAGTGAAGTATCCAGCAAGAAAAACTGCATTTATTCTGCCAAGTTACCAACCGACATTGTAATTCTGCGAATACCAGATGAAATAGATTTTTCTTTATTTATATGCGCACGCATAATTTCACCAGTATGATTGATATGTGTTCCGCCACATAATTCACATGATACGTCGCCAGCGGTTATAACGCGTACTACGTCGCCATATTTTTCGTTAAACAATGCCATCGCACCACGCGCTTTTGCCGCATCAATGCCCATTTCTTCGTGTTTAACAGGCATATCTTTTGCAATCCAATCATTAACCAAATTTTCCACTTGTGTTTTTTCTTCTTCTGTCATGGCTCTGCCAAACGAAAAATCAAAACGCACAGAATCTGGTGCAACACGTGAACCACGTTGTTCAACGTCTGTATTTAAAACCTTGCGTAATGCAGCCTGCAACAAATGGGTCGCCGTATGTGCGCGTGCCGTCTGGGCACGAACCGCAGAATTAATAACAGGTGTTACAATATCGCCAACATTGATTTGTTTTGCAACGGTACCTTTATGAATAACAATATTGCCGGCACGTGCAGCCTCGGTCACGTTAACCAATGTATCCGTCCCTGATTTTAATTCACCACTGTCACCGACCTGGCCACCCTGGGTACCATAAAATGCTGTTTTATCCAATGCGATTTCAACATTGTCGCCCGGGTTCGCTGTTTCAATAAATTCGCCATCGCGCAAAATTGCCAATACTTTTGATTGCATATTATCAACTGGCGCATATTTTTGTGTGTCGTCAGTTTGTGGCAATTCGCCTCTGGATTCCCATAACAGTTTTGTGCCACGTGTGTCTGCGCGTGAACGTTCTTTTTGTTCAGTCATACATTTTTCGAATCCCGAAACATCGACGTCCATACCTTTATCACGCAAAATCATTTGTGTTAAATCCAACGGAAATCCATATGTGTCAAATAACTTAAATGCAACCGCCCCAGGTAAAGTTTTGGTTTGCAATTTTGGTAATTCGTTATCCAATAATTTTATACCACTTTGCAACATATCGGCAAAAGCATTTTCTTCATTACGGATAATTTCAACCACGTGCGCTTGTTCGCGTTCTAGTTCAGGATATGCTGCGCCCATTTCACGAACCAATGCCGGATACAGCGCAGACAACAATGCGCCTTGGTGCCCCAGTAATTGTCCATGTCGCATCGCACGACGCAAAATACGACGAATTACATAACCGCGATCAGTGTTTGATGGAATTACACCATCCGCAATTGCAAAACCAACCGCACGCAAATGGTCAGCAATAACTTTGAACGAAGGTGTATTAGATGCATCTTGTTTTACATGTGTGATATCAGCAATAGCAGCCATCAAGTTTTGAAATAAATCTGTATCATAATTATCGCGTTTGCCTTGCAATACCGCCGCCCAACGTTCCAGTCCAGCACCCGTGTCCACATTACGTTTAGGGAGTTCGGTTAAATTTCCATTGGCATCCCTGTCATATTGCATAAAAACATCGTTCCACAACTCAACATAACGTCCGCCATCTTCATCGGCACTGCCGGGTAATCCACCAGGTAAATCAGCCCCCATATCATAGTGCATTTCCGTACATGGACCACATGGACCAGTATCGCCCGCAGACCACCAATTATCTTTATCTAAACGAATGGCATCTTTGCCAGCAACCTTTTTCCAAATTGCAGTAGCTTCATCGTCTGTGATATGTGTTGTCACAACGATTCTGTTTGGATCCAGTTTTAAAACATTGGTTAATAAATCCCAAGACATCACGATCGCTTCTTCTTTGAAATAATCGCCAAAAGACCAATTTCCCAACATTTCAAAGAAAGTATGATGACGACCATCAAAGCCAACCTCGTCTAAATCATTGTGTTTTCCGCCTGCGCGAATACATTTTTGCACATCCGCCACGCGTGTGTATTCAGGGGCAACTTTCCCTAAAAAAATATCTTTCCAAGGCACCATACCTGCAACAGTAAACAATAAAGTTGGATCATTTGGTATCAATGATGCAGACGGTACAACTTTATGTCCGTGTTGTTCAAAATAACCTAAAAATAATTTTCTTATATCATCGTATGTCATGGTATTTGCCTTATGTTTTATTGAATTCATAGCGCATTTTACAGATAAAGACATAAACTTTCAATCATATTTTGAATTTTTTTATAACTTTTATAGCAGTTTTTATGATATAATAAACAAAGAGTATCAAAGGGATAAAAATGAAACCAACAATGATTTTTGCTTTGGCAATGTTGACATTGGTTATTTTGATGGCGTCGTTCGGCATCCATCTGGGCAATATTGCACCGACGGTTCATGTGCGTCCGGGAATATCATTGGGTGATGTTTTGTATGTATGTCCTGCAAATTCTGCTGGTTGGGATTCTGCTTCGGAAATTTTAAAAACCATAAATACACCAATAGTTATCGGTGTGTTTTTTGCTATGACTATGTTGTTGTTTGTGTGGGGTTGGGCGTTATATCAAAATTTATTAAAGGATAAATTTAATAGAAACGCATTTATAAAACCATGGGGTTTTACCAAATTATTGTTCTGGGCAATTATTATATTATTAATTGCAACAAATACACCGAATCATTATCGCACTGTGCACCTGCGCGGTTACAACGCCAGCGAGCTTGTTCTGTGTGAAAATAACACTCCAAATTCATGGAAAAATGTTTATGATGGCAAATGGCCCAAGGCTGTTAGGTACAAAGATGTAACAAATTAACTACTTATTATAATAGCCGAACAAAAAAACAAATAAAACAGAAACATTTTTAATTTACTCTTGACTTGATATGCAGAATTCTCTATGATTCGGTTGAACAGGACGAGCAATGCCCTTGAAATAAGCAGGTCCGCGATAAATAAAAAATAAAATCGCTTGATTTCTGGGGCTGATTTCAAAGGCATTGCTCGACAACTGTCTAGTACCTAAAAAACAAATCTATGAAAGGAGAAATAACATGAATAAACAACAATTGATTGAAGCTATTGCAAACGAAGTTGATGTTACAAAAGCAACTGCTGCTTCTTGCTTGGATGCATTCATCAACACTGTTACAAAAGTTTTGAAAAAGAAAGGCGAAGTTCGCTTGGTTGGTTTTGGTACATTCACTTCTGCAAAACGTAAAGCAACAACAGGTCGTAATCCACAAACAGGCGCTGCTATCAAAATTCCAGCATCTGTTCAACCTAAATTTAAACCTGGTAAAGCTTTGAAAGATGCTTTGAACTAAAGATATTTTTTAGTTTTCAAAAAACCCTCATGTTTATGAGGGTTTTTTTCTTGAAAAAAACTCTTTACTTAATCATATTTATTTTATAGAATGCGGACGTAAAGGATACATAAAAAAAGGAAGAGAAATGGCACAAAAAACAATCAAAAAAAGAACTAAAACGACAACTGCTACAAAGCGGGTCGCAAAAAAAACAACCAAGTCAGCGGCTGTACGTAACGTGACAACACCTGTGGTCACAGAAAAACCTTGCAGTTGCGGACACGAATGTCACTGCTGCTGTTGCCGTGGACGTCGTGTAATTAATTTGTTTATTAAAATTATCATTTTATGCATTGTATTTTTGTTGGGTTGTATGGCTTCACCATGGATGGTACGTGACCATGGCAAGGCAATGATGCATGGTATAAAATTTGATGACAATGGTTGCGTCATGTTGGACACTGTTAAATGTCCAAAAATGTTAGAAGTTTTGGCAACATCTGACGACGACGCAAATGGTTGCATATCACGTATGGAATTGAAACATGCGATGATTGAATTGCGTAAGGGCAGACCTATGCCTGCTGATGAAATGCCAACAGAACCGATGGCGGAATAATTATAAATATAAAAAAATAAAAAGGTGCAAATTTGCACCTTTTTATTTACCTTTTAAAATTCTCGCTTTACTTTTATCCCATTCGCGTTGTTTTATTGTTTCACGTTTATCGGCGCGATTTTTACCATAACCAATACCCAGTAATACTTTTAATTTGCCACGATTGTTAAAATATAATTTCAAAGGCACAATAGTTGCACCTTTTTCTTGCAATTTCCCAATCATACGATTTATTTGCGAACGGTGCAGTAACAATTGACGTTGACGTCTTTCATCGAAATTGACAATTCGTGCTGCTGTGGGTAATTTTTGAATTTCGACCCCCGCCAAGAATAAATCAGTACCACGTCTTTGTACAAAACCATCAACAATAGATACTAAACCATAACGCACAGATTTAATTTCAGCCCCAGTCAATGAAATCCCAGCCTCTATTGTGTCTTCAATAGAGTAACTGAATCGCGCTTTGCGATTTTCGGAAACTTGTCCAAATTTTATTATATTTCTTACCATTATTTTACCAGTTTCATTTTTGGGTATAACCGTGCTGTATTTTCCATCAGTATAGATTCCAATTCATCTAATTGCAAATGTTTAATTTCTGCTAACATTTTTGCAGTTTCCACAACAAATGCTGGCTCGCAAACTTTTCCGCGATATGGCACAGGTGCACAATATGGTGAATCTGTTTCAATAACAATTCTGTCGTTTGGAAGTTTTGCAAAAACATCGCGAATATCAGCAGCATTTTTAAAAGTTAAAATTCCACTGGCCGAAAAATAAAAACCACGATCCAACATTACTTTTGCTAAATTCCAACTGGATGTAAAACAATGTAACACGCCATGATTTTTGTTTGTTAAAATCTGTGCCGTATCTTCTTCGGCATCACGGGTGTGTATTGCCACAGGCAAATCATATTGTTGTGCGATTTCCAGTTGGTCAACAAATAATTTAATTTGATTTTTTTTATTTTCATCACCTTCGTGATAATCTAATCCAATTTCGCCGACACCAACAACTTTTTCATTAGTCAAAACATCTGGTGTCAAAAGATTTGATGCAACGGCGGTATCCGCGCAATCAGGATGCAAACCAATTGTGCAAAAAATATTATCATGCGTTTTGGCAATATTTAACGCATCTGGTATATCATCGGGCTCTGCTGTGGGACAAATAATAATACCAACACCTGCATCCATCGCGCGTTTAATAATATCATCTGCAGTATCAGCATATTCCCGGGTTAAATGTCCGTGTGTATCTATAAACATTTTTTTATATCCATTAAAATTTTAAAAATTCCCACTTCTGGTTCCAAGTGTACATTTGTTATATCCGCAATAGATTTTGTAGCATTGGGATATAAATCTGCCAAACCAAAATAAGCCACAGCATCCAATAAAATGGTATATGTTTCTGGGTTTGGTGCAATCTTTTTTGCAATCAACATCAGGTCAGACGATGTGGTTGATGAATTTTGCAATGTTTCAATCAATTCATCATATACAATATCACCCCCAGTCCTGTTCATATCTGCAATCTTACCAAAACTGCCGTTGGCTAAACGTAAAACTTCGGTGCTGATATCTGCATCAGGCATAAATTTTACACATAAATCACGCAATTCAGTTGTTGATAAAGGATGCATTTTTTCGACACGTGCGCGTGAACGAATTGTTGGTAATACATTCGATAACTGATGTGCCACCAATAAAAATAACGTTTTTTCGGGTGGTTCTTCCAGTAATTTCAAAAGCGCATTTGATGCGGTATTTGTTAGTTCATCCAGCGAGTCAATCAATACCACACGCCAATCTCCAGACATAGAAGAAAGCTGCATTTTGGCAATCATATCACGTACTGTACGCACAGAAATTTCTTTGCCATCTGGTTTTGGTTTTCCATCTCGGTCAACATTATGTGCCATATCAACTATGAAAAAATCACCGACATTACCGTAAACCATACGGGCTAATTTATAAGCTAATGTTGCTTTGCCAATACCACGGGGACCCGTTAATATCCACACAGGATGAATTGGGTACGTTGAACGATTGTTCCAAGCATCCATAAATGCCTTGACGGTTGGCATATGTCCAACTAATGTATCGTTATCCATAGGATGCGGAAAATCATAAACAGACGCTTTTTTCTTTGCCATATCACTTAAACCCCATCAGTACCATAATATTACGCCATGCACGTCTAAATAATTGAATACGTTTAACTGTATCACGTGCGATTAAATCGCCAACTGCGACTTCTTTGCCGTCTTTTTGTGCAATTAATTTTCCAATTTTATCGCCGGCATGTATCGGTGCAGCCACAGGTGTATCATAAATAGCAACAACACGCACACCTTTCAGTCCGTCTGTTTTGCCAGTTGTAATAGCAAAAGGTTTTGATACAGTGGCGACGACAAAATCGTCACGTCCATACCAAGTTGGAATTTTAGCCACTTCATCCCCAGGACGATAAAAAATCTTGTTTGTTGTGGTTGTATATCCATAATTCATTAATTTTTTCATTTCGGCCGCCAAGGCATCATGACCTTTGCCGTGGAAACCATTTATAACACCGATTAAACGACGTCCACCAACGACACTGCTGGCCACAACACCATAACCACCGTCATCTGTATGCCCGGTCTTTAATCCATCGGCACCATTCATGGTAAACAATAATTTGTTGTAATTCAAAGTATGTGTTTTCCCCCAATCACGACACCAATCAGATTTGTAATCGTTAAATTCAAAACGTCTGGTTGCGAATAATGGATAAATATCAGGATAATCAGCAATAATATGTGTGGCCAATACAGACAGCTCTTTTACAGTCATTAAATTCGCAGGGTGGGGCAATCCACTTGCATTACCAAACGTTGATTTTTCCATTCCTAATTCTGCGGCTTTGCGTTGCATCAATCCAGTAAAAGCATTTTCATCACCCGCTAATTTTTCAGCCACAACAACAGATGCATCGCCCCCAGATAATACAATCAAACCCAAAATTAAATCTTGTACAGATACAGATTGTCCGGCACTCAGGCAAATTTTACTGGCTGGGTACCATAATGGATTTTTATAATCGGCATTTTCAGATACAGGAAAAGTATCTGTCATTTTGACGCGCCCGGCCTTTATCTCGTCAAATAAAACCGTCAAAGTCATCAGTTTTATCATAGATGATGGTGGCATCAAAACATCAGCATTTTTAGAAAATATTTCGGCCCCAGAATCATAATCAACCAAAATAGCCGATTTTGCAGTTGTTGAAAACGGTTTGTCCGCCGCAAAAGCCGTAACGGTCATAAATGCCACAACAAAAGAAAAAGCGACTTTTCTCATAACAAGCAAATCTTAAACGATTTTATAACAGTTTGCCAATATTTTTTTGTAAAAAAATTCCCCAGAAAATTCTGGGGAATGAATTTATTTTGCTTCTTGACCTTTTTGGGAAGTCAATATATGGTGTATTATAGACATACCTGCAAAATATTTCACACATTCTTTGTAATACTTGGATGATGGTGTTAATCCATAACGCTCAAATACTTTAACTAAATTGTTTTTTGATTTGTCTGTCATGATGTACTCCTTTTTTATTCTTTATACGTTATAATATAGTACAAAAAATAAAAACGTCAATCTTTTATATTTCGCCAATAAATTGACCATTTTTTATATCAATCATTTTAACATCACAAATTGTTTTTGGCGGAATTTTTGCACCACGGATAACAACATCAATATCATCAGGTGTACGTGCAATATTATTATTTTCGACCAATACGGACACCGTTTTACCAACACAAGTTGCCATATATTCTGCCATGTTTTTATTTGCCAGCTCTGTGATTATATGTACACGTTTTTTTGATATTTCGCGTGGCACCTGGTTTGGTAATGTCGCACCAATGGTCCCAGGGCGGGGTGAAAAAGGAAATGCATGTATTTTAATTGGTTTTAATTCGCGTACTAAATCACAAGTCTCGTTAAATAATTTATCCGTTTCGCCAGGAAAGCCACAGATTATATCCCAACTGAAAGTAATACCATCCGCTGTGGCCACAATTTTACGAACCATATCTGCAGTATGTCTGCGCGCCATTGCCTTTAAAATCGTATCCGATCCCGACTGCATAGACAGGTGTAAATGCGGCATCATACGTTTATCACTATGAATTAAATCAATAATTTTGAAAATCTCTGGCGATGCCGGATCCAACGAAGAAATGCGTAGTCTTTGAATTTCTGGGACATCGCGCAATAACATTTCGCATACATTTGAAATAAATATAAATTTATCACCCATTTTGTACGCGTATGATGCACTATCGACCCCGGTAATTACGATCTCGAAAAATCCGTTTTTAACGGCCGTACGCGCATTCCCCAAGATATCATCGTATGGGAAAGATAGTGCTGGCCCACGCAACAGCCGTGTTACACAATACGTGCATTTATGATTACAACCATTTTGAATTTGTATAAATTGCTTTGATAAATCAGGCGTTTCGTGAATAAATTTAACAATATCACCATCTGTATTTACCCGTTCCAAACCTGCAACATATTGATTTTTGTCCATTTTTTTTGAATTATGAATAACGACAGTGTTTGGGATTTTTTCGAACAATTCGGGGTTCCTTGTTGCACCACATCCCGTTACAAAAATAGGAACATTTGGATTTTCGCGTGCGATACGTCGAACACTTTGGGCTGATTGACGTTCAGCCTCGGCCGTGACAGAGCAAGTATTAACTATAACGGCATTATCAACCACAGGCGCGATTAAATTTGTTATCTTTTCGCATTCCAAGGCATTCAAACGACAGCCAAAAGATAAAGATTTTATATTTTTTTCTTGCATTTTTGATATCCTTGGGGCATTATATAACAGCTAAAAAAATTTTCAACAAAGGATTTAAAATGGCTCGTACGACAAATTCTGATACATTACCATACGTAGACAGTCGTTATGAATTAGGCATGTTGGCATCCCAACGCGTTCGTGATTTGAACGGTGGTGCTGAACCTGTGGTTCCCCAGGGACGCGATAAATTAACTGTTGTCGCATTACGCGAAATTGCCAGTGGTAAATTGGATGTGGCGAACGTTCGTCATGAATTTGTTCAATCTTACAAAGAAACACCAGTTACAGAACAGTCATTAGAAATCGAATCCAACGATCCTACATTGCGTGAAATTGACGCAGAATTGGAAAATTCATTACTGGATGATCAACCAATCGTTGCCGAGGAAGAAGCTGACGACACCCCGGATTCCGATGAAGAATAATAAAATATCAACCAGTTCAGGAGTCGTCGCATAGTTGGTCTAGTGCGCCACATTGGAAATGTGGTATACCGGCAACGGTATCAAGGGTTCGAATCCCTTCGACTCCGCCAGGAAATTAAAATCTTAAACCGCCCAAAATGGGCGGTTTTGATTTTAACCTGGCGGAGTCGAAGGGATGCGCCAGAGCGCCCAGGCACATTTATGTGCCACACGAAAATGAAGTTTTCGTGGACAAGTGGCGCGCATGGTGAATACGAAGACGAACAATTACAAAACCTGCAAAAACGGATATGTTTAATAGAGTTTTTGCATTTAGGTTTTGTTTTTGTTTGTCAAGGGGGAAAATGCAACAAATAACAATGCATATTCAGGAAATTAAAATCTTAAACCGCCCAAAATGGGCGGTTTTTATTTACATATCTATTCGTGTTTAGTACAATTGTGGTAAAAATAGGTTTTGATATGAAAACACAGATAACAATAAATAAACCGACAAATAAAAATTATTTTGTATCCAAACCTAATTCTTTTATCAATGGTAATACATAAGGTTCTAAATTAGGGTAGTATTTTTTCATTGTATTGTATGCATTTAATGGTTTGTCTGGTTTTGTATATCTGGCGCACTCCCAATCAATAATCATTTCTATATAATCTTTACGTGTTTTTGTGTATTTATTTTCTGCATGGTGGCGACAATGTTTCCTGTGTATATTATGAACCCATTTTGCATCACGATTTAATATTACGGCAAGAAAATAAAGAAATAATAATTTATCAGCATCATGCAAATATCCGCGGAATGTATTGTGTCCCAAAACTTTCTTTTCTATGCGTAAAAACGCTTTTTTGTGTTGCCAAGTATAACTTTCGCGATAACAAAACTCTTTAAGATTCATAATACTAAATTCCTCTTAGTTTTTTTGTTTAAATCTTCGAAATTTTAACATTTTTGGCATCTTGATAACAAAATATATAAAAGGTATTATCAGTACTGCAACCCATTTGGTTTCAGGTATATTGAATTCTAATATATTGCAAACTTCGTATAATGCGCAAGTACAACAAAACAAAAACATAACAAGACTTACCAATGTGTTTAATTTATACGGCGAAAAAGGATAAGAACTAATAATTCTTTTATTATTTAATGGTTTATACAGAACATTATTCATTAATGGTGTTTTTTCTAGTTCTTTAATATGTAATTCCCAGTTTTCTTGCCAAAATTTAGAACCGCGATTTGATAAATACCAACTGAATGACAAAAAGGTAATTAATAGACTGAATAATAACGATAAAATATGTTGATTTGGGATGTATATTTTTACCTGAAGATATCCGGCACCGATAATACTTATAAAACCAAAGAAATACAGGGCGCGTTGCCAATAAATTTGAATTTCTTGCCGCCAATTTTCCCATGCCATAACTAACGCCGTATCTGCATTACTGGTATTCAGTTTATCTTTCATAATCATTGATATAACCTCTTGTATGATAATAATATCACATCAAATTTGAAAAAATCATTAAAAATAATAAATTATCAACAATATATTGACAAAAACAATTTTTAGTATTATATTATTAGGTGAGAAGCAAAAGGAAGTCAAAATGTCTGTTAATTTGAAACCTTTGAATTGGGATTTTATCAAGCACAATTATACAGAAATGTACAATTTGTTGGATGCTAATCGTACCAGATTATTGCCTTGGTTTGACTGGGCTGGCAAAGATATAACACCAACTAAATCAAGATTTTACATCTTTTTGTCTTTATACATGTTGCAGACAAAATACAAAAAATTTATGCACAAGATAAATTCATCAAAATTCTATGATGTTCAATTTATTATGTACAAGCATGAAAAAATTGTTGGTATGTGCGGACTGGATAATATTGATACCCAGAAAAAAGGTGATGCAGAATTATGGTTTTTGACTTTTGATGGTACTCCATACGGTACTGTAGATTACGCAATACAACAAATAGAGGATTATGGGGCAAATACAGCAATGTTGCATAATTTATATGCACATGTTCGTCCTGGTAATACAAAATCATATACCTGTTTGAATGACAGAAATAACTATACAACAGATGGTAATCAGTATACACGATTAATAGGTAATTTCCCAAAAAAATATGGTCCTGTATACGTGTTTAATAAGGTTTTAGCGAAAGGCGCAGAAAATGGCAAATAAAAAATATCCATTAAATATAACTGTTGCATGCAGTATCGGCTTAGAGGGTGGTTTGGTTCGTTACAAAGACGAATTGCCGTTTTTTTCGAGGGATGATTTTGATTTGGTTCACGAATGGAATCGTCATTTAATAAAAACTATAAAACAGCCAGAATTCAAAGAATACCTTGGTGCAACATACCGTATGTTATTACATTTATCGCCTGTGAATATATCGCGTATAATTGATCGTTTGGCTGTCCCATACCGCAGTTATTATTATGCAAAAAGATTTATTGATGCTGCGGAATTTGTGTCCGACAGAGCAGATATGTTCGTTAATGTTGTTGATTTTGGTCGTGGCCTATCACCATGGGGACATATTGTTCAAAAGAAAAATCCAACAATTCAAATGTACACTTTTGATATGGATGAAACTAACTCTGTTTTCAAAGCCGTATCCAACGAAATGAATTTAAAAGTACCAGAATTTAATAAAATGCCATCTGAAATTAAATTTGATAAAGATATATTTGTATCTTTGGGTACATTTGTATATTTGACCCCAGATGAACAAGCTGAAAAATTAAAACAGGTTTCAACACAGTTTAAAAATTTATTTATAGAATTAGAAAAATCTGATTCTGTCCAAGAAGATAAATCCTTGGTAAATAATATGGGTACCGAATATCATTCTGGATTATCAAAAACAAAAATAATAAATATTCTGGGACAGAAAACACCAGTAAAATTTAAGGGAATCGGTGGACAAGTCCAAGATGTTCGTGTCGCACAAGCTTTAAAAACTGCAACAGAAATGTTCTTGGTGCGATAAATCAGAAAAAATCCCTTTGTTTTTATGCTTTTGTTCCTGTTGTATTGAATTGTTATGAATAATAACATGCAGATATGCCAATCGTCACAAATATGGACTTTGGTCACACTGTACCACAAATACTATTACCATATGGCATATTAACGGAAATAGACCCTGTGAACAAAACCGTATCTATACTGGAAAGTGCAGTATTGTAATTTTATACAATATCAGAACCAACTTCGTGCATGGTTTTAATCGCGTTTTTGTATGGTTTGAAATTCCTGGCACATTTGTTCCGGATGAACGTCAGTGCCCATATTCCAACACTGATTAATAAGCAGCCAACCCCCACTATACTGTAACGCCAACTGCCCAGTGTCCCGCCAAAACCCATAACCAGGCACATTACAATATACACTATGTGACTGGCTATGTTATAAAAAGACAAAATAACCGTACGATATGATGGCGGTATAAAATCTTGAAAACGGGAATACAGTAAAATATACAAACCACTGGATAATATATATGCCAATCCAAACCATAACAATCCTGCAACGGCATAATGCAGTGAAAACAACAGGAAACAAGTTCCCAATACACATATGGCCCCATATAAAATCCAATCTTTGATTTTCTCAAAACGATATGCAAAAGTTTGACCTATGATCATGCAGCCCAATACTAAAAATTGCATCGAACCAACGTATGCCACTGGCAATCCAATTTCAATTCCAATAGGACTTAAAAAATCATCAACATACGAAAAGTTTGTGACAAACAAACATAATAACATCATTAAAAATACACACGGGGTTGCGTGAAAAACACGAAACGCAGTTTTGAATATTTTGACATTGTTCGTACGACGTACCCGCGTATGATTTTCTCCTTTTGCAAGTGTTTTAACGCGTGATATACATAACACAGACAATAATAAAGAAACCAATGAAGCAATTGTTATACATTCGTATCCTGCGAACATTAATAAAGAACCAAAAGCGGCCATCCCGGCACCGACGGCTTGGACTGTATAACGCATTCCCAATACGCGTGCATACAAATTGTTGTGACGACGCGCACTCAGTTCATCATAAATCATGGCCTCGAACACAGAACTATAAACCGCCGACATCATTCCCCATAAGCACATACCCAGTATAAATCCAGGGAATGTCGGCCAAACTAACCAAGTAATAAAACCAATTCCTTTTAGTAATTGCCCCAGCATAATGGTGTTTTTCCGCCCCAGTTTACTAACTATCCATACCACAGGAATCTGGCTAATAATTGTTGATAATGACAGCATAACGAATAACAGTGAAAATTGCAGCTCTGATATACCATGATTTTGCATAAAGATTGAATAAACAGGACTGATTAACAAAAATTTATTAAAAAAAGCATAACCATATACACTTAATAAAAAATTGCGCAACGATGCATTTGTTTTCATGTTTTTTGCCATCCTGGTGTGAATTATATCATAATGTGCATCATTTTTGTATTGTAAAAATTTAATAAAAAATCTAGAATTCAAAAAAAAAGGTGAGGGCGATAACTATGGAAAAACTTGATATTTATGACGAATATATGAATAAAATTGGTACTGAAAACCGCGATATTGTTCATCAACAAGGTTTGTGGCATAAAACAGTTCATTGTTGGATGTATGACGACGCTGGCAATATATATTTTCAAATTCGTGCTGATTCTGGTAAATTATACACAACTGCGTCCGGACATGTATTGGCGGGCGAAACTGTGCGGGATGCTTTTCGTCGTGAAATTAGGGAAGAAATTGGACTTGATACAAATGTAGAAAATGCGATTCCTTTGGATGTTATTTTTTGGCGTCAAGACAAACCTCAAAAAAATTGGCATGATCGTGCCTTTTCGCATGTGTACATGAATAAATTGCCGCAAGATTTTACGGCATTTAATTTTCAACAAGAAGAAGTCAGTGGTATTGTGCGTATCAAAGCAGCGGATTGTTTGGATTTGTTAATGGATAAAAAAACGGTCGTTCGTGCAACAAAAATTACCCAGAATGATTCAACAGATGTTGATATAACAAAACAAGATTTTTTAACGGCACCCGATGAAAATGCTGTTGTTAAATATGGGTTTGTATTGCAAAGCATTGTCCAAAACACCAATCACTAATATTTGATAGTATATCTTATTACATTTGTATTTGTGTTTTTATGCTTTTGTTCCTGTTGTATTGAATTGTTATGAATAATAACATGCAGATATAACAAAGGGGCAGAATATGAAATTTATTAAAATATTACTTATATTACCGATGCTGATATGTGGGTACGCAAATGCAGAAACGGTTAATCCACGTGTTTTAGTAGCATTTTATTCTTTAACAGGCAAAACAGAAAAGGTTGCTGACGCAATCGCAGACAGCATCAATGGGCAACTTTATCGCATAGAACTGACCCAGCCATACCCGGATAATAAGAAAGAACGCCGTAAAATCTTGGACCAAGAAATTGCAGACAATTATTTACCGCCATTACAATCCCAAGATATAAATCCAGCAGATTATGATATTATATTTTTGGGTTCGCCAGTGTGGGGAAATCATATATCACAACCTGTAAAAAGTTTTTTAACAACTTATGACTTGTCCGGGAAACATATAATTCCATTTGTTACACACAGTGGGGGTGGTCGTGGACAAAGTTTTAATGATGTTGCATCACTGTGCACAAATTGTGTTGTTGATATGGATGGTTGGTCGTCTTGGGGCGCATCAACTGGACGTAAATTAACACAATGGGCAAAAGAACAAATTAATAACATAAAATAATTTTTGTGTTATAATGTAACTTATGGAAATAAAAACAAATGTTATGCGTGCGCTGGACAGGGCGCGTATAGAATATAAAACACATTTCTATGATGCTGAAAAATTTGGCACCGGGGTTGAAATTGCAAACGCATTAAATCAAAATGTGGCATCTGTCTTTAAAACACTTGTTACGACAAATAAAAGCAATAAATTGTTTGTGTTTATGGTACCTGTGGCGGCCGAATTAAATTTAAAGTCTGCGGCAATGTGTGTCGGTGAAAAATCGTTAAATATGTTGCCTCAACGTGAATTGCTAAACAAGGTTGGTTACGTTCACGGTGGTTGTTCACCTATTGGGATGAAAAAAATTTTTACAACTGTTTTGGATAAATCGGCCATGAATTTTGAAACGATAATTTTCAGTGCCGGGGCACGTGGTGCCCAAGTTGAAATGTCACCAACTGATTTATCTAAAATTATCCCAATTAAATTTGGTGATATTTGTGAATAAATTTAGCGTATGCGTTGTAAAACATTTATGCGGCCATGGGACAATAATTTCCAATTAGGTAATTGTTTTGGAATTTGGGAACATAATAGTTCTGCATCTGGACGATTTTGTTGTTGTGCCAATATGCAACCACCAACATTTGTATGATTTATCATATTAACCAAGACTTTGCCCATATCATTATACGATATATAATCAGATATATTTGACAGGTGGATAAAATCATATTTTTCGGTTAACTGTAAATCTATGACATCATCCCACATAAAATCAAAAGGTTTTTTGACCAAATTTTTTAATTTTTGATAATCTGATACGCATACATTATCTTGCACATAAGAATTAACATTTTGGCCACATGAAAACAAACTGACGCGCATCTTTGGGGTATCCATCAAATATGTTTGTATTGCTGGTGATAAATGTGGCATAATTTTGTTCATATTAGGTACAGATATAACATCACGTGTGCCGTATAAATTACTTAATAATTGCCAATATTCATCAATGTTTAATTCATGCAAAGCAGCAATTTTGATATCTGTTATAATTTTTGCGTGGCACGTAATATCAAAAGTTGTCACATGTTTTGCACCATACAATTTACAAAACAAAGGGTGATCACCAGACGCCGCCACCGTCAGTGCTTTATCACAATTTTTTGGCATAAAAGCCATTTCATTATGTAATTTTTCATTTGTTACCACATATGCAGGCGCATAACGTAACCAGCGTTTGTCGCTGATTGTACACGTTTTTCTAAGATTTAATGCTTCTGTAACGGTCGGGTTAAAGTTCATATCTCTCACCTTTGTTATTACAGGGTGTAATATAATACAAAAAACAAAAATGTCAATATTTTTATATCTTTACAATTATAATGTATTTGTTGTATCGTCTAATAACAAGGAAGGTAATACCAATGATTTATCATATTTACGATAAAACGAAGTTAACAGATATACCTGTAAATGACGATAAAAATCGATGGTTTGATTTTAACGATTTTTATGCGTTTGATGGTGTATCCCAGAATGATATTATTGTCAAAGAATTGATAAATTCGGATGACTTTCTGCGTATGGTACTCAGGAAATTTAATCCAAATAAAAATTTTTTAAGTCATTGTTTTTACTTTGAAAAACCGTCCGGTGCGGGTGCTGGGTTATCAAATTTCATTGTAACCGATGCGGCTTTGAATCAATTTACATCATTACCAGAACGTGTAAAAATCACACAAAATGCTATTGATTTTTGTGTGCGAACAAATATATTGCAAACGTCGCGTCCGCTTGTGACGTTTTTAAATCATTCTGGTCACTTTAATATCAAAAATCCAACCGCCTGCGACAGTCATTTGCTTGTTACCGAATGCACGCGTTTAATGTCCAATTTGGCTGATTTTTCAGATTATCAACTGGATTGTTGTTTAAACCCCGATGCCCGTAAAATCAAAGGAATACCACAAAATCGTAACACTGATATCATTGTGGTGAATGATATAAACGAAGGAAACTCTATTGTAAAATCATTTTTATTGAATGGTTGGTTGGGGTGTGGTTATCTAACCGGATTGGATATAAAAATTGTTATGAATTCCAGGGCAAATTTGGCTGATAATGCAAATGCGATTGCAAAAATAACCAAATAAAACGGCAGCAAAAAAAAATCATTATAAAAAATAAAAAAAATGCTTGAAAATAGGCTTGTTTTGTACTATATTTGGTGGCGTTACAAAAAGGATTTTTCATGAATTACCCGTATATGCCAAAATCTACCGCGTTATGGTTGATTGAAAATACATCACTAACATTTGAACAAATTGCTGATTTCTGCGGTATGCACGAATTAGAAATTAAAAATATTGCTGATGCAGAAAATAATAAAATGCAGGGGTTGGATCCTGTGTTGTCTGGTCAATTGACTCGTGAAAATATTGCTGCGGCCGAAGCCGATCCATCGGTTCGTTTGGTTTTATGTGATACAATCGTTATGGCCCAGGAAAAAAACAAACGTGGTGGTGGGTATACACCAAAATTACATCGTCAAAACCGTATGGGCAGTATTTTATGGATTTTGAAAAATTATCCAGAATTGTCCGATGCCCAAATTGCACGTTTGATGCGCAGTACAAATCCAACTGTATCTTCTATCCGTAACAAAACCCACAAAGATTATACAGAAATCAGGGTATGCAATCCTATAACATTGGGCCTGATTTCCGAAGGTGTTTTGAAAGAAGAAGTAAACAAGGCTCAAAAAAAATCGCAAAAAAACAAATAATAAACTTTAATTCAAAAAAGGTTTGTTGATGACTAGAAAATTGGACGACGCAACAAAAATGTTGGTTGAATCGTTGCCAGAAAACTTACAAAGATTGGCATTTTCTTCTATTGAAAACGGCTATTTTTCACAAAGTGATTTTGTAGAGGCAACATCGTTGGATGAAATACCTGATTCTGAACAGGCGGAAATTATGGGATTTTTTCAACAAGACCTGGGACTAGAGGTTGTTGAATCTGAAAGTTATTCCAAAGATATGGATCGGTATTATCAAGAAGAGGAAGATGACGATACCCCAAATGATAAAAGTCGTGATTTATTAAATGCCGAGGCTGAACAGGTTGATGTTAACGATGATGACTATGATCATTATGCGAAACAATTGGAACGCAGTCAAACCGGCAGTTTAGTCTTGGGAATTCAAGATTCTGTCCAATCATATTTGAAACAAATCGGTACGGTTCAATTATTGACCGCCGCAGGCGAGGTTGCAATTGCCCAAAGGATAGAGGCTGCATCTCGTTTAATGGTGTACGGTTTATGTGAAAGTCCTATGACAATCCAAGCAATGTTGGATTGGTATCAACAATTGTTAAACGAAGATATTCGTTTGCGCTATATCATAAATTTGGAAGTGATGTATTCTTCGGATGCTGAACAAAAATCTTTGGCGGCTTTGTCTGAAACACTAAAATCCAAAGGTGTTGAACACGTTGATGAACTGGATGACGAAGATTTGGACGATTTGGAAGAATCAACAGCATTAGAAGATGACGAAGATGATGACGATGATATGGATGAAGATGAAGATGGTGTAAAAAAAGAAGATACACCACGTGGCACATCCGGTGTTCCAATTCCAGTAATGGAAGATGCGTTAATGCCAACAATCTTGGAATTGTTTACAAAAATTAAACGCATATTTAACAGCATGCAAAAATTACAGGCTAATCGTTTGGCAAACTTGTTAACATCGAATAAACCAGATGAAGCATTGGAAAAGAAATATAATAAAATGCGTCTGGAATTGTTTGAAAACGTTAGTAAAATTCGCCTGAATGATGATCGTATTTCTGAAATTTTGGAACAATTAACCAAACGTGACCAGTTGTTAATGGGGCTGGAAGGAAAATTATTACGTTTGGCTATGGCAAACAAGGTTAAACGCGAAGATTTCTTGGCGGAATATACTGGAAATGAAATTAATCGTAATTGGGTTAAAAAATTACAAAAACATAAAAATCCAGTCTGGGCAAATTTTGCAAAAAAGCATAGTGCGGAAATTTTAAAAATCCAGGCGGATATCACAAATATTGCAAACGAAACAGGTCAACCAACATCGGAATATAAAAAGGTTGTGGAACTTGTTCGTCGCGGCCAGGCCGAGGCAGCCCGTGCAAAACGTGAAATGATAGAGGCTAATTTGCGTCTGGTTATTAAATTTGCGAAAAAGTCCAGTAATCGTGGCCTGGGGTTAGATTTTTCAGATCTGGTCCAAGACGGAAATATTGGTTTAATGAAGGCTGTGGATAAATTTGATTATCGTTTGGGAAACAAATTTTCTACATATGCGACCAACTGGATTCAACAAGGAATTTCACGCAGTATCGCAGACCAGGCACGTACAATTCGTATACCTGTGCACATGATTGATAACATTCATAAAATTCAACGCGCATCGCGTCAATTTATGCACAAATATGGTCGTGCACCAACCGCCGAAGAATTATCCAAGATTATTTATTTGCCGGTGGACAAGATTCACAAGGCTATGAAGGTCAACCTGAAGCCAATTTCATTAGAGGCACCTGTCGGTACCGAAGATGACAGTTCTCGTATTGAAATTATCGCCGATGAAACAGCGAAAAATCCATTTGTGTTTGCTGCGCAAAAGAATTTGCGTAAAATTGTGACACAAATTCTGTCTGAACTGGATCCCAAGGAAGAAACTGTGTTGCGTCAACGCTTCGGGATGAGTACGAATAAAACATGCACGTTAGAAGAGGTTGGTGAATACATTGGTGTTACACGTGAACGTATCCGCCAGATTGAACAAAAGGCATTGACCAAGTTGAATCACCCAACGCGTCGTCGTAAATTGCATAGTTTCTTGGAAGAAGATTAAAATACGTGAATATTCCGGGTACAAAACGAGAGAGAATAATAAAGGAAATATCCATGACGAGAAAGATTCTCTTGTTTTGTAATGGCGAATCTGGCACAGGCAAGACAACATTTATAAATACATATGCTATACCAAATGGCTTTCATAATTTAGTGTCTGCTACAACCAGAAAAAAGCGCGCCGAAGAAACCGAAGGCGTATCGTATTATTTTCGTGATGAAAAATATTTTGAATCTGGAAAATTTGCCACACATTTGTGGGTCAATCGTGATTTTTGGAAACCAGGTGATGCAAAATGGTTATATGGTATCCCTGAATTTGAAATAAGTAATAACCTGGGCAAAAACTTGGTTTATGATGTCATAGAACCTCGTTATACACGTGAATTAATTGATTGGTTTGTTGCGCATAAACTGGATAATCAATATGATTTTTATGTTGCATGGTTTACAACCCAAGAACTGGACAACTTTGCAATTGCAGGTGAACGTGCGGTTATGCAAAACGATATAGATGTTCGTCGCGCCAACACGTGTCAACTGGCTGATTTTAACAAGGCTGGTATATATGTTGACTACATAACCAGACCGCGTGATGATAAACCTAATCCAGATTTAATTAAACTTGTTCAACGCGCATCATCAATGTCTAAATAAAAAATATAAAAAAAAGTGGGTAAATATTACCCACTTTTTATAAATCATTCTGGGTTTATCTTACTATCCAGATTTCCGCAGTGCCATCAACGGTGTTACTGCTACCATTATGTACCGGCGCATACAGCATATTCGTTTTGTTTACCATCAATGTATTGCCATCCGCAGTTACACTCGTTACATACGAGCCTTCGCCTGATGTCACCTCT
>Ga0310696_10000984_pt1 | contig 41850 bp, 32 predicted proteins | sample AusTroGonzalo_MG_4_FD_203885 | JGI IMG/M metagenome (GOLD analysis project Ga0310696, IMG submission 203885) | Bovine rumen microbial communities from tropical cattle in Woodstock, Queensland, Australia - Gonzalo_02 (v2) (version 2) | ecosystem: Host-associated > Mammals > Digestive system >... | reverse complement strand
TCTTGTCCTTGTTCTGCTTAACCATTCTTTCTACATAGTACATTGCACCGAAACCTGTAGCTTCTGGACGGATCAAAGAACCACCCCAGCCATAGCTCTTGCCAGTCAATGCGCCTGTGCTGTGTTCGCGAGCCAATTTCTTGTATGCACCATAGAGGTAACCTATTTCACGGCCACCAACACCAACGTCACCAGCAGGTGAATCGAGGTCAGCACCGATGTTTCTCCAGAGTTCGTACATGAAAGCCTGGCAGAAACGCATGATTTCAGCATCTGACTTTCCTGTTGGGTCGAAGTCTGCACCACCCTTTGCACCGCCTAATGGAAGGTTAGTCAAAGAGTTCTTGAATATCTGTTCGAAACCTAAGAATTTCAACATTGATTCGTTAACTGCCGGATGGAAACGGAGACCACCTTTGTACGGGCCTAATGCTGAGTTGAACTGCACGCGGTAACCGATGTTGTTCTGAACCCTCTTCTTGTCGTCAACCCAAGTAACTCTGAACTTAAAGATGCGGTCTGGTTCAACCAAACGTTCAACGATCTTTGCCTGTTCGAATTCAGGATGCTGGTTGTAAACTTCTTCGATGGTTTCCAATACTTCCTGTACTGCTTGCAAATACTCTTTTTCTCCCGGGTGTTTCTTCTTCAAACCCGACATGATACTTTGTACTTTCATAATATTTACCTTTAAAGTTTAAATTAATTTTTAAATTTTTGTGACCCAAAGTTAATGCTTTACTTTCACACCAAAACACAAAAACACGATTTTATATCATATTTTTATCAAATTAAAATCATAATAATTGTTGATAATTATCAATTTTGCTTATTTTTGCAACGGAATTGAAATAGAACGCATTTATTTACATATCAATTTAGATATTAAACGATTATACGATGAAAATATTCTCGCCAGACGATGAAAATAACAAAAAATTGGTCGATTTTTTGAAAAAACTGGGTCTAAACAGCCCTGAAATAAAAATTGTAACCAGTACCGAAATTGAGTTCAAAAAAGGAGAAAATGTGTGCAAACAAGGCTCATTCGCTTCATATATTATGATTTTGAAGGAAGGTTGGCTGAAATCGTACATCGAGAATATTCATTTCAAGAATACAATTTTCAAAATAACCAAGCCTTTCAGCATAATAGGTCTGTCGTGCCTTTACGGCGACAATCACTATCACTTTGGTTGTCAGGCATTAATGCCGTCAAAAGTCTGCTTGGTAGAACGTACTGTCTTCGACAATATCATTAAAGGTAACAACAAGTTCGCCTCCGAAATCATAAAAATGTACTCAAATTCGTTGCAAAACCTCTACGATCGCCTCAACAGCATATCAAATAAGCAATCGTTAAGTAAGGTTTGCGATTCGCTAATATACTTGTCGGAAAAGATTTTTGAAAGCGACATAATCACTCCTGTTATTACCCGTCGTGATATTGCTGAATTGTCGGGCCTTGCTACAGAAAACATAGTGCGTATTCTTGCTGAACTTAAATCTGCCAATGCTATCACTATTGATAAAAAAGAGATAACAATACTTGATATGGATATGCTAAAGAAGTTCAGTTGTTTTGGGTAATAGACAATTGAAAAAACTACAGCATAATTCTTTTGCCGATTATTATGGTCAAAACAATACCCAAGACAAAAACCGCAACAGCAAGCCAGTAAATCTGCGTCAGACCGACAAGCGAACTAGCCAGAAATGAAAGCGCAATTAGCAAGATAATTTTTACAAACTTTTTGCGGACATATTCTTTTTTCGCTTTTTTGCTCTTTGGAAACGAATACACGCCCTGAAACAAAATTATCGGGTCGCCAGACAAGTACGCGATTCCTGCGTATATCAGCAGCGATATGCCCATTGCTGCCATTATTATTGAAAATACAGTTTCCATAAACGAATTTTTATTCTTTTGTAAATTTTGTCATTTCGATTTTACCGTTTCTGTCGCGTGCGACAATTAAGTATATGCCTGAAGCAAGGTGCTTTATGTCGCAAGTTGTGCTATCTCCATTGACAATTGTTTGCAAGACGGATTGCCCTGTTGCTGAGAATATTTCTATTGAAGCGATTGTTTCTGATGATGTTATGTTAAGTGTTGATGTTGCAGGGATGGGAAATACGCTAAGGTTTGAGACGTAACCTTCTATTGAACTTAGTATTGTGCCGACAATATTAGATTTTGCAACAATATCGGTATTGTTGGCATTGGCTGTTTGTATTTGATAGTAGCAGTAACTTCTGTCTGAGTTATTGTCGGTAAACGAGTTCTGGTCGCTTGGTACTTCGCCAATCTGTTCCATCGCAAATGGATTTGCACCTCGGTATATTTTGTACGTATCGTATTGGAATCCTTCGTAGTGTGTCCAGTTAAGTGTTTGATTTCCATTTTGCCCAGCTTCCAAGTTGAGGCGCATTGTACGGTGGTGGCTGGTCATTTCCGATTCTCCGCAATTGTCGTTGGAGGTGACAATGTAGCTGTATGGTTGTAGCGTTGGGTCGGCTATCATGTCTGTCCATATTGTTGTGTAGGGTGGGAGAGTGGCTGCAAATTCGTAGTCGTCATTGTCGGTTCCTCTATAGATGTTGTATTGCGTAATGTGTTCATCGTTGTCGGGAACAAACTCTACAACATTTTGGTTCAATACATTTGTACTTACACTTTTAATTTCTGGGATTGGAGTTGTGCGATAGACATATATATTTATTGTAGTGTCGTATGAGCATCCAAAATTGTCGGTACAAGAGAATGTGTATTCCTGAAGTCCCGTGGTTGTAGAGCTTGGGATTGCGATTGCAGTACCATTGTCGGTAGTATCAGTTGCTATGCCGTTTCCATTCCACGACAAGTTGCTGTTTTCATAAGTGTTCATATAAGACCACTCGTCTGAAGCCTCATACATTCGAATTCCCCATTCGAATAGGTAGCCATTGTCGTCTCGAAATTTATCGTTAATATATAGTTTCCAAGTACCATCTATTGGACAGCCAATCAAGGACGTCATACTTTCGTATGGTCCATATTGTCTTGTGCTGGAAGATGGAAGTGTGTCAATTGCCCATTTTGTGTATTCCGTCCCACAGCTGTCGGTAAATGTTATTGAGTGATAATGACTGTTAGTACCCCAAGGTTCGGTTCCGTTTGGGTATATGCGATAAGTCCATCCTTCACCTGGGGTAAGGTAGCATGGATCTGATACATACATCGGGTCTGGAGATATTCCTACCATTGTGTTACTTCCTGCCGAACTTGAACCTGCCAAATGTATTCCGCCAGTCAATGTCCAGTCCATTGGTGTCTGCGAGGTATAATGTGAATATGCATGCAACAGGCATTTTTGTCCATTGGGACATTCCAGCATAATGCTTAAATCTGCAAAATCCGAATGTTCAAGGTTAATGTAAACATGGTCGATGTCGTCTGTTGAATTCAAGATTGCCAGCGAATCTTGTGCGTGAATTTCAGTGGGAAAAATGGATGTTAAACCATAATATGAGCCATCTATTAAGTCGGTTGATGAGTAACTTCCGACAACAGGCATTTGCGATTGCCATTTCTCTGGATTTACTGTGCAGGTTAGAGTTATTTCCGAGCCAGAACAAATGGAATCTTGGCTTGTCGTAGCTTCTATCTGCGGTCTTACTGAAACTTGAACATCAATTGTGTAGTCGTTGCTGTTAACTACATTGTATATGTCGTGGGATTGGCATTTTATGCGAAATCCGTCGCTTGTATCAAATGTCCTGCTAATTTGTCTTCCTGCATCGTACATCACAATTGTATCGTAGCTTCCCGTTACGATTATCCAGTCGTAAGTGAGATTTTCATCGTTTTGCTCGTATGTGGCGTTGCCGTGAAATGTATTTGTAGCCGTGAATGTTATGCTTTGACCATTACATATATTTGCGTAGTTTATCCCATCGCTTGTGGTTTGCGGAACGTCGGTTTCGATGTCGGTAGTAAAATACATTGATTCCTTTGGTTGGCTCATTTGTGTTTCGCATTCTCCAGCAGCCGTTATGCAGTACCAGTACGGATGGTTTGAAAAATCTGTTGTTTCGTCTGTCCACAAAGTTGGTTCTGATGCTGGAATTGATGCGACAAGGTCGTAGTTTGTGCTGTCGCTGCTGCGATAGATGCGGTATTCCTGAACTTCATCGTTGTCAATGGCTGTCCATGTAATTGTATTGTGACTGAGGCTGTCTGTTACAACCATATCTATTTCTGGAGTTTCGATAGTTCTGCCAACATATATGTTTATTGTTGTGTCGTATGAACATCCTAAATTATCGGAGCAAGAAAATGTGTATCTCTGATTGCCACCAGTTGCGACTGTCGGAATTGCTGTTGCCGTTGTTATTCCGGTTTCAGTATAAACTGAATCTATGCCGTTCCCGCTCCACGAAAAATCGCCTAATGTGTAAGATGACTGCGAAGATGTTGATGTGTTCATATAACTCCATTCGTTAATGGAATTATTCATTACTATCCCCCAGTCGAAAAGATACCCATTGTCAAGACTCCATTCATCTTTAATATGCAGGGACCAAGTTCCGTTTATTGGACAGCCGATTAGTGACGACATACTTTCGTAGGGGCCATATTTTCCGTTTCGTGGTGCAGTGTCAACAATCTGAACGGTAGCGTGTTCGTCATTGCAAGGATCGGATAGGTATGAATAATATGTCGTTGTTGGACTTGAATGTCCGAACGGAATGGTTCCGTCGGGATAAATGCGGTATGTCCAGCCTGTTCCAGGTGTTTCAAGACAAGGACTTGATGTTGTTGTTAGATCTATTGCCATTCCTAAAAAATGATTCATCCCATCTTTGGAACCTCCCAGATGTATTCCTCCAGTTAAAGTCCAATCCATAGCAGGCAAACTGGAAGTGTTCGTACTTCTTGGATGCAGCATACACTTTTGCCCGTTTGGACACTCGAGCATAATGTTCAAATCCCCGAAATATGAATGTTCAATATTCATATAAAAGTGGTCTATTTCGCTAGTGGAATTAATTATTGCAAAAGAGTCTGGCGTATGAACATCCATATTAAATGATAAGTTACAGCCATCTGGCAGAAATTGTGTCGAGTCGGAGTAATTGCAGCTTACCAATGTATTTTCCAGACTTTGTTCTTGTGGTTGATGTGCTATGCCAGTTAGTGTTATTTCATAACCAGAACACACTGTGTCGAAGTTTGCGTTGGCTTCTAACGGAGGTCTGGATGATACCATAATAGTTAGCGTATTGTTGTTTGTGTTAGTATCGTTGCTTACATTATATGCCTTGCATTTGACAAGGAAATTACCGCTTGTGCTGAAAGTATGGCTGATTTGGCTTCCTGCATTAGGAACAACAATTGTGTCGAATCTTCCGCTTATGATTGTCCATTCGTATGTTAGGCTGTCTGCTTCCAGAATGTATGTTGTATCGCCTTGGCAGCTGCTTGTGGCTGTGAATGTAACGCTTTGACCTATGCAAACAACAAGAATGGAACCATCGCCAGCGGTTTGAGAAGCATCAGTTTCGATAGTTGTAGTGAAATATGTTGTAGAACGCTTGCTTCTCTCTCTTGTCCTTTCTGCTTCTTCGATTGCACGTATCTTGTCAGCATCAGTTATGACGATATTATCCAATGGCTGATTCTGTGCATAAATGTTTGTGCAAAAGCAAGATATTGTCGCTATTGCGATTAGTAATGAAAATCTGACCTTCATATTATTATGCTTTGTTTTTTTATTCTTTCTTAGTGTTTTCGTCGTAGTTTTCGATGATATTCTGTATGGTCTTACGAAGGTTCTGTTGAAGCGAAATTCTGCCGAATCCCGACTTATTGACAAGGTTTATAGACTGAGCAATTGATTTCTCGTCCTTGTACATTGGTTTTACAATACGGAATTGGAAATCATCTGTTTCTTCGGCGAGCTCGCCTTCCTCTTCATCCTCTTTATCCTTGTCCTTCTTGTTTTTCTTTGGCTCTTTGGTCTGAACGTTTATGCCGAGAGGTATGGGTAAGCCTTTTGGTTCTAACACCGAAATATGGAAGAAATACTTGAAGTTGAAATCCATCTTTCCGCTTACGGCAACCTTGTACTTGTCCATTGACAGAGTAAATGGGTAAACGCTGAGCATATTTTTATCAATAGTAAATTCAACAGACATATTGTCAATTACGTTCTTGGTCTTTTTCTTGAACATCAAGTACTTAGCTACTGTGGTGAATGTTTCTCCATCAAGCAGCACAAGGTTTTTGCCGTTGATGTGACAAGCAGTCTGCAAGGAAGGCAGTATAGGCTCCATTTCTTTGTCGAGGTCGGTTATTGCCGATAGCTCGCAGTCCAGTTTGCCTTCGAACGAACTCAACATTGGTAATATGGAGTCAATCATTGGGAATGCTGTTAATAGATTTTCAACGGTTATGCTTGTGCCGATTAAGTCGAGTCCAGCTTTGGCTGTGTCGGGATTGTTGCAACTGTATATGGCATTGAGTTTCAAGTCGCCAACGTTGCTTGTAGTCATCATGTCCTTTATTGACAACGTGCTGTTCTGAACTGTTATATCTCCGTTTAAGGCATTCATCTTTAGTCCTGCAAACTTTACAGTGTCAAGGTTTACGTTTATCTTGCAGTCGAGGTTTGCTGGTACTTCAATAAGCGTCATAGGCACTGTATCGTATTCAGGTTCGGTCGTGTCGTTTACTTCTGAGTCGGATGTGTTTGCTAGTTCTTCCTTGTGGGCACGATCCATCATTTCTTTCATCCTGCCCATGCGTTCGTTGTATATTTGGCTTAAATCTTTTCGGCTGTATGCTTTTCTCAACGAATCAACATAATGAGCTCTTACAGAATCGTTGACATTATTTGGCATTGAGGTTCTTGTCCTTTGCGTAGATATTTGCTGCATGTTGGCTTTTGCGTACTTTTTGGCTTCTTCGTCCTGTTGCCTTTGCAGCGAACCTACATAGTTTGCATACAGCATTTCGTTGATGTCTAGATTCTTGGATTTTATGTTGAGGTCGGCTGAGAGTGTTCGTCCACGCAGGAATGCCCGACGCATATTGTCAACGCGTCCATCTACCTTCAAGATTGACCGTCCCATTCTTAGCATTAGGTTGTTGAGGTGTAGTGTGTCGTCGGTAAATGTTACGTCAAGTCTCCTTGTACCCATTTTTAAGTCGAGGTAGGGCGTCATATAACGCACTGCTTTTGCATATATTTTCCCGTCAAACTTAAATCGTCGGAGAGCGCTCTCTACGTCTTCAATGCCTGAGCATAGGCTGATTAGCGAATCAGTGTTTATTGATTTTCTCGTCGATTGGTCTATTTCAACACGTTCTCCGTTTACACGTGTAAACCTGCGGACTCTTGGTCTTCCGTTCAGTACAATCCTTGTTGAGTCGAGGAATGCACCGGCTGTCGGTTCGTAATATACAATCGAGTCAAGTCCAAGCGAAGCCCTGAGTGCAGGGATTAGTGCGTCGGTGGTGTCGGGACGTATTGCAAGCGATATTCTGCCGGTTTTGCCTTGAATGAACATCGTGTCGGCGACAATGGCCTCCATTCCTTTCATTCTTCCCGAAACGATGAGGTGGGGGACATCGTTTATAGGTTCTTCTACATTGGCATAAAGGTTAAGTTTCGAGACTCTTGCCTCGATGGTGCGTGGCGATGTGATTCGTACCGTATCAACGGTAACTCTTGCACTGCTGAGTTGCAGCCTTTCCGAGCGACGCGATTTCGTTGAATTTACGCCCAAATCGGCTTTTGCGTTTTGTCCATATACGAAAAGTCTCTGCGATGGAATCCTAAGCAAAATCCTTTCTACATTGATATTGCCGAGCATGTATATTTTCGGCAAGTACATCTTCATCAGGTTGGCAAGCGAGAATTTTACATCAATGTCGGATGAAAGTTGTCCTTTATATACAATATCATCGATTGGGAAAAGATTTGAAATGTAGTCGAGGTTGAGGTCGCATTTCAGTTTTGCATCTATGTATGGGTCGCCAAGAATGTTGCTCGCCTTGCCCTTTAGGTCAAAATAAGTTTCACCTACCGAGGCGTTGAGCCGTTTGACGTTTATATATGATTCTTGTTTCTTTTCTGAGTTATATTTCAGGTCGGTTTCCATGTCAAGCTTTACTATTGCATTTTGTTCCAAAACAATAGCTCTAATGTCGTTTAGTGCGATGTTGGCATCGACGTTGGGGTAGGTGTCGCCCTTGTACGTTCCCTTTGCTGTACCGTTGAAGTTCATCGCACCCGAAATCCTGTATTTCTTTAGTTCGGCAACAAGGCTTTTGGGTATCATTTCCAGAACGTTGTCGATGTGTGGAATGTCAATGCCGATTGTCAAATCGGTGTTCCACGACGAGTCAATCATATTTTTCGCTTTGCCCGAAGCGTTAATATAAATGTCTGTGCTTTTTATGCTTAATGTGTCAATGTCAAAATCGTTGAAATCGGAATTGGCTAAAGCCTTAAGTTCCATATCTAATGGTATGTCGCTAAAGGTCATCGACGAATCGTCGTATTCGGAGAGCAGCAGGTTTAGTTTTGTGTCAAGGTTGTATGTGCTGTCGGATATTTTTGCAAGGGCATCAATACCTATGGTATCGACATTTATTATTGTTCTGGATGTGCTGTCGCTGAATTCGGAAGTCATCAGACCAAATTTAGTTACAAGCTTGTATTCTCCATCATTGATGTTTCCGTTCAGTGTTATTGTTGTCGGTTCTGCTTTCGCAAGAATTTGTGATGAACCGTTGTTGTATTTTGCCTTTAGGTTAAGTTTTGTAGCAATGTCGATTAGCTCTGCATTAACTTCACCGTACATTTCAATGCTTGTTGAGTCGAGTGAAGCTGCCATCTGCGAGGCTTCGTCGTGGTAGTTTGCCTTTAGGTTTTCGATGAAAAGTCTTTTTACACGGATTTTATAATCGAACGATGAGGTGTCTTCGTCGGGAGTGGTGTCCGATTCGTAAATCTCCCAGTTGGCTTTGCCGTCGGCGGTCATGTATGCGTTGGCAACAGGGTGGGAGAGGTAGGCTTCGTTGACGATGATGCTATCGCTTTTAAGAAATTCCATTATGTTGACGGAAAGACGTAGTGTGTCAAATTTTAGAAGAGTGTCGGTGAGGTCGTCCTTGATGGCTTTTGAAATGATTTCGCTGTTGACAAGTTCAAGTTCAATGTTTGGCATATTCTTCCATACCTTGATGTTTATTTTCCCCAAGTCGAATTTTGCATTAAGGTAGTCGCCTGCGATTTCGTTTACTTTTCGGTTGCCCGATTCGGAATTGATGTAGGTTTCCAGTATCAACGGTGAAAATGCGACAAGCAGAACAAGGATTCCAATGAGACTTCCAAATGCTATGAGCAGTCCTTTCAAAACCTTTCTGCCTTTACTTTTCTTCTTTTTCTTGACCTGTTCTTCCATAAGTGTCGGATTTCAAGCGAAACCGTCATTCCGTAAAACCGAACGAACAGCATAAGGAACGTTGCTTGTGAGTTCGTTTGTACGGAATCTCCTATTTTGTTATTGGGGAGATTCCGCATAGTCGAACAATATTACGCTCTCCGTTCCGTTTCGCGTTATTGTTCTGACTTGTGGAATGACGTTAATAATTAGCATTTCTTTTTCTAAAAAACGGAAAAGCGAAACGCTTGGCTCCGCTTTCCGTTTCCATTATTTAGTATGTTTTATTTGATACCTAAGTTCTTCTTTATGTCCTTTGGCAAAGCGTCCTTGTGAACGACGATGTTCATAGTCTTGTATCTTACGTAGGCCTTGCTTGCGTAGAACATTCCGTGGTATTCCCCGTAGTCGCCCCAACTGTTCTTTACCATATAGTATTCGTTACCAGTCTGGTCCTTTGCTGTACCATAGATAACCATTCCGTGGTCGTCGGTAGTTTCCCAGTTGTCGAATGCTGCCTGACGTTCTTCCTGTGTAACCCAGCGCTGTGGAGTCGGGTGCTTTGCTGCTTCGTCGGCAATCTGCTTTGCGCTCATGCCAGTCCAGTGCGCCATATCGCTGCCTTTCATACTTGCTGCTTCGGCATTGGTTTCTGGCAATACGCAGAATCCCTTGCGAGTACCAATTTTGAATCCCTGTTCGCTTACATCGGCACCCCAAGCAACTGTATAGCCGTTTTCAATCGCGTTGTCAAAAATTCTCATAAGTTCGTCAATGGTGACGTTGTAGCACTGCGACCATCTCCAGTTGTCCTGAATTTCGAGGACAAACTTCTCGTTGAATGGGTGGTGTGTGTATGAAGTTATTGATACATAGTCGTCTGGATTAATTCCGAGTGACTGGTAGAATGACATCGGGGTGTATTCGCGACCCTTGTAGTTGAACTTTTCTGGGCACTTGCCAAGGTAAACCTCGTGGATGGCCTTTATTGCCTTGAGCCACAATGTCTGGTTTGCGGTGTCTTTCTGCAATTTCTTGTGTTCTCCCTTTGCGATAGCCTTTACGACAGCATCCGACACAGCCGAAAGTTCGGTGTGGTCAGACAAAGTGTCGCCGTACATAACGCCTGGACGCATTTCTTCTTCTGGAACAAGTCCGAAGTGCGACATACCGTATAACACATCGTAGAACGAGCCGCCCTGCGAGAATGAAACGTCACCGTGGGTACGAACAGCAGCCTGTGCACGGTCGATATAGGTGTTTGATACTATGAACATTTCCGAGAAGTCGTATTCTCCCTTTCCCATACGGAGCAATTCAGCCTCGATGAAACCAAGTCCCGAATAGCACCAGCAAGTTCCGGCGCGGTTCTGGTCCTTTACCGAAGTAATAGGAATTTCCTTCACATTAGTGAATACATAACCTTCATCTTCTTTCTCTTCTTTCTCCTGTGCCCAGACAACTGTAGTTGCAAGCAAGACGCTGAGCATTGCAATAATCACTTTCTTATTCATCTTTTATTATAATTTAATTTGTTGTCAATTAGTACAATATTGATAATGGTCCCGAATATGTGTTGTGTCCTTCGCCTAATGCTACGACATAAAAATATGTTCCAGCAGGGACTTTCTTGCCTCTGTATTCGCCGTTCCAATATTCAGAAGTGCCGTCGCCTTCGTACATTTTTTGTCCCCAACGGTTGTACACGAAGATTTTTGCATCGGGATACATGTCGATGTGTGTGATTTCCCAAGTATCGTTTATGCCGTCGTCGTTAGGGGTAAATACGTTTGGTACATGGATACATTCGTTAAGGTTTTCAGGTATCCTTATGTTCTTCAAAGAATAAGAACACCCTGTTGTGTCTGTTACTATCAGGTGGTAAGTGCCAGACCTAAGTCCCGTAATTGCAGGATTGTCGGCAATAGGCTGGTTATCGACGACATCTGTTGTTATGTAGTAAGGTGGATGTCCGCCTATTGCAGTAACGTGTATTTCACCATCAGCAGCTTCCTTGCAGCTAATATTTACGATTTCGTATTCTGCCAGAAGTCTTTCTGGACTTCCGATAGTTGCTTCGGTGCGAGCTATGCAGTCTTTCGCATCCTTTATGAATACTACATGATGTCCCGCTGATATTGGAGACAGAACGTTAAAAGCTGTGTATTCCGACATAAATTCGTTTAGGGCATACGAATATGGTGGAGTTCCTCCAGTTACATCTACAGTGATTTTTCCGTCGTTTCCGGCATAGCATGTTACATCTGTTGCTGTGGCACTGGCTGTCATTTGCGATGGTTGAATTATGGTATAAGACCTATTTATTGAGCAGCCGTTGGCATCAGTTACGGTAAGGTTGTATGTGCCATCGCACAATTCTGTCAACTCAGCCATATCGTAGCCAGTATTCCATCTGTATGAGTAACTTGGCGTTCCTCCGTTGGCTTCAACAGCTATTCTGCCGTCGCACAAGCCAATGCAACTTGCGTTTTTCACACTGCTTTCAACAGTGAGTGCTTCGGGTTGTGTTATTGATATTGTAGCGGTTGCCGTACAATTGTGGTCGTCGGTCACTGTCACCTTATAGTTGCCGGCGGCAAGGTTTATGGCTGTAGCACCTGTCTGGTTGTTGTTCCAACTGTAGGTATATGGTTCGTGTCCGTTGTTTACATGTGTTACTGAGATAGAACCGTTGATTCCATTGTTGCACGATACGTTTTCGTGTGTTATCGTGATGGTGATTTGTGGCTCCTGCGATATTTTTGTCGAGTCGGTAAATGTACATCCGTTGGCATCTGTTATTGTGTAGGTGTGGAATATTCCGGGTGTTATATTGTTGTTTGTAAGGTTGTTGGAGCCGTCGTCCCACAATATTGAATACGAACCTACGCCACCATGTGGAATGACCGTTACCGTTCCGTAGTTTACGCTACAGTATGCTTCTGCTTCTTCTCTGTCGTTTGTAATGGCTTCTGGTTCTGTGAAGTCGATAGTTGCTTGTGCGGTACAACCTTCCGAGTCTGTTACCCTATATGTCCTTGAGCCTGCTCTTACCGTTTCGGTGCGTTCTCCTGTATATGAGGGAATACCGTATTGTGCGGTTACTGTCACTTCGGTAGTGTTGCCATTGCAAAGTATTGGATCGTATGAGACGTTTATCTGTATTTCCCTTGCAATTTGTTTTCTTGCCGTAGCGGTACAGCCGAATTCGTTTGTGACTATTACTGTATATGTGCCAGGTTCGGTGATTGTGATGTCAGAAGTACTTTCATTGTTTGACCATCTGTAAGTTTCGCCGCCGTTTGCTACGAGGTTTACCGAACCATTGCATAGTGCGTTGTTGCCAGTAATTGAGGCAATAGGATTTTCTCTTACAACTAAATACAGGTTGGTGATGCTGTCCATTCCGTTTGCAAGGGTTGTGGTATTTGTGTAATGTCCTGTTGTTGATTCGCTGAATCCATTTTCGTTGTAAGTTTCACCATCGCAGATTTCTGCATAGATGTCGTTTACTATTGTTCTGATTATGACGTTGTGCGTCACAGTGCTGTCGCAACCTGTTAGTACACTCGGGTAAGTTTGGATTATGGTTGTGTCGCGTCGTGCAACGAATGTTACTCCCTCTATGGTTATAGTTTCACCATAGTTGGCTTCTGTAGTAACTTCCCAGTCCCAGACTTTGCCGACTGTTACATCGAAATTGACTGAGTTTGAGAAACTGGTGCATCCGCTTCCGTTTGAGTTGACCTGCATATTGACGGTGTATGAGCCTTGATTCTGGTAGGTGTGTGTGGTTGCGTTTCCTGTGTAGGTTGTGCCGTCTCCGAAGTTCCATATAATGTTGTCGTAGTCGTAGTCGATTTCGGATGAGAATGAAACTTCCTGGCTTTCGCAAAATGCATTATCAACATTTGCTTCGGTGCTGCCGATTCCGTTGATGTACATTCTTTCGGCAAGGTTGGTTGCCATTGAACCTACCGAGTAAGCATAAGAAACCACGTTTCCAATACCATAAACATGAGCAATGAAGCCGTTGCCTCCTGTCGATGTTATCGAATGTGCGTTGTGGCTGATGACCTTTCGTGCGAACGAGTAGTTGGTGTTTCCTGTTACAGTTTCCCATCCGGTTATTGCGCTTCCGTCTAATCTTATTTGCGATGTGTTGGCTGTTTCCGCAACGATATTTACGATGTGTGTCGAAGGTGTGTTTGACGCGGATATGTCTGGGTAGAAAGTATTAAATACAATATTGTTTATTCTTTGTTCGAGAGGTGCCACCCAAACCATTGAAGGGTCACCGAGAGAGGAACCTCCTTGCGTTTGACTTACGAGGTACATGTAAACGGCGCATGGATTTGATGTTTCGATATATGCAGCCTTTTCCGTTGCTGTAAGTTGGAATTCGTAGGTTTCTCCTGCGTTGATTGTTGAAAGCAGGGTGTTGTTTTTTCTGATTGTAGTATTGTTCGCCGATGCCGTTACCCTGACGCAATCTTTTGTCCTGCCAGTAGTGGAATTTTGTAGAGTGTTGGTTATTACGAATTTCTTTCCCCAAGAAGTAGTTGGAAATGCCTGTTCGTATATGTGGTCGCCGTAGTTTCCCGATGGCACCTGTGTGGTGTTGTCGCCATTAAATACGGCAATTTTCTTGCAGTCGCGGGCTACTACCCTTGTTCCGGAAAGGTTGCCGCTAGCGCCCAGCCTTGTTGACTTTATGAAAGCTGACTGACCTCTGTTTAGTGTAATCGTAAAAGGAGAAGATGTAGTTGCACTTGCGCTTGTGTAGCAAAGTACGGTTGGGGTAATGTCAACGATAGTTCCGTCTTCAACGGCTGTTACTGAGAATTCTGTTCTTGATTCGTCAGATTCGTATCCTACTAGGGTTGGAGTGTATGCTTGAATTATGTATTCGTTTCCAAGTGCGGTTGTCGGAAGTACGATAGAGCCGTCGAATGATGCGGATGCAAAATTTGAGGCGTAAAGAGATATTGTGTCTGTAGAGGTGATTATAAGACCTTTGTTTGTAGCGGTACTGGTTGGGGTATTAATGTAGCATTGAGAATGCTGTGAGGACTGGATAATAAACTTGTTAGTTGAGTTTGCGCCAACGCTAAAAGTGTTTGTCCAAGTAGAGTTAGGATTTCTTACAGTGACGCTGCAGGCGCGTTTTGCCGATACCATTAGACTTAGTTCTAGTCCAGAATCGCCTACAGTGTGGTCGCCGTTTTGCATAAACACAGCGAAAAACTCTGTTCCTTGTGTTGTGACGGATTGTTGTTGCGAGTATGTAAAAATTGTCGCAAGCAACAGAAGTGTTGTTATTATATATCTTTTCATACGGACAAACTGCAAAAAATCGTTTCAAAGTTAATCAATGAAAATTATTTCTGCAATAGAAAATTGAAATATTTTTGTTGGATGTATTTTGCTGTTTATTAGGTGTTTATATGTTTTAAAACATGGTTTCGCGATGAGGCTTATTGGATTGGGATACCTATATTAAAACAAAATATAGGAGAACATTCAAAAAATGCACTCATGTTATGTTAGATGGTTTTATTTGCTCAAATTTGACAGAGCCTCATTTCTTCATAGTCTCTAGAATATTCATTTTTTTTATTCGAAAATAGACAAGCAAATTTAATTTTCATTTTGTAATCCGTTGAAAATGAGCAAGCATATTTTGCTTTATATTTAGGCAAAATAAAAAACGAACAAGTTTATTTGCTTGTTCGTTTTCGTTGATTATCAACTGGATAATCAAAAATTTTCGCTACTTTTCTTTTAGTATTCGTCTTCGTTGAAAAAGAAATCGTCCTTTGAAGGATAGTCGGGCCAGATATCCTCTATGCTTTCGAAAATTTCTTCGTCGTCCTCAATTTCCTGAAGGTTTTCAATAACTTCCAGATTTGCACCCGAACGGATTGCATAGTCAATAAGTTCGTCCTTTGTTGCAGGCCACGGTGCGTCTTCAAGTTTTGATGCTAATTCCAATGTCCAATACATATTCGTAATATTTTTTATTTCCTTAATTTTTGGGAGTGCGAAATAATGAAATTTTTTGCAATTAGCAGTTTACATCCCAGAAAAAATCTTCCTTTTTATTAACAGCCATATATTTTCGGCCAAGTACGAATAGGTAGTCGGATAATCTGTTGATATACAGCATTATATTTTTATCGACGAATCCGATTTTGCTTAGGCTGACGATGCGGCGTTCGGCACGGCGGCATATTGTACGAGAAATGTTGCACCAGCTTGTAATCTCGTAACCAGTAGGCAAAACAAAGCCTTTCTGCGGTGGAAGATTTTCGCTGATTCTGTCAATTTCGTTTTCGATATTGTTAATATCTTTTTCGGAAATCTTGTTGATTTTAGTCGCAATTTGTTCGTATGCGGCTTCATCGGGAGTTGCGAGGAAGGAGCCGATGCTGAAAAGTTTGTTCTGTATTATATTTATGGTATCGTCGTCGGTTTTTTCGAGTCCGAAGTTGCGAATCATACCTATATTAGAATTCAGTTCGTCGATTGTTCCGTACGACTCGATTCTTATGTCGTCCTTGTCGATGCGTGTTCCGCCGACCAATGATGTGGTGCCTTTGTCGCCTGTCTTTGTGTATATCTTCATAGTGGTATGTGTTTAATTGTTTTCGTTTGTTTATTTCAGTTGGTTACAATTTGTAACCAACTAATAGCGTATTCCTATAAGTTAAGATGCCAAATGGTAATATTTTGTTTTTCAAAAGACATTTTTTTTATTTTTTCCGTTTCCATAAAGAATGAATCCAAATCTGTGTGTGCTGTGTATGGTTGGCACAAACTTGTTTCCTGCATATTTTTTATATGCTTTGCAAAGAACATTTTTGATTGCTCATCTTTGTCGCACATTATACAGTTCCGTTTTTCTTCTATGCAAACCCTTCCTGTTGTGCCGCTGCCAGCAAAAAAATCTAAAACTACAGATCCTGGATATGAAAGCGCTTTCACAAAACGTCTCATAATTTCAATTGGCTTCTGGGTGGGATGCCCAACTCTTTCCAATGAATTGCCGTTTAGTCTGCCTATTTCCCAAACATTAGTAGGATTTTTACCTTTCATAACATTTTCAGGATTTAATCGTTTGTCTTTCAAGGCTTCTTGCAATTCCTTCTCTCCGTATGGAGTTCTTACGGAATCAAGGTCAAAGTAGTATTTGTCAGTTTTTGTGAGCCATATAGCTTCTTCGTGTCTGTTTGCAAAATACCTATGTGCCGACATGCCGTTTTTATAGTACCATACAACGGTGTTTACTAATCTGAATTTTGTCTTATGACGGCAATGGTGTATGATTTCTATCAAATCTCCACTTTTTTCGTCTTGAAATTGTGTGCCACCAAAAATAACCATACTTCCATTTCTGGATAATACTCTGTATGATTCTGCAAGCCACTTTGATGCCCACTCAATGTAATTACTATAAGAATCCCATTCAGCCAAATCTAAATTATACGGAGGGTCTATTAATATCAGTTGAATGGATTCGTCAGGGAGTTTTTGCAGCAAGTCGATGCAGTCTTCGTTCAAAAGAATGTAATTAGACTTATCGGGTACAGCAAAATCAATGCTTGTTTTGTGTTTTATGTTATCCTTACGCATTCTGTTGAGTTGCATAAGGCCTGAATTATTATGAGATTTGTTATGAATGGCCATTTGCTATTTCCTTGTAATTTGTTTGAATAGATCGCTTGCTATTATTTGAATCGATGTTTGGGCAATTTCCATCATTATGGATAGCATCTTGCGTTCGCTCCAGTGTCCACCGTCACCTTGAGTATAAATTGAAGCTGCTTGCAACATAATCATTCTGTTGTTGGTTTTTACAAACTTATTTTTGCACAAATTTGTATTTATTGGCATTCCGTAATTTGCAGCAGTCAATCTATCTAGTCTGTTTAAACTTCCTGTGTTATAGTGAATTTTCAAAATTTCTCCATTGGGTCTTTTTACCGTAATGTCTTTAGTTAGAAAATTTGAACCTTCCAAGAATAGTATGTATGGGAAATGAGCTTCCTTTAGCATGAGATTGGCAATTTCCGAGACATTCTTGTGAGAACGTTCTATGGCATTGCCTGCAACCATAAAGTCTTGGTCGTTGTGAACGCCTACTTTAATGCCGTTTTGTATATTTTCAATGTCTTTTCCCTGATGTTTTGCTTCTGAGACCAATACAACTCTCCATACATCATTGTCATCTTGCACTTCTATTAATCCGCCGTCAGGTTTGATATTAGAGTCCTGCACAAATAATGTCTGACCTAATTCCTTGTCAACTTCCTGCAGCGCTTTATTTATTTCTTCTTTGCTTATGCTTGGTCTGTAGCGGAAATTAAGCTTTGGATATTTTTTTTTGAGTTTTGACATACACATTTTTGATACATCGCCAACCAAAACATCATGCGATTTTGCTTCTTCTCCAAAAATACCGACAGCGCCAAGATTTTCCTTTTGCTGTGTCGTTAATCTGTTAGATTGATTTTTTTTCGCCATTTTTTAGATTTAGAAAATAAACATTTTTTTCTGCACAAAAAAATGGAAACCCTCTTCGGATTCCCATTTTTTATGTAAGATACCGATTACTTATACTCTTTTACGGTGCCAGTTCCGTTAAGAACTTCGTTTCCGCAGATTGCAAGTGCAAGCATTTCGTTTTCGCCCTTGTAAATCTTTACGTTAGGAGTAATCCAGCTAATCTGGTCGGTAATCTGCTGCATCCATGGCTTGCTGTATGCAATACCACCGGTGAGGATGATAGCATCAACTTTGCCACGAACTACTGCTGCAAGACGGCTGATTTCCAAAGCAACCTGATAGCAGAATGCATCAACAAGAAGCTTGCTCTTCGGGTCGCCGTTGAGAGCGTCAACTTCTACCTTGTATGCATCGTTAGTGCCAAGATAAGCAACGAAACCGCCTTCGGCAGTTACCATCTTCTTAACCTTTGCCATGTCGTACTTTCCGCTGAAGCAAACTTCGATGAGCTTGCTGGCGTTGATGGAGCCAGAGCGGGTAGGCGAGAATGGACCAAGACCGCAGAGTGCGCGGTTAACTTCGACGCAGCGTCCATGCTGGTGAACACCAACCGAAACGCCACCGCCCATGTGTGCGATGATAAGGTTGAGGTCTTCGTAGGTCTTGCCGATTTCACGTGCGTAGAGCTTTGCAGTCATCTTCTGGTTGAGGCAGTGCCATATAACACCTTCGCGAGTCGGGTCGAGGTCGAATTCCGGATGACCGGTAATCTTTGCGTATTCGGGACGTTCGTCAACAATACCCGGGTCAGCAATGTATGCACATTCGAGACCGATTTCCTTTGCAATACTGTCGGAAATGAGAGCTCCGAGGTTGCAAGCATGCTTGCCCTGAATACCTGCGCGGCATTCCTGAAGCATAAGTTCATCAACGCGGTAGGTTCCCGATTCGCAAGGACGGGTAAGACCGCCACGACCAACTACTATTGCAATTTCATCAGTGCTGATGCCGTGCTTCTTAACCATATCGAGGATAGCATTCTTGCGGTATTCGAACTGGTCGGCAACCTCTTTGTACTGCTGAATTTCCTCGATTGGGTGCTTGATGTTTTCGGTGAAGATTTCGGTTTCGCCTTCAAATATCGAAGCCTTGGTTGATGTTGCTCCGGGGTTGATTATTAAGCTTTTATTCTTCTTTAATTCCATATATCTTTTGTGTTAATGATTACTTATTTAGCTGCAAGTGCTGCAAGAGCGATTGAGTACATCTTCGACTTTGCAGAGTCGCCACGCGAAGTGAGAACGCAAGGAACCTTTGCGCCCATAACCATTGCGCCGAGGTTTCCGCCGCCGAACTTGGTTATGCTCTTGTAGAATACGTTGCCCGATTCGATGTTGGGGAATACGATACAGTCGGCATCTCCGGCAACAGCACTGGTGAGCTTCTTGGTCTGGGCACATTCCTTGTTGATAGAAACGTCGAGAGCCAAAGGTCCGTCAACCAAAGCGCCCTTAATTTGTCCGCGTTCTGCCATCTTCGAGATGATAGCTGCGTCAACGCAAGCCTGCATTCCTGGAAGCATCTGCTCGGTAGCAGCAAGCATTGCAACCTTCGGAGTTTCAATCTGCAACGATTTTGCAACTTTGATTACATAATTGCAGATAGCTATCTTCTGGTTCAGGTCTGGAGCGGGGATAATAGCAACGTCACCTGCAACCAACAGCTTGTGGTACGATGGGATTTCAAAAACGGTAACATGCGAAAGAACAGCCTTTGGTCCGGGCATAAGTCCTGTTTCCTTGTTGAGGATAGCGCGCATGTACTTGTCGGTGCTGAGGAGACCCTTCATAAGGATGTCGCCTTCGCCCTTGTTGATGAGCGATACGGCAACAGCACCAGCCTTGTTTTCGTCGGCTTCCTGAACGATGCGGAACTTGCTAACGTCGAAATTGTGGCGAGCACAAACTTCCTTGATTGTAGCTTCGTCGCCTACCAGTGTGCCTTCAACTATGCCTTCCTGAATTGCATTGTAAACTGCTTCGATTGTGTGGTCGTCGTTTGCGTATGCAGCAACCAATCTCTTCTTTTCCCTTGTCTTGAGGACGGTTAGAACGTCATCTAATTTTTTAATATCCATAGGTTAAATTTTATTAATCCGTTAATTTTAAAGTGCGACTAAATTAGTATTTTTTTTGTGAAACAAATAGTCTGTTAGAAAAATTTTTTCAAAAGAAAAGTTTTGTGTGGTGTTGATAAAAAGCGTAATGATAACATTGATAGTAAGTTCGCAATTTATAGAATGAAGTGGAAGTGTTTTATAACATTGTTTTTGTGAAAATAGATAATTATAGTTTTTGTATTGTTAATTTTGAAATTGTGCTTTTAATGACGATTGTCGGAAAGTTGTTGCATTAAGTTGAAATGTGTTTACGATGTCCAAATATTTGCAATGCATTCATAAAACAAAAAAAGAGGAAACTCCATCGGAATTTCCCCTTTCATATTAGTAATAATTTTAAAGTTTGTGTATTGCCAAGCCTGAACGAAGTTTAGGTTCGAACCAAGTGGTCTTAGGAGGCATGATGTTGCCAGAGTCGGCAATGTTGATGAGCTGCTGCATCGAAACTGGATACAAAGCAAATGCAACAACCATTTCGCCTGAATCAACACGACGCTTCAGTTCGCCAAGACCGCGGATACCGCCAACGAAATCAATGCGGTTGCTGGTGCGAAGGTCTGCAATACCGAGGATGTCGTTGAGAACGTGCTTCGAAAGGATGTTTACGTCAAGAACACCAAGTGGAGTGTTGTCGTATGTTCCCTGCTTTGCGTTCATCTTGTACCAGTGTCCATCGAGGTACATGCTGAATTCGTGCAACGATGCCGGCTTGTAGATTTCGGTGCCCATATCCTGAACTACGAAATTCTCAACAACCTTGTTCAAGAAATCTTCCTTGCTCAATCCGTTCAAATCCTTTACTACGCGGTTGTAGTCGATAATCTTGAGCTGGTTGTCTGGGAAGTGAACTGCCATGAAGAAATTGTATTCTTCCTTGCCAGTGTGATTTGGGTTCTTACCTGCATATTCCTTACCAATACGGCTAGCAGCAGCGGTGCGGTGGTGACCGTCGGCAACGTAGGTATAAGGAACCTTGGTTGCAAAGAGTTCTTCGATACGCTTGTTGGTAGCGTCGTCTTCAACAACCCAGAAATGATGACCGAAGCCGTCTTCTGCTACGAAATCGTATTCTGCTGGCTGGTTCTTTACGATATTTTCAACTATAGCGTCGATTTCGGGAACTGCCTTGTATGAGAAGAATACCGGTTCGAGGTTAGCGTTGACGTAACGGGTGAGAACCATACGGTCTTCTTCCTTCTCGATACGGGTAAGCTCGTGCTTCTTGATAACGCCGTTGAAGTAGTCTTCCGACGAAGCGCAGCCAACGATACCATACTGTGTACGACCGTCCATTGTCTGGGCGTAGATGTAGAATTTAGGTTTTTCGTCTTCTACGAGCCATCCTTCCTTCTGCATCTTAGCAAAATTCTCGACAGCCTTGTTGTAAACTATTTCGCTGTGAAGGTCGGTACCCTTTGGAAGGTCGATTTCAGCGCGTGTAACGTGGAGAAGCGATTCCTTCTTGCCCTCAGCCATCTGAGCAGCTTCTTCCGAGTTCATAACATCGTATGGAAGGCACGATACCTTCTCTACCAAATTCTTTGGAGGACGTAAGCCTCTGAAAGGTTTTACTATTGCCATTTCTTATGTTTTTTAATTAGTTATAACGTTATAAATATTTTGCAAAGATACAGGTTTATTTTTATAAACAAGAGCAAGTATAATAATTATCTTTTATCCCCAAAGTCCACATCCTTCAGATAGTCGGCAGCTACGCACATTTCCTTATACCATTCCTCGCCATACTTTCTTATGAGCGGTTCTTTCAAATACTCGAAGATCTTAACATTCTTCTCGTTACCAAGTTTTACAGCATCCTTGCAAATGTTCCAAACATCGTAGTTCACAGCCTCGAACGACGAGTACTTTTTAACCCTGATCGGGTATAAATGACAGGAAATAGGCTTGCGAAAATCGACAAGTCCTTCCTCCCATGCCTTTTCAATCTCACAATAAATTATGCCTTCATCGGTTTTGTTTGCAAACACGCAGGCTCCCGCCTTCCCAATTATCGAAGTCGTAAGCTCGCCCTCTATATCGAGCATCGAAACGCCCTTTTCGTCAATAACAGCCTTGGCGTCTTCGGTAAGACGATTATAAATTTTCGGCAAAATCTCCATCAACTTGCCTTCCTCAGCCTTTTCCAAAGGAGCACCCGAATCGCCTTCTACGCAACATATACCCTTGCACTTTGCAATATCGCATGCAAAGCACTTTCTGAAAACATCAAAATGGACAACCTTATCGTCAATTTCAATCATACTCAAATTTCTATTTCTAGACCATCGCGAGCCTCAATGGCATCAGGGAAAGTCGTTCTTGCTTCCGACATTATCTCCATCGAAGGATAACGCGTCGAGAAATGCCCCAACACTAGCTTCTTTGCCGACAACGATTTTGCCAATTCCGCAGCCTGAGTAGCCGTAGTATGGCAAGTAAGTTTTGCAAGCTCGGCATCCTTTGCCATAAATGTCGCCTCGTGGTAAAGCAAATCGACATTCTGTGCAAAATCGGACAACCGTTTCAACGGCAAGGTGTCGGAGCAATAGACGTATGTTTTTGGTGCTGGCGGCAATTTGGTTACCTCGTCGCTTTTCAATAACTTGCCATTGTCAAGTACCACATCTTCGCCACGCTTCAGACTAACAATCTGTGCAATAGACAGATTGTATTCCTCTATGTAATCCTTAATTATATTCCTCTCCTTATCCTTCTCACGGAAAAGAAATCCCCAAATCGGCTTTGTATGCACAAGTGGAAAACTATATACTTCAATGTTTTTGTCGCTGTGAATTAGTTGAAATCCATCTGGTTGCAAATACTTGTAGTTTACCTTAAATCCCAGGTCGTGGTCGAGCGAAGCAAAAAGCGTGGTGCAAATTTGCTCAAGTTTTTCGGGACAATAAATGCTAAGTTCGGTCTTGCGACCAAGCATCGAAAATGTAGAAAGCAGACCGAAAAGTCCAAAAATATGGTCACCGTGTATGTGCGAAATAAAAATATTCCTTAGCCTTCCGAAAGGCAAGGAATATTCGCGCATTCTAATTTGTGTAGCCTCGCCGCAATCGACAAGGTATGGGGTTCCGTTGTACAGGACTGCTTGAGCCGATGTCTGCCGCTTTACTGTCGGCAAAGCACTGCTGCTACCAAGTATCCTGACAGAAAAGGGCATTATTCTACAGTCGGTTTATCATCGTCAATGACTTCCGCCTCAGCCTCCACGGTCTCAACTTCTGAGTTTTGACCGTCAGTAAGCAGATTTTCATTGAACAACTTTATAACCTTGCGTACCATAAAAGATTCGAACAACAAGAGCAAACCGAGCAGAATCATCAGTATGCCGAGCGCAATTGCCATAACCTTGTTGCCAAATTCGGGGTCGCGAATGAACAGAAAACCGAGAATGCCAACTGCCAAAAGCACAACAATCGACGAAATCAAGTAAACCAACGAAAGTTTCGATTTCTTTTCGCGGTATACCAAAGTCAGGATAATCATCATCACTGCTCCGAGAAGAATTATTGCACCGAGTATTATGGCGAAAATCCTTGTTAACTGTTCGGCAAAGCAGAACAGCAGAACGCCACCGATAAGTGCAAAAGCGAACATTATTATCATCAACGACTTTTCAAGTTTCGAATCACCGTCCTTACTTTTTGCGATACGCATTACAAGCATGAACAAGCTCATAAGAGCAATAGCACCACCAGCAATCTGGATAAGGTGTTCGAAAAAGTTTTCGCCACAAACAATAGCAACAACACCTATCAAAGCAAGGACAATACCAGTGATTGTCATCGAGTTAGCAACAAATAACGACTTTTTCATCTTTATAAATTTTAACTATGTTATAATCAACGAAAAAAGCCCCAAAGACATTCATCTCGGAGCTATATATCTTTTTCACACAATAAGAATTAGAATCTCTTTTCTTTGATTCTAGCCTTCTTACCAGTAAGTTCACGCAGATAGTAAATCTTTGCTCTGCGAACCCTACCATACTTATTAACATCAATCGAGTCAATAAATGGAGATGCAAACGGGAATACTCTTTCTACACCGAAAGTACCCGACATCTTACGTACTGTGAAAGTAGCTGTACGTCCAGTTCCATTAAGCTGTATCACTACGCCTCTGAACTGCTGAATTCTTTCCTTATTACCTTCCTTAATCTTATAGCTTACAGTAATAGTATCACCTGCCTTGAACTTTGGGAACTCTCTTACCTGTTCCAAATTCTGTTCAACAATATTCATTAAATTCATCACGAAAACTTTTTATTATTCCTTAAAATTTTGGACTGCAATATTAGTACATTTTTTTCACATACAGTAATTTTTTGTCCGCTTTTTTGAAAAATGTTACTAACAACATCAAACTAGTCATAAAGCGTTAATTATCAATAACATAATTCCACTATTTCATAAATTTTATTATCAGCACTTCGCACAAAATAAACAGCAATGCCAGCAATACAAAGTATTTCCATAGCGGTTTTCCTTCGGAAATTTCCTTGAAATCTGAAAAAGTTTGCTCAACATCGTCGAACCTAAATATGGATGCGCGGCCTGAAAATTTTTGCGTATTCATAGCCTCGAGTTCCTCTTCCGACAGATAGTCCTGCATCGACTCGTTCCGGTTGTAGTTTAGGGCAAGCAACGAAATTGTATCTTCGTTTTCGCACAAGCCATACACACCAGCCGACTTCAGTGACGACGGCATAAAGACATTAAGCAAGCCCGAATTGTACCTCACATCGACAAGGTACGACTCGCCTTTCGCCACAAATATATTATAGGTATTGCCAATTTCGTAGCTATCTACCCTAGCCTGAGCAATGGTCTCTGTGTTTATTGTCGCGTAAAGCGAATTTGCCAGCTGACTGTTCATCGCCATATTGTACATTGCCGGCGAGAAGACAACGCTCTTTGCAAAATCGGCATTCACATTGTCAATCGGCGAAGCAAAGACATAAAGTTTTCCGTTGCCATAGTCTCCTGCAACAAGCACTGGAGATGAATTTTCAAGAGTTAGCACCGACGAGAACGATGCTCGCGAAAACATATTCAACTTGTGCGTAAGCTCCATGTTCGGAAGGCTACCCTGCTTTTCCTCCTTCGAGAAAACATTGCGGAACAAATTATTCTTATAGTCGATGCCATAAAGCTTTATGTTGCAGTCCGTCGAACCTTCAAACTTTCCAATGGCAAACAATTCAAGGAAACTGTTGAGCGAAGCATAATTCACCGACGAAGCCGGAATAAGGCATACCGAACCGCCATTGTTGACGAAAGTCTTGAGCCTTTCGGCCAGACCAGACGATATTTCCGACACGGAATTAAGCACAACAAGGTCGAAATCGTTTATGTTCATATCCGACTCGTGCCCCTGACGCACCTGCTCGAACTTGAAAGTTTCTTCATCGTTGCCAAACAAGGCTGTCAGATAGCGGCTTTCGTCCTTTGCATTGATCGCCAGAACCTTGGTCTTGTCAGATATGGCATAGCAGAAATACAAAACATTGTCGTAAACAATAGGATAATCGGAAATTTCAAGCCGTGCAGCAACATTTCCTGCACTTGTGTTTTGATAGTCAACGTTCACCTCAACAGACTCCCCTGCCTCAACATTGAAATTTGTCATTGCCTTAAGCGAATCATTCAGATAAAGTTGCATTGGAATGTCGTAGAAGCCTTCGCTCGACTTGTTTGTAATGCGAACCGTGAGATGCTCATTCTGTCCCACGCGATGCACAGGACTGTCGAACCAGCAAGTATCAACATACAGGTTATTTATTTTCACAGGATTAAGTGACATCAGAACGGCATTTATATTTTCTGCCAGTTCCGCCTCAACATCCTCGAACATATATTTCTGCATATCGGAAATTATGTACAACGAAGCATTTTTGCCATTCTTTGCCAAAGCATTTGTCCTTACAATCAAGTCGTTAATTTTCATTGAGTTGGCGCTAATCGAGCAGTCGTCAATGCTTGTTATGACCTGATCGCGGTTGAGTGTTGCGCGGAAATCAGAATAGAAGTCGTTTGAAATGAATATGTAGTTCATCGACGGATCGCTTGCATACACCAAGTCCTTTGCAATCTGTTTTGCCTGGTCGAACACCTTGCCCTTCGCGGCATCGGCATCCATACTAAAGGAGTTGTCGATGTAAATTATTGACAGGTCGGAAGGTTGATCGTTTGCCTTTTCGTTGTTTGGAATGAATGGTCCAGCAAACACGAACACCAGCATTGCAATAGTCAGCATTCGGGCAATAAGGATTAGAATCTGCTTCAGCTTGGTCTTTGTGCGCGTTTCCTTTTTTACATCCTCGATGAAAGCAGTGTTGCTGAAATATACGACCTTAGGCTTGCGGAAGTTTATCAGGTGAATTATCACCGGAATAGCCATCGCAAACAAAGCCCAAAGGAAAGATGGATTAAGAAATGACATTTACGATTTACGATTTTAGATTGACGATTGTTTTTTCGCCGGCTGAGCTTGTCGAAGCCAAGAAATTACGGAGACCTTCACTTCGACAGGCTCAGTGTGCGGCTATTTTTTTATCAACAAATTCTCAATTCCGCAGCTATCATTGAACGTACTTATGTCAACACCACCATCAATACCATCGATATGACCTACATACGAATCGGTCTGCCAGAGAGTATATTTTGCTGTGCTTGGAATTGTCGGATTCGACATCCAGAACATATAATCTGCAAAATCCTTTTTCAGTCGCTTATGATAAACACCTACAGAACAACATATTATAGGTCTTACACCGCAATATTCCTCAACCTTGTCCAAAAACGACTTCAGTGCTGCCGAAAATTCCTCCTTCGACGAGCGTTTGAACTCGCATTCTGCATAAACAGCAGGTATAAGGTCCTGGTCGTCAACCTTTACTGTTTTCTTGAAGTTCTTGAACTGGTCTTCTGGCTTTGAAGTCATACGGAAATAATGAGCAGAACCGACCTTCAATCCTGCCTTGCGGGCAGCCTTGAGCGACTTCTTGTACTTGGAATCCTGCACCGAAGCGCCATCGGTAGCCTTCAGATATACAAATTGCACCAACGAATCCTGAGCCACCTTGTCCCAATCAACGACATTGTTTTCGTGCGACAGCACAATGCCGTCGTAAATAGTCGAATCACCCATATAGTTAGGTTCTTCTTCCCTAATCTCAGCATACGACTTTGTGGTGGATGTACCACTATCCGATGAACCTCCACACGAAACGCCCAAAACAGCTAGGCTCAGCGCCATAATTACCAATACGTTCTTCATTACAATAATTTTTGCACAAAGATAAAGCAAAGATATGGATTTGACAAAAGGATGGTGTAAAAGATTTTTATGCTGAAACTTAACGGAAACGTTTCTGCCAAATCAATAGTGAATTTATGTTTTATTGAGTAATATTGGTGTCTTGTGTGCTATGTATGGTTGTGTCGGTTTTATATTATCAAAAAAAGCGGACACTTTCGCATCCGCTCCAAAATGTGATATATCTCTTCTTTAAATTTACGCTAGGTTTGCCTCAATCGTCCTGTTCCACTTTTCGGTTATTACCTTTTCTGCATCGAGGGCGAGTTTGTTCTCCGACGAGAACAATGGCAGAATCTTCGTACCTCTGCCTTCCTTGAACTCAATGTCAATCACGAGTTTGTCGATGATGTCGCCTTGTGTGTTTTCCGACGAGGTACGGCTGTTGCAACTCTTTGCATCGTGCAGGTCGATGATTATGCCATCACCGCCTTTGGGCAGGTAGGCAAGTTTCTTCGCTTTGCTGTCGATGCCGATTAAGCCGAGGTCGCAGCAGTCGAACTCGCTGAGGTCAAGGCCGTTGCTTGTGGCAAACTTTCTGAATTTATCAATGCTTCTCTTTTGTTTTCTCTTGCCCGACGTGGCAAGTATTACTACTGGTATAATCACTGCTATCGTGATTACTATACCTAAAATTATATTACTGTCCATTTTGTTTGTTTTTTACTGATTAATAATTGATTATACTTTTCCCTCGCGTCATTCCGCAAAACAAAGCGAACCGACTAAGGAACGTCTCGTGTGAGCCTGTTTGTGCGGAATCTCCTAATTGCTAGCCTAATGCGTTCTTTAGGGAGATTCCGCATAGTCGAACATTACAACGCTCCACTTTCAGTATCGCGTGTATGTTCTGACTTGTGGAATGACGGTTATTCTTCGCACCCTGAGCTTCGGTTGCTGAGCTTGTCGAAGTATCGAAGGGGCGTTTTTCCCCTTATCAGTAAAAATTATGGAATGGAAATGTCAAATAATGCTCTTTGAAAATCGCTTTGTTTTCGGTCTTGGTTTTGAAAGTGACTGATTGCGAAAAAAGTATTGTCGTATTAGCCTTGTCAATCAGGATGTTGTTGTAGTCTAGCAAGGAACTGCCGTATCTGCTTTTCTGCGGCTGGCTGTTGTCGATTACCTTGGTTCTGTCGGTAATGACTAGTGTGTAATTGTCGTTCTGTGCGACAAGCAGTTCCGTCTTCTGGCTTTTGCTTACGAATGCGTTTTCGTTGGTGAAGAATGCATACAGTGAGGCACTTCTGGTGAGGATCAGAAGCGTAAGGCAAAGCGACAATATTTTGAAAGTTGCTTTCATTTGAAAAAAATGCGGATGGAATCCACCCGCATTTTATATCAGATTACTTTGTAGCATCGTGCGTGTGCTGGCATTCGGTGTGATTTCCGCTGCAACCCGAAGTCTTCTGAGCATCGTGAGAGTGGCTGCAACCAGCGTGATTTCCACTGCAACCGCTCTTCTGCTGTTCCTGCTGTGCGTGGTTACAACCAGAGTGGTTTCCGTTGCATGCACCTGCCTTTGCGTGAGGGCACTGCGAGCAGTTGTGTCCAGCATTGAAAACTGTTGCTGTGTAGCCGATTTCCTTGAGCGATGCAATCAACTTTTCGGTGTCGGTGCGGTCGTTGCGGTACTTGATATACACGGCGTTCTTCTCGTGGTTTGCCTGAACGTCGATAACGCCCTTGGTGTATGCCAACTGCTTAGCAACCTTGTCGGCACAATTCTGGCAGTGCATTTCGGTCGAAAGGATTACTTCCGAAATCTTTGTGTCTTTTTCCTGTGCGAATATGTTGCCCATTCCGAACAACATTACCAATACTAAAATCAAAATGTTCTTTTTCATGTCTTTTGTTTTTTATGAGTTACAAAATTAATTTAAATTACTGTATTTATTCCGTTCTATATTATTTATTTTTATCACTTAACAGTCATTCCGCAACCTTTAGTTCACGAAGCGTTGCAAGTAAAACATAGCGAACAGCATAAGGAACGTTGCTTGTGAGCCTGTTTATGCGGAACGCTGCTTGCAACCTCGCGAAACGAAGTGAGCAATCTCCTTTGGGTACTCAAGGGAGATTTCGGATAGCCGTCTTCACAACGCTCCACCGTTGGTATCGCGTGTTCAGTCAGACTTCCGAAATGACGGTCTCTTTTTTCCATATCGTTTATTAATAATTTCTAATCCCTATCAATTGCAAATCTTATTCCAAGATAGAATTTCCGTCCGTCGATTGGTCCCCAGATGAGCGATGAGTCGAAGTAGTCGCCAAATGGGTCGCCAGCAGCGATAATCGGGTCTTTCTGCGTGAAGTTGAAGATGTTCTCAACGCCGACATAAATGCTCCATTTCTTGAAGAATTTGGTAATCTGTGCGTTGAAGATGTTGTATGCCTTGAACTTGTCGTCGCGGCGGTATTCTTCGGGATTGCTGGCGGTTGTCGGTATTCTGCCCGGTCCGTTGAATTGTGCCGTGAAGTCGAACTGCCATTTTTCAAGCTTCGTGCGGTACGAGGTGGTAAGCAAGCCTTTGAAACGGCTCATAAGCGGCGATTCAACAAGGTTTCCGTCAATTGTCTGCTTTACATCGTTGTAGCGGAACGCGCCTGTGATGTCCCAGCCTTTTAGCACTTCGCACGACACTTCAATTTGGTAGGTGTTGGAGAACGATTTGCCCTGCAGGTTGTAGAACTCGACAACGCCCGGGGTTTCAAAATCAGCGACAATCTGCTTTACAAAGTCGGTGCGGTAATATTCCGCCATAATGTTCAGCAACCTATCTTTAATAGGTATGTTGGCCGAGAATGTCGCTCCATAGTTCCATGCTTCTTCGAGGTCAAGGTTGTCGTAGATTACCATTCTGCGCGACGATGCCAGCAGGAACGAGTTTTCGCTCAGTACATTAGCCTTGCGGAACGCTCTGCCAGCCGATGCTCTCAAGGTAAGGTATTCGTTGATGCTGTACTTGAGGTTCAGTCGTGGGGTGAAGAGGAAGCCGTACTGGTTGTGGTAGTCGCCGCGGATACCTGCAATCATGTTGAAGTTACCGAAATGTCCTGTGTATTGGAAGAATGCTCCTGGAACAGCCTCTAAGTCGTTCATTATGCTATCGTTGAGGTTCTGGTGAAGATTTTCGTACTTCATGCTTGCTCCAGCGGTGTAGGAGTGCTTCTCGTTGCCACCGAATGCCGATTTCCACAACACATTGGCGTACAGGCTGTTCTGACTTGCATCAAAATCATTATGCCCATAGTACGAATCCTGATGATGGGTTATGAAGTTGGTAATCACGGCAATGCTCTGGTAGTCCTTTTCGGGGAACACATATCCGCACTTGAGGAAGGCTTCGCCACGCTGTGAGTGAATTTTTATTTTGTAAAGGTCTGGCTGCAAGGAATCTATGTAGGTCGGATGGTCCTTGCTTATTTGTCCGTTTTTGCGAGTCTCGTCGATGTACTTCACACCGAACCGCATTGTAAGATGCTTGCCAAAATAGTCCCAGCGGTTGAAAAAGTTGTACTGGGTGACATTGGGCGAGTCGTAGAAGTTGTCGTTGTTGTGGTCCATCTTGATGAAGCGGTTCTGTGCGTGGGCAAAAATCTGGGTGCTAACCTTTTCGCTTACTTTTATAGGTGCATCGATGTTGCCTTCGACATTGCCGTGCGAACTTCCCATAAGGTTGAGCGAGAACTTGTCGGACTGGCGCGGTTTCTTGTATTCGACATTTATCTGACCAGTCACGGCGTCGTAACCGTTTATAACAGTGGAAGTTCCCTTTGAAATCTGCATCGAGGTCATCCACGGGCCGGGAATGTAGCCGAGTGCGTACGGCTGCGATAGTCCGTAGAGGTTCGGAATGTTTTCGGTAAGGAACTGTACATATTTTCCTGCCAGACCGAGCAACTTGATTTGCTTTGCTCCGGTGGCGGCGTCGCTTGTGCCAGCATCGACAGATGCGTTAGTCTCGAAGCTTTCCGAAAGGTTGCAGCAGGCGGCCTTGCAGAGTTCCTGTCCCGAAACATCCTGCACATTGCCGATTTCCATGCGCGAATAACGAGTTCCTGCCTGTCGCTCGTTCACGGTAACTTCCGAAAGCATTTCGCCGGCGGTAAGCACGACTTCTATGTTTTTCTTTTTTTCTGGAATTTCAAGAGTGTCGCTGTTGTAACCGATGAAGCTGACAATCAGTTTGTTGGTCGTATTGACCTTGTTTATCTTGAAATTGCCGTTCATGTCGGAGATTGTTCCGACAGTGCTGTTTTCCCAATAGACATTTGCACCGAAAAGCGTCTGCTTGTTGCCATCGACAATCTCGAAGACGGTACCGCTAATCTGGGCTTTGCTTATTGTGGCTATTGCTACGAAAGCAATTAATGCCAATATTTTGTTTTTCATCGTTTTGCTTCTTTAAATTATGAATTTGGACAATTGTCCGTTGCTATCTCGTTGGTTTTGAGATGCAATTCATAATCTGAAGCAGGAGAGGAGTGGACACACTTTGCCCTTGTCGTACAAATGTTCGGCGTTGGATGCCAACAGTTTAGGTTCAATTTCGTTTGTCGTGCAAGTGATATTTGAGCAAGGTGCGAAATTGTTGCTGATGAAAGTCTTTATTGATGGAATTTCGGGCAAAGCCGTGTGTATATCCTGCTGGAATAAGTCCTTGAGCGACAAGAAAACAACGTGGGTATGTTTCTGATGTTCCGACTTGTCCTGGCAGTGGCAGTGATGACCATCGCAATGATGGCTGTGGCATTCGTGGTGCGAATGGCACTCGTGGTTGTGCGAAACCTCGCCAAATTCGAAGAGGCTGATTTCGCGGTGCTCCTCGTTGCAGCATTTGCAGAAATAGTGCTCATACACAATGCCGTTTGAGGTAAGCATCACCATTATGGCGGTAATCACGGGCAATATGGCTCTGAATAATTTCATCGATGCAAAGTTAAATGTTTTTCCTTTTGCCTGCGTTTGATTAACAAAACATTAATAATTGATGTGTGAGGATTGGAAAATTTTTCGCCAAAAAATATTTTTGGCCAAGAATTACGATTTTTATCTTTTGTAAATTTTGTTTATCTTTGCAAATTTATTTGTAGTCGTACGCATTGTGCGTCTTGATTTAACTGGATGAAAAAGAAGATTATAGGACAGAATCTCGTAATAGTGTCGGTGCTTATGTTGGCATCGGCATTCGTTGCGCTGTACTATAATATAAAATATGGTGAGACTGACTTTGTTCCTTTGCTGATTCCTTCGCTCGCAACATTTGCTATCGGTTTTATACTCTTCATGCTTGGGCGAAAGTCGTCGAAAAAATTGCGCAAGGAAGACAACTTCTTCATAGTCACACTTACTTGGCTGATTCTTACCGTTTTGGGAATGATTCCTTATCTTATGTGCGGTACTTTCGACAATGTTTCCGATGCTTTTTTCGAGACAATGTCTGGATTCACGACTACAGGCTCTACGGTAATGACTAACATCGATTCGCAGCCGCATGGAATTTTGCTTTGGCGAAGCGTGACACAGTGGCTCGGCGGTTTGGGCGTTATCGTGCTGACAATGGCTTTCTTCTCGCAAAAGAACAAGGCTCACGAGACTCAGTTGTTTTCCGCCGAATCGCCCGGGCTTGAAGTCGATAAGCTCGGTTCGCGCATCCGTAACACAGCACAGAAACTGTGGGTTATCTACATTGTGCTGACCGTGTTGTGCTTTGTGGCATACTATCTTGGTCCGATGAACCTTTTCGATGCCGTCTGCCATTCGATGACGACGGTCGCAACTGGTGGTTTCAGCACGCATCAGGCAAGCATTGGCTACTGGGCTTCGCCGTATATCGAGTATATGTGTACGCTCTTTATGGCGATGTGCGGACTTACGCTGGCGCTGTATTATTTCCTGATTGTCGGGCGATTCAAGGCGTTCCGCCAGAACGAGGAAATGCGCTGGTACTTCGGCATAATATTCATCGGCGTGGCAGTGTTTATGCTGTTGTTCTACTCATTGGAATACACTACGGTGCTTACAGCCGACCAACTTTCTTCGTTCCCGATGGGCTTCGAGGAGACTTTCCGCGCTTCACTGTTCAATGTTGTGGCAATAATGACTTCGTCGGGCTATCAGGCAAGTTGTTTCGACTATGTTGCTTGGGGACAGGCATTTATCATACCGACGGTACTTCTTATGGCTGTCGGCGGATGTTCGGGTTCGACGAGCGGTGGTATCAAGGTTTCGCGAATTGCAATCGCAGTTAAAAACCTTATTGCTGACTTGAAACGCCAACTTCATCCGCAGGCCGTGATTCCCGTAAAGATGTCGAAGCGTTCAATCGACCAGCGGACGGTTATGCGCGTCATGGCATTCATAATGGTGTACATAATTACTGTGCTGGTTGCCACCTTGTTGCTCACTTGTTTGGGAATGGATTTTACAAGTTCGTTTGTTTCCTGCGTTTCGGCGATGAGCAACATCGGTCCTGCCTACGGAATGACTGGTCCTGCAACGACTTTTGCCGCAATTCCCGACGTCGCAAAGTGGATACTTTCTGGCATGATGCTTGTCGGCAGGTTGGAAATATTTACGGTATTGCTGCTGTTTACAAAGGAATATAAGGTTACGAAATAAATTATCAAAACCTATTTAAAGTGTTCGTATTTTTACTATATTTGCACTCTCAAACTAATATTAGAAATGAGTTATAAGTCGGTGAAGTTTGTAATAGACCTACTGAAAAAGAATGGCTTTGTGTTCAAAAGTCAGAAAGGTAGCCATATAAAATTTGAGAAGGACGGAAGGATTGTAGTCGTGCCAAACCATGGCAGCAAAGGTGTGGAAAAGGGAACTTATTACAACATACTGAAACAGGCTGGAATAGAAGAAAAATAAAATATCAAAAATATGAAGACGGTAGAAGTAATTGTAGAGTATGCGGAAAAGAATTTGAGTGCCTATATCGAGGGCGTCCCGATATTCACGGTTGGCAACGACTTGAACGAAATTGAACGCAATATGCGCGAAGCCATTGAGTTGTATCTTGAAGACAATCCTAATCCTTGCGAGCAACTTACTGGCGATTATGAGTTGAAGTTTCGGATTGATATGGCAACTTTCATCAACTACTACAGCGGTATATTCACTAAGGCGGCATTGAGTCGTATTACAGGCATAAATGAACGCCAGCTTTGGCACTACGCTGCAGGTACGCACAAGCCTCGCAAAAAACAATCGGAGAGAGTCCAAAATGGAATCAAATCTCTTACTAAGGAATTGGAAGCTATCAGTTTAGCATAGAAGTAAAGAAATCATCGAATTATAAAATAACGAAACATAGAACTAAACAATAGGAATATACGATATGATGTAAAGACGCAAAATTTTGCGTCTCAATAAGAATCAAAACTTTCAAACTTTTTTCAATCTGGACTTAATTTTTGTGGCCGCAATCATCGCAAAAGTATGAGTGCCCAATATTGCATATAAAATAAATTAAGTATTTTTGCATAAACTTTTTATTGTATGGACAGGACGAAAATTATCGAAGGTATCCGCGACTTGGGTTTAAATGTGTTGCCGACGGGGGCAAAACTTGTCCTTTTCGGTTCACAAGCCCGCAATGATGCCCGTTCCGATTCGGACTGGGACTTGCTGATTCTCATTGACGGACAAAAGATTTCAAGAACCGACTTCGAGAACTATGCCTATCCTTTCATTGAGTGGGGCTGGGACGTAGATGCAGAAATCAATCCATTGATTTACACCCATTCCGATTGGGAAAAACGTTCAATAACACCTTTTTACAAAAATGTCGCCGAGGAGGGCGTAGTTTTATGCAGTTAACCGAACTGGAAAGAAAGATAAACGATTTAATTTATAAATAGTTACAATTTTTTTTGAATTTCAAATCATCAAATTATCAAATCATCAAACCTTGAAACTTAGAAACGCCGCAGGCATAGAAACCCAGAAACTTTTGAATTTTAAACCTTAAACATTGAATTATTGAACCTTAAACATTGAACTTTTTAAACTTTTGACCATGAAGAATATATTTTTAATTTTAGTTTGCGCACTTTCATTTTCTGCGCTTGCTTTTGCCGACAACGACAGACCAGTAAAGGTCGAGGACATGCCAATGACCGCACAGGAATTTCTGAGAACTTACTTCCCGAAGGAAAATGTCAGATCCGTAATGCTCGACGAGAAGGACGGCGACTACGAGGTGAAACTTGAAAACGGCGTGAAGATTGAGTTCAACAAGATTGGCTCGTGGATGGAAATCGAAGGTCATACCGCTTTGCCGAAGGGCATTGTTAGCAGCAACATTTACGACTATGTAGCCCACAACTACAAGAAGGCCAAGATTTTCAAGATTGAACGCGACAAAAACGGCTTCGAAATCGGACTCGACTCAAATGTTGAGGTGCATTTCGACCTGAATGGTAATTTTGTAAAGGCTGAAAACTAATAGTTTATGAAAAACATACTTGTTGCTTTGCTGTTCTTGCTGTCGCTGTGTGCGTACGGGCAGGAGGATGAATTTATTGGAGGAAATTGCACTAGCATAATGGTCGGCAAGAAGGCCAGTGCTGACGGTTCTGTGATTACTTCGCACACCTGCGACGGTCGTTACCGTACTTGGATGACTATTGAGCCAGCAGCCAACTACAAGGATGGTGCTACACACAAGGTTTACAAGGGTACAATGCACACCAAGAGCCGCACCGATACTGTTGGCGTAACTCTCGCTGGCGAAATTCCGCAGGCAAAGCACACATACGCCTACCTTAATACCGCCTATCCTTGCCTAAACGAAAAGCAGCTTGCCATTGGTGAGACTACTTTTTCGGGGCCCGATACACTCGTGAATAGCAAGGGAATGTTTATGATTGAGGAACTTGAACGCGTTGCTCTTATGCGTTGTACAACGGCTCGTGAAGCTATCAAACTCATCGGAAGCCTTGTGAAAGAATACGGCTATGGTGATGGCGGCGAGTGCATTACGATTGCCGACAAGAATGAGGTCTGGCAGATGGAAATCCTAGGCGAAGGTCCCGACAAGATAGGTGGTGTGTGGGCTGCAAAGCGTATTCCTGACGACCATGTCGGCGTGTCGGCAAACATCGCCAGGATAGGGCAGATGGAGCGTAACAATCCCGACTATTTTATGGCTTCGGACAATGTTGAGGAAGTTGCCAAGAAATATAACCTCTGGGACGGCAGCGAACCGTTTGTTTTCTGGAAGGCTTTCGCTTCGTCGTATGGCGCTGGCAAGAACTTCAAGGAACGCGAGTTCTTTATCCTCAGTAGCTTGGCTCCATCGCTTGGTTTGAGCATGGATATGCCCGAATTGCCATTTTCGGTTAAGCCGGATGAGAATGTTGATGTCCGCAAGGTAATTGAACTTTTCCGCAGTACCTACGAAGGCACCGACCTCGATATGACTCGCAATGTGCGTATGGTAACCAAAAAACGTCTCGATGACGGCACTATGGTCGATGACACCATTGTAAGTCCAATTGCTAATCCGTGGCTTGGTACAAATTTGCGCAACACCTTGAATTTCATAGCTCCCGAGACTGTAACATTCCAGCGTACTGTGGCTGTGGCATGGTGTTCGTACTCGCACATAATCCAGTTGCGCAGCTGGTTGCCCGACGAGGTAGGTGGCGTTTGCTGGATGTCGGTTGATAATCCTGCACAGACACCACGAGTTCCGATTTTCAGTGGAACAACCGCATTGCCAAAGGCTTATGATGTCTGCGGACAGAAGCAACTCGACAACAACTGCGTGCTGTGGACTTACCGCAAGGCAAACAAGTTGGCTACCGTGGCATGGCAATCGACAAGACCAGTTGTCGAAAGTGCTCTCAAATCGTACGAAGATGATGCGTTTGCTGGACTTAAAGATTTGGAACAGAAGGTTGTTGACAACGGTAATGCCAAGAAGTCGGCTAAGATTTTGAATGCTTATACAAGCGACAATTTTGAGAAGTCGGCAAAGAAATGGAAGCAACTTGAGGAAATGTTCTGGCTGAGGTTTGGAATGGGATTTTAATACAGTTGAAAGTTGAGAGTTAAAAGTTGAAAGTTTGCTGACAAGATGCAAAAGGATTGACAATTGGCTAAAAGGCTTGAAGGTTAACAGGCTTACAGCCATAAACGGCGTTAGCCATATAAACGGGCTTTAGCCCATAGAAACTTATAAATAAATATAAATATTGAATATAGTACAGTCGCGGCGCGCCACGACTCAACAAAAATAGCTTATGCGAATTGACATTATAACCGTTTTGCCCGAAATCCTTGATGGTCCGCTGAACAATTCGATAATCAAGCGGGCAACCGACAAGGGAATTGCCGAGGTTTATATTCACGACCTGCGCGAATACGGCCTAGGTCGTCACAAGCAGGTTGACGACTACGCCTTTGGCGGAGAGGCTGGCATGGTGATGATGATAGAGCCTATCTTCAACTGCATCAACGATTTGAAAAAACAGCGCAACTACGACCTCGTCATCTACACATCGCCCGACGGTAAGCCGTGGAAGCAGAAGGAAGCCAATCGCATAAGCATGATGGAAAACATTATTATCCTATGCGGACACTACAAGGGTATCGACTATCGCATTCGCGAACACCTTATCAACGAGGAGTTTAGCATCGGTGACTTTGTGCTAACAGGTGGCGAACTTGCCGCCGCTATGATGTGCGACAGCATTATCCGCGTTATCCCGGGTGCCATTGGCGACGAGCAGTCGGCCTTGTCCGATTCGTTCCAGGATGGACTTCTCGCACCGCCAGTCTATACCCGTCCTGCCGAATTCAACGGCTGGAAAGTCCCAGATATTCTCCTTTCTGGCAATTTCGCCAAGATTGACGAATGGAAGGAAGATTTGGCCTATGAGCGCACAAAGGCATTGAGACCTGATTTGTTAGAGGAATAATGAATTTCCTATTGAAAGACATTTTGCGCAATATTTTACCCAATCATTTTCCCTATAGCACCAAGGAGCGAAAGGAATGTCTTTTTGTCCGAAATAGGAATGTTTATTGAGGTTTGTCCTGTTTGAGGGTCTTCCTTTACGATAGAATCCACAAGACGAGCCGTTGCTTCTGGTGACTTCAACGTGTTTGCCAATCCGGTGAAGAACGAAACACCTTGCCGTATAAGTTCGTCTGGATTGCCAGAAATGTCATGAGCGGCAATGTCGCTTTTTTCCTGCTTCGGTTTCTCAATTGGTTCTGGCTGAGAGAAGAGGTCTGGTTCGTTGATATCTTCGCTGTCGCTTGTAATGATGCCTGATTCTTCTGATTCAGCCTCAACCGATGCCTTTTCTATTTCTTCCGATGCGACAATTTCCTCTTCATCATTTTCGGGTACTTCCGATACGAATCCGCCAACGACATCCATAATCTGCTTGAACTTGTCGTCATCGGCAAAGATGGTGTCCTCACCACCATCAAGTGCGCCCTCGAACATCGATGATTTGAACTTCAGTCGTGCAATCATCTGTTCCTCGATACTTTGTGCCGAAACCAAGTTTATTACGTTTATGTTGCGTTGCTGTCCAATGCGGTATATTCTTGCAATACGTTGTTCAAGCACGGCTGGATTCCATGGCAAGTCAAGGTTTATTATGACAGAAGCAACTTGAAGGTTCAGCCCCGTACTTCCCGCATCGGTGGAAAGGAAAACCTTGCTTTCTGGCAGGTCGGTAAAATTTTCCGTCAGAGCTTTGCGGTTTTTAGAAGGAACTCCGCCATGAAGATACTCGAAACGAACTCCACGCTTTTCAAGTTCCTGTGCCACAAGACGTGTCATTCGTTCCCACTGGCTAAAAATCACAACTTTCTCATCACCATTCTCGAAAATGTTGTTGAGGATATTAATTACTTCGTCAATCTTAGTGTCGTAGCGCGTTTTCTGGTCGAGTATGTATGAACTGTCGCACACCATGCGCATTTGTGAGAGCAAGAGCATCAACCTTTTGCGGTCGTGTTCGTTCAGGAAGTGCAAACGTTGCCATTTTAGGACTATTCTTGCCACTGCCGACTTGAAATCGTCGTGCATTTCGCGTTGTTCCTTGGTCATCGGAACTATCAGCATCTGGTCCATTCTTTCTGGCAGTTGCAGCGACACATCGGCTTTGCGCCTTCTTATCATTAGCGATGACAGCTGCTCTGATATTGAATTAAGGTTCTTGTAGCCAACCACTTTCCCGCTTTCGTTTGCCATTATGTGCTCGTCCTTAAATTTGTAATATGGACCAAGAGTGTACTGGTCGGCAAGCTGTACTATTGAATAGAGTTCTTCAAGACGGTTTTCGAGCGGAGTCCCAGAAAGGAGTATGGCATAATGTGAGTCAATTTTTCGTGCTGCCTTTGCAATCTTGGTGCTCCAGTTTTTCAAACGCTGAACCTCGTCCATAATAACCATGTCGGTAGAAATGTGTCCGCTTATGGCAATGTCGTTGCATACGGCATTGTACGATACAATTTTGTAAGGCACATCCAATTTGTATTGTTCTTTCCTTTTTAGGAAATGACCTTCGATAACATGCACTTCTGCTCCGGCAAAACGCTCAATTTCGCGTTTCCACTGGTATTTCAAAGAGGTAGGACATACAATAATCACGTTCTCGATAAAACCATCGCGCCTTAGAAGTTCTGCCGATGCAATTGCCTGTATGGTCTTGCCCAAGCCCATTTCATCTGCAATAATGGCTCTGCCGGCACAGCAAGCGAAACGGACTCCCTGTTTCTGATAAGGGAAAAGTTTTACTTTCAATAAACTGTCAAGAGTCTTGTCGTCGTACTTGTTTTCAATCAACTGAGTGCGATTTTTGCGTTCCCTGTGTTCCAGCACGAAGTCGGTGGCATCGCCATAGCACCTAAACGTATCGTCAATGGCTTTTGCCTTTACAAGAAAATCACCGAACTTGTCGTATGTCGATGGAAGCAAAACGTCATTCTTGTCGAAGTAATTGGATGCCAATGTTTTGAATTTCTCACGGTTGTCGCTTCCAATGCGGATGCAGACCTTTCTCTCACCACGGTATGACAGATATACGGAAGTGTATGATGGAACGGTGTGAGCAGGCTTTTTGTTGTTGTTTTCCAGCCATATTTTAACTGCCTCAAGATGCTTGCAAGTTCCAAGTTGCGAAGTCTTGAAGTCCATGCACGAGCAGTAGTTCCATTTGCTGTCAGTTCCGCGATAGACGACTTTGTATTCCTGCTTGTTTCCGCTGTTTCTTACGCGGTACTCGCCTACGGAATGTTTCTCGTTTAACGGCTTGACAATCAGGTTTTCCATTTCGGCGGTCTGTTTCCTCAACGCACATTGCCATTCCACAATGTTCATGTTGTTTGGCTTTACCTGTACGTTGATTTTCGGTCGTTTTGTATTGAAACTTACTGTTTTCTTTGAACTTTTTCCTTTGCTTGCCTTGCCTCGCATAATCTTAATCTATCTTCTTGTATTTTAGTTTACAAACATATAACAAATTTCTGAAGTGGCATGTTTTTTCTTTGTCCAGACGATAACTTATTAAAGGTGTACTTATATTTGTAATTTTTTACAATGATTTTTTTATTGTTGTGTTAACATGTTTTATTGAATCTCCAATTCCTTACCTTATTTCAAATTTATGCGTTATGCTTTCGTCCTTCGAGTTAACCCTTATGAAGTACATTCCACCCGCCAAGTCCATAACATTTACAACATACTTCAGGTAGCCCTTGTGCTGGCTGATTTGTTCGTGCTTTACAAGTTTTCCGAAGATGTTGAATATTGAAATGTAAAGGTCGGTAGGAATCATGGTGTAAATGTCGCAGGTGATTTGCTCGCGGGCAGGAATCGGGTAGGGGATGCCAACCGACAGGTTCTCTGCATCGGTAATGCAAAGGCTGTTGTTTGCGAGGTTCATATCGCTGTGGCCTTCGACATCGGGGACAAGAGCCTCTACGCAGATGGTGTTGGCAATGCTGGCACTAATCGGAATCATTGTGCCGAAAGTGTGAGGCACAACCGCTCCCTGTGCTATGTGTCCGATGGTTTCGCGGTATATCTGGTTGTTTACCTTAAGTTCAAGCACAATGTCTTCTACAGGCAGTGTGCCGAGGTTGACAATAATCAGCGATATTTTAGCAAATCCGTTTTCTTCGTTTGCCTTCAGGTCCATGAGCATAATGTCAACTATCGGTTCAACGACTGTTATTGCCGATGAGGTGTATTTGCTTGAGCAACCGAATTCATTTGTGCCAATAAGACTAACTTCGTATGTGCCTGGTTCTGTGAATATGAAATATGGATTTGTCTGGCTGCTTTCTCCAGCATCTCCAAAGTCCCAGTGGTACGAAGTTGCACCTTCTGATGTGTTTTCAAACTCGACAT
>Ga0310696_10000983_pt1 | contig 41855 bp, 41 predicted proteins | sample AusTroGonzalo_MG_4_FD_203885 | JGI IMG/M metagenome (GOLD analysis project Ga0310696, IMG submission 203885) | Bovine rumen microbial communities from tropical cattle in Woodstock, Queensland, Australia - Gonzalo_02 (v2) (version 2) | ecosystem: Host-associated > Mammals > Digestive system >... | reverse complement strand
CAATTCTTTTTCAAGTAAAGCTTCAATTTCTTTACGTTCTTTTTCAAGCATAGTCTTTGCTATCATATTATTATCATGTATCAAAGAAACTTCAGAATCTGAAACTTTATCAATAGTCATATGGTCTTTAAAAACTTGTCTTGTAGTGGACGATTGAATCTGACTAATTATACGTTCCCATAAATCTCAATTATTTTCACTTGGTGAATCCTTAGAGGTTTCTTGCCCCCCTTCGGTAAGGGGGGTAGGGGGAATTTTACCCTTTGCATCAGATTCTTTCTCAGATGTATGAGTTTCTTTTTTCTTGGTTGCTTTTAATCCCACCGGCTCACTATGTTCGCCACCTCCCTTAATAAGGGAGGCACTTTCATCTCCATTCAAATATTTATTAAATGCTATCTTGTAAAGCACTGCTGGATATGGATAGAATCTTACTTGACGCATGATTTCAGAAAAAGTTTCTGAAACTTTCAGATAAAAATCTGTATCTTCAATTATATGAGCATCAATATATCCAATGCATTGTTTTGCGAATTGTTGTAAATCTGTTCATTGAGCTAATTTATCAATCTGTTCAAATATCTCATTTCTGTCTGAGGTTTTCACGCTATCAAAGAAAGCCCTGATTGTTGTATCAGTAGATATTCATAAGAAATGACTAACGTTTTCTGTAGAGATTTTTCCGAGTACGCTTACTTGGTCTAAATATTTAATAGCATCACGAACGCATCATTCTGAAATCGTAGCAATTAGTTCTAAAGCTTCATTTTCATATTCAAATCATTCAGTTTTACAGATACTTTCCAAATGTGCGACCATTTCGTCTTGTGGAATTTTCTTGAAATTGAAAACCTGTACACGAGAAATAATTGTTTGAGGAACTTTTTGTAATTCAGTAGTTGCTAATATAAAACATACATTAGCTCCAGGTTCTTCAATAGTTTTCAAAAGAGCATTAAAAGCTGCTCCAGAAAGCATATGAACTTCATCTATTACGTATATTTTCTTTTTTAATGATATTGGTTGGTAACCAGCTTGGTCAATAATTACTTCACGAACATTATCTACTCATGTATTTGAGGCAGCATCTATTTCTACGTAGTCAGTAGTTTTTCCACTATTTATCAATTCACAGTTTGCACATTTGTTACAAGGGTTTCAATCGTGTGGATCTAAACAGTTTATAGCTTTAGCTAGGATTCTGGCAGAAGTAGTTTTTCAAGTTCAGCGTGGTCCGTATAATAAATAATTTTGCAAAGCAGAGGAGTCTGATTGCATTTTCGCTTTCAAAATTCAAATTATATGTTGTTGTCATATCATCTCATCAAAAGTCTGAGGACGATATCTATTCGCTAAAGATTGAGATTTAGATAATTCTGCCATTTTTGGTTCACTTGCTGTATATAAATATTATATAAGTTCAATCTACTTATTCAGACTTTTTTTTCAAATATAAATCTATATAAAATTTTATGTGATAGTTTGTCATTCAGAGAGAGCAAAGCGACCGAAGAATCTATTTATGTTATGTTTCCCTGGATTCTTCGTTTCACTCAGAATGACAGCTATATGTTTAATTTATTTTAGATGTTATGAAAAGTATTTCATATTTAGATATGGTAAAAGAGATTTTGAATGAATCAGATTTTTTAGAATTTGAAAAATGTTATAATAATCCAGTCAAAAAAAGTGTAAAAATATTAGATCATCGCTGATATAAAAATAATAAACCTGATTTACAGGATATTGTTAAATCTACTCTTTCAAATGAGCGAGATTTATCAGAACCAGACTTTTCCTATAATTGAAAAAAATATAATGATGTGCTATTCGCGACTAGAAAAGAAAATCTAAAATCAGCTAGTTTATGAAGTCATTTTCTCCATCAAGCATGATTAATATACGTGCAGGAAATGGCTGCAAGTTTGAGTGTGCAAATGTTATGAATTGATTCATGAGATTATGTATTAGATATGTGTGCTGCACCTGGTTGAAAATCAGTTCAAATTGCTGATAGGTTAGAAAATTGATTTCTAATCTCAAATGAAATAGATTTATGAAGGAAAAAAGCCTTGGAATCAAATCTACACCGTTGTGGAATTTGTAACGTTTGAGTAATTAATCAGGATTGATGTGTTATTTGAGATAAATTTCCAGAGATTTTTGATAAAGTTTTGGTGGATGCTCCATGTTCATGAGAATGAATGCAATATAAATCTGATAAAAAAATCCGACAGCGAGACGAGAAAAAAAGTCAGAAATTATCGCAGTTGCAGATCCAGCTTTTGATTTCTGGATTAAAAGCTCTAAAAGTCTGATGAGAATTAGTTTATTCTACTTGTACTACAAACGTATTGGAAAATGAATACGTAGTTTCAGAAGTTTTGAAAGAGTATTGAGATAAGATAGAATTATTAAACATACCATTAGATGAAAAATCTGATTGAATTTGTGGTTGGCGTTGAAATAAGATTTTATCACCAGAAAATGCGAAAAAAGTTGCTAGACTTTGGCCTCACGTTCAGCATACAGGTTGATTCTTTATCGCAAAATTTAGAAAGGTTGATAGTATGTCATCTTGAGCTAAAGCGAAAGATCCAGGAAACGTGAAGCCAATGGATTCTTTGGCTAAAGCCTCAGAATGACAGGTGTGGAAAAGACTTTCTCAACGATGATTTCAACCAGATTCAGATTTATCTTTTTTTGAATCAAAATTTACAATAAATGTTGCTCCAAAATCGTTGATAGAAAACCATTTTGAAAAAGAAATTCAAAACATAGAAATCTGACTGCCAATATTCAAAATATTGGATGATAAAAAGCAAAACTCAAAAAAGTTGATTCCACTTGTGTGAATTGCTCAGACTTTTGGATATTTAGCCACAAAAAATACGTTAGGAATCAGCGATGAACAATTAAAATCTGTAATGGAGAAAAGAGATTTAAATGATGATAGACTCAAAGATTTTGGATGAGAATTTGTAATTTTGAAATGGAATTGAGTCGGAGTTTGACTGGTTTCAGTACAGAAATGAATCTGAAAAAATAAGTGTTTCTAATTTTGTGTTATGTGTCATCTTGAGCGAAAGCGAAAGATCCAGGAAACGTGATGTAAATGGATTCTTCGGTCGTTTCACTCCCTCTGAATGACAGGTAATATGATTGAAATGGCATAAAATAAATTTTGTCAAAAATATTTTTGATTTAATCTTGTAATCAAAAAATATATTCTTATTCTATTGTCATGATTTATTATGACATAATAGAAAATGGATATTAAAACTCAGAAAATATTAGCATATTCGCTAGATGAAAAACTTACTCCAGCTCAAATTCGTAAAGCTGATGATTTTTCAGATTTCTTTTCAGATGTTGGAAATCAAGCTTCAGCAGAGAAATTAAAATCACGAATGGACCAACATAATATTATATGATTACTGGATGATGATCCAAATTTTCCTCATCAACTAAATTTTACAAAAAATCCTCCATCAATTATATATGCAATGTGAAACTTAGATATTCTCAAAAATCAAATTCTCTGAATAGTCTGACCACGTGATATGTCTGAATATGCCAATCAAGTCATGCAAGCTCTATTCACTCAAATGGCAGATTCAAATATCGTAACAGTATCGTGAATGGCTAGGGGAGTGGATCATTTATGTCACCAGCTTTCAATGGCATATCATCTACCAACTATAGCAATTCTCGGATGATGAATTCGTCACTATCGAAATAGTTCAGCTCGTTCATTTATGCAACAAATCATCCAAAATTGATGATTAATTTTATCAGAATTTAAATTAGATTTTCAACCAACTGCATGGAGTTTTCCACAGAGAAACAGATTGATAGCATGACTAAGTGATGCACTATTTTTACCAGAAGCCCGCGCGTGATCGGGCAGTCTGATAACTGCAGATTTTGCATATCGTCAGCATAAACCGATTTTCGTAGTTCCAAATCCAATCTTTTCAGAAAACTGAATCTGATCCAATCATCTAGTCACAACATGAAAGGCAAATCTGCTCAGTGATTTTAGTCAGATTTTAAAGTTATTTAATATAAGCAATTGAAAAGAAAATATAAATTCAGAGTGTCAATATGATAATATACCGACATTGGATAGTCTTACCAATGAAGAAAAAAACTTACTAAAAATAGTATCTCAACATTATAATCAAGATTTTTCCCAGTGGATGAGCGAAATTTCTTCTGACTATTGAGAAGCTATGGTCAGACTTACTGACCTAGAGATGCAGTGATATGTCGTTCAAGAGACTCCAGGAAACTATTTTGTCAAGGTAAAGTTTAACTAGTGTCTTGCAAAACTTATAAATTTTTCTAGAATGCTATTGGTTAGTTTTATATTTTTACTTTTTTATTATATACATGAAGAAAAACACAATTAGAGCGTTTACATTGGTAGAAATGCTTATTGTAATCGTAATCATTGGTATCTTGATAGCATCATTGATGCCAAGGATGCAATCAGCACAGTGACGTGCAAGAGATGTAGCTCGTAAGAATGATCTTTCGCAGATTCAGACGGCTATCATTACTTCACAGCAGGACAGAAGAAAATGGCCTGGTATGGAGTTGGCTGAAGGAAGTAGACCTAATGAAAAGGGTATACCAATATCAAACATATCAACAAAATTGACAGATGCATGAATGACACAGGTTCCAAAGGATCCAAATAAATCAAATAGTTTTCGTTGATTGGGTGCAGCACAGATTACAAATTGAGATTATGGATACATGGTAACTACAAGAAATTCTGTAGCGAATGGATGATTTATATTAATGGCTAAGACTGAGGTAGAATGAAGTTCTAATTGGGTAGTTTGTGATACTGAAGGGACAGCGGCTGATGCTGATCATGTCGTAGCGAAGTGACGAATTCCAGCGAATCAGGACTTGAAAGAAGTAAAAACATGTACAAGTTTTAGTAAAGGTGATACTTGTGGAATAGCTAATCAGGTATGTTCTTATGTTGATGAAGCACAGTTGAGATACATATTAATGTATTAATTTTTATTTCTTATATTTATGAGAACAAATGAAGAAAAACACAATTAAAGCGTTTACATTAGTAGAAATGCTTATTGTAATCGTAATTATTGGTATTCTTATAGCATCATTGATGCCGAGAATGCAATCAGCACAGTGACGTGCAAGAGATGTAGCTCGTAAAAATGACTTGTCGCAGATTCAAACTGCTATTATTACATCGCAACAAGATAAATGAGAGTGGCCTCAGCAAACGGCAGCTGCAGCAGGTATTGCTGTAGATGGATCTTTAGAAACAGATTTGCAGAATGCATGAATGACACAAGTCCCAGCAGATCCTAATGGAGATAATACATTTACTGGTCTTTGAGCATGAGGTAGTACTGCATGAAAATATGGTTATATGGTAACGAAAAGAAATTCAATTGCTAATTGATGATTTGTATTAATGGCTAGGACAGAGGTAGAATGAAGTTCCAACTGGGTAGTTTGTGATGCAACATCTGGTGCTTGAGCGTGTAACGTAAAAACTGATCCAGATTCCTTGGAAAATTGTTGAATATTTACTAGCGCTAGTGATTTAAAGAATGTTACATTATGTAGTAAATTTACGAAGAGTACAGGTAGTACTTATAAATGTGGAAATGATGAAGGTGAGTGTTATTATGATGATGAAGCTCAATTAAGATATATTCTTGTATATTAATATTATATTTTCTACGAAAAGGTTCATCCGTGAGGGTGAACTTTTTTTAAGTTTGTAAATTTGACCTCACCCTAACTCTCTCAAAACTTCAGCTAAATCCTCTCCTGACAGAAAGGATTTATGAGACTTTCAGCCTTCAGGAGAGGAAACTCTTGGTTGTTGTTCGGAATGAAAAATCTCCCACGTGGGGAGATCCTTCGTTATGTAAATTTATTATTTAGATTTCTTTTTCTTGGATGCTTTTTTAGGTTCTATTTTCTTCTTTTTTTTCTTCTTTGGTTCTGGTGGAATATATTCTTTATCTTTTTCCTTTTCTCGTAGTCATACAGTTATTCCATATAACAAGAAGAAAGGATATATTACCATTCTGTCTGCTAATGAGTGAAGAACTAATCACTCAGCACATAGTCAGATAAATCAGATTCCAAATCATAGTAATGAGTAGTATAATAATTCTTGGTAAGGAGATTTAGTTTTATTGCGGTACGTCCATATCATTTTAGCTGTGTATCGTAATATGAGTATGCACAATCATAATCGGAATAATATTCATACGATTCAGTATTCCATTAGTACTTGTAAGTATTGATTCTCAGGATTGAAACCGTAAGTAGAAATCTGATTTTTTATATTTTCTTTCCTTAGTAATTCACAGCGTTTATCATCTAGTTGGATAGAGTCTACATCTTGGAATATATCAACAGGCTCATCTGTATAACATAGTTGATGCGAAGCAGGTCATGAATATCCAGCTCATCGTCATAGTATTAGATTTTCTTTGGCTATATTTCGTCAGGCTTTCATTAATTGGAGATGTCATGTATTGGAATGTTCTCTCACCATCATTCATCTAGATAGATATGCTATTCATCATAGTCAAATTATCGCGACAATTATTAGCCAAATGTAATATTTTTTGATAGCTTTTCGATATAGTATGAAGAAGAGAACTACAACTTCTAATGCCCAGATGGCTATTCATGCACGAGATCGAGTAGAAAAGACCAAAAGTCAGAACATTATCGTAGGGAATAGTTGATCTATTCTTTTTCTATTTCTTAGGAATCATAGTACAAATACTGGGAAGAATGCAATCAACCAGAATCCAAAGCTTGTAGGTCTTTCGAATAAGAATTGGTTTCTTACATTTCACTTATCAATATCCGTATAATATGCGATAGGAGGTCTTTGTCATACAGTTCATTCATAACTCAATGGATCATATCAGAAATGTCTGAGTATAGTTGGCATTAGTCGTACCATAAACCACCAAGCTAATCATAGTCGTAGCGTTCGTAGAATTAATTTATTATATAGATTTAATAGATTTTTATCTTCTTCTGTGAAGAATAGCAGAGCTAAACATATTCATATTCCAAAGATAAAGAATCAGAACAAATCATATTTTGCACTTAAAAGGAATGCTTTGAATCATATTGCTTGTAGGCATACAGCTAATAATAATAGAATTATAGTTGTAATTATGAATCATAATATGAATTGAATCACGAATTTTGATTTGATATTTTTTATCAAAAGTGCCCATGTTACTTTGTCTGTATTCTCTTTATTCTTGATAGATTGAATCCATACATTTAGATTCGTAAGTATGTATCGTAATAATGTTACGACAAATATTGCTAGGATAAATTCTTTCCACATCCGGAATAATGTCCAAAATTTTCCATCTCGTCATAATTGGAAAGTGACAAAAGTCTGTAAAAAGAATTGTAATAAAAGTCAGATTACGAATATTTTGCATAGCAAAATTATCCAAAATCTGAGAGGTTTAGAACAAATATTAGACCATCGAGATGTAAGTTTTTTCATGATTGAATAGAAAAAGACCTAAAATAGATTGTCTGATTTTTGTTTTTTGTTTTTGGAGATTTTTTAGTTTATTTTATATAAATTGTCGGAATATTGTTATAATAGCTACGACAGTAAGGATTGTTTGGATTAACCACATGTACATAACTATTGTATATTCTTTGACTCATTTATATTCTAAATAATGATGAAATGGGGCAATTGGAAATAATTTATGATGAAAAACTTTTTTCCAAAACATTTGTAGTCCACTAGTACACAAATCTATAGCAAAAATCAAGAATACAATAGCGGCTGGAATAAATATTCCGATACTCATATTGAGCAAATATGCAGTTGCAGCAATTAGTCATCATAGTGCAAATGCTCAACTATCTCACATGAATACTTTTGCTGGATTGATATTGAAGAACATGAAAGCAACTAGAGTAGAAATACATATTCCTAGTACTGTTGTGGCTAGATATCTTTGAGAAATAAATAGAGCGACTGCGAATGTAATTAGAACGAAAATATTTAATCATCCAGCTAATCCATCTAGTCAATCTGTGATATTTACTGCATTTACAATAAATATAGTTGAAATAAATGTTAAGATTGGGAATAATCGTCATAAATGAATGATTCCGAATACTGGAGCTAAATTGATATAATCAATTCATAATACGTGATAGAACCAATATGAAATCCATCCTGAAAATAGAATCAAACCAAACATTTTGGCTCTCATATTTAATCATTTAACTTTTCATACATTCATAATATTTAGTATATCATCTACCAATCAGATGAGTCACATACTAAAAAATCAGAATAATATAATATACGTTTCCTGTCTATTCCATAGATGGTAATTGGTCCATCATAGTTTTTGAGAAATTATAGATATTCCAACCATAACGAGCATCATTAGAAGGAATAATCATCAACCCATGGTTGGAGTTCATGCTTTATGTTCATGTAATTTTGAGAATATAACGGCTTTATCTCATGTGGCTGTATTACTACGAATTGTTTTTCAGGCTTTCCATTTCCTGAGTAATTTTATATAGAAAGGGTATAATATCATTGCACCGATAAAAGTTACGAGTGTGAAACTTAAAATCAGAATTAAATTGCTTAGCATATTCAAGAATAAATTATAAAATTTTTACTTGTATGTAGTGTGCTTTTATTGCTTCAAAAAGCAAGTCAATTTTTGTTTTAGTGAATATATAAACAATTGAATATTTACGGTGAATTAGTATTATATCATCGATTTATACTTGATTTGAATTGATGGATTTTTTTCCACTTGTGAAAGCTATTTATGATAAAATTCCAAATATAACTGCAGATGAAATTAAGGATATGCAGCGTGCTTTTGCAAAAGAGAAAAAAATGAAAGATTTACCATCGAAGTCACAGATTCTTCAATCATATTTTGCAGCAGTAAGGGAGTGAAAATTAGAAAAAAATCAGACTTTTGAAATGTTATTACGTAAGAGGGCAATTCGTTCGTTATCAGGGATTGTGCCTGTTCAAGTTTTGACTAAACCTTGGCCATGTCCTGGACAATGTATATTCTGTCCCAATGATCCATGAATGCCAAAAAGTTATATAAAATCTGAACCTGGAGCAATGCGTGCATGGTTGAATCAGTTTGATCCGATGAAGCAGACTTATAATCGTTTGCAATCATTGACTTCGACAGGGCATCAGACTGATAAAATTGAGATGATTGTATTGGGATGAAGTTGGGATGCTTATCCTAGAGATTACAAAATAGATTTTGTGAAGCAGCTTTATGACGCTTGTAATACATTTTCAGAATTAAAAATTAAACAATGAAAAGTAGGGCAGGAGGACTCAAAATATCACTTTGAGATATTAAATTTAGATGAAATAAAATATTCTGATAGTTTAGAAGAAGCAATTAAACGTAATGAAACGGCTAAAAATAGAATAATCTGATTAACGATAGAAACTCGCCCAGATTTAGTTAGTCATGAGAATTGTAAATTTTGGCGTGAATTGGGAGTTACAAGGGTGGAAATGTGAATTCAGTCAACGAATGATGAAGTTTTAGAGTTGAACAAAAGAGGACATAATGTACAGAAAATAAAGGATGCTATCCATATCATGCGTCAGTATTGATTTAAGATTTCAATTCATTTGATGCCATGACTTTATGGATCAGACTTTGAGAAAGATATTCAGAGTTTTAGGGATATTTATTCAGATTCAGCTTTTCAACCTGATGAGATAAAGTTTTATCCAACGTCAGTTATTCCAAATACTCAGTTATATAACTTATATAAAGAGTGAAAATATACTCCGATTACGACTGAGCAAATATTGGATGAAATTCGTGAAACTTTTTTGAATATAATTCCTCCTTACACTAGAATAAAGAGATTAATTCGTGATATCCCAGCGACTGAAATCGTTGCATGATCGAACATTACAAATCTTTCACAAATGGCGCATGAATCGTTATTGAAAGAAATGAAAAATTCATATCATTGAAAGGGTAGTATTGATGTGGGAGAATTCTATAAACGTTTATATGGAGAGTACAAGTTGTATGTAAATGAAGATGAATATTTTGAAAAAAGTGGATTCTTCGCTAGCGCTCAGAATGACAGCTTGATGGAAATAATTTGACTGGAACCTGATTTAAAATCTTTCCGTAGTTTTGTTTGTTTAGATACTAGATCTAGAGAGGTTAGGAATAGAACAGAAAAAAAGAAATCAGATTCTTTGAATTTGGTTTTACGTTGGTATAAATCATCAGCTGGGCAGGAATGTTTCATTTCATTTGAAGATGAACTAGGATATTTGTATTGATTTACTCGTTTATTATTACCAAATGATAATAGTGTAGCTTGAATTGATTGATTAGAAAAGTGAACAGCAATAATTAGAGAACTACATGTTTATTGAGAATTACAGAAAATTTGAGAAAAATCTAGTAAATGAACTCAGCATACATGACTATGAAAGCGTTTACTTTCATTCGCAGAAAAGCTTTCTAAATCATTTGGTTATAACCAGTTTTCAGTGATTTCATGAGTGTGAGTGAGAGAATATTATAAAGGTGTTTGATTTGAATTAAAATGAACTTATATGTCTAAGAAAATATAAAAAAACAGCTCGTTTGAGCTGTTTTCTTTTGATATACAACATTTTTATTCATTATCGTCTTCTACTCCAGCGATATCTTCGATAACTTCATCCAAATGTTCAAATGTTTCATCATCTAGAACTTGTTTTCACATTCTCATATCTTTGATGGAATTCTCAATTTTCTTTTCGAGCTCAGCTAATGCTTTGCTATCTCATGCTAAATGTTGAGCTAATTTTTCTTTTCATTGGAATTTTTGATTTCCTAATGTGTAGAATGCTCAGCTTTTTGTAATTAATTTTAATAAAACTGATGCTTCGATTATATCGCTAATTCTATCGTATCACATATTCCATTTAACTGGAAGTTCTGCAGTTTTGAAAGGGGCAGCAATTTTGTTCTTGGCTACTTTAACTTTTGCGTAGTAACCGATTTGTTCTTTGTCTTCTGTAATCTTATCTCATTTTCTGATTTCGATTCTTTGAGATGCAAAGAATTTGAGAGCATTTCATCATGTAGTAGTTTCTGGATTTCAGAACATTACTCCAATTTTCATTCTGATTTGGTTGATGAAGATACATGTAGTTCATGTTTTTGCTAGGACTGATGTTAATTTTCTGAGTCATTGAGACATCATTCTGGCTTGTAATCACATGTAAGTATCTCACATATCTCATTCTACTTCTGCTTTTGGAACTAAAGCAGCAACTGAATCTACAACTATTAATTTAACTGATCCAGATTTTGCAAGTTCTTCTGCAATTTGTAGAGCTTGCTCTCCATAGTCAGGTTGAGCTAGAAGTAAATCATCGATATTTACTCAGAGTTTTTTGGCATAGTGAGGATCGAGGGCGTGTTCGGCATCTATGAAAGCTGCAACTTCTCCGCGTTTTTGGATTTCTGCGATGGCATGTAATGCGATTGTAGTTTTTCAGCTAGATTCTGGTCAGTAAATTTCAACTACGCGTCCTTCTGGATATCATCATCATAATATTAAGTCTAGTATATATGATCCACTGTGGAATGTGTTTACTAATCCGAAAGTGGAATGATCTCACATTTTGATTACGGCTCATTTTCCGAATTGTTTTTCAATGCTTGCTAGGGCATTTTTGAGTTCAGCTGAATCTTTCGTTGTCATGTTTGTTTGTATAAAGGGGTAAAAATCATAACGTAATCATCGTAATAAAAATTTTTAAAATTTCAAGAGATTTTTTATTAGTCGAAAACTGTATTTTCAAAAATGTCAAAAAATCATCATAATTTATCAAAAAAAGATTTGACATTGTCAAAGAGATTCTTATAAAGAAATTAGAAATATAAATCAGATTTCTTTTTACTTTATAATAATATCACTTATGAAGTACGAACTTGATGATGTGCAGAAGGCTTTAATCTTATTCTTCAAAAAGAATACGAACGGGGAGTGACTTACTCTTAGAGAGATTGCTGCAGAAATTGGAGTAAAACATCCACAGACAGTTTTAAACAAATTAAATCAGTTAGTTTTGAAATGATATTTTGTTAAGGATGAAAGATGATATCGTTTGGTACGTGAATCTGTGACAGATAAATATACTGATATAGTTCAGTTGCCTATCTTTGGATTTGCTCAATGTGGAAATCAGTGAAAAGCTGTAATCAACGAATATACACAGGAACGTATTCCAGTTACGATGGCCTTTATAGGTTTACATGATTTGGAGAATTGTTTCTTCGTTCGTGCAAAATGAAATTCAATGGAACCAAAAATTCAGGATGGAGATTTGGTTTTAATTCATCAGCAGGAGAGTTATGATCCAAATGATTACGTATTTGTAGTTCATAATCAACTTCCTAAACTCAAAAAAATCATCAAAACTGATGAATGAGTTTTCTTGGAATCTGTGAATAGATTTTTTGATAAAGTAGAAATCGATCCTTTTGATGAAACTAAGGTTATCTGAGTTGTAAAGAAAATAATCAAGAATATGTAAGAAAGCCTCCCTTTGGTAAGGGAGGTGAGCCGATTTATCGGCTCGGAGGGATATTTATTAAAGTTAAAATTTTTCATATATCCCCCTTTAATTCCCCCTTACCGAAGGGGGATTGTTTTTTTATTGTTCTACTCGTTCTACGAAAATTTTATAATCTTGCTGAAGATCTTCATCGGTTTTCAGCTTTTTTTCTATATTTCAGATTGCATATATTACACCAGCATGATTTTTACCTCAAAAATATGTTCAGATTTTTTCTAATGTTCGTCTGAAGTGCTTTTTTGCAATATACATCAAAATTTGTCTAGCAGTTGTGATTTCTTTTTTTCTAGAATCTGATTTTAGTTCAGCGACTGAAATGGAATAATAATTTGCTACCATCTCAACGATAGTATCAAAATTCTTTTGAGATTTTGAATTTTGGATATTAGAATTTCAAGTAATGCTTGGTTTAGCTGAATATCACAAAGTTTGGAGACAATCATAAACATCATCTTCTGAAATTTCATTTCAGCTAAATGTCTTTCTAGTCAACAAAAAATTTAATGCTCATTCAAGTTCACGAACGTTTGAAGTGATATGTTTGGCAATGATTCCTAATAAGTCAGTGTCAATTGTTTCCTGCTTTATTTCGAGTTTTGATTGGAGAATTGCAATTCTAGTTTCATAATCTGGAGCTTTAATATCAGCTACTAATCATATAGCAAATCTAGTTTTCAGTCTTGGTTCTATTTCTGTAAGCTCTCTTGGTGGGCGGTCTGAAGAAAAGATTATTTGTTTTTTCTTTAGATGAAAATCGTTGAAAATATTGTGGAATATCTCTTGAGTTTTGTCTTTTCATGCTAAAAACTGGATATCATCGATGAGTAAGGCATCTACATCATCAAATTTTCTCATTAGTGAGCTAAGATTTTGTTTCTTTATTGCTAAGATGATTTCATCAATTAGTTTAGTTGCAGGAAGGTAAATTACTACTTTATTTGGATTGTTTGAAATTATTTCATTTCAAATGGCTTGCATAAGGTGAGTTTTCCCTAGTCAGACATTTCAATATATGAATAGAGGATTATATGCATTTCATGGATTTTCAGCTACGGCTTTTGCGGCGGAATATGCAAATTGATTATCAGATCATGCAACAAAATTATCAAATCTGAATGAAGGGTCTAAAAGTATTCAAAAGTAATTAGTTAATTCATCTGTAAGTCAGCTTGGTATCTTTTCAGGATCTTTTTTTGGGGTTGCTTTGATGTTAAGTAATTCTCAGAGATCTATTAATAAATCACTTCCATTTGAGAAGGGAGGATAAACAATATATTCCACGGTGTATTGTGGGTTATAAATTGTTTGTATGGCTTCTTTCAGACTTTTATTAAATATTTTTTTTGCATTGGATAGCATAAAGGCATTTCCAAATCCAATGTATATTTTTTTTTCGTTATCTTCGATATTTATAATTCAGGCTTTTGACAAAAATGTTACAATCTTTTTGTGGTCTTGTTGTGTAGATAACTGTAAAATTACCTTCGTTCGAAGATCTTTGAGATATTGTTTTTTTTCAGAATCGTATTGATCTACTATATCAATTAACATTTTTGTATAAAGCATATGTATAAATTCGTTTTATTGTCTGGCTAGAATAACATATTCTACGTGATGTTCTTTATTTATTTCTCATGAAACTGGATTTGTATAGTTTCAGAAATCTTTTACTACAAATTTTCAATTTAAACCTTTGAAATCATTTAATTCAAATTGAGATAATCATTCATTATTAGTCATTGTATATGAATCTGGTAGATGGTATGTGATGAAACATAATCAATTTCTATTCAAATGAGTGTATATATTAGTCATTAATTCTCATAGTACGTAATCTTTTGGAAGGTACATTACTATATGTTTGACGATTATGAAATCATATTTTTCCTTGAATACGAAGTCTTCTACTTTTCATTTATAATATGTGATATTTGGATGATCTTTTAGGTAATCAGGGTATTCAGCATTATCTATATCATCGAGGACATCAACTTTTGCACCATAACTAGCTGCCAAAATGCTGAAATATCATTTTCTAGCTTTGAGGTCTAAAATACGTTCAGGTTGATGTTCTTGGATTAATTCACTAACAAGTTTTGCTCACTGCATTCTTACTTGAAATAATTAAATAAAAGTCAGATTATTCTTATCCTAAGAATTGTTCTAATCTTACGATATCTAAATCAGGTCTAGATTCATTCAAATCATCTAATGTGAAATCTTGTAATTTATCATTGTATGTCTCACAGATATCTTCGATTAGAGCTAAATTATATTCTCTATCATAAGCTTCTTCTGCAAACATTCTTACACATAAATTAGTAGGGATTCATGCAAATACAATATTTTTGATTCATTGTAATTCTTCTTCGAGTTTGGTTTTGTAGAAACATGAAATTTTAGTTTTCTTGATGATTATGTCTTCTGGCTGTGGACAAAGATCTTCGATGATTTGAGAAAGTGGATCTTTATCAGAAAAAGGTCATTCTTTTTCGGTGTGTCTGATAAAAATAATTTTGTACCCCATTTCTCTGGCATACTGAATTAGATAGCAAGCTCTATCTATTAGAGAATCCATGTCACGTAAACGATAGTCAGATTTTTTATCTCTCCATAATTCCTGAAGTCCAATTAGGACAAGTGCTGTGTTTTGTTGGGCCATTCGCAGGTGGTGAAGAAAATAAAACTAAATGATTTATAAGAATTTTTGTAAAAAATACAACCGAGAAGAATAATAAAATATTACACCTAAGATTTTTCGCTAATGCTCAGAATGACAAAAAAGACCGAGTTTTTCAACCCAGTCTTTTCTTATGAGGCATCATATGATTTTTGTTTATATATATCACATGAAAAAGTTTTTTATGATGTTTCAACCGAACCGTTAATTACATAGAATATCAGACTAACTATTAACCATGAAACACCGATTATCGCAAGTCATATAGCAACATTTTTAATAACGCTTATTCATTGATTGTATTTCTTACTATTTCATCCTGATGTTAGCATTAGGAATCATGCATATATAACCAGGACTAGTGCAACTGCAGATAATAATCATAAAGCCCAATTGATGGCATTCTGTATAGTGTGAATTAAAGCATCTTCTTGTGGCTTATCTGTTCATATTGTCTTGAGATCCTTAACGAAAGGTTTTTCTCAAAACCCTCGATTACTTTCAGCTGGTGTTGGACTAGGAGTAATAGTTACTCATACTGGTATCGCAATGGAAACTAGTATTATCAAGAACTGTTTAATTTTTTGTGTCATTTACAGGTGATGGAGAAGATAAAACTAGATGATTTATAAGAATTTTTGTAAAAAATACAATGTTCTTAAAAATATAAAAAAAGACCGAGTTCTTTAACCCAGTCTTTTCTTATGATGCATCATATGATTTTTGTTTATATATATCACATGAAAAAGTTTTTTATGATGTTTCAACTGAACCTTTAATTACGTAGAATATTAAACTAACAATTAGCCATGAAACACCGATTATTGCAAGTCATATAGCAGCGTTTTTGATAATGCCTAATCATTGATCGTATTTCTTACTATCTCATCCTGATGTCAGCATTAGGAATCATGCATATATAACTAGGACTAATGCAACTGCAGCTAATAATCATAAAGCCCGGTTGATAGCTCTTTGGATTGTCTTTATTAGATCATCATTTTTTTCTGCTTTGTCTGCTAATGGTGCTTGGATTTCTTTAACATAGTTTGTTTCTCAAAAACCTCACTGAAATCATTCTGCTAAAGATGGATTTGGGGTGATAGCCATTCATACAGGTATCACTATAGAAGCTAGAATTAGCATAAAACTTTTTATCTTGTTTGTCATTTATGTGATTGTGAAGTTACTAAATATGGATTTATAGATTATCCTGCAGCTTGTATGGTTACACTATCTTTTATTGAACCGTGAGTTACGTAGAATATCAGACTAACTATTAACCATGATAGGACCTATCACAGTAAGTCAGATAGCAGCAACATTTTCCATGATAGATATCCATGTATTATATTTTTTGCTATCTCATCATGATGTTAATTCTCAGTAAGTATTTTCTGCAGACATAATGCATGGAATAATGAATCAGAATATTGCGGATAATGATATATTATCGAATCTTCCTTTTAATTCTAATCATCTAGATTATGTTTTATGTGTAAATATTGTATTTATTTAGCCATTAATTGTATCATTAGTCCCATTATTTGTTGTTGCAGATCATCCGATAACATAGAATATCAGGCTGACAATTAGCCATGAAGTAGCGATAACAGCTAAACCGATAGCAGCCCATTTAAGAATATTCAAACCTTCTTCGTATTTTTTGCTGTCTCCTCCAGATGTCATCATTTGGAAACCTCCCCATAAACATAGACATAAAGCTATGAATGAAAGAAGTCCAAGTACCCAGTTGATAGCTTTTTTAATAGATTTCAATAAATTATCATTTTGAAATTTTCCATGACCATATACATCAGGGCCATAACTTAAGTCTTGTGATTCAAATCATCATTTTTCTGGAGCTGATCCGCTTGTCTGAAATCTATCTGCATCCTCATCATCATCTGCTGATGCATAGTTAGGTAAAACAGCGATTCCAGCTACGGCGAACATTCCTAGAAATGCTCCAAATAACATTTTTTTCATTTTCATGTGTAATAAATAATAAAGAATAAATAGCATGTTCAGAGTTTTCTAAAATTTCTCTGTAACATTGTATGCTGTAATTTTATACAAAAATTTTTATTTTGCAAATTTTTGAGCACAAAATTTTATAATATTGATTTTTTGGCTATCTTATCGTATGAATCCAGTTTAGATGTAGTGTTTTGAGTCATAAATTTTGATAATTTTTTTTAAGATGGTTTGACTTTTTATGTTTTTTTGTTATGCTATCAATCGTTTTTTCTAGTTTTTTGTTTGACTTGTTTATGAGAAATTCTATAAGGACGTGAATAATTTCTACAGCCTTTGCAACTATGCCACTAAATGTGAATGCAAATAATTTTCTTATTAATAAAGAGTTATCTAAAAATAATACTGAAATATCATTATATGATAATTTAAATTCTGATAGTTTTGTAAAAGTAAATTCTGAATGAACTACAGAAACTCTCAAGATGCAATGAATTGACTATAGAATTGTGACGAATGCGGCATTAAGTTATTTTGATGATGAGGTGAAAATGTTTAAGCTGTCTAAAGAGGCAAAAGATGAAATTGTATCGATATTGTACTCGTATCTCTCTACACATCCAGTTTTGATAATGTGAGATAACTGAAATGTAGAATTTGTAATAGATAATAAGAATGAGTTTGCGAAAATGGTTAAACAATTCTCGAATGTAATATTTAATGATATGCCTTTTTTTATTAGAAAAGTTATTATACCGGTATTTTTTGGAGGAAATGATGTCCTTCAGGATAAATTGAATAATCTAGATGGTACAGTTATGAATTTGAAGGAGAAACAATATAAAGATGTTGTATTTGATTATTTAGCATGAATAATTAAAAGGGTAGTAGTATCAGTGAATTGAAATATGAAAGTGGGTGATTATTATAATAAAGTGGTTAATTATTATCCAAATAAACATTCCAATAAAATTATGGGAGATTTAGATAGGCTATGACTCAAGGATCAAGATATTAAAAATCTGAAATATCCGTTTAAGTAAAATTTAATTAATAAATAAAAAATAAATGATAAAAGATTTAGAAGTTCAGCAAGCAATTCAATCAGAAGAAAAAAGACAGCAAAACTGAATGGAATTGATAGCTAGTGAAAATTATCAATCCAAACAAGTTTTGGAAGTTCAATCTTCAGTTTTTGCAAATAAATATGCAGAATGATTTCCATGAAGACGTTATTACTGATGACAGGAAAATACAGATAAAATTGAATCTTTAGCTATTCAAAGAGCAAAAGAATTATTCAAATCTGATCATGCAAATGTTCAGGCTCTTTCGTGAGCTGCTGCAAATTTGTGTTTCTATACTGCAGTAATGAATCCATTAGATACAATTCTTTGAATGGATTTATCACATGGAGGGCATCTGACACATTGAGCTCCGGTTACATTTTTTTCTAAAGTATTCAATTTTCAACGTTATAAAACTAAACCAGATGGAAGTATAGATTTCGATCAGTTAGAAAAACTTGCTATTGAATGCAAACCAAAAGTTATCTTAGCGGGATTCTCGGCTTATCCTAGGGAACTTGATTATGCAAAATTTGCTGAAATATGAAAAAAAGTCTGAGCAATTCTTTATGCAGATTTGTCTCATATTTGAGGATTTATTGCTGCGTGAGAGTTGAAGAATCCATTTGATTATGGATTCCATGCGATGATGACTACTACTCACAAATCACTACGTTGACCTCGTTGAGCATTGATTCTTTCTAAGTGAATTGTCTCAAATCCATTAAAAAAGCCTGAAGATATGATTGAAAATTTGCCTACGAGAATTGATAGGGCGGTTTTTCCAGGAATGCAAGGTGGACCTCATATGAATACTATTGCATGAATAGCTGTGGCTTTGGGTGAAGCTCAGACATCTGAATTTAAAAATTATGCACATCAAACATTAATCAATGCAAAAACTTTGGCGGAAGAAATGTTAAAATATTGATATAAATTGGTTACGTGAGGGACTGATAACCATATGATAGTGATGGATTTTTCTGGTGAAAGTTTTACGTGATGAGATATTGAAAAAGTTTTGGATAAAGTTTGAATTTCTACGTCTAAATCTACAATTCCGGATGATCCAAATCCGCCATTTAATCCTTCGGGACTTAGAATTTGAATGCAGGCGATGACTACGAGGGGAGTAAAGGAAGATGATACGAAACATATCGCGAGATTTATTCATGAAGCGATTCAGAATAGAAATGATGAAGAAAAACTGAAAGTAATTCATGCTGAAGTTGTGGAATGTTGCAGTCATTTTCCAATTCCTTCGATTTAAAAAATCTCTCCGCAACGATACGGCGGAGAGGATAAGTTCTGAAATTCCATCAACATTTACCGACTAATTGCAACCTAACTATGACTGCAATGTCTTTTCTCTTGAGATCAGAAAATTTCCTGTGGAATTCTTCTGTTTGCACAATCATTTCGAATTGTCCAAGTTTCTCTTCATCGGAGCCTTCCAAATTTTTAATGATATTGGATGCTGTTTGAATAATTGGACTGTTGGGGCGAAAGAATCGCTTTTTGTAGTGCTCTTTCTTAAATTTTGGGTTACACATAAATGTTGGCTTTTTGTTTTGCTGGTTTGATAGATAATGAAAAAATATAAAAAGTCAAGTATAATATAGAAATATAAAAAAGGAATAGAGATATAATCCCTATTCCTGTAAAAATAGTTTAATGCCTTAGACTTCTTTTCATCTTTTTAAGTTGACAGGTTTTACATTCTGAATTTTTGCAAAGTTTTTCAACCTTTAGAATGTAACTCACATCACTGTGGCGATGCTCAATCAGTAATCGAGCACATCCGGATCTGAAACGTGATTCGACATCGTCGAATAAACGTTCAATGTCGTTGAAATACTTTCTTTCTTCTTTTCGTGACAATTTGCTGACGTCCTTTAATTCGAACGTATCGGCACCACATTCGTGTAAGATTTCAGCCAAATGAGCATCATTCTCCACTTTGAATTGTTGCAAGATTTGGTTGTCAGAGTAGAGTCTTTTTGTAACCCAAAGAGATCTGTTTCCCCAATAATACAATCCTAAAAGCACTATCAAAATTAGTGCAAACCATAATTCTCCCATAGCCTTTCTGTTTTTAATTATTTTGTTACTATTTGTATGTTATTTACTATTTATTTGTTAAGTAGATAATAAATATTTGTTATCTTAAATTCAAGATATTTTTACTTAATATTGACATTTATATATAAATTCATTACAATGTATGTTATATAAACAAAATAAAAAGAAAGGATAGATTATGGAATTGATTGATTTTCGCATTCAACTTGAGGGTGTAGGGGAGCAGAAAGTTAAAAAATCTACGGTTGATTTGATAGTTAATCAGACAGGTGAGGAGTCTATCTCCGTCAACAGTGATTCTGTAGTTTTGCATGGTTGCACTATTCGCAACATTGATGGTGATGATAAAGTGTGGCACCATTATTTCAAGATTTACAACGGTAACGAAGAAAATAATATTGTTGTAAAGTGTAAAGTTCAGCATCCATTCAAAATTACTAAAGTAAAGGATTAATAGTGGTTGTTTTAACCACTATTTTTTTAAGAAAATTATTTAACAAAAATAGCGATCTAATACAGGTCGCTATTCATAGTTTGGTAGAAATCTATTCTATGATTAGTTGTGGAAGATCTATGTCTACCTTCCCGATTGGCTTAATGATTAAGACATCACCATCGCGGTCGATATTTATGAATTCGTTCCACTTGAAGTCAGGTCCTTCGGCGGTGACTTCGTAAGACTTGGCCTTAATTTTGATTGAATTATCCTCCAACCAAAAATGTGGTATCCCTCTCTTGTAAGACTTTTCACAAGGAATGACCTTGATGACTATTTCTTGTTTATGTCCATCAAGAACAATCCAGAATCTGAATAAAATTTTTTTCATGATTTAATCCTTTCTTTTATGTTTTCGTTTTACTGTATATATTGTATAAATTTTTAATAAAAAGTCAATAAAATTAAAAAAGGTGCTAGAAATCTAGACACCCGTGAGAGAGTAATTACTCATTAATTACATCAGGGATACTCATAAAAAGTAAGCTATCACTTTTTTTATCCATGCGAATAATGAGATCATGTTGATGCGAAGTAAAGTCCCTTTTCACGGTGAAATAATGTTTGTAATCACTTGTACTTTCAGGCATTACCTCGTAATTTTCTACATCAGATATTGAAAAGAAGTTTTCTCCACGACTTTCGATTTTAGGTCCTTTGTCAGTAGAGAAGAATCTGATTTTGATGGTAAGTTTTCGATTGTCCCAGTCTTTATCGTTGGATACAATACAGAACTTAAAGATTTTTTCCTTGCATTTTCCCATATTACTCCTTTCTTTTATTTTTTTGTTTAACATTTTATTTACGAGTCATGTTATAATTATTTGACATTTTAATTTCAACATAAAAAAGGTGCTAGTTTACTAACACCTTTAATAATTAATGTTTTTTAATGGTCGGAAGCTTCATATAAAACAGCTTATTTTCATCATCTGCTTCAACACATATTCCATGATCATTTCCATCACAATCTATTCCAGGTCCAACTGTGAAATGCTTTTCCCAGTTTTTAGTTGATTTATTCGCTAGGATATCATATCTTTTAATTGGACGGACTACAAAACACTGGCTATCACCACTGATTTGAGGCATTTTTGAACAGATGACTTCAATAGTTACTTTAGCTTCTTCATTTTTACACAAAACGGTGTGGAACGAAAATTCTATTTTCATATTAAACCTCCTTTTTTTAATTTAACTTTTGTTTATATCATATATTATAAATATTTGACATTTTAATTTCAACATTAAAATCACTTGAATTTTATATCCTGATATGTATATTATCATTGCTTTCCAAGGGAGCGTTGTATACTCAAGAGAAGTTGCATCTCAAACCCTTCGGATTGCTGTCTGGTTAGCTCTCCCTGAATCGCAGTGGAGAGCATTTTTTTATTTAAAAAATTTAATATAATTTTGGATAAAAGAAAAAGGTGATAGGGAAATCCCTACACCCCTTCGATAAAGAATTGCATTTGACCATTACTCTCTTGGGAGAAGATACGAATTTCTTTTGGATTATTTTTGAATTCGACCATCATGTGATAATCTCCATCAGGAGAAGTTTCAAAAACATCCGTGTAGTCAGCATCAGACTCTTTTCCGATTGATACATTATGGCCGTATATTATAACATATTTGCCATTTTTGATTGATACATCATCGGTGCAATTTACATTGCAGTCGATATAAAGAAGATACAATCTTTTGCCAATCTGTGCCTTAAAAGTAATTCTTGTTTCCATATTTATCCTTTCTTTTATTGGTTTTGTTTGTTAGTTGATAATAAATATTTAATATATAAATGTCAAGTAAATCATACAATACAAAAAATACTAAGTTTTAATATCTCACATACGAAACAAAGCCAGATTTCTTAAATTTCTTAAAAATTCTGAATTAAATTTTAAGATTATAAATCATTTTTCTGAAAGTCAATAGTTGATAGCTTGAAATTTTGGATGGATTTTCTATAAGATATGTAGTGAAAATTCTGATTTTTTTATTCTTATCAAAAAATTTATGAGCGATAAAGATGAAGCATTTATCAATGCACAGACACATCATCAACCAGAGATTGATCATCCTATTGAAAAGGAGATTACACAGTCTTATATAGACTATTCAATGTCTGTAATTATTTCACGTGCGTTGCCTGATACTAGAGATGGACTGAAACCTGTAATTAGGAGAATTCTTTTCTGAATGTATCAGATGAATAATGTTTATAATCAAAAACATAAAAAATCTGCCAGAATCGTCTGAGAGGTAATGTGAAAATACCATCCACACGGAGATGCTTCAATATATGATGCAATGGTTCGTTTGGCACAAGGTTGGTCAATGAGATATCCATTAGTTGATGGACAGGGAAACTTCGGTTCAATAGACTGAGATGGAGCTGCTGCCATGAGGTATACTGAGGCTAGATTGACAAAATTAGCTGAGGAAATGATGGATGATATTGAACAGGATACTGTTGATTGGAGATTAAACTTTGATGGAACATTGAGTGAACCAGTTATGCTTCCTACAAAGTTCCCTAATCAGCTTTGTAATGGAACTATGGGTATCGCTGTTTGAATGGCTACAAATATGGCTCCACATAATTTGAACGAAGTTTTGGATGCTTGTCATTTGTTACTTCAAAAAGAAGGAAAGAAAATGATGGCGACAGTGATTGATGAAAACTGAATGGAAGTAGAGAAAGAAGTTGAATACGAAGTTAGTGTTGATGAAATTATGGAAATTATTCAAGGTCCAGATTTCCCAACAGGTGGAACAATCTTTGATAGAGAAAATATTAAAGAAGTTTATAGAAAATGAAAAGGACCTATCGTTGTTCGTGGAAAAACTCATACAGAAGTTTATGAAGATAGCCATGTAATAGTTATTGATGAAATTCCTTACTTAGTGAATAAATCATCTCTTGTTTCAAAAATAGGAGAGTTGGTTGTAGATAAAAAGATTGAATGAATTTCAGATATTAGAGATGAGAGTAATAAAAATAAGAACAGAATCGTATTATACTTACGTAAAGGAGTAAATCCTGATGCAGTTTTGGTTCAGCTTTATAAATTTACTGAACTTCAGACTAACTTTAACATAAACAATGTATCATTAGTTGAATGAGGAACTCAGCCAAGATTATTGAATATTAAGGAATTATTGATGGAATTCGTGACATTCCGTCGTGAAGTAGTTCGTCGTCGTTCTGAGTATCAATTACAGAAAGCAAAAGACAGACTTCATATTTTGGAATGATTAAAGAGAGCGATTGATATAATTGATGATGTTATCTATACAATCCGTCATTCAAAAGATAAGAAAGAGGCTAAAGATAACTTGATATTAAAATTCCAATTCTCAGAAGAACAAGCTGAATATATCCTTCAGATGAGGTTACAATCATTGGTTGGATTGGAAATTCAGAAAATCTTGGATGAAATCGCTGAGAAACAAGCTAAAATCGCTGAATTGACTGAAATTCTTGCTAATCCTGAAAAATTGGATGGAGTTGTTCAGTCAGAATTTGATTATATGAAGCAGAAATATGGAGATGAGAGAAAAACTGATGTTTCAGATGATACATCATTACTAAATCTTTCATGAAGCATTAAGGCTATTCAAGCTGCTGCTGATAGAATTAAGGAAGATGTAATTTGCCGAATTGGAGCTGATTATTCTATGAGAGTTTTGTATCAAACTAGAATTCAAACAATTCCTGAAGAAACTATTGACCTAATCTATACTCATAATCAGGATAGACTTATTGTTATTACAGATTTATGAGAATTGGTAGTTCAGAGATTGAAAGATTTTGGATCTCAGACTATGGCAAAACCTGCATTGAATTTGAAAAATCACTTTAACTTAAAATGAAAGGTAGTATTCGCAAAGACATTACACTACAATTATGAATACTTAACATTCCTTACAAATCAGAATAATATCAAAAAGATTAAGAAAGAGTTAGTTCTTTCATTCAAGAAATTCCCAACTGTGATTATGAATCTTGGACACGGAGAAAAGATAGTTAAAGTTGAAGCTGTAAATGATAGTGATAACTTATGAATTATAACAAAACAATGACGAATGTTATTATTCAATACAGCAGATCTTAGACCAATGTGAAAGACTGCATGATGAGTAAAAGCTATTGAACTGCAAGAATGAGATACAGTTGCAAATATGTTCTTGTATAAAGATGAACCATTTATCTTAATTCATTCTAGCAAGAATGCTAAATTGCTTTCAATGGATGACTTGAAAATGTGGAAGAGAGCTAGAAAATGACAAGTTGTAATGACTGGAAATGATGAACTTGAATGAGGATTATCTATCATTGAATGAGCTGTCAGACTTCGCTTTGATGATGGAAGTATGGAAACATTACATTCAAATAATATTCACTTAGCAGAACCTGAAACTCCATTAGTTAAGATTTCTGATAAACCTATTTCTATTGCTTATCGTCCTTGGGAAGAGAAAGATGAGAATAGAAAATATAAAGAAGATAAAAAGAAAAACTGACCAGAAGAACAAGATAATCTTTTCACAATTCCAGGAGTAATTCCATCAGTGCCTATTAATCCAGCTGAAGAAAAAGAAGATAATGTAGAAGATAACTCAGCAGAAGAAGAAAATTATGAAGAAGATACAGAAGCTTAAACCTTAAATAAGGAAAAGAAATGCTAGTTGAAAGATACTAGCATTTTTAATATTGAAATTATATGTTTAAATCTATATAATATAATCAACGAAACAAAATGTCAAACTTAAAATAGGAGGTTATTATGATTACAACATGTATTGTAGTGGGCGTTATCGCCTTAGTTATCGGATTCTTTTTTGGAAAGTTCGGAGGTAAAGAAATAGAGCCTTGTGAGCTTGTCGAAAAAATCAACTTTGTCGTCGGAGGTCAGAATGAGTCTTTGAAAAAGGAGAATGAAATTATCAAAAAGATGGATTCCCTTCTCAGCGACTGGTTCGTCAGGATCTATATTGAGCAATATTATCGCAGGAATATAGAGCTTCAGAATTATCAGATTTATACTTCTGATGCTCTTGAAGATCTGAAGAACTATGCAAAGGAAGCTCTCGATAACTTCGAGAAGACTTGGAATTCTGAAGCTTGTAACGAGCAATGTACGTGGATTAAAGACTATCTCGAAGGGTTGATCTCGAATATAGATTCGATTCTGAACGACAAGTGGGGTGATGATATCCTAGACACTGAGAATGAAAATGCGTTTAGACGTTTCTTCCTCGGAGTAGAGACTAATATGTTCTTTGATAGGAGCGCCAAGGAAGCAGGCAGAGAGACAACGAAGTTGGTTTATTGGAAACCTCAAATTGAACACGATGATTTCTAGGTAGCGTTATCAAGTAAAAAGGGATTCAAGTATTATTGGATTCCTTTTTTTCAATTAGAAATTTCCTTTTAGAAAAGGATTAATCCTCAGAATCTCTCCATAACTCATTACTTCTCAATGTCATGGATAGCATAATGTGGATAAATCAATTCATAAATGCTTAAATTTTCATAATGAGGCTTGCATTTTATTTATGTCTCATGTCGGTGTTTGCAAAGTTCAAACGCTATCTCCCATAACTGTATCTCCGAGGAATAGTGCAGATAATTTTTCAAAGTAATACATTACACATCAGTCGGTATGTCATGGAACATGGATTACTTGAGCTGTTAATTCTCAGAAATCGTAAGTTCATTGTTCTATCAATTTTACATCTGATTTTATTTGGATAGCCTCTCTTCAAACTAAGAAAGAACAGTTTAGATTTGTATCTGATAACAGTTCTTTATCAAATGGGTGAATATAGACTTGAGCTTTAGGAAAATCTTTAATAATCTGATCAACACATCTGATATGATCTCAATGACCGTGAGTTAGTAGAGTTGAATCAACCTTTCAGAGCTTGGTTAAATATTTCTTTAACTCTCAATCATAAAATCATGGATCAATAACAATTACAGTATCGTTATAAGTGATAACATATACATTAGATGAGAATATATTTGGATTAATGAATGTTTTTATTTCAGCTTCCATTCGTGAAATGTATTCTAAATAATATTGCTAATTCTTATATAAATCTGAATAATGTAGTCAATATTAACTTCTTATTGCCATAAATATATAAAATGTCAACTTATCAGAAACTAAGTAGGATTGATGAAAATCGTCTCCGAGGCTAGACGAAAAAGACAACTTATTGACATTTGTCAAAAAGTGTCTAAAAATTTGCTTTTTGAAAATTAATTAGTAAAATAATGTCGTGTGGTAGAACCTTATAGAAAAAGACTGTCTTGGTAGGGCAGTCTTTTTTTGTTTGAATTAAAGCTTTTTATTAATATCTTAATATTAATTATTCATATTTAAAACTTTTCTACTCATCATGAAAAAATGGATTAAAATATCTATTGTAGTTGTTTGTGTATTATTGCTTTGAGCTTGATTTATCTATTGGGATCAAACTTGTTGTCATAAGATTCAAAGACGTTGTACTATGTATGATCTTTCGACTATAGAAAATGTAGATGATATAGAGTTTTATCGCTGACTGAATGAGAAGTGTGCTGGTAAATGTTGAACGGCAGCACTAAAATTAAAATTTGATAAACGATGGTGTAGATATCAATTCAAGCAGTATAAAGAACGTACAAAAGATAGAAGGTATTTCAGACCAGATACTTATAATCCATGTCCAGAATTATATACTCTTCCAGAGCTTAATAAATGGCTCACAGAGCAGAATTAATCAAAAATTTTCAGATATCTCTTGATATTTATTCATATTAAGTTATTTATAGTCTACTCGATGATTTTATAATTGTTTTGTAATTTTGAGTATGACTACGGCAATAATTTATTCTTTTGTTAGTATATTGATTATCAGTTGTGTATCATTGGTTTGAATTATTACACTCTGAATTTCTAGTGAAAGATTAAAAAAAATTCTGATTTATTTTATAGCCTTTTCTGCTGGAACTTTGATGGGTGATGCATTTTTGCATTTGTTATGAGAAACGGTAGAGGAGTTTGGATATACAACTTATACTGCGTTATTCATTTTGTGATGAATCTTGTTATGATTCATTATTGAAAAGATAATAAACTGGAATCACTGCCATTTACCAATTACGAAAGAACACCAGCATCCATTTGCACAGATGAACTTGGTCGGAGATATGGTACATAATTTTATTGATTGATTAGTTGTAGCTTCAGCGTTTTTGCTTTCTATCCCTGTTGGAATAGCTACGGCGTTAGCTGTATTGTTACATGAAATTCCACAAGAAATCTGAGATTTTGGTGTGTTAATTCATGGATGATATTCTAAAATGAAGGCATTGAAACTCAACTTTCTTTCAGCTTTGACTGCCTTTGTCGGAGTAGCTTTAGCTTTAGTTTTGCAAAAATACGTGGAAAATATTTCAGCATTTTTGATGCCTTTTTCTGCATGATTGTTTATCTATATAGCATGAACGGATTTAATTCCAGAATTACATAAACATCCAAAAGTTAGTCAATCATTATTACAAGCGTTATGTTTTGTGGTTTGAATTTGAGTGATGTGTTTACTTTTGTTAGTAGAATAAGATGCTTAGATATTTGGAAACAGTTGATGAAAGAGTGAAACAGTATTTTGATATTTTATCAAAAGATAAACCTTTGTGGTTGGATGAACTGCTAGAGTCTCCAGAACTTTTGCAACAACAACATATTAGTATAACGTGTGGAACAATTTATTCTGACCTGTTTCCTAGTAAGTTTTTGTATTCAAGTTTGGAACATTCTATCGCTGTTGCTTTGATTATTTGGAAATTTACTCATGATGATAAACAAGCGTTATCGTGACTATTTCACGATATTGCAACGCCTGCTTTTAAGCATTGTATTGATTTTCTGAATTGAGATCATGAAAAGCAAGAATCGACTGAAGATTTAACTGCTGAAATTATTTCTAATTCAGAATTGATTTCATCATTTTTGAAAAGAAACTGAATAGCAGAAAGTGAAGTTAATGATTATCAGATTTATCCAATTGCTGATAATAAATCTCCAAAATTATCATCTGATAGACTAGAATATTCACTTTCAAATGGATTATTCAGTTATAATTTACTGAATATCGATGAAGTAAGTCAGATTTATAATGATGTTTATGTGACCAAAAATGAAGATGGTATCGATGAGTTAGCATTCAAAACGTTGTCTATTGCGAAGAAATTTATCGAAGTAGTTGGAAAATTGTCAGTTATCTATATAGAAGATAGAACTAGGTATTCGATGCAGTTTATTGCAGAAATTGTTAAACGTCTAGGCGAAGAATGATTAATAAAAAAATCTGATTTATATCATTTATCAGAAGCAGAAATTATATCAATTATAAATAAATCGAAATACAGTGAAATTTTTAATAGATGGAAAACCGCTAAAGAAGTTATAGTTTCGAAAACTAAACCTGAAGATGTATTTTATATTCGTCTTAGTTCAAAAATTAGGTATATCAATCCATTGATTGATTGAAAAAGAATTTATGATGTTGATGAAGAAAGTAGGAGAGTAATTGATAGTGTATTGAATTACGATATGAGTAATTATGTTTATATTCCAGGGATTAAGTTCTAATAATAAAAAATGTTTCCCTTGATAAAGGGAGATTTAGAGGGATTCCTTATTATTCATCTATTTTTTTGCTTATCTCTTTTTTCATTTCTTTTACTCCGTCTTGAAGGAAAGATTTTAATTTGCTAGATCTTTCTCTTTCAGATTCCAATCATCATTTAATTTTTTCTTCTGCTTCAATTTCATAAACATATTTGCTACCGATAGCCATTTTAATTACTCGTTTGTTTAGTCTTTTTTGTAGTCACATTATTCTTTCATACTAGCTTCTAAAAGTTTAGTCTGATTTTCTAGGACTAATTGATCCATAATATCATCAATATTTCCAGCCATGATGCTAGGTAAATTTGACCAAGATTGATGAATTCTATGGTCTGTTACACGATCCTGTGGAAAGTTATAAGTTCTGATTTTTTCTGATCTATCTCCAGTTCAAATCTGATTTCATCTTAAATCTTTTTCTTCTGCTTGTTTCTTATCTAGTTCGATTTGATATAGTCTAGACTTCAAAACGGCGAAAGCTTTTTCTTTATTTTGGATTTGAGATTTAGAATCTCAGATATTAACGATTAAACCCGATGGAATATGGTGAATCCTAACTCCAGTCTGGTTTTTGTTTGCATTCTGTCATCAGTTACTTGAAGCGGCATAAGTATCCATAACGATATCTTTCATGTCGATTTGAATATCAACGTCTTCAGCTTCAGGCATTACGGCAACTGTAACTGTGGAAGTATGAACTCTTCATTGAGATTCAGTTTCTGGAATTCTTTGAACACGATGAACTCATGATTCAAATTTCATCAATGAATATACTTTTTTACCAGTCATTTTTACCATCACAAATTTTACTCAACCGATGTCAGAAAGCTGTTCTTCAATTATTTCAGTTTTCCATCATTTTTTTTGAGCGAAAGCTAGATACATTTTCAAAAGTTCAGTACCAAATAATCCTGATTCATCTCATCATGCAGCAGGACGAATTTCTAGGTAAATATCTTTGTCATCGTTTGGATCTTTTGGTAGGAGAGCGATAGTCAGCTTTTTATCTAAATCTTCAATTTCAGCTTTTGCGTTGTCTAATTCCTCCTGAGCCATTGCAACCATTTCTTCATCAGTTTCTGTGTCTAGTAATTCTTGTGCATTTTTTTGATTTTCTAGAGCTTTTTTATAAGCAACGGCGATATTATAAGTATCTTCAAGAGATGCTAACTCTTTGTTTACTGCTTTAGATTTTTCAGGATTTTGAAAAACTTCAGGAGAAAGTGATTCTTCTCTTAGTGATTCATATTTAGCGATAATTTTTTCTAGCTTGTCTAGCATAATTTAGTTTAGTGAATAAACTTTTCTTTCAAATTTTACGGCATAAATTTTAAGGAAAAGAGAAATGCTTTCAAGGGAATAATTTAGAAAAAATTGTTATTTATAAAATAACTTGCAATTATGATTATCTTATATATAAGGTGATTGTTATATTACTTGTGTTGTGGAAGATTATTTTTTGTTGGATTTTTATTCTGAGAATTGTTGATAATAAATATGAGAAATTTTGTGCTAACTCCTGTGGGAAATTTCTTAAAAATGCTTGTTGTCCTATTTAAGGATAATGTAAAAACAAAGAAATATTCTGTAATAAAATATTTTTATTTTAGGGAGTTGTTAAAAGGACAAATTTCTCTTTGAAAAAAAATAAGGATAAAGGGTAGAAATGATTTTTATTGAAAGATAGAGATTTGAGATTATTCGTATATTGCTTGAAATTGTTTGATTCTTTGAAATGAAAAATTTTGAGTTAAAATTTGAAGATTTTGTAGTATCGCTTCTGAAGTCTCATTTTTAGCTTTTAATGATCATAATCAACAAAAATTGACAACTTATCCCCCTTCAAGTTGAACTATAATATTGGGCAAAAATTTAGAAAATTGAGAATCTATTGTCGTTTGAAATGATGTATGGATATGAAAAAATGCAATTATATTAAAGTGAGTAATGGTATGAACAGGAGCTATAATTTGAGCATGAGCTGTGGTAACTAAAGATGTTCCAGCTTATGCTGTTGTTTGATGAAATCCTGCTAAAATAATAAAATATAGATTTGATGAACAAACAATTAAGTTTTTATTAGAATCAGAACGATGGAATTGGAATATTGAAAAAATTAGGGCTAACTATAATTTGGAGTTTTTAGATAAATAGAATTTTTATATTTATATTGAATATTTAGATTCATTAAAGTGGAATATGTTAGTACAAAAAATAAAAGAATGATTATGAAATCAGATGTTCCAGTATGCTTTTGTTAAGGCTTTATCTTTAAAGAATAATGTTGATTTTAAATTAGATGTTTTGAGTTATAAAACTGGATTTAGACGTTATTGATTAGAGGTGTTTAATATAGAAAGAAATTATGCATCAAATGATGAAATTCCTTGGTATGAAAGATATAAACTGAGAAATTGTTGTCTAAGTTATATTAATGATGTTTATATAAAGTCGTTTTTTTGATGATTAAATAAGAATCATCATAAGGAAAAATCGATGTTTTCATGTGAATCCGTTGTGGATTATAAGATATTAACATTTTCTGATTGATATATGGAATGATATTTTCAGTCAGAGAGGTATTTTACTGATTTTAAAGATGATATAAGAAAAGCATTTAAAGTTAATAGAGAGTTATCAGAAAAAAATAAAAATATAATTAAAAGAATTCAGAGTTTGAATAGCGTTTCGGTTCATATTAGAAGGTGAGATTATTTACTTGTCGATACACATGGGGTTTTATCTAAAAGTTATTATGAGAAGTGAATAGAGCTGGTAAGGGAAAGAACAAAAGGACCATTATATGTTTTTTTCTTTTCTGATGATATTTGATGGGTAAAAAAGAATTTTCAGTGTAAAAATTCATATTATGTAGATTGGAACGTATGAGGGGAGAGTTGGCAAGATATGATATTGATGTCAAAATGCAAACATAATATAATTGCAAATAGTAGTTTCTCTCGGTGGGGGGCTCGATTAAATGATAATAAGGAAAAAATAGTGATTGCACCAAGAAAATGGTTTAAATCAACTGATCCACAGGATATCGTGCCTTCAGATTGGATAAAATTATGAAATACGTTTGATTATAATATAGAATAGCTGATTATTTGAAAAATATTGATTAAGACTGTTGATATAAGATATGTTGTCTTTTTAAGTTTTATTTTTGTATTTATAAGTGGTTAAGTGCTAGTTATTTGGTACTTGTATGTTAAAGTATAACTCACACTTGAATTTTATCTGTGGAATCGTACATTCAAATCAGATTTTTTTGAATTGATTAAATATTCTATGAAGTACAAATTATTAAACGAATCGTACGATAAAACACTGATTGAGAGATTGCTTGAAATCAGGCAGATTGCTTCAGATTCTGAAGCATTTTTTGAGCCAACTTTACAGCATACATGGATTGATCCATTCAAGATTGATGGAATGGATAAGGCTGTAAAGCACATTATGAAAAGTATGAAGAATAATGAAAAGATTATGATATTCGGTGATTATGATGTAGATGGTGTGACTGCTAGTTATTGTTTATATAAGTTTTTCCGTTATTTTCTGAAATATTCTAATGTGAGTATTATGTATCCTGATAGGCAAAAAGATTGATATTGACTCAGAGATTATCATTTAGATGAGATGAAAAGTAAGTGAGTACAATTGGTTATCACTGTGGATAATGGTATAACTTCTATAGAAGAAGCTAAATATGCAAAAAAAATCTGAATAGATTTATTGATAACAGACCACCATCAACCATTGAATGAACTTCCTGATGCGATAGCTGTACTCAATCCAAATTGTTCTTCTGATTATCCATTCAAATGATTAGCTTGAGTAGGTGTGGCCTTTAAAGTTATCGTAGCGATGTTGTCTAAATGTAGTTTAACCAGTGAAAGGAAAAATCAGATTTTTAATTACTTTTTGCCTATCGTTGCTATATGAACGGTAGCGGATGTTGTTCCTTTATTATGAGAAAATCGTTATATAGTTAAAAAATGATTGGAATTGATGAATCGTCATGCTGATAGTTTACCGAAAGCATTGCAGTGATTCTTGTCGTATTTAAATATTAAATCTCCAATCGATACATATCATATTTGATTTGTGATTTGACCAAGAATTAATGCATGATGAAGAATTCAATCTCCGTATGATAGTTTGAATGTATTTTTGCACGAATGAGATGAACAGAAAGAATTTTTGGATAAGATGGATGCGATTAATCAGGAAAGAAAAAGAATTCAGGATGAATGATTTAAAATTGCTGAAAAATTAGTTGATGTAGAATCTCCAATTTTGATTGCAGAAAGTCCAGATTTTCATGAATGAGTTATCTGAATTATTGCATGAAGATTGACTGAAAAATATAATAAACCATCAATAGTATTGAAACGTGATGAAGAAAAATGAACGGCTTCTGCTAGTTTGAGAGGACCTGATTATTTTAGTGTAATTGATATGCTCAAAGAGCATTCTGGGATTTTGGAACGTTTTGGTGGTCATCAGTGAGCTGGAGGATTGACTGTGAGGATTGAGAATTTGGATAAATTATGCAAGAAATTAAAAAGTTATTGTAAGAAAAAAATAAAAGAATCTGATTTAGAAAAAGTTTTGGTAGTTGATACAAAGATTTTACCACAAGAATGGACGAATTGAAATTTTAAGTTTTTGGAGAGATTTGAACCATTTGGAGAATGTAATGAAGAACCATTATTTTTGTTCGAAGATTTACAGATTCAGAAAGTTGAGAAAGTTTGAAAAAATGGAAGTGCGCATATGAAACTTTATGCTCATCGATGAAATCAATTATTGCATTTATTATTTCGATGAAAGGGTAGTCAATCAGATTTAATTTCTGATAATATTTCTGTAATCGGAAAAATTAAAAGGGACACTTTCAATGGTGGATATTTTGTAGATGGATGTGTAGTTATTGAAGATTGAAAAATTATAGATCTCTAATAATTCTGAATAATGGTTTTATTATTTTCTAGTGATCACAAATCTATTTTTTCAACGTTTCCTCGTTTATCGTATTTTTCTCTGAGAGTATTGTATTTGAATATTTGAGAATTTCGTTGGTCTTCAATATTTCATCAATCAGGAAAATTGAAATACAAAACTTTGTAGTCACTTGTAAAAATTGCAAATCTAGTAGATCCTGCTAGATAAACAAAACGTAGCATATTATGTCAAAATTCTTGTTTCGCTAATGTAGCGATTTGTATGAATTCAGGTAAACTAATATCAAAGAAAAATCAGTCCAAACTATTTGTTCATGTTAGATATTGTGGGGTTTCAATTGTGATTAATTGTTCTGGATTTGGATCATCTTCTGTTGGTAGTCTAATTCATAATAACATTCAATCTTTCATTTCTACATAAGTTTTTTCATTCCACACTGCATATTTTTTATCATTTAATTGTATCAATATTGTTGGTTCATAGTACATTAATTGAACTCATAAAGTTCATCAATTATTGGGAGCTTTTTGAGATGATTTAAGTGGAAAGTCTGTTTGAATAAGTTGAATTCAAGTTCACTCGTTTTGAGTTCATGTTCAATTTAATGTGGGAAGTTGGACTCAGATTATTATTGATTCTTGTTCTTCGTCTACTTCTATTTGTGGTGGTTCTAGTTGTAATTCAATTTTTCATACAAATGGAAATTTTTTTTGAATGTTTTTTAATATTTCATCTTTATCAGATAATAATATATAATAATTTTTCCCTTTCACTTCGTTTGATACTAAGTTAAATAATTCGATATCTTGATATGTGGATAATGTATCTTCTGAAAATTTAACTTGTGAAATAATTTGTCATTGTTGAAAAAATAGTAGTTTGATTAAAATCAGAATTCCAACTATGATTACTAAAGTAAAACATAGTCATCGAGATAATATATTTTTCAATTTTTTACTAATTTTAAATTCAGGAATAGATACGCCAGATCTATTTAGCATTTTTCTAAATGACTGTCTGCGTTTTTTACGAGAAAATGGTCTCTGACTCACTATTCCTCTAGACATATCGAATGTAATAGAATACAAAAGTTAAAACAACTCAGAATATGAAACCTCACATTACTTCTATTGGGGTATGTCAGAGTCTTTCTTTCAGCTTTGATTTTTTTTGTTGCGGTTGTGTCATTAAAAAATTTTCTTGAAGATCTCTTCTAATTGCGTTTAAATATTCTGCATGCTTTCATGTTTGGTATCTTACATTCATAGCATCATATGCAAATAACATTGAAAATGTTAATGCGATAGCGAAAGATGTACTTCGAATTCCATCGGCTAATAGTGCTAATACTGTTACACTACTTGCTACTCATGTATGGAAAGATGGAAATCATCATGATATGAAAATATGGTCAATACAAACTCTTTTTTCAACTATTGAATCAATTATTATTTTGAAAAATTGAATAATTACTCATACGAGTAGTACAATAAAAATGGGGGGAATCCTGTTAGGGAAATATTGGAAGAAATCATTTCGTAAACTAACGATATAATCTCGCATTATTTGATAATAAAAATAAACTTAATATCTTTGATATTGATATTAAGTTTAAATTCAAATAAAAATCTGATTTTTTATTCATTAAATAGATAGGTATCTATATCAATTCGATAATCTTTAGGGTTTATAGGATCTAAATAGATATTAACTTCATCTCATAGAGTTATCCTATTCTTTCATCTTTTAATATACGCCTTTTTTCAATTTCTTAAGTTATTTTCACTCTCTTCTAGTAGTTTCATTTTCTTTTTCAGTATAAATCATTTAATTTTTCATGATTCTTGAATTTTGATATTTAATGATTTTTTCTCTTCTTCTATTTTATTTATAGTTTTTTTCAAATTATTTTCTTCGTATGAAGCTAATTTGTTTGGATTGAAATTTAGGTTAACATCTTTGAATGCAAAACTTCAGAAAACTCATATGGGTTTTTGTAGCTTTTCAGTGAATGTATAACTATTGTAATATGTTTCTCAGTCAAATGCGATAAAATAACAATAATATTCGTCTGAGTCATCCTTTCTACTTTTATATCATTCTACAAATTCACTAATAAATGCTTTCTTCTTTATGGCTAATCATTGTTCTTTTAATTCTCTAATTTTTGTATGATAAAAAACATTATCAAACCAAAACATAGCAATTTTAAATACTGCAAATCAAATTCCGAGTGTTAAAATTAGTTTAATAATATTTAATTCATTTGTTCCAAAAAATCAATTTATGAATAGCATTATAAACCGTGAAACGATACGTCAAAACAAAAGCGAAAAACATCAAATCGCTAACATTATTGTGTATCTATTTTCTTTACTTTTGTTCATAAAATACTGTATAATAAAGATTTGATTTATTCTTCTAACATTCGTGGATAATATTTTTCTACAGCTCTCATTAAGTTTTCTGGTCTAATAACTCCAAACTCTGTTACTATTCATGTGATACATTTAGGTGAAATCATATCAAAGGCATAATTAATAATATTTAGTCAATTTGGTGCCTCTGGCCATAATTCTTTTCCGTCTCTTTTTTCAATTCATATTGCTTTTTCTATATCTATTTTTAGTAAACTTCATACTACATATAACGGTATTCATGAGTGCCATGCGGATAATCAAATTGAGAAACTTCATACTTTGTTTATAGTTGCTCAATCTGGTTTAATACAATCTGAACCCAAGAAAACTTTTTTTATATCTATTTTGTCTTCAATTGTGTTATCTATAAAAAATGGTGCAGTATCATCTGTTACCATAGTATCAGGAACTCATGCATTTACCAAATCTTGAGATGTTTTTCTTCATTGATATAATGGTCTTGTCTCAGTGTTATATACTTGGATTTTTTTTCATTCGTTTCGTGCTTTTACTAAAATATCAATTACTGATTTTGAGTGACAATGTGTAAATACAATATCTCAATCATGGATTAACTCGGCTCCTATTCTAGGTCTGATTTCTTCTTCTCTTTCAATCCATCATAAATATTCTTTGAAAGCATCTGCAATTTTACTAGCATCGGCTCATCATTTTAATTTTGATTTTGCATATTTCATTGCATTACGGAGTAATGGTTCGGTTTCTCTGGCGTCTATAAGCATTTGAGATGCTGTATTGAAAAAATCAGTTACTTCATTTGAGTCAGAAAATTCTTGATTACGTAATTCCTGCTCCATTATTTTGCAAGCTTCTCTTGCAATATTGGTTGCTCATTGAATTGTAATGTCTTTGATGTCTTGAGAAATTTTCTCTACATTTTTTAAATCTGTCATTTTGTTTTTTTTTATTTGTTATAAAAGATATTTATGATTATATTCAAATTTATCAAAAAAGTCAAAAAAATCTGCTCGAAATGATATAAATTATAATTTTACACTAAATATTATGATAGAATTTGATTTATTTTCCTGATTTTTATGAATATCTTGATATAAATTGTTTCGTCAAATAAAAATATGGAAACTATGGATAAAGAAAAAAGGAAAATCATGGAGCAAGAAAAAACTCTTAAAGAAAAAACTCTTAGTTTTCTTGGTAAACTTCAATTAGACTTAATTAAACGAAAAAAGGCAATAGCTTCAGAAAGGGTTAAATTTGAGGGCAAACTTAATCGACTTGTATCTAGTGCAAAGCCTTATGGTAATAGGTTATCTTATAATGTTTCAAGAGATAAAAAATCTTTAGAAGATAAGATTCATTATTTGAAAAGTGATGAAACAAAGATACAGCTAGAAATCGATGCGATTATTTATGCTCGTCAGTTTATGAGAAATCATTAAGACTTTAAAATTAAAATAGCTGGCTTATAGCCAACTGTTTTTTTAATTGTGTTTTTATGGTTATTGTATTAAATCTTTATCTATATATTTACTCAAAATTTCTTTAACTTTTTGAATATCATCTTCTGTTGCTGCAGGAGTTCACTTTAATGGATATTCTCGTCAAAGTTCTTCTCGTTTTGAAACTGCCATAGTATGATATTTTAATAGATTTATTTTTTGAAAATTTTTGAGTGATTGGATAAATTCTCATAGTTTTTTGATGTCTACTTCATTATTGGTTAGTCAAGGTACTACCACATATCTTATCCAATAATTCATTCATTGTTCATCGATGTAACGAATGAAATCCAAAGAAGTCATACTTGTTGTTCATGTAACTTTTTCATGAAGTTCGGGAGTTATTCATTTTATATCCGGTAGAACATGATCTACATATTTTAGTGCCTCTTTTACATCATCATTTAGTATGAAAGCATTAGTATCTAAACATGTATTAAATCAATTTTCTTTGAGTAGTTTTAGTACTGGAATTAATTCTTTAATCTGTAAAAGACATTCTCATCATGAGAATGTAACTCATCCATCTTTTATATAATCTCTTTCTTTGTAGACAAGTTTTAATATTTTTTCTTTGGATATATGCTTGTTCTTATCTGTGGAAATTGTATCTGGGTTTTGACAATATAGACAACGAAATGGACATCCTTGTAGAAAAAAAACCATTCTGATTCATGGTCAATCTTGGGTTGAGAATGTTTCGTAAGAATGGTAATTTAACATTTAGTCTAAGTTTACATTATGATAAACGTGATCTACATCATCATTGTCGTTTAATTTATCTAATAAGTTATTGAAAACTTCTAAATCATGTCATTCTAAGCTGATAGTGTTATCTGCGAAGTAGTGTAAATCAGCTTCAGTGATGTGATATCAAAGTTCTTCAATTTGTTTTCTTACTGTGAGGAAATCAGCTTTTGTAGTATATACTTCAGCTACTCAATCTTCAACAGTAACATCACTAATTGCTAGATCCATCATAGCCATCTCGACTTCTTCATCATTGAATGGATTAACTTTTTCCATTTGTCTTCATTTATCTTCATATTTTTCAGATATTCAATCAATTACGATTAAACCTTTTTCTTGAAATTGCCAAGCAACGGCTCCCATTTCAGCCATAGCTCCACCTCACTTGGTCAGAATTGTTTTGATATCTGAACTAGTTCTGTTTGTATTTGATGTAATGGTTTTAATTAAGAATGCTGAACCGTTTGGACCGTATCATTCGTAAATCACTTCTTTCATATCTTCTCATTCTAGTTGCCCTGAACCTTTTAATATGGCTCTATCTATTACATCTCTTGGTAATCAATTATATCTAGCTTTTTCCAAAACCATTTCTAGTTGTGGATTCATTTTTGGGTCTGCTCCATTTTTTGCTGCCATTTGAATCTTTTTTCAGATGATTGAATAGATTCTAGATTTTGCAGCATCTCCACTTGCTTTACGAGCAGCGATACTATGTCGTCTTCACATAATATATATTAAGAAAAATAAAAAAATCTGAACGTAGTTTATTTTTTTGATATTTAATTACTAGAGAAAATTTGTTATTTTATGTTGGATTCTTTAACTTGCATTTTTATTTACAATACATATAACTGACTTCAGACAATTTTTTATTATTTTATTGTTGTTGAATAATGAAAGCAGCTCTTATCATTATTATGGTAATACTTTGATGTGTTTTTATGGCATCTGTTTTGATGATGTCTCCAAAATGATGAATTGGTATGTGAATATGATGATTCTCAGCAGGATGAAATGAATATGGAAGTAAAAAATCAATTGAATGAAAATTAAAAATTGTAGCAATGGTTACATGAATTTTGTTTGTTGGAGTTTGTGCATTTATGCCATTTGTTGATTAATTTTTACCTTTTTGTAAGTTGATATGTGGTATACACCATACGAAGTAAGTGTATGGAAAAGAGTTTGAAAATACCTTTTACGAGTTATATTTCTTTTGTGGATAATAGTTAGCTTTGTTTTTTGATATTTTTATTTATTGGCTACTTGATCCCAAGAAGAAAAGAAATGATGAACTTTTGTTGAGTGAATTTTTGATGAAGTTTCTTATTTGCCTTATTTGAAGAATGATGATCAGAGTGTTTTTTATCAGAATTTTTTGTTTAGATCTTGTTTAGATTTGTATAATTTGGAAGTTCTTCCTGATCCAGTACGATGAAAATATGCTGAAGGTTTATGTAAGGTTTATACTGAAGATGACCAGAATTATATTTTGAAGATTATTGATGAGGATGTTGTTTGGTCTGATTGAAAACCTCTAACGATTGAAGATGTTTTCTTTACTTATGATGAAATTATTCGTAAGAATCGTCGGGAAATTCAATCTTTGAATACTTGGAATTCTGTTACAATAGCACTAGAGGATGATAGAATCAAAGTATCATTCCCAACTATAAGTCCGGATAATATTAATTTCTTTACTAATGCAATTTTGCCGAAACATGTGATAGATTCTATGGATTTAGATACTTATAGAAATTATTTTTCTTTGGCGCCAGTGACAGATTGATGTGCAAAAATTATGCCACAATCTAAGGATGTAAATAGTTTAATTTTTGATGTTAATGCTTGTGATGATACGAATTTTGCATATTATCAGATTAAAAGCTATGAAAGTTTTGAAGATTTTGAAAATTTTTTAAGATGAAAGAATCAGAAAGCTATTGTAGATGCGTACAATTCTATTTATAGTTTGGAATGATTTACAGGTCAGAATGTTTTGACTTCTAAATTATTGTGAATGTTTTTTAATACGGATTCGTGAAAAGCAAACGTAAGATTAAGGAGAAGTTTATGAGGATTGGTGTATCATAATTTTTTCACGTGAAGCTATGAAAACTATGTTAAGGAGTATGATTGAGAGTTCTTAAATTATTATGTTTCTGCATGAGAAAATGTTTCAGAATTAATAAGTCGTTTGACTTTGTCGGATGATGACTCTGTTGATACTAATGATTTAAAAGATTCTTGAGCTCAGGAACTACCTCAAAGTATGTCTATTAATTGAGTTGATAGAAAATTTGTTTTCTTTATGCAAAAACCAGAGAATTCTAGAGATTTAGAAATAAAGTTTAGTAATGAATTTTCTGATATAAAAGTGAAAGCTTCTAGTGATGGTTCTACACGGAGTCCAAAAAATTATAAAGCTAAGGACAAGAAAATTGTTTATAAATTGGTTAATTGAGAAAATCTTAAGGTTTGAGTAAATAATTTTACTATTTCATGATTCATTAAAAATAAAACATATACTATAGCTAGTATAGATGTGTATGTGTT
>Ga0310696_10000982_pt1 | contig 41872 bp, 39 predicted proteins | sample AusTroGonzalo_MG_4_FD_203885 | JGI IMG/M metagenome (GOLD analysis project Ga0310696, IMG submission 203885) | Bovine rumen microbial communities from tropical cattle in Woodstock, Queensland, Australia - Gonzalo_02 (v2) (version 2) | ecosystem: Host-associated > Mammals > Digestive system >... | reverse complement strand
GGTCGCCGGACAGACTAAATGCAACTAGGGGCAGGTTAAATGCACTGTAGCCAAGCGGCGTGCATTTAGTCTGCCAAATTGCATTTAACCTATTACCAGAATTCGCTTTGCATGCGTCGCTGCGGGCCGGGGTGCTGCCGTTCGGTCTCGTCGCTCGGTTTTGCGCTTCTCTGCGAAGACAATGTTCCGTGTTCAGCCTGCCGTGCCTCGGCGTCTACCTCTGGCTGCGTGCTCGGGCGCCTCCTACGCCTGCAAAACCTCGCTCCTCACTCACGGCACACCCCGTCCCTCCGCTCTCCGCGCGTCCGGGCGAAGCGGGCATCCGTCCGAGCCGCGCTTGCAAGCTGACCCGTCTTTGTCGTATAATTCGCGCTGGCCCCTCGAGACAAAAGCTCCCCCAGCCCATCGCGCAAGTCTGGTTTGCGGCCTAGTAAATGCGCCTGGGTTGGTTTGTGCGTATAGTCCTCAGTCGAGAGGGCCTTTACTTCATCTCGATTCCGACGAGCCTGGGCTTGAGCACGACCTCCCTCGGGTCAACCTTCGCGATGTGGAGCTTCGCCGCCGTGCCCTCGCCGTAGAGGAACTCGAAGACGTCGTAGGGCGTCTTGTCCCCCTGCGCGTAGCGGACGTAGGCGTTGACGTGCGAGAGCGCGAGGTAGGCCTGGTCCTGCGTGAGCGAGTCGAAGGAGACGCCCTTCGGGAGTATCTCGCGGACGATCTCGTGGTTGCGCTCGATCTGCGACTTCTGGTTGGAGTTCATGGGGTCGCAGAAGAACACCCTCGTGCGCTTCGTGCCGTCCTCGCACTCCTCGATGCGCGAGGGGTAGGAGAACTCCGTGCCGCGATCCGTGAGGATGACCGGGAAGAGCCTCGTGAACAGTTCGTGCCCGAGCTCCGCGTACAGCCCGTCGAACACCGCGACGACGTTCTCCGCGCACTTGTTGGGGATGAGGATGCCGACCATGAAGCCCGCGTTGAGCCAGAGGAGGGTGAGTAGGCAGACGCCGCCTATGCGCCCTATGACGAGGTCCATGTAAACCGGCCCGACTCCGGGGTTCTCCGCGAGGAACTTCCCGTAGTCCTTGTAGGCGCGGTCCACGTAGCAGCCGGTCTCGACCTTGTGCTGGTACTCCCTCGCGAGCGACTTGCGCGGGCGCACCATGCAGGCCCGCTTGAGGTCGCCGCGCTTCGCGGAGAGGACGCCGTAGTTGACGTAGCGCTGGATGGTGCGCTCGTGCCGGGTGAGCTTCGCGGCGTTGGTGACGCAGATGTGGTGGACGGACTGCCCCGCCTTGATCTTCGGGGAGACGAGGGCGTCGATGTAGTCGCGCTCCCACTGCTCGAGCGCCGCGCCCTGGCGGCTTTCGCTCAGGACCCGGCGGTAGTCGTCCTGCGCGCGGCTCGCGACGTAGAAGAGCTTGCGCTTGTGGCAGCGCTTCTCGTCTGGGCAGCCGTTGCAGACCTTGCCCGTGCGCAGGAGGCGCTGCGAGCAGTCGATGTACTCGACTCTGTCGCAGAACCTGCTACAGTTGCGGTAGCTGCACCTGACGCACGGTGCGCCCTTGGCCGGGCAGTCGCCGCAGACCCCGGTGAGCCTGCAGTCCTGCCTGTGGACGCACTGGTTGGCCCGCCCGTAGCAGCCCTTGAACGACTCGTAGGTGTGCTTTCTGATCTCCCGCGTCACGGTCGACAGGCTCACGCCCAGCGACTTCGCGATGGACCTTTCGGACTCTCCGGCCGCGAGGCCGAACTCGATGCGGCACCTTTGGGTGCCGGTCATCTGCTTCTTTCCTTTTGTCATCTGTGTTTCCTTTCGTGTTGCCCCGCCGGAATTGGCGGGGTGAGCGAATGATAGCGAAAATCCCGTGGCAGGTTAAATGCGACGGGCCGCCCCCATGGGGGCGTTGTGGATGTTGTCCTCTTTGATGGAACTATTTTTCTTGAGACTCTAGTTATGGCAGAGACAATGCAACCCCATCCGATACTGGCAGACTCAATGCAACCAGGCGACACGACAGAGTGAATGCGACTCCCCGCTTCGCGGGCAGTCGCATTCACTCTGTCTTCTCACCAGGTATGCGGAATGCGATGTGGAATCGCCAGCGCGGCTGGAAATATGGTATAATTTCCATCCAAGCTATGAAGCAGATTTATTTTGTCATTGCAACAGCATTGTTTTGGACCGGGACGAGCGGTGTCGCCGTCGCCGAGGAATCGGAGCACAAATGGTTCTCGCTGAAGGCGTACGCCGACGTCGAGTCCGCCTACATCTGCAGGGGCTGTGTGTGGGATTCTAGCCCCTTCACTTCCCAATACGTGGAGGGCGAGGCCGATATGGACGTCTTTGGCCGTGCCAATGTGTATGTCTGGACGATGTCGGCGCTCTCGGACGACGGACATTCCACGCCGATGCGCCGTGCGTTCAGCGAGGTGGACTACGGCATTCGCTACTTCTACGACATCACGCTCGCCGAGGACTGGGTCCTCGTGAACGGCGTTGCGCGGCAGTGGGTGACGAATCCAGGCGTCAGGCACGGCGGCCATTCGTTCATCGACTGGTGGGCGATGCAGACTCTGCGCAACCCATATCTGACGCCGTACTGGCGCATGCGATACAGCCGCCATCCGTATCAGTCGGTCAGCTGGGTCGTTGGCGTGCGCCGCGAATTCCCGCTCACCGAAGACCTGACGCTCACCGCTGACTTCTTCGGCGATCTAGGCGACAATCGCAACTGCCAGGGGCTCTTCGGACCCAAGCCGAACAACGAATATTCCCGCTACCACGGCGGACTGTATGCACTTAGCTTCTGCCTGCGCCTAGACTACCGGCTTATTGACCACGTCACGCTCTTTGCGTTCGTCGGACAGTTCGGAATAGTGTCGGACGACGTACGCGAAGCTCTCAGGGCCTCGTCGGCGAAGGAGGCCCGAAGCGATCTGACCTACGGCGGCGTAGGCGTCGCGCTTGATTTCTGACACGTAAAACAACACCAACGGAGAAACTATACGATGAAAGACCTCAAGGAAGCATACAAGACGATAGAAGCGGACCATTTTGCGCCCGCGATGGAAATTTCGTTCATCGACGGCGGCAATCGGCAGACGTTCCGCTACGAGAAGGTTACCTGGAACATCGGCGGAGAGGAGAAGGGCCTGAGGTATGGCGAAAATCCCGGACAGGAGGCCGCGCTCTACAAGCTGGTCAACGGCAATCTCGTCCTCGGCGATGTCGAGATGCTTCAGGCAGGACAGTATCTTGCGTCCGTCCCAGAGCTTTTGCAGTCCGGCAAGCATCCCGGCAAGACCAACGTCACCGACGCCGACAACGCTCTCAATATCCTCAGATACCTGATGGACAAGCCGTGCGCCGTCATCGTGAAGCACAACAATCCTTGCGGCGTCGCGACCGGATCGACGCTCGCGGAGGCGTACTTCCGCGCAAACAAGGCGGACCGCCTCGCGGCGTTCGGCGGTGCGATCGCGCTGAACCGCGACTGCGACATGGAGACGGCTAAGCTCATTGTCGAGAACTACGCGGAGGTCGTCGTCGCGCCGGACTTCGCGCCTGGGGTGATGGATCTTTTCGCGACTAAGAAGAACCTTCGCGTCTTCCGCATCAGGAACATGGCGAGACTCACGGATTTCGTCGCCAAGCACGTCATCGACTTCAAGTCGCTCATCGACGGCGGCATTGTCGCGCAGACTTCCTTTGCTGCAAACGCACGCAAGCCAGAAGACCTCATGCCGGCCTACTGCAACCGCAAGATCACCGACAAGACGACTGGTGAGGTTCGGTACGAGGAGCATAAGATCGCGCGGCTCCCGACGGCGAAGGAGTACGAGGACCTTCTCTTCGGATGGCTTGTCGAGGCGGGCGTGACTTCCAACTCCGTCCTGTATGTTAAGGACGGCGCGACGGTTGGCATCGGTACCGGAGAGCAGGATCGCGTCGGCGTCGCGGAGATCGCGCGCGACAAGGCGTACACCAAGCATGCCGACTGGATTGCGTGGGAGAAATACCAGCTCCCGTTCAATGATCTCCGTCTCAAGTTCGGCGAGGATGACGGCGCGAAGAAGCAGGCCGAGATCATGGAGCAGACGAAGTCCGAGAAGGGCGGACTGCCCGGATGCGCAATGGTGTCGGACGCGTTCTTCCCGTTCCGCGACGGACTCGAGGTCGGCATCCGCCAGGGCATAACGTCTGTCGTGCAGCCCGGCGGCGCGATCCGCGACTGGGACGTCATCGACTGCGCCAACGACGCAGGCGTTGCGATGGTGTTCACCGGCCAGCGCAGCTTCCGACACTAAGGCTTTCACGCGTCGGCGCGGAAAAAGAAGCCTGCTCCATGCGCATGCTAGACTGTATCGGCGGCACATGCACGAGACTTACGGTCGTTGCGGCGATCGCGGCGGCATGTGCCGTCGCCGGATGCTCTAAGAAGGAGCCGCCGCCGACGACGACTCCGCTGTCCAAGTCGGTCGAAGACGCCATGTCCCGAATCGTCGATTTTGTCGTGCCCGACGGTGGCGTAGGCGTTTCGATAGCCGAACTGGACGTGTCGAACATGACCATGGACGATTTCCGCCGCGAGCTGGAATCGTTTGACGCGGAGAACGTCACGGTATGGATGCCGGGCGAGAATCATTGGCTTCTTGTCGGCTGGAATGGAACGAACCAAGTATCCCTCGCGGCGGCGATGGACGTTTTTGCGATGGACGACGAAAACGCGACTTCGCCGCCGGAGGTGTTTGCAAGCTACGCAGGAATGCTGGAAGACATCTATCCTGCCTTTGCTTCGCGCCTGGAGGGGACTGTCCTTCCGGAGTGGTTCGTAACCAAGGAGATTCCAGAGCTGCCTTGGCTCGACACATCGCGCATCGACAGGGATATCATGCGTCGCACGCTCGCCGAGATAAGGTCCATGCAGATTGTGCGGAGACTCGTTCTCGAGGGAAACATCATTGCGCGTTCTGCGACGGACAAGAAAGGCGAGGAAGATGCGGCTGGCAAGTGGGCGAAGGCGATGCTGCGAAATCCACGCGATCCAATGCTGCTTGAGCGGCTGGACAGACTCAACCGCAACGCGAAGGGCTTTCTTGAGGTCGGCAAGGTCCTTCAGGCCATGAAGTGCTACGAGACTATAATACTCGTCAATCCGAAGGATGCCGCGGCAGTGCGCAACTTCGGACTGTGCCTCCGCAAAATAGGCAGAAACGAGATTGCGGAGAAGGTTCTCGAGCGCGCAAGGGAACTTGCGAATTAGCATCCTGAAAAAAGCATAGCGGCACGTCGATTCTTTATGGTATAATTCACATCCACTTCAAACAATTGTCCCAATCCAAGGAGGGTACGGAGAAATGGCAAGAGTCTTGTTGATAGGTGCTGGCGGCGTCGCCGGTGTTGCGGCGGCCAAGATGGCCCAGAATCCCGATGTGTTCGGCGAGCTTATGATCGCTTCGCGCACGAAGGCGCGCTGCGACGCGATAAAGGCGGATATCGAACGACGCAGCGCGGCGGGGACCGGGAAGTGGGGCGCGGGAAACGGAAAACGCACTAACATCACCACGGCGCAGATAGACGCGATGGACGTTGCGGCGACGACGGCGATGATAAAGGACTTCAAGCCGGATCTCGTCATGAACATCGCCTTGCCGTACCAGGACCTTGCGATCATGGACGCATGCCTTGCCGCGGGCGTCAGCTATCTCGACACGGCCAACTACGAGCCGCCGGAAGAGGCGCATTTCGAGTATTCGTGGCAGTGGGCGTATCGCGAGAAGTTCGAGAAGGCTGGCCTTACGGCGATTCTCGGCTGCGGCTTCGACCCCGGCGTCACGCAGGTGTTCTCGGCGTACGCGCAGAAGCACTATTTCGACGAGATTCACACTCTTGACATTCTTGACTGCAACGGCGGCGACCACGGCTATCCGTTCGCGACGAACTTCAATCCCGAGATCAACATCCGCGAAGTCGCGGCGAAGGGGTCTTATTGGGTTGCCGAACGCGAGCCCGAACTGCCGCCAGGTGTCGACGAGTTCGACGAACACGGCGTCAAGGTCGAATACAAGAAGGCGTTCGACAAGGGCTGGTGGGTCGAGACGGCGCCGATGGCGATAAAGCGCGAGTACAACTTCGAGGGCGTCGGCATGAAGGACATGTACCTTCTCCACCATGAGGAGCTGGAGTCCTTGGGCTGCAACCTGAAGGGCATCGCCCGCATCCGCTTCTTCATGACGTTCGGGCAGAGCTACCTAACGCACCTGAAGTGCCTAGAAAACGTCGGCATGACGCGCATCGACCCCGTGGACTTCAAGGGGCAGAAGATAGTGCCGATCGAGTTCCTCAAGGCTCTCCTCCCCGATCCCGCGTCGCTTGGTCCGCGCACGAAGGGCAAGACGAACATCGGCTGCATCTTCGAGGGTGTAAAGGACGGAAAACCCGTGAGCTACTACGTCTATAACATCTGCGACCACCAGGAGTGCTACGCGGAAGTCGGCTCGCAGGCGATCAGCTACACGACAGGGGTGCCGGCCATGATTGGCGCGAAGATGTTCCTTGAGGGCAAGTGGACCGAGAAGGGCGTACACACCTGCGAAGAGTTCGACCCTGATCCGTTCATGGCCGAACTGAACGTGCAGGGCCTTCCGTGGAAGGAGACCTTTGACCCCGTCAAAGTCCCTTGACGATCAGCACGGCAACGCCGGCAAGAAGGCAGTACGGCCCGAACATCCAGAACTTGTCGCTCTTGAGCGACTTTAGGAGCAGCGCCAGCGCAAAATAGCCGACTGCTGCGGCGACGACCGCCCCGAATGCGCAGAGGAGCCACGAAACCTCTCCTGCGGCAGCGGCGTCCTGAAGCGCCGGTTCGGCCGCACGGAGCGCCTTCAGTGTTTCCAGAAGTGCCGCGCCCGCTATTGGCGGGGCGCTCATCAAGAACGAGAATTCGGCGGACTTGCCAGCTTCCACGCCTGACGCGCGAGCCGCCGCGAGCGTCATGCCGGAGCGAGAGACGCCTGGCAGTATCGCAACGGCCTGTGCAATGCCCATGCATACGGCCCTGAAGAATGAAACATTCCCGCTGCCGCGCGGCAGGAACCTTGTCGCAATCAGCACGACGCCAGTGAAGATGAGCGCGGCGCCAACAGCCCGCGTCGATGAAAACATGGCTTCCAGGTCGTCCTTGAACAGAACCCCGACAATTCCAGCCGGAATGGCGGATACGACGATCTTAAGTGCGTACATCCGGCTTTCGCGCTGCGCCTCCGCGCCGCTGGCGCCGAATGCGTCCTTTACGAGACGCGCGACGATTGCCCAATAGAATGCGAAGATCGAGACGAGCGTGCCGACGTGCAGGAATATGTCAAGCCGCATTCCAACGTCGCCAAGCCCGAGAAGGGACCTGCCCAGCACGAGATGTCCGGAACTGGATATCGGAAGGAATTCCGCTATTCCCTGCAACACGCTCAATATGACTACTTCTATCATTTCAATACTCCAATTGGCTTCCGCCTATCGTTTCCCGGATTATCGAATCGCCGGGCACGGCGTCCGGGAACGTCGCGACCACCAGGGCCATGAGTCGAATCATGTTCACGACCAGTGGGACGGGGCCGAGCTCGAGACGTGCGCGTTCGAGGAGGCCTCCTACGTACGGCTTCAGCACGGCAATTTCGTATTCTAGATAGGAATCGAATGTCGCGTCGGCGTTTTCGCGGAACGGGTTTATCCACTTGTCTTCGCCAGCGAGGACCTTCGGCCATATTCCGACGGTTGTCGCCGGGTTCATCTTTCTGAACTGGTTGTCGCGCACCATGCGGCGCAGGAATCTTACGTCCGTTGACTTCGGCACTATGCCGGCGAACACGTCCAGCGTCGGCTGCGGTTCCACGAAGACGCGGTATTTCGCATCGTCCGGGATTCCCTCCGTGAGGCGTGGATTGAGGGCGTGAATGCCCTCGATTATCACGAAGCCTCCCTTTGGCAGCGAAAAAGTCCTTTCAAGTTCGTACGGTTCGTGGCGGACGAAGTCGAATCGCCGTTCGCGCACGGACTCCCCGCTCATGAGGGCGTTCACGTCTTCGGCGAGCTTCTTTATGTCAACGCATTCCACGTGCTCGTAGTCGAGTTCGCCGTTTTCGTCCCTTGGATTCCTCGCGTCGCCCACGAAATAGTCGTCGGTCGAAAGATGCACGACCGTGCGGTCGTTGACCATGATCTGCGTCGCAAGCCGTTTGGCCGTTGTCGTCTTGCCGGCGGAGGAACCGCCAGCGATAAGAATGATCTGAGCCCCTTTGCGAGAGCAGATGTCGTCGGCCATCTTCGAAAGCATCTTGCACTGCCGCGCTTCGGAGACTCGGATTATGTCCTTGACGGTTCCTTCTAGGACCGCCTCGTTCAGTTCTTCAAGTGTCATGCCACGTTGCTCCCGCTCCAGCCAAGCTTTCTTGCGAGAACGCCGTATGGGTCGTAGCCCTCAAGCTCCACGAGCCTGGCGACGTTCCTGCTCTTTGAGATTTCGATAGTGCCCCCCTCGTCCAGCGACATGACGTTTTCGCCATCCGCATACACGCCAAGCTTCATCGTGTTCCCCGGCGAGCGGGATCGAGCCGCAACCTTGAAGCGTACCGCGTCGGAAAGGACGAGCGGTCTCACGGCGAGCGCGTGGGGGTTGAGCGGCGTCACGACGACGCAGTTCGAGTTCGGCATGAGAACGGGTCCTCCTGCCGATAGGGAGTAGGCGGTAGAGCCTGTGGGCGTCGCGAAGATCAGCCCGTCCGCCATGTAGCGCGTGACGAGCCTGCCGTCCGCCTCCAAGTCCAGTCGGACCGACCTGCCGCCCATCTCGCGCGTCACGACTATGTCGTTCAGCGCGGCGAATTTGCCGTTAGCCTCTATGAGGCTTCGTTCGGATATTACATAGCGACCGTCGGCGAGCATTCTTAGGGCGGACTCCGCCTCGCTGCCGCCTACGGAGGCGAGGTAGCCGAGGCCTCCGATGTTTAACCCCAGGAGAGGAACCCCTGGGAATTCGTGCACCGCCCTCAGTATCGTGCCGTCGCCGCCCAGGACGACAATGACGTCCGCATCATCGCCACTGGTTTCCGAAAGGCCGAGACGGCATGCCACAAGCGCGAGCGCCGAGTATTTTTCCGCAGCGCCCGGCTTTTCGGGGTTGAATAGAAAGCGTAGTCTTTTCACTCCGCCTTGGGCGCGACATCCGCCTTGGGTGCGGCATCAGGCTTTCCCTTTGCCGTCTTCGGGGGGCGGCGGCCGCCGCGGAACTCTTCTAGCATTGCCTTTGCCTTGGCGAACTGCTCTGGAGTGAGGATGGCTCTCGCGGCAATCATGCGCGTGAGCTGGGCCTTCATGGCGGATTTGCGAAGCTCGAAGAGTTCATCCACTGTAGCCATGATGGCCGCTTCGTCGATCGTGTCGGCCTTGAGAAGATCGTTCTGGCGCTCCATGCATTTGCGGATCTTTACCTGGGTTTCTCGATTCTGCGCGTTGTTTCCCTTGGTGGCCTCCTTCAATTTGGCGACCTGATCGCTAGTTAGTCCAAGCTTCGCGGCGAACTGCGGGGTTGCCGCCATGCGCAGGATCGGATCAACCATCGGCATTCCCATTCCCATGCGATCGCCGCTGCGCGGCCCCATCTGGCGCATTGTCGCATTGCGTGCGGGTTTCACGATTTCGGCGGCCTGTTCCTGGGCGAACGCAACGGTTGCGAGAGCGGACGCCAGAGTCAATATCAACGTTTTCATGTGGTTCTCCTTTGTTGGGTGTTTGGGTAATTATATCATTTTTAGACGTACTGATGTTTACAATTCGATAACGGCGGTGACCGGGAAGTGGTCTGATGGATACAGCTTCTTCCCTGGACGAGCATCGCCGCGTGTCTCGTAGGCGTTGACTTTTACGTCGTCTGAAACGTAGATGTAGTCGATGCGCGCACCACAGTCCTCCCAGACGTGTCCGCCGTTCTTGGTCTTTTCGGCATCTGGGGACCCCTTGCGGGCGTTGCGCACGTTTGGTGGAAGCTTGAGGACGTTTTCGGTCGAGACTTCATTTTCGCGCCAAAGCCATCCATTGAACGTGCGCCACGGGCCTGTTGGCGGCGTTTCGCTGACGTAAAGCGCGTTCTTCAGGATTTGCGAAACGGCCTTTGACGGCTCTTCGGTTTCGCGGCAGTTGTGGTCGCCGGTGAACACGACAGGCGTTCCGGCAGGAGCGAACTCGTGCATTCTCCTTATTATGAGAAGCATTCCTTCCTTCCGGGCGCGCGAGCTGACATGGTCGGTGTGGGTGTTGGCGAAGCAGAAGGTCTTGCCGGTGTGGTTGTCCTTTAGCCACGCCCATGAACACACGCGTGGACATGCCGCGCCCCAGCCTTTAACGCCTGGCACGTCCGGCGTCTCGGAAAGCCAGAACGTGCCATTCTTGAGCGCTTCGAAGCGACTCGTGCGATAGAACACCGGAGAAGCCTCGCCAGACACGCGGTCTGCGTTGCGGTGCTCGCCGACAAATGCGTACTGCGGTAGGCTGTTCGTGAGGTAGTCGACTTGCCCGGGGCATACCTCCTGCAATCCAAATGCATCTAGATCCATCTTGCGGATCAGTTCGACCAGGTCGGCCTTGCGGCTGTCCCATGCGTTTGGCGTACCGTTGTCGCCCGTCTGGAGGCGTATGTTGTATGTGCCCACCTTTATTTCGGCCTTGTCTGGCTGCTGCGAATGGCATCCGCAAAGGCCTAGAATCGCGGCGAGCGCGAACGCGATACACGATTTTGGAATATTCAGCGACATGTGCAATCTCCTTGTCCTTGGTCTGGTTGAATTTCGCATAGCATACACCATCCCGTCGCGAAAGTCAACTCCTCGCCCGGCATCCTTATCCCGCCCGAAAGATGCGTTCCGGTACGGGGGGTGCTCGCTCTGTGTCATTGATCTTCCGTTAACAATCCGTTAACACTCATTTGCTATCATTGGCAATGTTTTCGGATTTTGGTAAAATACGCACTCATGTCCAAAAAGGAGCAATAGAGCAATGCTGGAAGTAAAGAACCTGAAAAAGAACTTCGGCGACTTCGTCGCGGTGAAGGGCGTTTCCTTCACGGTGGGCGAAGGCGAGGTTCTGGGATTCCTCGGGCCGAACGGCGCGGGAAAATCTACAACTATGAGGATGATCACCGGCTTTCTGCCGCCGACATCCGGAACCGCCGTCATCGACGGCCACGACATAACGACCGACCCCATCGCGGCGAAGGCTTGCCTCGGCTATCTGCCTGAGGCGGCTCCGAGCTACAGGGCGATGACAGTGCGCGAGTATCTCGCGTTCATTGCCGACGTCCGCGGGCTCAAGGACATCGCGAAGTCCGTCGCCGACGTTATCGTAAAGGCGAAGCTCGAAAAGGTCGCCGGGCAGACGATCGAGACGCTTTCCAAGGGCTACCGCCAGCGCACCGCGTTCGCTGCGGCGATCATCCACGACCCGAAGGTCCTCATCATGGACGAGCCGACCGACGGTCTCGACCCCAACCAGAAGTTCACCGTGCGCGAGATGATCAAGGACATGGCCGCGCAGGGCAAGGCGATCATCATCTCCACGCACATCCTCGAAGAGGTTGACGCCGTGTGCACCAAGGTCGTCGTAATCGCCGATGGCGAAAAGAAATTCGACGGAACGCCCGCCGAGTTGAAGTCCCAGGATCCGGGCGGGCGCCTCGATGTCGTATTCCGCAACATGACGAAAGGGGAGGCGAAGTGATGAAAAACATCAAGGCAGTATTCAAGCGCGAGTTCAAGTCGTATTTCGACTCGCCCGTCGCCTATGTGTTCCTGACGGCGTTTCTCGTGCTGATCGGGTTCCTCGCTTTCGGCGTCGCGATGCTCTACGAGCGTCGCCAGGCCGACCTCACGCCGTTCTTCTTCTGGCATCCGTGGGTATATCTCCTTCTGGTGCCTGCTGCGACGATGGGGCTTTGGGCGGACGAACGGCGCAACGGCACAGCGGAGCTTTTGCTCACGCTGCCGATGACGGTGTGGGAGGCCTTGATCGGCAAGTTCCTCGCCGCGTGGTCGTTCCTCGGCATTGCGCTTTCGCTCACGTTCCCCGTCGCGCTGACGGTCGGCTACCTCGGCTCGCCAGACTGGGGCGCGGTGTTCTGCGGCTACCTTGGCTCGTTCCTCATGGCGGGCGCGGCGGCTGCGGTCGGCGTGTGCGCCTCGACTCTTTCGCGTTCCAGCGTCGTCGGCTTCGTGATTTCTCTCGCTATGCTGTTCGTGCTGATGATCGTCGGGTTTGATCCCGTGATCGGCGCCGTGGCCGGCTGGGGCGTTCCGACGTGGATAACGGACGCTGTCGCCGGATGCTCGCTCCTCACGCACTTCGAGTCGATGCGCCGCGCTGTCGTCGATTTCGCCGACATCGGCTACTACGTCGGCGTGATCGTGTTCTTCCTCGCGGCGGCGAAGACCATTACCGATGGCCGCCGCGGCGCTTCCAAGGGCGTCGTCGGCCTCGGCCTCCTGGCTGTGATCGTCGTCGCGGCGGATCTCGTCCTCGCGGCGCTTCCGCTCCGCTGCGACTTCACGGCAGAGAGGCTCTACACGCTCTCCGACGGATCGAAGGCCGTTCTCTCACAGCTTGAGGACGACGTGACGATCAAGCTCTACGTGAGCTCGTCTTCCGCCGAAATGCCGATGGCTCTCAAGACATACGCTCAGCGCGTCACGAACCTCGTCAAGGAGTACGAGCGCGCTTCCGGCGGACATCTTGCGCTCGAGACCTACGATCCGAAGCCTGATTCCGACGCAGAGGAATGGGCGCAGCGCTACGGCATCGAGCCCCAGACGGTGAATCCATTCGGCTCGCCCGTCTATTTCGGCCTCGTCGCCGTGTGCGGCGACCACGAGGAGACGCTTGGCGTCGTCTCGCCCAAGACAGAATCGACGCTCGAATACGACATCACGCGCCTCGTCACTCGCGTCGCGTGGCCGGAGCGTCCCGTAATCGGCGTTATGACGTCGCTTTCCGACGTCCTCGGCGGACAGGCCAACCCGATGATGATGCAGATGGGCCAGCGTCCTCCGCAGGGCTGGGCGGCGTTCACCGAACTCGCCAAGGACTACGACGTTAGGTCCGTCGCGACCGACGTCGCCGAAATCGACGCGGACGTCAAGACGCTCGTCGTCCTACACGCGAAGGATCTCTCGGACAAGACTCTCTACGCCATCGACCAGTTTGTCCTTCGCGGCGGAAAGCTGATCGCATGCGTCGATCCGTTCTCGGTGAAGGACATGCTTGCCTCGCGCCAGCAGCAGAACCCGATGATGATGCAGATGGGCGGGGACGGTCCCTCAACGCTCGGCAAGCTGTTCGACGCGTGGGGCGTCAAGTTCGACACTGGCAAGATCACCGGCGACCTCGCCGCCTCCACCAAGCTCAACAACGGGCAGGGCGGAGTCGAGGAAAACCCGGCGTTTCTCTCGCTCGGCGCGGACAACATGGACCGCGGCGATCTGCTCGTCAGGAGCCTCACGCAGGTGATGATGCCTTTCGCGGGCGCGTTCTCCTTCACGAAGAAGGAAGGCGACCTTACGTTCACCCCCGTCATCACGACCGGCAAGGAAACCTCCTGCTCGGTCGACAAGATGTCCATCCAGTTCGGCGGCGGCATGAAGGACATGGTTCCGGACGACCACGAGCGCGTCGTCGCGGCGCGTCTCACGGGAACGTTCAAGACAGCCTTCCCGAAGGGCCCGGACGGCACGAACGACGTGTCGAAGGCTCTTGCGGACGGCAAGAGCGCGGTATTGCTCGTTGCGGACTCCGACTTCCTTGCGGACGATTTCTGCGTCCGCGTGATGAGGACTCCGTTCGGCGCGATTCCCCAGCTCATCAACGACAACCTCACGCTCTTCTCGAACGTCATCGAGCAGTTCGCTGGACGCGAGGAGCTGATCGGCGTTAGGAGCCGCGGCGCTTCGGATCGTCCGTTCACCGTCGTGAACGAGCTTGAGGCGCAGGCGATGCGCAAGTGGCAGCGCAAGCAGGCCGACTTCGAGGCCGAGCTCCAGGCGACTCAGCAGCGTCTTCAGGCCCTGCAGAAGCAGAAGAGCGGCGACGAGCGCTACATCCTCTCCCGCGAGCAGCAGGAGGAGATACTGAAGCTCCGCAAGGCGCAGGCCGAGACGCGCAAGCAGCTCAAGAACGTTCGCAAGGAGCTGACCGCGGGCATTGACTCGCTAGGGCTTCTCTTGAAGTGCATCAACATCGCGCTCGTCCCTGCGCTGGTCGTTCTGTTCGGACTCTTCCGCGGGCTCATGCGCAAGCGCGGCTAAATTGATTGGAGGGTTAAATGACTAACAAGAATCTGGTTATGCTGGTGTCCGCAGCCGTCGTTCTCGGCGGCGCGGCGTACTTCCTCGGAAACGGCACGAAGGGCACGGCTCCGAAACTCAACGGAAAGACGATTCTGCCCGGCTTCAACGCGGCGGATGTCGCGAAGATCGAGATCGGCGGCAAGCTGACTCTCGCGGCGGACGAGAAGGGCTGGGTCGTGGAATCGCTCTACGGCTATCCAGCATCCCGCGACAAGATCGCGGAGAACCTGCTCAAGCTGGCCGACCTCAAGGTCGGTCAGGTCGCTCGCGGACGCAAGCTCGGCGCGGAGACCGCGGTGACGCTCAAGGACGCCGCGGGCAAGGCTGTCGCGGAACTGAAGCTCGGCGACACGCACTCGCGCAAGGCGACGGGCCAGGCCGCGATGTACGGCGGCGGCAGCTATCCGGACGGACGCTATCTTGCCTTCGAGGGCGAGACGGTGCTCGTCAAGGATACGCTCGACGCATTCGACGGCGACGCGAAGAAGTGGTGCGATACACGCATAGCGTCCATTTCCTCGTCCGACGTTACGGCTGTTTCGTACCGCCACGGCACGGAACTCGTGGAGCTCGAGAAGGGCACCAACTCGACGTGGACTCTCAAGGGGCTCGGTCCCAAGGAAGAGCTGGACACGTCGAAGACGTACTCGCTTGACTCCGCGCTTTCGTACCTTGACTTCAATACGGTCGCCGACCCCAAGCTGACAGACGCCGAGCTTGGTTTCTCGACGGGCTACGTCTATACCGTCACGATGAAGGAAGGCTCCAACACCGTTGTACGCACGGCCATGGTCGGCAACAAGGTGAAGGACGGCTCCGACCGCTACTTCAAGCTCGACGACGGAAAGTGGGTCTTCGCGATTTCGTCCTATTCCGCCGAGAACATGATGAAGAAGCGCTCCGATCTCGTGAAGGCGAAGGAAGAGCCCAAGAAGGAAGAGCCGAAGAAAGAAGATACCAAGGACAAACCCAACTAATGGTTTTTTTGGTATAATGTACGGCATGCGGCACGGGCAGGCACTTCTAGAGTACGTTCTTGCGATGGCTGGAATGGTCTTCGTTGTAGCGATACTGTGGGGGCTTGTTGGGGTCACTATACGGTATTCCGCCCGTACAGACAATCTGGTTTCGAGCGAATATCCATGAAAGAAAGGATCAGCATCATGATGAAGGCATTGAGAAGGGGTCAGACTATGGTCGAATACATCATCATAGTGGCTCTAATCGCAATATCGCTCATAGCGGTGTTTACGTATCTTTCGCGTGCAATCGGCAAGAAGGCGGCCGGCGCCACTGAGGCCCTTTCCAGCGAGGAGGGCGAAAAGGCCAAGTCCGCGGCCGAGAACATAAGCGAAGGCACGATCAAGAACCTCGGAGAGGGCGGAGGCTGCTCAAGCTGCAACTAGGCCGTGGGCGTGCCGCGCCGCAGTTCTATGCGTAGGGGACAGGCCATGATCGAAACGGTCTTGGCCGTCCTTGTCGTGTCGTTCGCGTTCATCGTGCTGTTTCGCCTCTCCTACATGCTTGTGGGCAAGGTGCTTCTCGAGCATGCGGCGATGCGGGTTGCCCGTGCCCGTTCCGTGGGTTTCAACGACTTCATGTGCCGCAAGGTCGCCCGCGTCGCGCTCATCCCCGTGTCTGGCAAGCGGCTTTGGCCGACGGGCGACGACGCCATAGACTGGAACATGGAGCTTTCGCGCATTCCGATATACATGAGCACCAGGGACGAGTCGATAGCAAGGGGCGTGTTTGAGTACGAGGGATGGAACTGGCTCACCGTGGAGCCGGGAGATGGCACTGACACGAAGATTTCGCAGGGCTTCTCCCTGTTTGACGGCACGGATAGGTTCAGTCTTGACGGCAAGGCGGGCGTTGAGAACAACGCCAGCCTATATATGCAGGACAACGGGTTGTGAAAGCGCGGTTCGGACAAGTTGCCGTCTATCTCGTCCTGATGCTGGTGGCGGTATGCTTCCTGATGCTGATGTGCATCGGCGCATATCTCGCGGTCTCTTCCAAAAACAAGGCGATGAATGCAGGAGACGCCGCGGCCATTGCCGTTGCAAGGCACCAGGGGGACCTAATCAACAGAATCGGCAAATTGAACATCGAGCATCTCACTGCCGCCATTGCCGAAGACGAGGATCGCTGCCACGAGATCGAGACTGAGCAGATGGAGCTTTCCCTTCTGGGCCCGGTCGAAGGAATCACCATCGGCAACGACGCGGCAAGGGTGAACGGCGCGGAACGCAGCGACGGGATGCGCGACATTCTCGCCCAGCACGTGATTGACGTAAGGAACTACTATGTCAACAACCCCGATCTGTACCCTGAGGCGTACGAGGGCGCATGGGAGGCATATGCGCAGAAGATAGAAGTCGCAATCGGCGGCGGGATATGGGCGGGGCCAGACAACATCGAGTTCCTCGGCTCGAACGGCGGCCACACGCTTCTTACAAAATGTTTCTACAATGCGATAGACGGACTCAACTGGTGCTGGTTCTACTTTCATCCAGGGATCCTCGACGCATACTCGTCGTTCAGGGACTGGGCGCCGCTCCCTGGCAGCGGGGACGAAGTGCGGCGACGGCGGTGCGTGAACAGCGAAATCTACTCCCTTCATCTCAAGACAATGACTGGGAGCGCCGTTTCGCTTCTTGGAACCAACGTGATAATGAGACTCACTGGCGCCGACATGGATGCGGTTGAAAGTTCCAAGTTGCTCAATGATCCGTTGCAAAAATGGTTTTTCTATGACGAAGCCGAGTGGCGCAAGTGGAAAGAGATCGATCCTTTCGAAAGCGGATTCCCCGTCATGGGCAGCGTGAAACGCGAGTATGACGTAAAGGGGTGCGCGGCGGCATGTCGGGTTGAGCGGCATTTCGCAAGGATGACGGGCGGAGGCGACCGCGAAACGGAGTGGATTGGCGCGGCCAAGCCATTCGGCACCTTGAAGGACGAAGACGGCGAGATAGGCGTCGTCACGTCTCTTGCCAATGGCTTTGTGGTTCCGTCGTTGACCGACGTGCGGCTGGTGCCTCTTGATTCCATATCCGGCAACTGCCTCTCGACGGCAGACCCTAAGTGGATGGAGCACGTAAAAAATCATCTGAGAGCCTATCTGCAGAGCGGACCGAGCGATCTTTCGGACTGCTGGTACTGTCAGCAGCTTGCGAAATGGGAGCGACCGTCGTTTCGCCAGGCCGGCAAGACATGGCTCAAGTTCCATTCCGGGGAATGTTCGCGCTGCGATTCGTGCTGTGGCGGCGGCAGGGGAGGTACGATGCATGGCCATTGATGCGCGAAGAGGCCAGGCTATGATGGAGCTCGCAGCCGGAATGTTCGCTCTCTCGCTTGTCGTGAGCGCTCTTTGCGGGTTTGCGATTTGCATTGTGAAGTCCCTGAAGATGCAGAACTCCCTGCGAGTAGGGAGTTCTTCCCAGAGCGAGACGGTGAAATTCGACAATTTCGCGGCAAAGTACGTTTTCGGCACGGATGCCCTAAGGCTCAAGGAAAATGTCGTCATGCCACCAAGAACGCTTTAGGGTGCTTTTCGTGTAGTTCGGCGATTTGACAGCATTGCGGCTTTTTTGATATACTTCATAAACATTCAGTTTTTCGTGGAGGGCGACTTCCACAAGGAAAGCGAATATTCTAAGGAAACAGAAAATGGAAAAATACGCAGTGCTAGAGACCGGCGGCAAGCAGACGCTTGTCAAGGTCGGTCAGAAGATCGAGATTGAAAAGATCGCGGTCGAAGTGGGTCAGGACGCGGAGCTTACCACGGTTCTCGCGGTGTCTGACGGGGAGAACCTCAAGGTTGGCGCTCCCTACGTCGAAGGCGCAAAGGTCGTTCTTACGGTCGATGGCGTCGTCAAGGCGAAGAAGGTAATCAACTTCAAGGCGAAGCGCCGCAAAGGCAGCCGTCGTCTCGTCGGTCATCGCCAGCAGCTGACCGTCGCAACCGTCAAGGAAATCGCGTAAGGGAGGGAACGAAAAATGGCTTCTTCAGCATCTGCGCGCAACGGTCGCGACTCCAATCCGAAGTATCTCGGCGTAAAGGCATACGACGGCCAGCGCCTCACCGCAGGCTCGATCATCGTCCGCCAGCGCGGCACGAAGATTCACCCCGGCAAGAACGTCGGGCAGGGCCGCGACTTCACCCTTTTCGCCCTCAAGGACGGCAAGGTGAAGTTCATCAAGGACGGCAAAGTCGTCACAATCGTCGAAGAGACAAAGTAAGGAGGGCGTTGTCATGGGTACTGGTCGTACACTAAGAAAAGAATCTCACGTCCGTCCGTGCAAGACGCCGGCCGGCAAGGCTCGCAAGTCCAAGGCGCAGCGCGCCCGTCTCGTGAAGATGGGCATGCCCGCCGACAAGGTGGCCGAAATGGGCGCAGAGGAAGTGCGTGTCCTCGTGCAGCGTCCTACGGTCGTCAAGAAGCTCGTCGCCAGGGCGAAGTGAGATGACTTTCGTCGGCTGTTCCGTCCCGGAACGGTATGTGAATCCCCTCTTCGAGGTATTCGATGGAGGGGATTTCATTCTTTCTAGCTTTCGGGATGTCGAGGAGGATTTCACCCGCCTCAGGATATATCTGGAAGACGGAGGCGAAGAGTCGGTTGCCGCGGCGTCCAAGGCCCTCAAGTCGGCTATGGAAATAGTCGGCGTGGATGCAGCGCTTGAGACCGGCGAGATTGCAGACGAAGACTGGAAGTTTTCCTATCGCCGCCATTTCAAGACGGAAGCCATTGGACGACGGCTCTTGGTCGTCCCTGCGTGGGAGATGCCGCAGGCGGCAGATGGACGCGAGACCATCGTGATGGATCCGGGCCTTGCGTTTGGAACCGGCAAGCATGAGACGACGCGGGCTTGTCTGGAATACATAGACGAGGTTGGAGGGGACGGGGAACGGGTAACGGGTAACGGGGAACTGGGAACGGGTAACGGGGAACGGGGAACGGGGAAGAGCTTTCTTGACATGGGCTGCGGAAGCGGGATACTCTCCATCGCCGCGGCGAAGCTCGGCTTTCGTGACGTCGCTGGGTTCGACGTAGATCAGACGGCTGTCGATGCGGCGGTCGAAAATGCGGAAGCGAACAACGTAAAAATCGATCTCGGGAAATTTGCGCTTGGGCGCGGCGAGGCTTTTAGCGCCGCCGTACCTCCCGCAGGCGGGAAATACGACCTCGTCGCGGCGAATATCTTGGGTCTGCTTCTCATCCGCTTTGCGGACGAGATAGTCAGGTATGTCGGAAAGCGGCTGATAATTTCGGGAATACTAAACGAACTTTATCCGGAAGTCCTCGCGGCATATGAAATGCGCGGGCTGAAGGAGGTTTCCCGCAAGACATTTGGTGAATGGACAACAGGCCTGCTGGCTCTGCCGCCTAGCCTGGCGGCGGCGCGTGCCTGAGAATGGAGGCTCGGATGACAGACAGAAACAATCCATACGACATCGTGTTCAGCCTCGGGTTCAGCTGCGGATGCTCGCAGTCGCTGAGGGCCGCAGGGCTTCAGTTCGCGTCATATCCGCTGGATTGGCTCGGCATCCCGGATCTTTCCACCGCTGCGAAAATCGTCGGGCAGGGCTTCTCTGGCTGGATGGAGCCTGAGGATTTCGGACTTGTCGACGTCAACCATGGTGTCGGCTTCTGCACGCGCATATACCTGAACGAGAAAACCCAGCTTGGCTACTCCCACGAGTTCTCCGACATGCAGCGGTTTGACGCGGTGTTCCCTAAAGTGAAGGAAACGTATGACAGGCGCGTGGAGCGGTTCATGTCGGAGGCAGGATCGGCCAAGCGCATCCTGGCGGTATATCTTGAGCATACGACGCGCGGGAAGGCTGACGACGGAACGATAAAGGATGCAGCCTCGGTCCTTCGCAAGCGCTTCCCGAATGCGGAAGTCGATGTGCTCTATTTCTACGAGAAGCCTGAGTGCCGGGCACCGGTTGTTGAGTCTGATTCGGACGGCATATTCGTCGTCGCGGCGGACTATCGCACGGTCGAGGAAGGCCGTGTCACGCAGTTCGTGCAGATACCCGTCGTCGCGGGGTTCCTCGCGGCGAACGTCTCGGCGAAGGACTTGCGGTCGCCTGAAGAGAAGGCGAAGTATGCGGACGTATCGCGTAAGATGGACGCGGTGCGGTGGGGCTTGCACAGTTCCGCGTTCCGCCGCTGGCTGAATCACCATGCATACAAGACGTACCGTACGCTTGAGCGCATCTTGAGGAAGAAGGGCCTCGTGCAGAAGGAACTGCCCGTTTGGTTCTGGGGAAAGAACGGACAATGAGCGCGGCCTTTTCCGTAGTCGTTCCCACGTACAATGCCGAAGCGCATGTGCGGCATACGCTTGACTCCGTGCTTGCCCAGACGTTTGCGGACTGGGAATGCGTCTGCGTCGACGACGGATCTACGGACGGCTCCGGCGCGATTCTGGACGAATACGCGGCAAAGGATCCGCGCTTTCGCGTGATACACCAGAAGAACGGCGGCGAGGGCGCAGCCAGGAACGCGGGCCTTGACGCGGCTAGCGGGGAGATGGTCGCATTTCTGGATTCGGACGATGCGTGGCATCCCGAGTCGCTTCGGCTCTTCGCGGAAGCCCGCGCAAAGACGGGGGCGGATGTAATCCGCTATGGCTGGCGGCATGTCGAGTCGCATGCGGATGGGTTCGAGCCTCTGTCTGCCGACGGCGTCCGAATCGAATCCGTTGATCTCGGAGCGCGCAAGGAGTCCACGATACGGTTCTGCACACTCGGTGCGGCGACGGTCGTGTCCCGCTCCGCGTGCGGCGACATTCGCTTCACGCGGCTTACGCAGGGGGCTGACCTTGTCTTTGTGCTGGAGAGCCTTCTGCGCTCCCGGAAGGTCGCGTACGTCTCGGCGCCGCTTCTTCACTACCTGACGCACCCCGGGCAGATTTCGCGACGCGTCACCGAGGGGCTTGTCGTCGGCACGTGCGGCTATCTGCCGGAAATCGTCGGGCGTTGCGCTCGCCTGGGCGAGACTCCCGAGGCGTGGGCGGATACTCGGCGGTACGTATGCGACATAGTGTTCAGGCGGCTTGTCGGCTCATGGCGGTTGTTCGATGATGTCGCCGTGCGCGACAGGGTGCGCGGCGCGTTCTGGGACAGCCTCTCGCGGCTTGCCGCGATTCCAGGCTTTTTCCCGACCGTACGGGAAAGTCTTGTCGCGTCGGCATGCCGTCGCAAGAGCGCCGTCCTTCTCAATCTTTTCGTCGCCTGGCCGTACAGGTTGCTGAGAAAGATGGTATAATACGCATCGTGAAAAAGGAACGCTTTGATTACGTATGCAGCCTCGGATCGTCTTGCCTGTGCGCACAGTCGCTTGACGACGCCGGGCTGAGGTTGTCCTCAGGTCCGTTCGACTGGCTGGCCGGTCCGTCTCTGAAAGCCCGCGCGGATGCCGTCGTCAATGAGTTTGACGGTTGGCTGGAGCCAGGCGATTTCAAGTTCCTGGGGAATCCCAACCACTTCGTCCACGACAGCTACCTCAACACCAAGACGGGCTTCAAGTTTCCGCACGACTTCGCGCCGGGAGAGCCGTTCGAGAAGAGCTGGCCGGAAGTGCTCGAAAAGTACAAGCGCCGCATTGCACGGTTCTACGAGCGCATCCGCGCTTCTCGCCGCGTCCTGTTCGTGTGGCTCGAGAACCCGGTTCTCGCAGACCAGCCGTCGGACGAGGAGGTGCGGCAGTCCGTCGAAGCCATCGCGGCGAAATTCCCCGGCGTGAAGACGGAGCTTCTAGTAGTCGACAGGGCTCCAGACGACGAATCTACCGGCGCGTTCAAGCGCGGCGAAGGCTATTGGAGAATCTCCTGCGGCTACCGAAAGAAATCAACCGAACCGGGCAAGGACGTGCGCCCGTGGGACATCGACACGCACCCGATAGCGAAAATACTCACGCTCTTCGAGACCGCCGACTACAGAAGCGCGGCGGAGCGCAAGCGCCATCGCGCGGCGGATCGGGCGGTACGGTACTCGATATACGGCGCGAAGAACGTGTTCGGCTACGCCTTGGCGCGCATCCAGGTCAGGATATGCAAGCTGCTGCTGAACAGGCTGCGCCGTCGCGGCGCCGTGATGCGACGTCTCTTCGAGGTGCAGTTCGAGGGGTGGAAATGAGCCGGGAGCGCTTCGATTTCATATTTGGAATGGGAGCCGGGTGCTCGTGCTCGCGAATGCTGCGCGAACGCGGCCTGCAGTACGCTTCGTTTCCCCTCGATTGGGTTGGAGACCCGTGTCTGGACGCTGGCGAAGACATAAGGCTTGTCGCCGACCTTGCGTCCGGAGGCTTCAGGGAATGGTTCGAAAAGGAGAACCTCGAGCGCAACACGCTTTACGATTCTTCGAAGCACATGAGCTTCTATGATCGAAAGGCCAGGCTTTTCTTCGCCCACGATTTTAGTCAGGGCGGTGATTTCGACAGTGAATACCAGATAGCGAAGAAAAAATACGAACGGCGAATCGAGAGATTCAAGGAGGTCCTTTCCGGGTCGCGAAAAGCCTTGGCCGTCTGGGTGGCAGATCCGCGTGGCAGCGGCGAGACGAGTTCCGACGACATGCAGTACGTCCTCTCCGCATTTCGCCGCGCCTATCCCAAGACCGAGTTCCATGTCTTGGCGGCGAACTGCGTGCCTGGCCTTAAGCCAGAGGAGATGCGCATCGCGCGCGGAGACGGATGGGAGTCTCTCTCGTTCGACTACCGCGTCGTCACCGTAGGCAAGCCGACGTGGGACGTGCGCACGGAACTGTTCTCGCCGATATTCGACAGGTTCGAGGCGGCAGACTACCGCACCGGAGCGGAAAAGCGCGCGAATGCGCGGCGCGAAAAGGCCCGCGAATACGAGAAGTTCAATGCGAAGTCGCCTATCGATCTTTTTATGACGAAGATGCGCTTCAAGCTCTACAGGCACCTGAAGCGGCGGCTGGAGCGGAAGGGCGTTCAGATGGAGGATCCGTCGTGTCAGCACCTAAAGTAAGCGTTCTGGTGCCGGTCTATCGGACGGATCCGGCGATCCTGCGCGAGACTATCGGCAGCGTCCTTCGCCAGACATTCGGCGACTTCGAGATTGTCGTTTTGGACGACTGTCCTTCCGATCCACGCCGCGACGTCGTGTCCGCCATTGGCGATCCTCGCATTTCCTACTCGGCGAACGAGCGCAACCTCGGCATATCCGAGACGCGCAACCGCTTGCTTGGCATGGCCAGGGGAGAGTATCTCGCCATTCTAGACCATGATGACATTTGCCGTCAGGATCGGCTGGAGAAGGAGGTCGCGTATCTAGACGCTCATCCGGAATGCGGCGTCGTATCGTCCTTCATGAGGCTGTTTCCCAGTGGAGCGCTGGTGTCGCGCCCCGTCACCGACCGAGCCATACGCATTCGCCTGACGCGCCATTGCGCCATGGTGCACAGCGCGGCGATGATGAGGGCTTCCGTGCTCAGGGCTTCCGGCGTGCGCTACAGGGCGGAATATTCGCCAAGCGAAGACTACAGGCTGTTTTTCGACTTGATGGACCATACGAAGTTCCACTGCATTCCTGAGCCGCTTCTCGACTACCGCGTGCATGCCGAGAACACGACAGGCGCCCAGCAGGACAAGATGATCGCGGCGGCCGTGAGGGTGCAGGAAGAGGCCCGATCCAGGTATCCTGAGCTTTGCAGGATGGCCGACGGCGGCGAAGACAGCGCGTGCAAGGTCGTCGTTTCCGGCGGATGGTCGTACGGAAATCTTGGCGACGATGCGATAATGGAGGCGACGGCCCGTCTTCTCTGGCGGCATCTTCCGGAGGCCGGAGTGTCCTGGATGGCGTACGACGAGTCGTTTGCGCGTGAATCGGGAGCGGTGCCGATGGACGGGATTGTCCCGTCAATTCACCGGTTCATGGATCGCGGCTGGTCGTTCTGGATGCTGCAGACGATGTGGCGCAGTCCGGGCTACATCCTGTGGCCCCGATTCGTCAGGCGGATGTACGAGAGGCTTTTGCGCAGGAGGCAAGTCCGGCGATCTGCAGCCCGCGACGGCACGCGCGACAGCTCCGACATCTTCAAGGGCGCCGATCTCTACGTCATGAGCGGCGGCGGATACTTCAACATGTGGCCGACAAAGTTCGACGCATGCGTGCGCGAGATCGAGCTGGCGCGGGAGAACGGCTGCAGGATAATGCTTGTTGGCCAGAGCATCGGACCGTTTACGGACGAGCAGAAATTTCGTCTCAAGGCGGCGCTGCGTCCAGAAGACGTGGTGTTCGTCCGTGACGGGGAATCTGTCGCGGAACTTGCCGCGCTGGGCGTCAAGGCGTCGCTCATGCCAGATCTGGCGCTTGGATTTCCGAAGGATGTCGCAGTCGAAAAAGGCCTCTTGACCCTTGTGCCGGGGGCTTTGATGGACGGACAGGACGCCGTTCTTTCCGAACAGGTAGCGGCTGTGGTGCGTGCCGCAGGGAGTGGAATGAGGCTGCGCATCGTTCAGACATGCACACTTTGGCCAGACGTCCTTGCCGTGAGGATGCTGAGGCGCCGTTTCTGCGCACTTGGCCTTCCCTGCGAGGTGGTCATGCCGCGCACGTATGCGGAACTGCTTTCCGCCATTGAGGGCAGCGAGATTGTAGTGAGCCGCAGAATGCACGCGATGGTGATAGGGTGGCGAAGTGGAAGCCGCGTTTTCGCGCTGACAAAATCGAGAAAGATAGACGGCTTCCTCGCAAAGATAGGATGCCCCGGGAACTTTTGCGCCGAGGAGGAATGGAATCGCCTTTCGGAAAAGCTGCCTTCCGCCATTGCCGCATGCGCCAATGCCCCGGACCGGCGTGTCGAAGTCGCCAAAGAGGTCGATGTCGCATTCCGCGAATGTCTGTCGCGCTGCGGATTCGCCAGTGCTGATCCAGAAGAAGGGAGGGTGCAATGAGCGGTCGTCCAATGAGAGTGTTCGGTTTCAAGTACGACGAGGCGGTTTCCCTCGGCCAGTGGTGTTCGGTCGCGATTTGCCTTCGAAAACTGGGTCTTAGGTCCCATTCCGGTCCGTTCGACTGGTTTGGACAGTATGTGCCGCTTGCGAAGTATGCTGACATGATTGTCGCCGGGGTGCCGGACTTTATGTCCAAGGACAACCTGCGCGAAGTCGGATCCAACGAAACGGACGGCAAGGTCTATTACAGGGATCTCGTCAACGGCTTCGAGTCGCGTCACGATTTCAGGATCGGCGTTCCGTTCGAGGAGAACTATGCGAAGTTCCGCAAGCGTCTCGACCGCCGCATCGAAAGGCTCATTTCCGGTCTGCGATCAGGAATAAAGGTCGTATTCGTCCACTGGTACGGCGGCGACGGGCACTACAGGCGCAACGAGGTCGTCGAAGCGATGCGGCGTCTTCGCGCGGCGTATCCAGAGTCCAAGATCGATCTGCTTGTCATCGAAACGGAGAATCTGGCTGAGCAGGTCCGATATGAAGAACCTGAGCCAGGCGTGGTCTTTGCCATCGGCGATTTCTACGACAGAAGCCGCTTTGGCTGGGTGATGGGCAACGAAAGGCTTGTGCATTCGGTCTTGCGCAGGATTCACGTCCGCGGGCGGTGGAGAAACCTATTGCATATGAAGATCGCGTCGCTCAAAAAGCGCCTTGGCAGACATTTACCCCGCAAGAGCATTGTTGGCGCAAATATGGTATAATTCCAGCCAGTGAACATCGGAATGATATTTAAAGTGGCGATTCTCGCCATACTCCGCAACAAGACGCGGAGCCTGCTCACGTGCATCGGCATAATCGTCGGCATTGCGGCCGTGATAGCCGTCCTCGCCATTGGCAAGGGGGCGCAGGCCGCGATGGTGAAGGAGATTTCGTCGATGGGCAACAATCTCATGATGGTCTTTCCCGACCGCAACAGGAAGGGCGCGGTGAGGACGGGAATGGGAACTGGCCAGACTATGACGGCGGACGACGCAGAGGCGATCAAGCGCGAACTCGGCCATCTCGTATCGTCCGTCTCGCCCGCCATAAACGTGAATTCTCAGCTCGTCCGCGAAAACAGGAACTGGAGCTCTCGTGTGAGCGGCGTCTCGTGCGACATGCCGGAGATACGCAACTGGCAGGTCGAAGAAGGGCGCTTCTTCGAGGAGTCCGAGCAGCGGTCCTACGCGCGCGTTTGCGTGATCGGCTCGACTGTGAAGAACAACTTGTTCGCCGAAGACGAAGATGCCGTCGGAAAGACCATCCGCATAGGAGCGATGCCGTTCAAGGTCGTGGGTGTTCTCGAAAGCAAGGGCGCGAACGGATGGGGCCAGGACCAGGACGACACCGTGATGGCGCCGTACACGACGGTCGGGCGCGTCCTGCAGCGCTCCACGTTCAGGGCGATCAACATGATGAACGTCTCCCTGCATTCCATGGACGACGTTGACGAGGCGAAGCGCGAGGTCGCGGCGCTTCTCCGCCAGCGCCATCGCCTTGCGGATTACGAGGACAACGATTTCGAGACGCGCGACACGACGGAGATAATGAACACGATAGGGTCGGTCTCGTCGCTGATGACAGTTCTTCTGGCGGCGGTCGCGGCGATCTCTCTTCTCGTCGGCGGCATTGGCATAATGAACATCATGCTCGTTTCCGTCACGGAGCGCATCAAGGAAATAGGCCTCAGGATGGCGATAGGCGCGACGCCGGCATGCATACTTTGGCAGTTCATCCTCGAGGCGATAGTGCTTTCCACCGTGGGCGGGGCGATAGGCGTGGTGGTTGGCGTCGTCGCGGCAAACGTGATCGGCGAGATAAACCACTGGCCGATAGTGATCGAGGTGTCGAGTGCGATATATTCGTTTCTGTTTTCCGCGTTCGTGGGAATGTTCTTCGGCTTCTATCCGGCGTATAGGGCCTCGAAGCTGAATCCCATCGACTGCCTCAGGTACGAGTGACAAGGGGAAAGACATGTCAGTGAAAGTCTCAGGAATCGGCGTTTGCCGCGCCGGACAGGTTCGCAAGGAGAACCAGGACAGCATCCTCTGCGATGGGGACAGGCTGGTCTTCGCCGTGGCCGACGGGATCGGCGGCGGCGACGAAGGCGCCCTTGCGAGCAGAATCGTCCGCGACCGTCTCGCAGACGCGTCGCTGGCGGGCGACCTGGCGGCAAGGCGCGCCGCTCTCGATGCCGCGATAGCTGCGGCGAACGGAGAGGTCTTTTCACATGCCAAGGCGCATGGCCTTTCGGTTATGGGATCGACCGTTGCCCTTGTCGCGATGGAAGGCGGCGACTCCCGTCGCGCGGCAGTGTGCCATGCGGGAGACAGCCGAGTCTATAGGCTGAGGGCCGGACTGATCGAGCCTCTTACTCGCGACCACACGGTCGGCGTCGAGCTTTCAGGGGTTCTTGGCAACAAGGGCGCCGCCGCAAGCTACTCGCTGCGGACCAATCGTCTCGCGCACGTGCTTACGCGGGCAATCGGAACCGACAGCGCCGTGGTGTGCGATTGGTCGGAAACCGAGATTGCCGCAGGCGACGTCTATCTCGTCTGTTCTGACGGGGTCCACGACGTGATACTAAACGAGGAGCTGCCTAAGATGATGACAGCCCCCGATCCAGGCGCGATGGCAGATCGCATCGCCGCCGAGGTGGAGCGACGCGGCGCCCCGGACAACTATTCGATCGTAATTGCCAAGGTGGAGGCCTGCTGATGGAAAAAGACTTTTTCAACTCTGGCGACCGGTTTCGCGGATTTATCATCGAACGCCTTCTTGGCAGGGGCGGAATAGGGCTGGTCTATCTCGTCAGGCACGAGATGCTGGACACCCTCTACGCGCTCAAGATACTCGATCCCGAAGTCGCGACGGCAAGCCCTACGTACGTGAAGCGCTTCCTGCGCGAGGCAAAGCTCGCCGCAAGGATAAGGCACCCCAACCTGGTGACGGTGCACGAGTGCGGATTTGACCAGGCGCGCGGACTCTACTTTCTTGTCATGGACTACGTCCCCGGCGGCGACCTGCGCAACGCGATAGCCTTTTCCGGCAAGTTCACTCCAGAAGCCGCCGCGAGGATTGTGGCTCAGGTGGCGAGCGCCATGCAGGCCGCGCAGGCGTACAATGTCGTGCATCGGGACATAAAACCGGAGAACATCATAATCCAGGACGACGGCACCGTCAAGCTGGTGGACCTTGGCATAGCGAAGGCGGAAAACATAGGCGATTCTCTGCGGACTACGACGGAAAACGTGTTTGGCACGCCGACATACGTTTCTCCTGAGCAGGCTATGAGCGCCGCAGACGTGGACGAGCGCGCCGACATATACTCGCTCGGCATAGTGTTCTTCGAGATGGTGACCGGCAAGACGCCGTACCAAGGGAAGAACCCGGCTCAGATGCTGGCGCAGATAATGTGCGACGACGCCACTCCGGACCCTCGCGACTTCGATCCGTCCGTGCCGGCGCCTTTTGCAGTGCTGATACGGCGCATGACGATGAAGGACCGCGACAGGCGCCTGGCGTCGTTCGCCCGCGTGCTGGAGGAGCTCGCGAAGCTCGGGTGCGACATGGGACTGGCCTCGCAGGTGAATGTCGAGCTGACGCCGACCAAATTGCCGGATGCCGACGAAGGCCTCGGCATAGACATCGAGAAACTGCCAGAACGCAACGACACGCTCTCGTTCGACACGGACGATCCACAGGTCAAGGAGTTCGTCGCAAAGCTCAAGCTTCGCCGTCTGCTGCGCAAGGCCGGATATGTGGTTGCCCTTGTGGCGGCAGCTTTGGCCATACTGGCAATAATGCTCTGGTGACATGAAGACGCTCCTGTATCTGCATGGCTTTGCGTCGTCCGGCGCGAGCGGAACTGTCGAGATCTTGCGACGGGAGTTCCTGGGCGGCAGGGGCGAAGAGCGCGTTTCGGTAATCGCGCCGGACATCCCCGTCGATCCGCAGGAAGCGCTGCCGATGATAAAATCCCTCGCCGAACGCGAACAGCCATCGCTTGTCGTAGGCACTTCGATGGGCGCCATGTACGCGCAGCAGCTGAACGGCTTTGAACGAATCTGCGTGAACCCGTGCTTTGCGCTCTCCTCGAAGTACGACATACTCTACGTAGGCAAGCACAAATGGCTGAACAGGCGCAGGGACGGCGAGACGGAGTTCCACGTCACGAAGGACACCGTGCGGCATTTCCGCGAGATGGAGGAGCATCAGTTTGACGGAATAGACGAAGTTGACAGGATTTTCTGCCACGGGCTTTTCGGCGACGAGGACGAAATCTGCCTGCCGTGGAGGGAAGAGTTCGAGCGGCACTATCCTGGTATGTCAGAGACGTTCCATGGCGGGCATCGCCTCAATTACGACATAGTGCACGAAGTCCTCATTCCGTACATCCGCAAGCTGAATGCGTTTTGACGCAGCCGGGGCTTATCTTCTTTTATCCTTGAAGATTGCTTGTGCGGCCGCCTCTCCGACACGTCCGCCGATATTGCCGAGGAAGGCGGAGCCTGCCGCCCCTGCGGCGGCGGCCACGACGTCCTTGACACGGGTGCGCCAGCTGTTCTGATCCTGGATTACGGCCTCCTGCTCCGATGCGGCCAGTCTTTGCGCCTGCGCCTGCAAGGCCTGCGCCTCCGCCTGCGCGGCGGCCACCTTCTTGGCATTGTACTCGTCGTCGGCGGACTTCCTCTCCGCCGACACCTGGGCCATGCCCGCTTCGGCCTCCTTGATCGCCTTTTCGCGCCGTGCCTTGCGCATTCCGCCGAACGACCTAAGCGAGCTTACGCCGTCGTCCTTTGCCGCGATGAACTGCCCGGCGTCCGCTTCGCTGCTGCGCAGCGAATTGCGTTTCTTCTTGGCCGGTCTGGAAGGGGACGACGGGGCCTTCGCAACCGTCGCCGCAGGCTTGTCGCGGTTGAGCCATGCGCGTAGCGGGGGGACGCTTCCCTTGGACTTGAGGCGCAGCCAAGTTTGGACGTCGCCAAGGAACTTTCCCGCCTCGCCGAGCTCCCTGTTCAGCAGGGCCTTCATCGCAGCTGAGCGCAGCGCAGCGAAGTTCTCCGGAACGGAGGGGATCCCCACTGATTCCGCGATCGCCGAAAGGGCGTCCGCGTTGCCTTCCTTTTCCGCAGCGGTGAAGTTGTTTACGAACGACACGAACGTTGTCTGCGCTTCTTCCCCGGCCGTGGACATCAGCTCGCGCTTGATCTCTCCGAAAGCGGCTGAACGATATTCGTCTGCCGCAGTCAAGATCTCCGCCTTCGTGTCGCCGTCGGAGCTGTCGCCCATCTTCGCGGCTTCAGACACCACCCTGGTCGTCAACTCCGCCTTGAGGTACGACTTCAGCATCACGCTCTGGACGTTGCCGCCTCCAAAAGACAGCATGGGGACGAGCGCGGCGAACATGACTGCCGATTTCATTCGTCCTCCTTCGGCGCATTGACGACGCGGAGGTTGAGCGTCATTTCGCGGATTTCGACGACCTGGACTTTCAGGTCCTCCGGCGGGTCGAGGACGAGCGCCTCGGCCAGCTCTTCCGTCGGCAGCAGCGACTGGACCCGGAAGATCGCAACTCCCTGCGCATAGCTCTTCTGGACGACGCTCTCGAGTTCCTTCTTCATGCTCTTGAGCTTGACGCGCATCTCCTTGAGCTTCCATATCTGATCCATGCCGCCCACCGTGATTTCGACTTCCCTCTTGCCGCCGCCTTTCGACGCTTCGGCATCCGGCTTCTGCCATTTTTCGATCATCGTCGGTATGATTGCCCTCAGCGACTTTGCGCCAGCCGCCTTGAGCGCCTTGGAAGAGCCATTTACGTCGTCCATGGCGATGACCGTCGCCGTCTCGGACGAGGACGCCATGTTTACGGAGTTGTCGATCCTGACTGCGCGAAACGAGACGGACGCCATGTACGAGCGCAGGTTCGAGTCGCCAATCTTCGCGGCGTTTGGCTTTGCGACGGCCTCGCCGATGAGAACCACGTCCGCGCCGAATTCGCGTCCCATTGCCGCCGCGGCCCTGTTGTCGCCAGTGCCGCGCAGCGCCTTTTGGATGCGTTCGAGATTGCTCTGCACCATGTTCTGGTCAACCGTCTCGACGCCTTTTTCGGCGAGCATCCTCACGGCCATGTTCTCGATCTCGGAGGTGGAGATCGAGCCAAGCGCCTTTTCGTCCACCATCACGAGCACTTTTGGCATCGCCGCGTAGATGGCGGAGGAGGCGATGACTGTTAATGCGAGCAGCGTTTTCTTCATTTCTGTTTTTCCTTTCATCTAATACCCTTGAAGTCGGGGGCGGGCTTAAGCGGATCGCGAAGCTGGCGGTCGCGGGAATATTCGCGCATTTTGGACGAGCCCGTGCTCGTTCCCTGGCTTTGCTTGCGAGAGTCGAGAAACTTCTGATAGCACGCATTGCTGCAGTAAACGCCGCTGCCGACGCCTGATACTACCGTTGTCGACTTCTTGCCGCACCAGCTGCATGTAAACGCGTTCGGATCGGACTTGTTGGCCGGGCCGCTGGAGCTTGAATACGTGCCGTTGACCTTGCCTGAGCCAGAAGATCCTGTAGAACTTGAAGAGGCGTTTGGGTTTACTTGCGTGACCGTCGCCGAGCATGAACTGCAGAGGAAGGCATATCCCATATAATCCTTGTGGCCGTCCGTACATGCTTTGCTGCATTTGCCACAGAAGTGGACGGTCCTGGACCCATTGCCTGTCTTATTCCCGCTTTTGGAGGTCATCCCCGCTTTCTCTCGCAGCATCTTTGCTTCGCACGCATGGCACAGTATGTGATAGCCAAACGAGTCGTTGACGGCTATCGAGACCTTTGCCTTGCATTTGTCGCAGGTAATGTTGCCGCCTTTGCTCTGCTTCTGGTATTCTGCGACTTCCTCCGCATGGCATGCCTCGCATATCTTTTGCTTCTCGAAAAGTGCCTGTGGTATCTTGCTTAGCGATACGCCGCATTTTATGCACGTGGCGCCGCCGGAGCCTGATTTCTTGCCATCGTTCTTTGTTGTTTTCTTTCCGTCGCCTTTCTTGCCGCCGCCAGCTTTCTTGCCGCCGCCAGCTTTCTTGCCGCCGCCGGTTTTCTTCTCGTCGCCGTTCTTTGCGACTTCCTCGCCGCCTTCGCCCTCTCCGCCGGGTTCGCCGTTGACCTCGCCATTTCCGCCTTTCTTGCCTCCTGGTTTCCTGCCGCCACCGCCTGGGGCGTTATGCGCGACGGTTGGATCGCTGTTTCCACCGGGAACCATGCCGGGCGGCGGACCGTCTTCTTCCTTCGGATCCTTCTCCCCCGGGACCTTCGTGTTGTCAGCCGCTGCAGTGACAATCGGCGTGACGGCGTTCACCAACCCCTGCTTAAACGCATCCTCCCCGGCATCGGCCAGCTTCGTCGTCAGGCTGTTGTCGTCCTGCGCCTTGGCGGTATCTACGGCGGACTTCTGTTCGGTTTCGTTCTTCCTGTCGCCGGCGGCGTTGAGTTCGTTGTTTACGGTCTGGTTGACGAGCGCGTTCTCCCAGGCCTGCGTGATTTCCTTTATCGTCTGGTCGTTGATTCCGAACTGCTCGCCGGTTTTCTTGGCGATGTCGATCGCCATGTCGTTGAGGAACGTTCCGAGCCCGCCGATCGAGCCGGGCTCGTTGTCTGGATTGCCTCCCTCGGGGTCGGGATTGGAGGCTGCTTCGTTGTCGCGCAGCTTCTTGTTCGACGCCAGGCTTGTTTCGCGGACAATCTTCTTCGCCTCCGGATCGTCGTCGAAGTATTTGTTCGCGATCTCGTGGGCCTTGTCCGGGTCAAAGCCGGCCTTTATAAGCTTGTTTTCAAGTCGTATCCGGTTTTCGTCCACTCTTTCCTGGCCCTCCTGTTCGATGCCGGAGTGGTCTGTGCCGGTGATGGCGGTCCAGACAGCCTCGCCGCCGGACTTGATGCCCGACCCAACGGTCTTTGCGCCATCCACGACAAAGTCCGTCGTCTTCACTACCTGCTCGCCGATCTCGTTCCGCGTCTCCTCGGCCTTGCCTTTGAAGTGGTCCCACGACGTGAAGGTCTTCTTGATGTCCGTGCCCATGTTCGACCAGCCCGTATCCGTCGGCAGGTTTTGGAGCCCGGGGATATCCTTTCCTTCGCCGTCGTTCATGTTCTTGTAGGCGGTCTCGACCCGCTCCTTCTCCTCCGGGGTGGCGGTGCCGTTGGCGTACTTTTCGGCCAGGTCCTGCGCTTCCTTGAGGGGCATTCCGTTCGTGTGGAGGTCTTTGGTGATGTCCTGCGCCTGCGCGTTCTTGGAGTTGTCCTCGGCTTCTTTCCAGTCCTTTTCCTGTCCCTTGACCTCCACGACCAGTTGGTACGTGTTGTCGGTGGCGGAGATGAGTCCAAAGGTTGCATTGTCCGCGATGTCGTAGCCTAGCTTTATGAGCGCCTTCCTGAGCGCATTCGTGTCGCCGGCCTGGTACGCCAGCTGGACATCCCGCGCGTCCGACCCGAGCGATATGTAGTAAAGCGCGTTGCCGGCCATGTTGCCGGCCTTTTGCATCGTGCCCTTGACCGTCGGCTTCGTCTTGGTCTTTGGCCTCTTCGCTGAATTGTTCTTTCTGCTTTCAAGTTTCTTTTGCGACTTCGTCAGCTCTTTCTTCGAATTCTCGAGCTTCTTTCCGCTCTCTTTCACCTTGGTGGCGGAGTTGTCGGTCTCGATCTTCGACTTTTCGTACTTCTGCTTGGCGTTGTTCGCCTCGGTGCGCTTCGAGTTGGCGTTTTCGCGCGCCTTCTTCGCCTTGTTTTCGAGTTCGCCGGCGTTCGGGTCTTTGTTCTTCTTCGCGTTGGCCGCATCCTTTTCGAGCTTGTTCGCCTCCCGCTCTGCCCTGGTCGCTTCGGCGTTGGCGTCGGCGCTCTGCTTTCCGGCGTCTATCTCGGCCTGCTTTTTCGACTCGAAGTCCTTCTGCGCGTTGTTGTGTTCGGTCTGGTTTCTGTTGACTTCGTTCTGGCGCTTGTTGACTTCTTCGTAGCCCTCCTTGATGTACCGCTGGTCTATGTTCTGCTGCTGCTCGAATTCCTTGTTGATCTGCTCGTTGACCTTCTCCTGATTCTTCCAGTCCTGGTGGTAGCCGATGTCCTCGACCCCCTTTGTGATGACCCCTGCCTGCGAGTTTCCGGTGGTGGGGTTCTCGTCTTTCTTGTCCTCATCGGCGACAAGCGACTCCGAGGCGACAACCGAGGCCAGCGTCGCAATCGTCAAAAACAGTCTTTTCATCGCCAAAAGCTCCTTTCGATGCGGGTGTGTCGTCTTACTGCATGAGCATGATCTTGTCGCTTGGCTCTGATTCCAGATTGCACTCGTCTATCGACGTGGCTACGATGTCTATTCCCTCTCCGATCGCGGATTGCGGAACGAAGGCCTCGTTAGTCTCTGTGCGCACCAGAAAGTCCATGCCGATGAATTTCTTGCGGTAGATCTGGAACGCCTTCATCCCGTCGCGAGGCGGCGTCACCGTCACAGTGTAGCCGCCTTCGGTGCGCGAGGCCCTGAGGTTGCGCGGCGGCGGCGGAAGGGGCCTGGCGCACCCTGCGACTTCGCCGGACCATTCGCTGAAGCGTCCGTGGCGGTCGTCGGCGCGGATTCTGTAGCGCCGGAACTCTCCAGGCTTGAGTCCTTTTTCGTCCGCATTCGCATTGGCGAAGAAGCCGAGTTCCTTCCGGAACCAGCCGCTCTCGCCGCACGATTCCACCGTGTAGCCCTTTACGAAATCTTCGGGATTGGGATTCCATGAAAGCGAGATCTGCCCTGGGAGGTCTCGCGAAACCTTAAGGCCAGTCGGGATGGTTGGCATCGGCTTCGTTCTGGCCGTGACCTCGTTAGACCACTCGCTCTTGCCGCCGACGGCGTTGAACGAGCGGATGCGGTAGCGGTATGTCACGCCGTCCCTGAGATCGCCCTCTACGCGGCGACCATCCTCGAACGACACGATATGCCTGCCAGTTATCGTCTTGATAGGCATGAACCCCGCAAGGCCTTCGGTGCGCTCTATTTCGTATCCAGAGACATCCGATTCCGCGCTCTGCTTCCAGGAGAGCGGAATGCAGCGCACCTGGTTGGACATTGCAGCCAACGCGGACACCTTTACGGGTGGCGGCGGAGTCGTTGCCTCAACGGTGTCAGACGCCACGCTCACGGCGCCGACGCGGTTCACCGAGAATACGCGGTAGCGGTACGTCGTAGAATCGGCGAGGTCGCATCCCTTGACGCCGCCGTCGGCGAAGGTCGTGTTTGCGGATTCTCCCGCCAGCCGCCAGCCGCCTGAGCCGCCTATGCGCTCTATACGATAGCGCGAAACCGCCCCGGACTGGGGCGGATTCCAAGAAATCACCACTTTTCTGGAAGATGGCGACTTGGCCTGTACTGCCACTGGCGGATCGGGCGGCGGCGCCGTCATCGTCTCGACCACGGCGGATGGGTCGCTCCCTTGCCCTTGCTTGCTCAAGGCCAGAACTCGGTAGTAGTACGTCTCCGAATCCTTGAGCCCGCGTGAGTCCGTGTACGAGCCGGACATCGAATCTGCTTCGCCGACAGAAAGGAACGGCCCGGTTGCGTCGTTTGCGCGTTCGATGCGATACTTCGACGGGTACATGGGCTTTGTCCACGAAATCGTCGCTTCGCGCATCCCCATGTCCGAGACGGTGACACCGGTCGGCGTGGGCGGCGGAAGATCCCCGCACTGACCCGTGAGGTTCTGGTATAGCCCGGACACGAGCTCGTGTACGACTGTGCGCGCATGGGTCGCGAGAGGGGTGTCGTCGTCGTCAGCCATCTTTGCGAGGTCTGCGGACCAGATGATCTTGCCATTTGAGCAGTCTATGAGGCGAATGGAAAGACCGACGACGGCGTACGTGTCGCCGCCCTTGGCCTGCATTCCGTATTCATCGACGGTTCCGATTACCACGGCCTCGGCACCAAGCATCTTTGCCGCTTCGACAGCCTTCGTCTCGGAAAGCCCCGCCATAGCAAGCTCTGTCTCGCTAAGCACTTTCGCCATCTGGCCACGCTCCACTAGCGAATACTTCTGCGTGCGCAGGAGTTCTGTCACGGTCATGTCGGATACGGAAGAGCCGATAAGCTCCGTGGAAGCCTTGAACGGCATGACCGCGATTTTCAGCACTTTCGACTGCGCCTGCCTGGCATAGACGTTGGCGGACGATTTAACGAGCGCGAAATATGGGTCGCCAACAACCTCCGCCGTCTCGCAGCCGGCGGCGAAGAACAGCGCCGCAACGGCGATTGGCGTTAGAAACGAGACAATGGAGTTTGCGCCTGCAGTGCGAAATGCGTATGACATTGTGTGCGGGTCCTTCCTTAATTAGGGTTCTTTCTAGTCGCTAGAAACCAATATTACGTATTATATTATATTTCCGTTCCAACTGCAAGTGCCGATTTTTTGGTATAATACTGTCATGGAAAAGATGTCGGAGAAAAGAGGTCTGGCGTGTTTGGAACTTATCTGAAACTTGACGTGCGCGGCGCTTCCCACGCTCGGGAAATGTCGTTTGCTCTAGAGAACTTTCCAGCGGGTTTCCGCATCGACGGCGCAAAACTCAAGGCGTTTATGGAGCGTCGCGCCCCAGGTCGCGACATGTTTTCCACAAGTCGCCGCGAAGCCGACGAGTTGGAATGGCTAGAAGGCGTAGATTCCGACGGCGTGACAGACGGCGGCGTGATTCGCGGCAGAATTCGCAACACGAACGCTAGACCCGGTGACTATGGCGCGGAACGCACGATTCCGCGTCCGGGACACGCGGATTTCGGGCAGTGGATCGAGTTTGGGCGCATACCGACAGGCGGCGGCAAGAACTCTGGACGCCTCACCGCGCCTATTTGCGCGGCGGGCGCCCTGTGCCTTATGGAGCTTGCGCGGCGCGGCATCTGGATTCAGGCGTCCATCGAATCTTTGGGCGGCGTGTGGGGCGGAACGAAGAAGGAGTACGAAAAGGCCATCCTTGAAGCCCGCAAAGACGGCGATTCTGTTGGCGGAACGGTCGCGTGCAGCATTATGGGGCTCCCGCCGGGATTAGGCGGTCCGCTTTTCGAGGGACTTGAGTCAGGCATCTCCGCCGCCTTGTTCGGCATTCCCGGCGTGAAAGGGGTCGCCTTTGGCTGCCGAGGCGACCAGGTGTCGGCGATGCGCGGCTCTGCTTACAATGACGTTTTTGTTGTCAAGAACGGCCTCGTGGGCTCTTCGGTTAGGCAGGGTGGGATATTGGGCGGACGCACCTACGGGATGCCCGTCACGTTCACCGTGGCGATGCGTCCTACGCCGACCGTGTTCAAGCCTCAGCTGTCGGTGGACCTCGCGACGATGAAGCAGGCGGAATGCGTGATGAAGGGCCGGCACGACCCTTGCATCGTCCGCCGCGCGCTGCCTGTCGTCGAGGCAGCGACGGCGTTTGCGGTCCTGGACGCAATCCTCGCGGACGAGGCGGCGCATCCGAGGATTTGCCTTACTCTCACGGGCGCGACGCTTGCAGAGGACATCGCTCAATACGAGTCCCAGCGCTACTTCACCGACATGGTGGAGCTGCGCGTCGATCTTCTAAAGAAGAGCGAGCGAACGAAGGCTGCGGCGTTCCCAGCGATGCTGGCAAAGTCGGCGATGTGGAAAGTGCCTGTCGTACTTACGTTCCGCAGATCGTGCGACGGCGGCGCTTTCAAGGGAAGCGAGGCGGAGAGAGTTAAGTTTTTCGAGAAAATATTTTCTGCCGGAAGGTTTAGCCGTGTAGAAAATGTAGAACGTGTAGAAGCTCTACATGACCTACATGTTCTGCATGGTTCAAAAATCGGATTTGACTATGTCGATTTCGAGGAAGGCTTTGGCGGAAAGAAGCTTCTTGATGCCGCGCATTCGGCTGGGGCGAAAGTGATACGCTCGCTCCACAAGTTTGATGGTCCCGTAAAGAACCTTGAGTCGAAGATTCGTGCGCTAGGTAGGGACGGCGACATCGCGAAGATCGCGTTCATGCCGCGTTCGCTTGCAGATGTCTCAAGATTGTTCACCCCCGTTCCCCGTTCCCCATTCCCCGTTCCCCATATCCTCATAGCCATGAGTGCGACAGGCCTCGCGACACGCGTTCTCGCGGGACGGCTCGGTTCTCCGTGGACATACGCTTCGGTAGGCGGCCTCGGCGATCTTGGGCACGTCACCCCGCGCGATCTCGTTCGCGACTATCGCTTCCGCTCAGTCACGAAAGGCGCGGCGCTCTATGGCGTCACCGGCTGGCCGCTCGCGAAAACGCGCTCGCCGGAACTTCACAACGCCGCGTTTCTAGTTGAGGACGAAGACGCGGTGATGATTCCGTTTCCGTCGAAAACGGCGAAAGAGGCGCTTGGCTTCATGAAGGCGTTGGGCATGAATGGAATGGCCGTCACGATTCCGCACAAGCAGACGATCATGCCGCTTCTCGACAGGATAGACCCATCTGCCCGCAAGATAGGCGCGGTGAATACAGTCGTCATTGAGAATGGAAAGTACGTTGGCTACAATACGGACGTGAGCGGATTCGCGGAAGCGCTTGTCGCATTCGCCGGCGACGTTAAGGGGCGTCGCGTGGCTGTTCTTGGCGATGGCGGCGCCGCGCAGGCGGTGAAAGCTGCCCTCAAGGGCCTCGGTGCGAAATTCGCCGTGTTTCATCGCGAGACTCCTCCGCAAGGGTTTGAGATACTCGTGAACGCGACGCCGGTCGATCCGATTCCCGATTACGCTTTTACTGGACGCGAAGCCGTTTACGACCTTCGCTACGTGCCTGAGACTACTCCCCTCATGGCACGCGCGGCGGCGGCCGGCTGCCGCGTCGAAAACGGATTTTCAATGCTTGTCGCGCAGGCTCGCGAACAAAGGAGAATATGGGGCGTATGATTTTTCTATATGGGGCGCCGGCTAGCGGTAAATCTACGCTCGGCAAGGTGCTTGCAGAACGTCTTGGCGCGAAGTTCGTCGATCTTGACGAGCGAATCGTCGCCAAGGCCGGCAAGCCGATACCGGAAATATTCGCGTCGTCTGGCGAGGCAGCCTTTCGAGACCTGGAATCGAAAGCGCTGCGTGAGTCCCTGGCGCCTGAAGACAACCGTCCAGCGACCAACCTCGTCGTTTCTCTTGGCGGGGGAACGCTTCTTCGCGAGGAGAATCGGCGGTTTTGCGAAGAAAACGGCGCAGTGTTCTGCATAGATACGCCGTCTGACGAGGAACTTGAGCGCAGGATCGGCTCTGCCGCCGGCTCAAGGCCTCTCGGCAACAAGGCGCGCGAACGGGCGTCGCACTATGCATCGTTCCCCAATCGCATAGCCGCGTGGTTCGACCTCGAGAACTCGCTTGTCGTAATCGGGAAGGGTATCGCGGGCCCGATTGTCTCAGGCGTCTCGGTCGTCGCCGATGCGACTGTCGCAGAGTTGTGGGCGAAACGACTTGGAGTTTCGCCGCTTGTGACGATTCCGTCGGGCGAAGTCCACAAGACTCCGCAGACGGTAATGAATCTGTGGAGCGCGTTCGCGAATGGCGGGCTGGGGCGCAAAGACACTGTCGCCGCGCTAGGCGGCGGAGTCGCTGGCGACCTCACTGGATTCGCGGCGGCTACGTTCATGCGCGGCATAAGTTGGATAAACGTTCCGACGACATTGCTTTCCATGGTCGATGCTTCTACCGGAGGGAAGACAGGCTGCGATCTTGCCGAGGGGAAGAACCTGGCGGGCGCGTTCCATTCCCCGCGGGTTGTCGCGATAGACACCGATTTTCTCGGCACGCTTTCTCCGCAGTTGCTCTCGGCGGGAAGGGCGGAGATGGTGAAGCACGAGGTAATCGGCGGACTTGAGCCGTCCGTCGGCTCCGCCGCGCCGTCAGCTGCGGAGATCGCCCGCAATCTCGCGGTCAAGGTCGGAATCGTGCGGGAGGATCCGTTCGAGAAAACTGGACGGCGCATCCTGCTCAACTGCGGACACACTGTCGCTCACGCTGTCGAGACGCTTTCCGAGTATCGCATCTCGCACGGCGACGCCGTGTCGATAGGGTGCGTCGAGGAGGCGAGGCTTGCCGTGAGGCTGGGGCTTGCCGATCCATCGTGGCCGGACAAGCTGGCCTCTCGGTTCGCCGCGTGGAACCTTCCGGTGTCGCTGCCGCAGGGGATTGCGGCGTCCGACATGGCGACTGTGATGAAGCGGGACAAGAAAAGGGCGGGTGGCATAGTCACGTTTGCGCTTCCTTGCGGATGGGGCGACGTGCGCGGAGTGCCCGTAGACATAGACAAAGGAGTTGTTGCAGAATGATCACGTTACAGCCAGGGGCGCGTCGCGGGCGTGTCATCGCGCCGCCGTCAAAGTCACACGAGCATAGACTGCTCATTGCCGATTTCCTTGCCGGCGACATGCGTCGCATAGGTGCCGCGCCTACGGATTCGGACGACGTGAGGGCGACGAAGAGATGCCTTCTCGCGCTTTCGCTGGACGGCGACATGCCGCTCCTCGACTGCGGCGAGAGCGGTTCTACGCGGCGCTTCCTCGCTCCTGTCGCGGCGGCGCTCGGCAAGCGCCCAGTGTGGAAGACGGCGGGCCGCCTCTCGTCACGTCCGCAGATGGACTACGACGAGATCAAGCCTGGAGATTTCGAGCTCGACGGAAACGTCTCGTCCCAGTTCGTGACGGGACTTCTTTTTGCGTTGCCTCTACTTGATGGAGATTCAAGGATCCGCTTCAAGACGCCGCTTGAATCCGTCGGCTATGTAGATCTCACCCTTCGCGTCCTTGAAGGCGCCGGAATACGCATAGAGAAGGTGGATGACGGCTTTGACGTTCCAGGCGGACAGAAATACGTGAGCCAGCACGACACGATGCCGGAAGGGGACTGGTCTGGCGCGGCGTTTTGGTATGCGATGAACTCTCTTGGGAGCGACATCAGAATAGACGGACTTGACTTCAGGTCGCTTCAACCGGACAGCGTAGTGCGCGATTTCCTTGGACGCATGGAGGCTGCCTACACGAGCGAGACCGTGACGATAGACGTCTCCGGTTCTCCAGACATCTTTCCTGTCCTGTCCGTGGTTGCGGCGGCGAGGAATGGCAACACCGTCTTCGTCGGGACGAAGCGGCTGAGGATGAAGGAGTCCGACAGAGTCGCCGCGATGGAGGATGTGCTTGGCAGATTCGGTGTGAAGGTGGATGCGTCCGAAAACGAATTTTCCGTGCACGGAAAGGGCGACCGCTTTTCTGGCGGATCGTTCGAGTCCTTCGGCGACCACAGAATAGCGATGTCCGTCGCAGTCGGTGCGACGAATGCCGATTCTGACGTGACGATAGACGACGAGGCTTGCGCCGCAAAGTCCTATCCTGGATTTTTCGAAGATTTCCAGAACCGACTTACGCTCAGCTGGAGTTTCACGATTTTTCGAGAGGCGATGACGGTTTCGCCCTTGTAAAACAAGGGTGGAGTCGATTTCGTCAAGTGTAATGAGCGTCTCGGATCGGCAGGGGTGGATGCGTCAGCCCGTGCCG
>Ga0310696_10000979_pt1 | contig 41925 bp, 38 predicted proteins | sample AusTroGonzalo_MG_4_FD_203885 | JGI IMG/M metagenome (GOLD analysis project Ga0310696, IMG submission 203885) | Bovine rumen microbial communities from tropical cattle in Woodstock, Queensland, Australia - Gonzalo_02 (v2) (version 2) | ecosystem: Host-associated > Mammals > Digestive system >... | reverse complement strand
AAATACCCAGATATCAAATTTATTTACAATGATGTGAATTTGTTCGGAGACGAGGAAAGAATCAGAGAATTTGATTCTTATTTTTTAGATGTGCAAAAAGATATAAAAGATTTAATTTTTCCTGTGAATATTTCAAAATATCTTGAGAAAAAGAATATAATTCCGACATTTTCTTGTGCAATGTTGAAAAAAGAAAGCTTGGATAATGTTAATTTTAATCCTTCAATTATGGCATATTTAGACTGGTATCTATGGTCTCAGATTGCCTGCAAAAATGAATTTTATTTTATAAATGAAAAACTAACAAATTGGAGAATACATAAAAAAAGTTATATTTGTAAAACAAATACAAGTATAAACAGTTATTTATATTTCGTTAAATGTCAAATAAAAGACAATCTTCAAGGCGGAAAATATAAATTTATTAATAGATTAAATTATTTTTTTAAAGTCTTAAAACAATTTAGAAAAAACTTGATTTCTATTCACATCAATAGAAAGGAAATATCATTAAAAATATTAAATAGAGAATTGTTAAGGAAAAAAAATGAGAATTAAATATATCCAGAAACTTATCGATAAAATAAGGCTGCCTTTGAAATCATTAAATAATTTTCAAAATGAATTATTTGAATTAAAAAAACAAATTCATGAAATAAAGTATATTTTTCTGCCTGCTCTTGCAGTTCATCAAAAAGTATTTCCAAAATATAAAAATATAAACAAAGATAAATCAGTAGTTATAATGGGTTCAGGTCCTACATTAAAATATTACAATGTTCTTGAGAATGCTGTTCACATCGGTGTAAATCATATATTTACCCTTAAAAATTTTTCTTTAGATTATTTATTTATTCATGACAATTTAAGTGTTAATAATACAGATATACAAAAAAAAGCAAACAATTACAAACCTAATTCTTGTAAAAAATTTTACGGATATCATTATATAAATAAATATTCAATACCGGAACAAGATGTAACTGATGCAAATGCAGAACGATATTATTTTATTGATAATAATATACCGACATCAGAACATGCACTACTTTCTGCAGATATTTCAACAAGACCTTTAAATTGTTGGAGTTCTGTAATATTTCCCGCAATAGAATTTGCACTTTGGACTCATCCGAAAACAATTTATATTGTAGGTTGTGATTGTTCTCAAAACGGTCATATATTCTGGAATCAGAAAGAAAATTTTTGTCCGGGAGTTGAAAGAATGTTGTATGGTTGGCAACAAATAAAAAATTTCAGAGATGCAAAATATCCCGATATTGAAATAATTTCAATTAATCCTGTCGGATTAAAAGGTCTGTTTAAAGATATTTATACACAATAATATGTAAATGAACAAACAAATAATGAATAAATAAACAATACTATTGACTGTTATTTCATTATCATTAAAAAATAAAGATATTAGAATATATTATTTTTCCACTTTAATTCTTCCGTCACGTTTGATATAGATATCTTTTGATGTGCATTTGGAAGATTTTAAGTAGTCAATAATAATTTGGTCTTTGTCGTAGTCGTATTTTTTGAGGAGTTTTACGCCTTTCAGCGAAACGAAACCGTCACCGCCTTTATAAAGATAATCATCATAAGCAACGGTAAATTTCTTTTCCGTTGAGGGATTTTTTACGTCAATAGCGGTCTTTGTGCCGTCTTTGTCAATAAATGTGGCTTTTGTCAGAACACCGTTCTTGTCAAGAGTGTATTCAAGTCCCGAAACCTGTAAAATTGAGGGTTTATAATCAGGTCTTGTAACCGATTTTCCGCCAAAATTAATTGCGTCAACAAGTCCTTTTTCGCTTAATTCCACAACACACATTTTGTTCTTAAAAGGAAAACATCCCGAAATATCACGCTCTGTCAGATTTCCGACAGAAAGAGTGCCTCTGAAATTGGTTGAATTAATCAAAACAATTTGTGCGCCCGTTTCTTCCTTAACCATATCCATAAATACATCTTCGTAAGGGTTTTCTTCGATATTCATTTTTTCAGTCAAGGGCTCAACAGACATAACTTTTGCAATAACGGGAGAAACACCCTGAACAGCATTTGTAACGGTCATCATTATATTGTTTTTCGGAAAATCAATCGTCTTAAAAACATTATTTTGAACAGATTTTACGACACCGTCATCATCGTATTTAACAACCAGTATGCCGAAATTATTGCCGTCACGCCCTGCCTGAGTAATGATTACAGGTTCACCATTTGGTGAATATTGAAGATTTTTGCCCTCAACAACATCCAAAATTAAATCGTGTGAGTGTCCACCTATAATTACATCAACATCATAGAGGTTTTGTGCCATTAATTTTTCTTCTTCATATCCTGAATGAGAAAGAATAATGATTTTGTTAATTCCCCGCGATGTGAGTTTATCAACCTCGCTTTGAAGTTCTTTATATGCCTTTTCTCCGCCTGAAATTTTTATCCCCTCAAAAAGAGATTTATCTTTCATTCTCTCAATCAAAGTGGGGGATTGCGCACCGATAATTCCGTATTTTTCACCTGATTTGCCGGGCAGAATAATTGATTTGAGGGTTTGTTTGCCCAGCTGATTATTCTTCGGAAATTCGGCATTAGCCGCTAACATCGGAAAAGAAGCTTTTTTCATAATTTCTGCCAAAACAGATGCCGACATATCGAACTCATGATTTCCTACTGCTGTCGCCTCAACAGAGTTTAAGTCCAAAAACTTTACGGCAGTGACATTTATTCCATTATCCGAACCTATGCAAATATCGCCTGCCGAAAATTTGAATGAATCAACATCATCTTTTTCGCCCCATGTTGAATCGTACTGGAATGATGCAGTTGTAATCTGCTCCATCCTCGGAACCTGACCGTGAATGTCGTTCACATAAAAAATTGACTGCGTGACTTCCTTTGAATTTGCCGTTTGAGGAAAACATAAAAAATTTAACCCTAACAACCCTAAAGTCATTAATTTTGCTAATTTTTTACTCATTTTTGCTTTCTTCATATCATTTCCTCAAACTTCTTCTGTATTAAAGATATCAAAAAACGGTCATTCAAGCAACAATTCCGCAAGTTTAATGTCAGTCTGCGTCGTAATTTTTATGTTTGAATAATCACCCTCAACAAAGAAAACATCTTCATTTTCAAGTTCAAAAAGGGCAGAATCGTCCGTAAACGACTCGTCTGAATATTTTTCGTGGTATTTTTTTATTCTTTCAAACTCAAAAATCTGCGGCGTCTGAACATTAATAAGATTTTCCCTGTTTAAAGTTTCATTTATTTTTTTATCGGTTGATATCCTTTTAATCGTATCGGTTGTTTTAACCCCTACAATTGCCCCGCCGTATTGTTTTGCGGCTTCTGTACATTTTATTACAACTTCTTTTTTAACTAACGGTCTTGCACCGTCATGAATGATTACAAAAGAACAATTATCAATTGTTTCAAGAGCAAGTCTTACTGATTGCTGCCTTGTTGAACCGCCTTCAATGATTTTTACATTGTCATATTCTTGAAATAATTTTTTATAATCTTCTATGGCAGATTTGTTTGAGGGAATAATAATTTCAAAACCCATTTGCGTAAACAAATCGACAGAATATTGAATAACAGGTTTGTCTTTTACCAAAGATAAAAGTTTATTTGTATTTCCAAATCTTGAAGATGAACCCCCTGCCGTAATAATTACTTTAATATCAGACATTTAGCCTCCAAAATGGTCAAAAGATTTTCTGTCTGTCATCTCTCTGTCAATAACTATTGAGGATTTGTTATCATAAACAGTGACAGTCGGTTTATCTGTCCTTTCACCAACCTGTCCTATGTATTTAAACATATTCGTATCCATTGTAGAAAATGCCCAGTACTGAACACAGAAAATCAATTCAAAATCTTCTCCGCCCCAAAGAACAAAATCTTTTTCGTCAAGATTATTTGTTTTTGCAAACTCCCTTACTTCCGGCAAAACAGGAATATCCGAATAATTTACACTGATTGAAACCCCCGATGCCTCTGCAATCTGAAATAAACTTTCCGCAAGACTGTCGGAAGAATCAGTTGATGCAATGTCATAATCAAGATGATATTTGATTTTCCATAATTCTGGCAATCTTGCTTCAGGGGTTAAAAAAGCATCAGTCAAAATGTTTGAAACAGGAAGTTTGTTTTCCAGAGCATATAACCCCGCAGATGCGGTTCCAAAATGACCTGTCGCAATAATAAAATCACTTTCCTTGGCAAATTTTCGTGAAACACCGTGTGCAAAACACCGTTTTCCGATAGCGGTAATAGATATTACAACCTTTTCACTGCCCGTAATATCGCCGCCGATAACCTTGACACCGTATTTTAAACATGCGGTGTCAATACCTCTGTACAATTCTTTCACAAATTTTTCATCAACAGTATTTGGCAGGGAAAGTCCGACCGTAATATACATGGGCATACTCACCGCCGTGAGCAAATCACTTACATTAACGGTTACAGCCTTGATACCGAGCTGAAACGGAGTCATATAGGATAAGTTAAAATGAACCCCCTCTACCAGCGAATCCTGAGTCACATACAATCCAAAATCTTTTAAAAATGCGCAATCATCACCGATATAAGAACTGTCAGTCAACGTATTTTTTATAATCGTTAAAATTTCCGCTTCTTTCATAGATAAAATTTTAGCATAAAAAGCAAAATGAAAAAAATTGTAAAAAGTAAGTAATAAAAGTAAATTAAGACTTTAAACCTGTTTTTATAGTTGTAAAATAAACATGTAAACACAAGATTGGGTCTATGATGATTAAATACGATTGCAGTAACCTCCACAGCCGGATAATAGGAGAAGAACACGGTCTTAATCTGGAAGCAAAATTTGACGAGTATTCTTCTTCAATAAAAGAAATTATTAACGATATAAAAATTGAAAAAAATTTTGAAAACAGCAGTTTGAACTGGATTAATTTTTATAACGAAAAAGAAAATCTGAAAAGCATAAAAGAATATGCAAAAAGGGTTGAGGGAAAGTTTGAAAACATATTTGTAATCGGATTAAGTGCGCCTCTTTACGGAGCAAGAGCAATTTTTACCGCAATTACGGGACCTTATTGGAATCATCTGGACAGGGAAAAAAGAGGAAATAAACCTCAAATCTATTTTTTGAATAACATCGACCCTGATAATGTTACAGCTCTTTTTCAAATGACAGATTTAAAAAGAACTCTTGTCGTTGTAGTTTCAAAATACGGACAAACCCCGGAAACTACGGCACTTTTTATGTACGCAAAAAAAATGCTTGAATATGAAATCGGCGAAAATTATCCGCTTCATATTTTAACTTGCTGCAACAGCGGAAGTATTCTCGCTCAAATTTCAAAAGAAGAGGGTTATTTTACTTTTGATTATCCCGAAAATATTAACGGTCGTCTTGGAACTCTTTCTCACTGCGGTTTATTACCCCTTGTTCTTGCAGGAATAGATATAGATGAACTCCTTGAGGGTGCTGGTGAAATGACCGAACATCTGCTTAATGACAACTTGCAGGAAAATATTGCGGCACAGGACGCCCTAATACATTACCTCGCATATACGGAAAAACAAAAGACCATTTCTGTACTTCTTCCGTATTCCGACAGATTAAAATGGTTTCCTGATTTATACGTTCAGTTAAGCGCAGAATGTTTAAGCGTAAAACACGATGCAAACGGAAAAATAATTCAGGGCGGGCAGATGTCTGTTCATACAAATGAAATTGTAGACCAAAAAACCCTTATGCAGCTTTTTATTGAGGGACCTAACGACAAAATAATAGATATTCTTCAGGTTGAAAAACCAATCCGTGACTGCCAAATACCAGAGCTGTTTAATTATACTGGAATAGGTTATCTGGGCGGAAAAAGTCTTACCCAGCTTATAAACGCAGACATTATCGCTTTAACATCAGTGCTTTCAGACAATTACAGACCATGCACAATTACCTCGCTGCCGGAAATATCACCATTTTATATAGGTAATCTGCTGACATTTTTCTTTATGAAAACTATTATCTCCGCAAAATTATATAATGCGATACCGTTTAACTCATCAGAACATATCTCTGACTATTTCTTTGCTCTGATGGGTCAGCACGGATATGAAGAAACGGCAAGAGAACTGAAAGAGAAACTTGCACAAAGAAAAACTGTTATCCTATAACCTGTTCTTCCTGCAACCCGACTGCCGCAATTTGACTGGACAAAAATGCAACTTTTTTAATAGGTCCGTTTGTTTCTTTTTCAATAATCTTCGCAACATTATTTTGATTTTTATAAATTTCAAGCAAATTACGATATTCCTGCTGTGGATTATCCAAATACAAAACAAGAGGTGCGACGGCATTTTTCAAAAAAACTAGTACCGACGTTCTTATTTTGAAACTTTGTCCGTATGGCTGCGACATAACTTATCCTTTCTGGTTAATTAACTTACAAAAAATAATTTAATGATAATTTAGCCGTCAGTCAACAATCGAAAAAATGATTTTTATTATATAATTACAAAAAAGGAGCTTATATGAACGACGGAATAAAATACTTAGGTCACAGTGCATTCTATATTAAAACTGGTAAATACGGCATTTTAATCGACCCCTGGTTTATGCACAATGAAAAGGTTAAATTTGATATAACAAAGGAATTAATAACTCATATTTTTATAACTCATGCTCATTCCGACCACTTTGGAGATGCTCTTCAAATCTCAAAAGCAACAGACGCTCAAATAGTTGCAATTTTTGAAACCGCAATTTACTGCCAGAAATTGGGATTAAATGCTCTTGGTGTGGGCTTCGGAAATGCAATAAATTTCGATTTCGGAACTGCAAAATTTTATCCCGCAACACATACAAATTCTCTTCCTAACGGTGAATATGGCGGAACTGCGGCAGGAATTATGTTTTCTCTCACAGGGGGAGTAAAAATTTATCACGCAGGAGATACCGGGTTAACAAAAGAATTTGAATTAATCGGGAAATATGACGCTCCGTATTACGCAATGCTCCCGATTGGCGGTCATTTTACCATGGGTATTGAAGAAGCGGTTATTGCAGCTCAAATGATAAATGCAGAAGAAATTATACCAATGCACTACAATACATTCGATGTAATTTGTGCAAACCCTCACGATTTCAAGACAGAACTTGATAATATCGGAAAAACCTGCAATATTATGAAAGAAAACGACGTATTGGATTTTTAATGAAAAAGAATTATTCAATATTTGTTGTTCCGACGGGTATAGGCGCAAGCATAGGCGGTTTTGCGGGAGATGCGGGATTATATGCAAAAAAAATTGCAGAAGAATTCCCTCTGATTGTTAACCCGAATGTTGTCAATGCCGCTTGTTTTTCTGCAGTATCAGACAACATGCTTTATTGCGAGGGTAGTTCAGTTACCGATTTTTTAAAAGGCGAAATATATTTTGAAACACCTAAAAAAAACAAAATAGGAATTATTTTTGATTCTTCAATTCCCAAAGATGTTTTGAAAATACACATAAATACGATTAATGCCGTAAAAACAGTGTACGGAACAGATATCACAGGATACAAAATTACAGAAGAACCTGTTTGCGTGAATTTCTATATGACTGATAACGGTATTTCCTCAGGTTCGGTCGAAAACATTGACACAATGGTGCAGGCAGGACAGGAACTAATCAACAGTGGAGCAACGGCTCTCGCGGTCGTATGCAGATTTAAAGAACCTGCTGAGGACGGTTATGCCCAGGGTGAAGCAGTTGATATTGTCGGGGGAGCTGAAGCCGTTATTTCCCATTATTTAACAAGAAAATTAAAAGTTCAAACAGTCCATGCTCCCGCATTTGACGACTATTCGATAAAATCCGATATTGTAAATCCAAAAGCAGCCGCAGAATACATAACTCCGACATTTTTACCTTGTTTGCTGCTCGGATTGGAAAAAGCTCCTAAAATTATAACCCATAAAACAAAAAACTGCTTAACTTTAGAAAATTTAAAATCGTTAATAATTCCTCACAATTGTTTGGGTTCTTCAATTGTTTCAAACGCAATAAAATTGAGCATTCCCGTTATTGCAGTCAAAGAAAATAAAACATTTTTGGATGTAAACCAATTTAATCTTGGATTAAAAAATGTTATAATAGAAACAGAGAGTTATAAAAGTTGTATTGAAATTTTAAGAGGAATTTATTCTTAATGAAAAAGAGAGCATTTACTTTAGCTGAAGTTATGATTTCGCTGACATTGACAAGTATAATTGCCGTACTTTCCATGCAGGCATATAAAACCATAAAAAGTAAATTTGTTTTTTCTTGTTATTATTTATACAGAGATTTAAAAATTGCGGTTGGGCACATGGCTGCCGATTCAATAGGAGGAAGCTTTGACTCCGTTACGTGTGATGCTGATAACCTTTCAGCTGCCAATTATGAAGCATGCCTTACAGCAGCTGTAAACGGAACAGCTAATACAAATATAATTGATTACAAAACCGATACTGGTTTTTGTAAAATGCTTGCCAAATATTTATCCTCTGCAAGTAAAGTTGAGTGCGCCACTAATGACATGAATAATGCAACCATAGCAAATGATAATTTTTACGGAAGTTTAGCAAAACCTAATTTTAAATTGTTAAACAAAAACTATGTTTATGTATCGAAACGTGTCGCAGGGAGTAACACAGATGGGCAGCTTCACACATACAGAATAGTTTCTTTTGATTTAAACGGACGAACATCACCAAATCAGGCCGGAAAGGACATCATATCTTTTGCGATTTTTGATAACGGAGAAATACTTCCGTTAGGCGCACCTGCTGACGACCCTGATTTTTTCATGGCTGTTATAAAAATGAGAACAACGGCAGACAGATATAATTCTGCAGATAACACAGAAACACTGGCAAAATTAAAGAAAACTGTAAGATTTCCAAATGCCTGTACATACAATCCGGCAACAAAAAAACAAATAACATTTAAAGAGGCTTATTGTACAGTTATTCTGCAATCTATAAATTATCCTCAATATTGTGCAAACATATCATATCCGACGGGCAATTTCCTTGATACGGAAATCAGTGTACAGGATTATTGTGTTACACAAGGTGGTGATATAAAAACAAAAGAACCCGAATGTGAATTTAATATAATCAAACCTCAAATTTCAAAATTCTTCCCCGTTACAAGAGATGTATATTCATCAATTAATAATGAGGACGACATTGACGAAGAAACAGGACAGGCAAACCAAATCTACAAATACTAAAGTAAATCCAAAGGTGACACATATATTCTTGTCTGTATATCTAAAGGCATTTTAATAGTTCTGTAAAATTTTGAAATTGCAGAATGTCCTTTTGAACCTGCAAAATTTTTAATTAAAATTTCGTATCTGAAAAATTCATCAATTCTTTCAAAAGCACATGGATACGCTTGCGAAACCGATATATCTTCTTTATAATTACCGCTTATAAAATTTGTTAAGCCAAGAGATATTTCTTCTGCTGCACGGGAAGTTCTGTCCTGACTTTTTCCGCGCACAACAATTCTGACAACCTGAGAAAATGGCGGATAGCCAAACTCTTTTCTCAAAGTAATTTCCTCATCATAGAATTTCTTATAATTTTGTTCTTTAGCGTATTGAATAACTGAAAAATCGGGATTGAAAGTTTGAAAAATAACTTCACCCAAATTATCACCCCGTCCGGAACGACCGGCAACCTGAGTCAGCAATTGAAAACCTCTTTCTGAAGAACGAAAATCAGGAAATACGAAAGAATTGTCGGAATTAACAACACCAACAAGAGTAACATTAGGGTTATCAAGACCTTTTGCCGTCATTTGAGTGCCGATTAAAATATCAATTTTCCCGTCCTCAAAATTTTTTAGTATTTCCGCATGAGAATATTTACCCTTTAAAGCCTCAGAATCAAGTCTTGCGATATTTGCCGACGGAAATAATTTTTGTGTGACCTCTTCAATTTTTTCAACTCCGGAACCGTAATACTTCAACATAGCTTCACCGCAACAGGGACAATTTTCATATTCTTTTTTTTCATAATCGCACCAATTGCATTTATATATTTTTTGCGACTTATGATAAATAAGAGGAATTCCGCATTTTGGACATTTCAATATTTCACCGCAGGCGGTACATTGAATTTTTGTAGCATAACCCAGCCTGTTAATTAACAAAATAGTTTGTTTTTTATTTTCAAGATTTTCACGGATTTTTGAAATAAGATATGTTGAAAATTTCTTTTGTCCTTTTTCGGAATATTCTTCTTTCATATCAATCACAGTTACGGGAGATACAGGAACATTATTATATCTCGTTAAAAGTTCGGTTAAATTACCAGTTTGTTTTGCCGCATAATAAGAACAGACATCCGGCGTAGCACTTCCCTTTAGAAGCAACGCACCGTGAATCTTAGCCAATTTTTCGCAAACTTCAACTGCACTGTAATACGGCTGGGGAGAAACCTGTTTATAAGAACTTTCGTGTTCTTCATCAATGATTATCATTCCGATATTTTTTAAAGGAGCAAAAACAGCTGACCTTGCCCCAATCAGTATTCTGATTTTGTCCCTTTTTAAAAGTTCACGGACATCATTTTTTTCTGCATCAGAAATAAAACTGTGCCACAAACCGACATTTTCAATACCGAATCTTTGAACTGTTTTTCTTGTAAGCATTGAAGCAAGAGCAATTTCAGGTGCAAGAAATAGTACATTTTTACCGCTTTTTATTACCTTATCTATCAAAGAAAAATATACTTCCGTTTTGCCTGAAGCAGTGACTCCATGAAGCAAAACAGGCTCTTCCGATTTTTGCTCAAATTTTTTACAGATAAAATCATAAACTTTCTGCTGTTCTGCTGAAAGCACTGCCGGCTCTTTTTGGGGAAGATTTTCATATACTTTCAGAGGATTTCTGAAAATTTCTTTTTTATAAATTGAAATTATATTTTCTTTCTCCATTTTTTCAAGAGTTTTCATTGTGGTTTTTGCCTGTTTAATAAATACAGACAACTCAATTTCGTCATATTTTGATAAAACGGCGGCTAATTCCTGATATCTTGTGTTATTTTGAGGATTTTTCAAAAGCTTTATATATTTTATTTTTCTGACGACATTTACATTATCATCGGGCAGATTAACTGTCTTTATTAGACCTTTGTATTTCAATTTTGAAATAATTTTAAGATACTTTTGCTTTTCAATTTTTAATTTTAAACGTAAAGAGCTTGAAAGAACAGGTTTATCTTTTTCGAAAATATCTAAAACAATTTTTTCTTCTGGCTTTAAATCAAACGGTATTTCATCACAAATTTTTATAACTTTGGTTTTATATTTTCCGAATAGTTTTGAGGGCATAAAAGCCTGAATTACTGAATTCAAGTCGCAAATATAATATCTGGCAGTCCAAATCAATAATTGCATATATTCGGGAGAAAAAGAAAATTCTTCATCTGAAATGTCAATTATATCTCTTACCTTTATGTTCTTTTCAACCATATCAGAAAAACCCACGACAAAACCGTTCACTGCATTTTGATGTCCAAAAGGCACAATAACAGGTGAACCGGTTTTAATTTTTGAAATTAATTCCTGTGGAATTTTATAGGAAAAAGTATTTCGTTTCAGTCCTTTTACATCAACAACAACAAGGGCATATTTACCTGATATGCCCTTTGCTGCAGAATTATCTTTTTGGATTTTATCAGACATTAAGCGTCTTCTTCTAACATTATTTCTTTTGCTTTTTGAACTGCATCTTCCAAAATTTCAAGCGCATCTTTTGAAAAAGTCACACCTTTCTTTGTCGGAAGCCAGTTTTGACCGTCGTCTGTCGTGTAGAATATTCTCATATTCAGATATTGATTGCCTTTGTAGGTTGAAACAGATATCTGAAGCTGCTCCGTTGCACTTCTCGGGATAGTTGCCAGTATATTTGAGTCTTCTGCCATTTTTATTTTCTCCTATATTACAAACCTATTGTCATTGAGTAATCGGGAATTTCAAAAGGCACATTATTGGCATCTTTATCGGTAAATTCCTGATATACTTTCATTGAATTAGCTTTTGAATTTTCATAATATGATTTGTCTACATATTTTAAATAAGTATCGTTCAAATCGCCCGAATAGTTACCTAAAATTTTTGCATATTTAAGAATGTTTTGTTTATCAGAGCCTGCACCGTATGCTTTTGTTTTTGCATCGGTACCTGACGGTCTGATTTCAATATATTTGTCATCAAATAAAAGATATGTACCGTCGCCCACGAACAAAACATCTTTCAGGTTTGAAAAATCAAGTTCGTTTCCAAAAGTAGCCTTAAATATTTCTTTTACCTGTTCAACTGTTATTTTATTTTCACGTTTAGCCATCGCCAGTGTCAGATAGAACATATCATTTTTAGTTCTTTTAGCTTCACCGTCTTTTTTAGCGGCAACAAGCTTGTCAATATCCGGTTCCGATTCGTTGTAATAGGCAATATCTTCACGGACATCATATCTTCCGACAATTTTGTTGTCGTCAAAAAGTTTAACAAGTGCTTCAGATAAAAGCATTTTTTGTTCATTCAAAGCACTTACGAGAGCTGAGCCAATAACAATTGCTTCGGTTGCGCTCTTTTCTCTCATGGCGATTGCTACACGACCCGCCTTGGATTTAACGGGTTCTTCCGCACCGATAATCATGCCGCCTGATTCTTCTCCTGCAAATACTACCGCGGGATTTTTACCGAGATTTACATCAAAACCGAATACATCAGTTATGACTATATCTTTACCGTTGTTTTCCGCAAGTTGTTTTTCAACTTTTTTCATTATGTTTGCAATTTCTTTGAAACCAACGGGAACATTAACAACTTTTACCCCGTTCTTTTCTGCCCATTCATCCCAAGATTTTGCAGAAGCGGTTGTTTTGATGATAAATCTTGAATGATTATTCCAAAGATTTGCCTGTTTCAGTTGTTTTGCCCAGAAATCCATAATGAGTAGGAAAGATTGGTTTGCCGTCAACACAGACAAAATTCTGCCTTCATCAAGAGCTACGTAATCAATACCTGTTTTTTTCAGTCTTTCAATACTTTTTTCATCTTCAATCTGACAAACGGTAAATCTGTCGTGGTCGGGGTCAGTTATAAATACAGCTGTTCCAACAGGGTATTTTTTAAGTTTTTCTTTGTAATTTAATGTTTCAATAACAGGGAAGTATGATTTTCCGTCTTTATCTTTTGCAATAACCGTTGTATCAAGTGAGTAATCGTAGAAACATTTGTTTCCTTTGCTGTCGTGGTCATATTTTCCTATTCCATGGAAGAACGGGTCTTCTTCAATATTGAACCAGTCATAATGTTTCTCAATTTTTAAATCTTTTAACACCTGAGACAGGGTTCTGTAAGCAGAACCGCCGACGTTTTCAATAACAATTTTATTGTCCGATTTATTTATCAAATCAATATTGTTTTTGTTGGCAACACCGCTCTTCAGGTATTCGACATATAAATCAATACCGTCATTGTACTTTTTCAGGAATTTTCCGTTTATTAATTTATCATCATTTGCGGCAATCTTAATGTCATAATAACCGTTCTTTTCAACTTCATCAAAAATTGCTCTGATTTGATTTACAAAAGCCATTGATTCTTCGGGAAGATACTGGCTACCCTGAGAATTAAGGTCTTTTGTTGCATTTTTAACACTAATGCCGTGGCTTGATGTAATATATTCACCGCCAAGTAAATCAAGCTTGAATGCGAGAAATGATGCAAGCCAGATTGGCATTGATTTTCTTTCTTCGGTTGTAAGGGTTTCAATTCCGTTTGCAGCCTGAATACGTGCAATCATATCAAGATAAAGTTCGGAATTGTATCTTACTTCACGACCGACAAGTTTTAAAAGTTTTTTATCTTTGTAATTTTTCTTTGCAACAAGAGTTTTAGCGTGAGTTGCAAGGATTATACCGATTACGTTAATCGGAAATCTTGCATCGTGAGGATAGAGGACATTTTGAGGTCCTCTTATACCTGCTGTTGAAACAGCAGCTTCTTTTGCATAATTTGCAAGCCAGTTTTTTAAGTTTAAGCCCTCGGGATTTTTTTCCGCATCATACGGTTCAAGGTATTCTTTTTTCAGCCTGAACACAAACTCATTTTTTTGGTGAAAATCAGGGAGTGTAGTGTTTTTAACATAATCGGGAGTGTTTTTGTCAACCGATTCAAATAATTCACGTTCCAATTCACTGTGTGCTTTTTTCATCATTTTACAATCCTCTTTATTTTTGCGGTAATTATAACATATACTATTTTTATTTAAAGAAAAATTTTTGAAACAGACATCAGCAACTGCGGTATCTGACAAAAGCAGAACAAGCAGAAGTACCGAAAAATATTTACCGTAATTTCCTTTAGCTGAATGTCTGTTCAATTTTTATTCCTTTATAGCCTTTAAGCAATCCGGACAAATTGTTTCGTAACCTGCTTCGGTTGACAGAACTGCGTATTTCCAGCAGCGTTCGCATTTTTGTCCTTCTGGTTTTACAACCCATACTGTATAGCCGTTTTCGGTGTTTTCCCTGAGTATTTCGGACGGCTTATCCATTGAAACTTTTGCCTGAGAGGTTATGAATAAGGCTTTTAAATCATCAGCATATTTATCAAGCAAAGACATATTGTCACCGTTTACAATTACACCAACTTCAAGAGAGCTTCCTATAATTTTTTCAGCTCTGAGAGGTTCAATTGTTTTGGTTACAACTTCTCTTAATTTTAAAAGTTCAGTAAAATCAGCTTCTAATTCGGGATTGTTCCATTTTTCATTACCTGTCGGCCAATCCGAAAGAATGATACTTTCAGGTTTTCCAGCTTTTTGGGCAGCAGGAGTATTAGCCCAGATATCTTCTGCCTGATGGGGCATTACGGGAACAAGAATTCTGTTCAGAGCGTAGCAAATTTCATAGAGAACCGTCTGACAAGCTCTTCTTGAGAGTGATTTTTTGCCGGAAGTATAGAGTCTGTCTTTTACAATATCAAGATAGAAAGAACTTAAATCAACTGCCGCAAAATTTTGCAGACTTTGGAAGTATCTGTAAAATTCATATTTTTCAAAAGCATCCGTAACACTCACAATCAATTCATTTAATTTATGCAGTGCAAATTTGTCTAACGGAGTGAGTTCTTCATACGGAACATAATCCTTTGCAGGGTCAAAATCAAACAGGTTACCGAGCAAAAATCTTGCCGTGTTTCTTGTCTTTTTAAAGATTTCGGACAATTGCTTAATTATGTTGTCACCGATTTTAATATCATTTCTGTAATCAACCGATGCTGCCCATAATCTCAGAATGTCAGCGCCGTAGTTTTTAATAATATCATCGGGTCTTATATAATTTCCGAGGGATTTGGACATTTTTCTTCCGTCCTCACCGAATACAAAGCCGTGAGTCAAAACTTCTTTGTACGGAGCAATTCCTCTTGTTGCAATAGCAGTGAGAAGTGATGACTGGAACCAGCCTCTGTGCTGGTCAGAACCCTCTAAATACAAATCAACCGGAAGTTCACCAAGTTCGTCTTTTCTTGCTTCAACAACTGCCCTGTGAGTAATTCCCGAATCAAACCAGACATCCATAATGTCAGATTCTTTTCTGAATTCTTCACCGCCGCATTCGGGACAAGTAAATCCGTCAGGTAAAATTTCTTTTGCGGAATATTTTACCCATGCGTCAGAACTTTCTTTTGAGAATAAATTCGCAACAGCCTCAATAGTTTCTTTTGTTACAACCGGCTTTCCGCATTTTTCACAGTAGAATACGGGAATGGGAACACCCCACGCTCTTTGTCTTGAAATACACCAATCAGAACGGCTTTCAACCATGTTTGATATTCTTGCCTCACCTGATGACGGTATCCAATTGACATTTTTAATTGCATCAAGTGTTTCAGAACGGAATTTATCAACTTTAACAAACCATTGTTCCGTAGCTCTGTACATAACAGGGTTCTTACATCTCCAGCAATGGGGATAACTGTGGTTTATATCACTTGCCGCAAGCAAAGCACCTGCAGATTTTAATTTTTCAATAACAATTTCGTTTCCTTTGTAATAGGGAATACCGATTAAATCATTATCATCAAATTCATCACTTTTCACCCATACTCCCTTTGAATTAAGAGGAGAGAATGTTTTTATACCGTATTTTGAACAAACTTCCCAGTCCTCAAGACCATGCCCCGGAGCTGTGTGAACACAACCCGTACCTGCATCCAAAGTAACGTGGTCACCGCAAATTATCGTACTTTTTCTGTCATAAAGCGGGTGTTTTGTATTCATGAGTTCAAAATCTTTTCCCGACAATGTTCCCAAAACTTCAATATCATTTTCAGTTTTTGAAATTCCTGTCAGGAATGAAGAAAGTAATTCCGTTGCAACAACATAGTTATCGTTATCCATTTTAAATATTGTGTACTCATATCTTGCGTTCAAAGATATTGCAAGGTTTGACGGAATTGTCCACGGAGTTGTTGTCCAAATTACAGCATACAAATCATTTTGTAAATTTATATTTGCCAAAGAATAAATTTTGTTTTTATCTTCATTTTCAAATAAAAATCTTACATAAATAGAGGTTGAAACGTGGTCTGCATACTCAACTTCAGCTTCTGCAAGAGCAGTTTCGCATGATGCACACCAGTAAACAGGTTTTAGTCCTTTTTCAATGTATCCTTTTTCATACATTTCACCAAAAACTCTTACCTGTTCTGCTTCAAATTCCGGATTTATAGTCAGATAAGGATTTTCCCAGTTTCCGAGAACACCCAGTCTTCTGAACTCTTTTTCCTGACCTTTAAGGTTCTGTTTGGCAAATTCACGGCATTTAGCACGTAACTCAAGCGGAGTAAGAGCTTCTCTGCCGCCTTTTACTTTTTTAACCACGGCATTTTCTATCGGAAGTCCATGCCCGTCATATCCGGGAACATAGGGAGCATAATATCCTCTTTGAGATTTATATTTTATTAAAATATCTTTTAAAATTTTGTTTAAAGCCGTTCCGACGTGTATTTTTTCGGAGCTCAGATACGGAGGTCCGTCATGTAAAACAAACTTCTTTGTCTTATCACGCTGTCCGATATTTTTCTCATAAATTTTATTTTCGTCCCACCATTTTTGGGTAAGAGGTTCTTTGTTAACTGCATTTGCTCTCATTTCAAGAGTTGTTTGAGGTAAGTTTAACGTATTTTTGTATTCTTTTTTATCTTCAGCCATAATTTTTCACTCTTTTTTGTAAATTACTATATAATTTTATTACAAAAATAAATAAAAAATATGTCATAAGTGTTTTTTAATGCAATAATTTAAATAAAAGTAACAGAGGATAAAAGCATGATAAAAGTTGCAGTATGCGGAGCAATGGGAAAAATGGGCAGAGAAGTTGTCAAAGCAGTTTCTCTGGACAATGAAACCGAACTTGTTGCCGCAATAGACAAATTTGAAGAGGGAAAAGACATTGGTACTTTGGTTCTCGGAAATACTAACGGAATTATTATAAGTTCTGATATAGAAAAAACATTGCAGAATGTGAAACCGGATGTAGTGGTTGATTTTACTCAGCCCTCGTATATTTTTGAAAATGCAAAATTATATATTAAAAACGGAGTAAAACCCGTAATAGGTACAACCGGCTTAAAACCCGAACAAATCAGAGAACTTGAAAAACTTTCAAAAGAAAATAATGTTTCTTGCCTTATTGCACCGAATTTTTCAACAGGAGCTGTTTTGATGATGAAGTTTGCAAAAGAAGCGGCAAAATACTTTAATAACGCAGAAATTATTGAACTTCACCACAATCAGAAAAAAGATGCCCCATCGGGAACGGCAATAAAAACTGCTGAATTGATGGCTGAAGAAAATGAAAATTTCACGACAGGAAATTGTGATGAAACAGAAACTCTTGCAGGAGCAAGAGGCGGTGAGGGAAAAGCAAAAATCAGAATACATTCCGTCAGAATGCCGGGTTATTCCGCCTCACAGGAAGTTATTCTCGGTTCGGCTGGGCAGGTTTTGACAATAAGACATGATACTTCGGACAGAAAATGTTATATGAACGGAGTTTTAATGTCTGTAAAATATGTTTATAACAATGATAATTCGTTTATTTACGGATTAGACAACATAATGTAGAAAAAGGGGAAAAAAATGAGAAAACCTAATATAGCAGTTCTTGGTGCAACAGGTGTTGTAGGAAGAAAAATACTTGAAATTTTAACCGAAAACAATGTTCCTTATGAAAGCATAAAATTTCTTGCAAGCAGCAAAAGTGCAGGAAAAGAAATAGAATTTAAGGGAGAAAAACACACAATTATAGAAGCGACTCCCGAAGCTTTTGAAGGTGTAAATATAGTTCTTGCATCTGCAGGCGGTTCAACAAGCCTTGCTCTTGCCAAAGAAGCAGTAAAAAGAGGAGCGGTTTATATAGATAATTCAAGTGCTTACAGAATGGAAAAAGATGTTCCGCTCGTAATTGCAGGTGTAAATGACGATGATATCAGAAAACACAACGGAATAATCGCAAATCCGAATTGCTCAACTTCTCAGTTAATGCTTGTTTTAAAGCCACTGCACGATTATGCAAAAATTAAAAGATTAATCGTAAGCACTTATCAGGCAGTCAGCGGTGCAGGACTCAAAGCAATCAACGAACTTACGGAAAGTACAAAAGCAGCTCTCGAAAACAGACCGTTTGAAAACTCCGCATTCAAAAAAGATATTGCTTTTAACGTAATTCCACAAATCGACGTATTCTGTGATAACGGCTATACAAAAGAAGAAATGAAAGTTGTAAACGAAACAAAGAAAATTCTTCATCTTGAAGAAAAAACTCCGATAACCTGTACGGCAGTCAGAGTTCCTGTTTATAACAGCCATTCCGAAGCGGTAACTATTGAGTTTGAAAAAGAAATGACACCTGAAAAAACAAGAGAAATTTTATCAAACGCATGGGGTGTTGAAGTTGTTGACGATATTGAAAACTATGTATATCCGACACCGAAAGACGCTTCCGGTAAAAATCCCGTTTATGTAGGCAGAATAAGAAAAGATTTGGCATTTGATAATGCGGTAACGCTCTGGTGTGTTGCTGACAATTTGAGAATTGGTGCAGCTTTAAATACCGTCAGAATTGCCGAAAAAGTTATAGAAATGCAGGTATTTTAATTTAAAAGGAGTATAAAATGTCAATAAGATATGATGCGGGTGAAGTTATAACAGCAATGGTAACCCCTTTTGATGAAAATTTAAAAGTAGATTATCCCGCGCTTGAAAAATTAATAAATCACCTTGTTGAAAACGGTTCAGACGCAATTCTCGTCGCAGGAACAACAGGTGAATCGCCTACTTTAACCCATGAGGAAGAATGGGAACTTTTAAAATTTGTCATTGAAAAGAACAACGGAAGAGCAAAAATTGTTGCGGGAGCAGGTTCAAATTCTACCGATACGGCTGTTATGATGGCCAAAAAATTTGAAGCAATGGGAGCTGACGCAATATTATCTGTTGTTCCATACTATAACAAACCTAATCAAAGAGGTATTGAAGAACATTTTTCCGCAATTGCCGAAGCGGTAAAACTTCCGGTTATTTTATACAACATCCCCGGAAGAACAGGTGTTAATATGCTTCCCAAAACAGTTGCAACCCTCGCAAAAAAATATAAAAATATTGTTGCAGTAAAACAAAGCAACGGTGATTTGGATTTAATCAGTGAAATGAAACAGGAATGCCCCGAAGATTTTGTTATTTACTCGGGAGATGACAGTTTAACACTTCCTATGCTCTCAATCGGAGCTTACGGTGTTATAAGCGTCGCATCACACATTCAGGGAAATGAAATCAAAAAAATGATTACTGATTTCAAAAAAGGAAATATTGCAGAAGCTCAAAAGCTTCATAAATCGTTATTCCCGATTTTCAAAAAATTGTTTATGTGTCCAAATCCCATTCCCGTAAAAGAAGCTCTTTCAAAAACAGGAATCATAAAAAACTTCGTAAGAAAACCTCTTGTTACAATGAATGAGCAGGAACGCGAAGAATTTTACAAGGTTGTAAACAATTATTTGTAATAAATAATACCTTAAAACAAAAAGAGATGCCCAAAAGCATCTCTTTTTTATATTGACGTTTAAAAACTTCTTGTTGAAATTGTATTATATATAATTGAAGAAGCTCTTACAATAAATTCTTTCCCAGCAGGACTGTTATAAGGACGTCTTGCCATAATTGCAACAATATATTTATGGTTATCGGGAGTAATAACGATACCTGCATCACCGAGCATATATCCGATATCACCCGTTTTATGATAGAAAGACGCTTTCGGACTAAGTCCCGAATGAATTAATCTGTTGTTTTTTACTCCACCCATATACTCAAATATTTTTTCTTTTGAAGCCTGTGAGAGGAAGCCTGCATTTTCAATATTATAAAGCATTCTTGCCAAATCTTCCGTTGTTGTAACGTTTGTACCGCCCATATCCGGAAGCCAGTTATTGATTTGCGTGCGTTTTAAACCCCATGATTTTATAGCTCTGTTAACATCATTCATACCGCCAATTGAGGACATTAACATATTTGTGGAAGAATTATCGGAAATCTGAATCATCTTCTTTGCAAGAAAATCCATTGAATATTTATTGCCCTCTCTCTGGAACTGAATATCACCGGAACCCTCAGCTCTGTAATAATCAGTAAGAGTCATTTTATCTTCAATACTGACCTGTCCGGCTTCAACCGAGCGGAAAAATTCAAGCAACACAGGAATTTTAATGATACTTGCAGCAGGGAAAATCTCATCTGAATTTACCGAAGCATATTTTCCTGTTTCGTAATCCCAAACAAAAATTGAGGGATGAACAGTTGAATATTCTCTTGCCAAACCGATTAAATCCGCCTGCAATTTTAACATTGGAGATGTCATCTTCATTTCAGCCATTGCAGGATTAGAAACAGATGCACCTATTAACGATTTTTTACCCAAAAAGATATTGTTATGTAAATATTTTGATGTTGGCGAAATAACTTTTTCATAATCAACTCTTAATGCGGAAGCCGAAGAGCTGATAACAACTGGTTTTATAAAGTTACGAACCGAAAAAGGGAAAACACAAATTGCAAAAAATACCGCACAGACAAGCACTAATGCAAATGCTGAAAAAGAAACAGATTTTTTCTGCTTATACTTTTTCTTTTGTATATTTCTTATAACTCTTATATCGGGATTACTTGCATATTCACAATTTGCATTTTTTAACTGATATGTCCCGAGAGAGTATTTTCCAGCGTAAAATTCTTCCAATTCAGTATAGTTTTCCAAAGATATTCCCCAACACTACCATTATACAACAATTTGTATAGTACAATAATTTTTAACATTTTGTCATAATATATTCGGATGAAAAATTTATAAATGATAAAAAATAATTTGAAATATTATAATATTTTGATAAAATTATAATAAAAATTGTAAGAAAAAACATAGATTAAGGACAGAAAATGAGAAACGTCATTATTTTTAGCGACAGACCGTCATCGGAAATTCAGTTCACACTCAAAGACAGTGATGATTATGATGTCAGAGTCAAAAGCATCAACGAATTAAAGGAAGCGGAAAAATATAATCCGTCAGTGATTATTTTGGATATTCCGGAAGAAAAATTAAGAGAAGTATCAATGGTAACAAAATTACCTGTACCGACACTTCTATATTCGGAAAAAATGTATGATGACCTGAAGTTAAGAGGAGATGTTTACGATTATATATTTAAACCTCTTAATGAATTGGAATTAAAAATTCGTTTAAGAAACCTTACGAGAATAAAAGAATTAAGAGAAAAAATCTCATTGGTTTCAACAACAGATGAACTTACTGGACTTCACAACAGAAGATATCTTCAGGAAAGACTCGAAGCAGAAATTTCAAGAGCAAGAAGATATAATACAAAATTGTCCTGTTTATTATTTGATATTGACTTCTTCAAAGTCGTAAACGATATGTACGGTTATGACTGGGGCGATGTACTTTTAAAAAAGATTGCGGAACTCCTCTCCGGCTTTATCAGAAAAGAAGATATCTTAACCCGTTACGGCGACGAAGAATTCGTTGTAATATTGCCGAATACAAAAGAAGAAAATGCTTTCATATTTGCAGAACGTTTCAGACGTGAAATCGAAAAAATGGAATTTATTCCCGCAGGAGAAGAAGAACGTCACCCGATAACAATTTCCGGAGGAATATCTTCTTTCCCGTTCTTAGAAAATGTGGATGAAAATGCAAATACTTTAATCAGATACGCAGAACACGCTCTTTACAACGCTAAAAAAAGAGGAAAGAATAAGGTAGTATTATTCTCTCAGGTTAATTTAGATTATTAATCCGAAATGATTAAGAAACCAAATTATTTCTCTTTTACAATAACGGAAAGATGTCAGTCGCACTGCACAACCTGTAACGGTTGGCGTACGCCGTACGACAGAATAAAATACGAACTTTCAACCGAAGATTGGAAGTTCCTTTTATTTGAAATGAAAAACTGGCTCGGCAGCTTTGATTTTATATTCAGCGGAGGCGAACCGTTCGTAAGAGAAGACATATTTGAAATTGCAGATTATGCCAGAAGCATTGGTCTAAATCCTAAAGTAATTTCTAACGGACTCGGCCTGAAAAATAAATGCGAACAACTTATTAACTCGGGTTTTTCAGAAATCACAATTTCTTTAAACTCAATTACAAATCCTGAAATTCACAATATTTCAAGAGGAAGAAAAGACGCTTTCAAAATAACCACAGATGTTATACAAAATTTGGCATACCTGAACAGAAAATTGAACAAGCCCAAAAAATTAACAATAACATCAATAATTATGCCCTCAAATCTTACCGAGCTTGAACCTTTGAGCATTTTTGCAAATAAAAATGGTATTGGTATCTGCTTCCAGTTAATAGACGGCGGAGATTCTTTTTTTGATGCCGGCAATATTGCTCAGGAATTTAACAAAATGCTCGATGAAATGAAAGATGATGCCATTAAAGCCATCGACAGACTAAAATATCTGAAAACACAAGGTCATATCATATACAATACAGATGAACAACTTGAGGGATTTAAAGAAGTACTGATTAATTCAGCACAAAAAAACACTCCCGCATCCGGAGAAAACATAATTCCAATCTTTGCACGAGAGGGATATAATTACTCAGACACGGTTTCCGAGGATAAAATTAACAAATGTGACCTCTATCAAAGAGAAGTATCCGACTATATTTCACCACAGGAATACACCACAACAGACGGCTGCAAAGTGGGATACAGAAATTTTTCAATTGACCCGTACGGCGGTGTAAGAATTTGCCTTAGCATGCCGCCTGTAGGTTCTTTAAAAGACGATTTGCCCGAAAATATCTGGAACAGTGAAGAAGCGGATTTATTAAGAGAAAAAATAATGAACTGCAATAAATCATGCAAATTGTTAAACTGCAATTTTGACTGATTTAGTTTTTACAAATAGTTCAGTTTTTTATAATAATTTTTATAATTATATATTTTATATATTAATAATTCATTGCACTTTCGCGAAGAACTTTGCATGCACAGTCAAGTCCTGCCCAGCTTGGACAGTTTCCTGTATCACAACCCGCAGGATATAATCCGTCTTCTTTTATTACAAATAAAAATAAATCTCTGCCAACGGTATTCGGTTTTTTGGCACCGTTGATGTCAACATTAAAATATGAACATATATTCTTTGAACCTGCCTGATTTATATTACAATTACTGCTTACCCAAGACTCATGCTCAAATATTACAATGGTGCCGTCACTCAAAACCAATTTTCTGTACTTATTTGTATCATAATCATTAGAACCGCCTTGCAATTGTTGATATACACCACTTGACGAAATGCAGCCGGACTCAGTATTGCAGTCTTTTGCTACTACCAGATATTTTTTATACATATTATAAACGTTTTCAGGTGAAGTTACCCAATTAGGAGGAGTTCCCTCATCGGCAATAATCTTGTTTGTAGCTTGTGCAAAGGCAGAATATGACTTTTTTAATTTTGAAACATACTCTTGTTTTTGAGTTTTGTTAATCAACGTCGGAATAGTCATAGCTGCAATCACACCAATAATAACAAGCGTTATCAAAACCTCTGCCAAAGTAAATCCGTATTTAATTTCAGAAACTTTTATACCCATGCGACAATTATATCATAATTAATTTAAAAATAAACTCAAGCTTATAACTATTGGGGTTTAGCCTCAATTAATTTTGTATCAATTTGGTACGGAATTTAATATTTTTAAAATTTTTGCATATCGTAAAGTCTAAGAAGATTTTGGCATACAGCATTTTTTGTATTTCTTGCCGCTTCCGCAGGGACAAGGGTCATTTCTTCCGACTCTTTGCAACGTTTGTTCGTCGGAATTTTCTTCTTTTTTTTCTTCTTCAATTTCCCGTTCCATAAGCTCTGCAAATACTTTGGAAGAATAGAGTATTGCAGCGGGAGCAATAATCGGCAAATTATCGTTATTTGGCTTATATTTTTCAATTATTTGTTCAAAAGTTAAATCTTCACCCAAAATATCACTTATAATTTTTGGGAAAGACGGATATTTTTTATAAACCTTTTTCAAAATAACAGCCGGTATTTTGGTATTTTTCAAAAAATTTTCCACACAGCTATCATAATTCGGAATGTCTTTATAATCGGCAGCTTCAAATATTTTGCAAAATGTTGCATAAAAAGGGATAGCAAACATGCCCGAATTTGAGGCATAGACAAGACCGACATCATATTTTTCACCGCCTGCGGAAAAACCTGCAACTGATTTTTTTGCAAAATCATCTACGGAAAAATGGAAATCTTTTGTCGGAAAATATCCTTTATTTTCGGGTTTTTCAATACCATTTGAAATTAAAGTTTTAATTCTTTCATCACCCGACTCGCAGAAATCATTAAAAGCATTAATTAATTCATCGGCAAACTTGTTGGTCGTAATAACTTCATCGGACGAAAAGCATTCCAGAAATTTTTTTTCAAAATTGTTAATATGAGCCTTGATTTCTTCTAATTTTTGGGGATTATCAATAAAAACGTTATCGGGGTTTTCTATAATTTTTGAAACCGCATATCTCAGAGCACCGCCTGTCTTATCCGCACCTGTTAAAGCTCTGACATCACAAATAAAATATTCACCATCCAGTTTACACAATCTGCAATAAATAAAACTCCCCGCATAAGCAGTTCTGTAAGAAGTCATTGTTCCCAAAACATATCCTGTATAATTCTTTTCATTTATCAAATTATACATTTCAAAACCGTTTTTAAGAATTTTATTGATTTTAAATACCCCTGTAATAACTGAACTCAGAGCTTTAACAACTTTTTTTTCTTCATCTGTCAAATCTTTTTGTTTTTCGAGGAAAATATCAAACACAGACCTGTTCTGAAGTTGTCTTGTAAAAAGATAGGTTATTGTACGGGAGCGGACTTCTTCTCTTGAGAGCTGTTTTGCAGCTATTGTAAGAGTAAAATCCTCATAATCTTCCTTTATATCAGGTTCGGATGTCATAAAATCAATCAATTTATCCGTAATATTTGTAATTAAACTTACCTGAGCAAATTGTGTTTCCATTATTTATACCTCAATCTTAACACGGCAGAATGTCTTGCTGTATTTCCGTTTTCTTTTCTATATGAAAAAAATACATCATTCATGCATGATGTACAATAGCCGCACATGTCAATTTTTTTAACTTCCGACTGTTCCAATAAAATTTTATTAACAGCTTTAAGGTCGACATAATATTTTTCTGACTTTGTATCAAAGGAAGATATATTATTAACTAATTTTTTGCCAACCGAGCCTGTAATTTTCAAAAAAACATCTTCATTTACACAGAAGCAGCACTTTCCGATAGCAGCGCCGATTGCGGCAGAAATATTTTGGGGAGAAGAGCCGAGAGAAAGCATTTTATTTACGGCAATCTGAACAATTTTAGCCGCAGTACCTCTCCAGCCGGCATGAACAACTGCTCCGATATTTAATTTGTCGTCATATAAAATTACGGGAACACAGTCTGCAAAGTTTAAAAAAGTAACCATATCAGGTTCTGTTATAATTATTCCGTCCGTATCATCATACAAATGATTGTCTTTAGATGCAATAACGACATTTGAAGAATGGGTTTGTTTTACCCTGTACAAATGGTCATAATCCAGCCCGAAATTTTTCAGCAAAAAATCAACCCCGTCCGAGGCAGATTTTGCAAGGTTGTCTTGTGTACCACAGTGCAAAATCATATCTCTTGTTGTAAAAAAATGGTCACAACCGTTTATAAGAGTTGATTTCAGAACCCTTTTTCCGTAAAAATCATCATAGAAAAACATTATGCACCGACAGTATTAAATATTCTGTCGCCCGCATCACCGAGTCCCGGAAGAATATAACCTGTTTTTGTGAGAGAATCGTCAACGTGAGCCGTTGTGATTTTCAAATCGGGATAATATTTTCTTATTCTTGCGATACCCTCAGGAGCTGCTATAAGGCTTACAAATCTGATATTTTTTATCGGAACTCTTTTGCTTGCAAAAAGTTTAATTGTATCAAGTCCGGAATTACCTGTAGCAATCATCGGATCAAGAATGAAAACAACCGTCTTTTGCGGGTCATCAAACATAATAGGAGTTTTGTCATAATACCAGACGGGTTTTAAGCTTTTTTCATCTCTGTACATTCCTATGTGTCTGATGCTTGCATTCGGGAGAATATCGCTTGCAATATCAGAGAATATCAGACCTGCACGCAATATGGGTGCAATAATAATATTCACATCCCGACGAAGAATTTGTGTCTTACATTCTGTCATAGGAGTCTGGGTTATTTTTTCTTCTGTTTCCAAATCTTCGGTAGCTGTATACAAAAGAAGATACGTCAGCCTCCTTATTGCGTTTCTGAACATTTCAGCGGAAGTATCTTTATCTCTTATAATACTAAGATTTTGATGACACAACGGGTGGTCACAAACTATTGTATTAGGGTCATTAATTGCTGCTTGTATCATTGATTTTTATCTCCTTGCGAAAATATTTTTTATTTTGTTTTTTATTTTGTTCTTTATTTTCATCTTTTTCAAGATTTTTTCCAAATTTTTTATTTTCTATAAAAGATTGTAGCATATTATTAAAATTCTGTGCATTCTTATTTAAGAAATGCAAACTAAAATTACTGTTTGTTAGAGCATCCAGAGAAGAGGACGTTTTCGTTGACATTCCGACTAAAAGTTCATTAATTTGCGAACCCCATTTATAATAATCCGATACTCTGAAAGGATTTTTTGTCAAAATAATTTCAGATGTCTGATTTTTATTATTGACATCGGGAGGATAAATTTCCAATGACTTTGAACCGCCAAGTCCGTAAAATTCAACATTTGCGGTTGAACCTACAGGAATATAAACATTCTTTTCGGTAACCAGAAATGAAACAAAAATTGACTCGTCAAAGACTTTTACATCCCTGACATATCCTATCTGAAAGCCCATAAACCTCACTGGAGAACCTTTTGCAAGTCCGTCAACATCTTTAAAAAACATATAATAACTGTGATTTTTCTGATGAGCCTTGGCAAAAGAAAACGTAAACCCCATAATTATGGCAATTATAATAAAAAGCCACAATACAAGTTCTTTAAACCAAACAAATTTTATGTTCATACATACATTATACATTGAAATGAAATTGTATCAAACATTAGATTTAATTTTGCATAAATAAAAAACAGCAAATGAGGAAAAAATAATTATAAATAAAGAAACAACGGCCGCAACAGGAATGTTACCGATATTTAAAACACTGTCAATTCTTATAAATTCAATTACAATCCTGACAATTGAATACATTATCAGATATGAAAAAAACAACAAACCGTTATTATTTTGAAATTTATCTTTAAAAATAAAATACAAAACAAAAAAAATAAACAAATCCGCAATACTTTCATACAAAAAAGTCGGATGAAAATATTCAGCATTTTTATATTCAGCCGGTCTGTACCGGGGCGAAATATACATTTTCCAAAACAAATCACAAGGTTTGCCGAAAGCTTCAGAATTAAAAAAATTGCCCCATCTTCCGATTGCCTGACCGAGAGGTATTACGAGAGAATACATATCAGCGAGCTTTAAAAAACTTAACTGATGATGTCTTACATAAATAAATCCCGTAATTATCCCGCCAAGTATTGCTCCGTGAATTGAAATTCCGCCATGATTTACAAGGATAATTTCATTGATATGAGCGGAATAATAGCCAATATTCAGTAAAACATACCAGAGCCTTGCACCGATTATACCGCCGAGTATCACATAAAACGATAAGTCTAATACAGTATCTTCGGAAAACTCATCAAAAAACTTTTTTCTGACAAACAAAAGCGCAAGAAGAGATACAAATAATGCAGCACCCATCGTTATACCGTATTTCATAACGGGATAACTGCCTATATAAAAAGCAATTCTGTCGGGAGGAACAAGCATTATTCTTTATCTTCGCCGGATTCCTTTCCGTATTTCTGAAGTTCTGAATTCAATTGTTCTATTTTTTCGTTTACTTTATCCCTGTCGGAAGCATTTTGATTTTTAACAAGATACTTATTGTAGTAATCAATTGCGGAATCAAAATCTATACAAATCTCTGTTTTTTCCCCATCGGATAATTCTTTCTTTTGTAAATCATTTTTATCTTCAGCGGAATTTTCGGAATTTTTGTCTTTATCTTCTCCGTTAATTATTGCATAAGCTTTATCTTCATATATAACCGCCATTGTGTAATAAGCATCGGGGAAATCGGGATTTAACTCAAAAACTCTGTTTAAAGCCTCTTGAGCTTTATCCGTTTTATCAAGTTTCATATATGCAACTGCCAAATTATAATAAGTTTCGTATATTGTATTATCCAAATCAATACTTGCTTCCAGACGGGATACAGCATCTTCTGTTCTTCCGCTGTTCATGTATTCCTGTGCCTTTTTATTCAAATCCTGAACAGCCAATTTGTTTACACAACCGCTTGTCAGCAAACTCATACAAAACAACAATATGATAATTGAAAACTTCTTCATAAAAAATACTCCTTAACTATGGTTAATTCTATTTAAAATCTAAATATTTTGCAATAGTAATAACTTTAGGATAATATGGTAAAAAAGGCAGGTATAAAATGGACGAAGAAAAAATAGTATCACTTGCGGGAATGAGAGATAAAAACAAACTTTCAAAACAAAAAACGGAAAAAGCAGAGAAGCCTGTAAATAATGAAGAAGAGCTTGTATATTGCAGCTTCTGCCACAGACCGAACACGCAGGTAATCAAAATGGTTCAGGGTCCAGGAGTGAATATTTGTTCCGAATGTACCATGATTGCAGTACAATATTTAATTATGGAAAACAAACTGCCGACAGGTGAAGCTCAGGCAATTCTCGACAGTTTTTGGAACAGGGCAAGATAATAAATGGAACTCAATAAACTTCAGATAAGAGCAAAAGTTCTCCCTATTCTTTCGGATTTAAGATCCGATACTTCTTTGGATGTAAATACTTTTATCCTAAAGGTAAAAGATTTAAAAGAGATTGACGACAAAAAAACAATATTTGAAATTATCTGCAAAGAACTCTCAAGAGATATAGAGGACAAATATTCCGATATTTTAAGAGCAATGGCTATTGAACTTATTCCGAGAAATCTGCTTGAAGAATACACAATGGAAGTCCTGAAATCCTCCCAATACTCTGATATGCTGAAATATCGTCTTATTCAGATGTTAAAAACCATCGGAAACGATACTGACTACCAAACTTTTTTTGAGTATCTGGAAGATGCAGACAAAATAATAAATTACGATACCGAAAAACTGCTTGAATATGCCGTCATAAACCCAGAAACACAAATAGATTTTCTGGATTTTCTCGCAGCACTGCCCAAAGATGACAAACCTCTGTTAATCAATTCCCTTGCAGAGGACTACAACGGAGATAATCTTGCAAATATATTAAATCCGGTTTTATACGGTGATTTTCCGAAAAATACACTTTTGGAAACAATCAATATTCTCGGAAGCACAAAATCATCACTTGCAATAGACAGCCTGGAATATTTACATGCAATTACTGATGAGGACGATGTAAGAACCGCCTGCAAAAAAAGTTTGAATTTATTAAAATTATCAGGCGCTACAAGAGAAAAAGCAGAAAATTTTTATAAACAAATTATGACCTCTTCACTGCCGTATAAATGTTTTTCCTGCGTCCCCGACGGCCACTACAATCAGGGATTGATTTTTTCAAGAAAACGTCCCGATGGTGTTCTTATGATGTTTGCTGTTGTAATAAGCAAATTGTACGGAATTGTCGATTCTTTCGGATTTTTCAGACTCTCGGAAGCTGAATTTGAGCGTATTGCATTCAGATTTTCAAGAGATGAAATAATGTTTGAAATTTCGCCTCAATATATGAAATATCTTATAAATAACGCCTTTGCTATCACAAAATCAAGACGGGAAACAATGAAATACGAGTTTACCTGCTGGCTGACTCTTATGGCTGATATTGATGCGGAAAAACAAACGGAAGAAGAATGGATAAAAGAGAATATAAATGTTATTCAGCTTAATCAGAAAATTGTAAATCTTTTATATCAGACAGATTATCTTGATAAATGGTTCTTTACGGTTAAAGACAACAAAGAATTTAAAGAATTAATTGATGATTACACAGCTCAGGAAAATTTAACCTTTGAATACGTCGAAAAAAAAGCAGAAGAGTATTTTGATAAAATCTGGAACAAAAATACAGAAAAACTCTTTGCAGAAAATATAATAACGACCTCTTATCTTTTCGGAATTACAGATTTCAGAGATTATTCAAAAATTTTGTATTCAATACTCTTTAATGAAGAACTCAAAAAAAATATGCAATCAGAAATAATAAAAAAGAGTATTTACGGATACTTCTTCAATTTAAAACAAAACCGCAAGGAATTTAAGTTTCCCGCAAACATTTTCCGCTCAAAAAAAGAGGAAAAAGACAAAGAAATCGATATTAAAACAACCGAAAAAATAATCAGAGAAATTGAAGAAAAATGGGTGAATAATGAGAATACTCGGGCTTGACATAGGAACGAAAAGAATAGGAATATCCGTGAGCGATGCCCTTGGTATTATCGCAACTCCCGTACCGGCAATTGCAAGAGATAACAAATCCGTTGAAAAAATAAAAGAACTGTGCAAAACCTACGGAGTAAAAAAAATTGTAGTAGGTCTGCCTAAACACATGAACGGGACAATCGGAACTCAGGCAGAAGATTGCATGGAGTTTGCTAAGAATTTTGAAGATGAATTTGAAATAATTTTTGAAGACGAAAGGCTTACCAGCAGACAGGCTGAGCATAATCTTGCCTTTGTCGGAAAAAAATATACCCGAAACAAGGGGCTTGTAGATACGGAAAGTGCGTGTATAATATTACAACAGTATTTGGACAGAAAGCAGGAAAAACATGAGCAATAACACAGGTAACGACAACATCATCGAAACAGTTGACGAACACGGTCAACACGTAAAATTTGAATTAATAGACATTGTTGAATACGAAGAAACAGAATACGGTCTTTTATACCCGATTGAGGGTTTTGACCCCAAACACCCCGACAAAGCAGGTGATAAAGTTATTATTATGCGCCTCAAAAAAGACGGGGAGGACTTTATTTTTGAAAAAATTGAGGATGATGAAGAATTTAACAAAGTTGCAGATTACGTAACGGAAATGACAGAAGCAGAACTTGCTGAAGAAGAAAATAAGTAAGCAGTTCTAAACTTAAATTGAGAAATTACAAAGAGTCAGGCAATGCCTGACTCTTTGCACTAACAAACAAATATTTATACTAAATCTTGTACGGATAATCGTTCTTTATCTCCCAGCCGTCAGCCATTATTAATGCAGTACAGTATTGGGCATCATTAATACACTGCTGCTTTAAATTCTCTCTTGACGGTATCTCTTTTAAAAGAAGTCCGTTTGGAAACAAACCCGCTCTTACATCACCTGATTCATAAAAACTTATTTGAAACGGAAATATATCACGTCCCAGTGTATTTGGAGATTTATGACCGTTTAAATCCACAACAATCCAGGCGTTTTGACAACTTTTAGACATCCAGACGTGTAAACTTGAACCATCCGACAAAATTGCCGAACTGTGCTTCGGTTGTGAATTTGAATACTGAGAATGGACATTGCCCGTTGTAGCGCTTCGGACATTATCCGCCCAGCATTCGTTAGAAGTAGGGGTACTTTTTTTAACTATCTGCAGATAAGGAAAAAGATACTTATTAACAAAATCAATGGTTCTTTGAGAAGATTCACTCTCAGTTAAATCCCAGTTTGTATAATATCCGTTATCAATAACCGAACGGCTGATTGCCTGCCCAAAAGTCGAATAAAATTTTTTTAATCTTGAGGCTGTTTCAGTTTTATTGTAATACGCAATAACTGTAGGAATTGTTATTGCTGCAATAACACCGACAATAACAAGAGTTATAAGCACTTCTGCAAGCGTAAAACCGTTTATATTTATTTTAAATTTATACCAATTGTCTTTCATGTTTTCATTATATCATATTTTAAAAATAAAAACAGACGCACCACCGCTTCTATTCTATTCTATTAAAGAGCCTATGGTTACTGATGTTTAGTGTCAATAAATTTTTGTAAATTTTTGTAACTCAAACCAATTTTACAACAATTTTTAACATTATAAATTAAGAATACATTATTTATTTGCATCAATTGCTTTAAAGACGGTAATTCCCCAGTCAGGAAGAGAAATTTTTGACGGGGTATCTCCATCCGAAATAATTAATTTTTTATTCATAAAATCGTTGTCACCGCCAAAATCGGCATAATCAGAATTTAAAATCTCTTTCCATTTACCTTTTGGGAAAGGAATAAGGTAATTTGCATAGTATGAAACATCAGAAAAATTCTTGATGGCAAAAATTTTGTTATTTTCATCCTCGCATAATGAAGCATGAACCCATGATATCGGGTGAGGTACGGTATCCGCAACAACACCTGTCTGCAAAGCCTTGTTTTGCATATTAATACGATTTAAAGCTTTTACAAATCTAAGTGTGTTGTTCAAGTCTGTATTATATTTTTTTGCATATTTTATACTGCCGAGTTTTGAATCCCTGAAAGCTTCTAACCCCGGTTTATAACCTTTTGACTCCAGACATTTTTCATATCCGCAGGAAAGCTCTCTAAAGAATTTAAAATAGGTCATTTCACCTTTTTCATCACCCTGAAAAATCATTTTCGGCCCCGGAATTAAATAAGTTGCTCCGACCGAAAGACGATACTTTTTGAGCGCTTTTTTATAAGCCTGCTTCAGACTGCTGACATTAATTTTTAAAGCGAGATAGTTTTCTTTTGCAAAATCCTGAAACTCACGTGCTGTCATTTTTTCAAGTGTACCAGTCAACAGCATTTTTAAAATATGATGTGCAACATGTGCAAAATGTTGTTCCCGCCTGTTTTTGTAATCTTTAGGTATATTTTTATAAATATCTATTTCTTTGGCAAAAATTTTAGTTATAAGCCTTGTTCCGTCGACATTGCCGATTTCATCGTGACTCATAGGATATTTAACACGCATTAAAGAATTTTTTACAACCCTGTCATAGGAAGTAATACTTTTCGGGAAACCACCCCAGTATTCAAGCATTAACGCTGTTATCTGCTTATGATACGGGAAATCCCATTCAGAATCAAAGCCTAAATTTTGCAGAGAACAATTATTATTCATTATTGATTTCACAAAATCACAATGATGAAGATTGTTTTCGCTGTTTTCATAATTAGTAAAAGGAGCCGTGACTCTCACATCATTTTCTCTTGCATCTTCCGCTATCAGAAAAGCATCGGGGACATGATGATGAACTTCTGCCGCAATCAATTTCATTGTGTAATCAGAATTCATATACTTTGTCAAATCGAGCCTCAAACCGTCGCAGTGATAGTTTATAAGCCAGTTTAAAGCAGCATTCGCCATATAATTTCTTGCAGCATGATAATTATCTTTTTCAAAATTAAATTTTAGTCCGAATTCGTTACATCCGTCGGTATAAGGTCCTGCATTTGAAATATCACCCATATCTTCTCCGATATGATTGGGAACCATATCCATTATTACATTTAAACCTTTTGAATGAGCGTAATCAATGAGAGATTTTAAATCATTCGGAGTTCCGTAAGCTTTATTAGGCGCAAATTTATCAACTCCGTCATAACCCCAGTTATATGAAAAACAATTTTCAACAGGCATGATTTGAACAGCATTAAAGCCTGCCTGAGCAATCTCTTTAAATTTTTCCTTGGCGGATTTATACGTTCCTTTTTTGGTTAATGACGGAATATTTACCTCATATATTCTTAAACTGCCGACAGGTGATAATTTGTTAAGGGGATTGGCTATTCTGCTCACTTTAGCAGAAATTTTACCCTCAACCCATTTTTTATCACCCCATTTATATCTGTAATGATTAAATATAATTGACCATACAGAAAAATTATTCTGGCACATGGAATACGGGTCACGAACCCGCTTCAGCGGCAAATTGGGTCGTTCAATTACAAATCTGTACCTGTCCCCCTCTTTTGCAATATTTTTTGTAACTTTTAATTCAAACACTCCGTTACATTTGTTTTCTAACGGAAGAATTTTAATCTTTCGTTTGCTCGGAGATTTTATCTCGACAGAAACAGCCGTAGCATCCGGAAACGTTGCTATTTTAAAATTGACATTTTTTTCTTTATCCAAATAAGCACCCCAGCTTTGGTGTTCTGCCATATTGGAACAGCTTTCGGTCATATCACACTGGCACGAAAGCGCTGATGGTTTTATATATTGTGACCTGTTTAAATTAAATTTATTTCTTAATTCTTTTCTCGATAATAATTTCATACTTATGATTTTATCATCACAATTTTTAAAAAAAATACACCTTTAGTATAAAATATCGACATTTTTTCAGAAAAAATATATAATATACGTATGAAAGTTATTAACGGTCTTGAATATGAACATGGTTTATCGCTTGCGTTAGGTTATTTTGACGGAATACACCTTGGACATGCGGTAGTAATTAAAAATGCAGTGAAATTTGCAGCTGAAAATTCTGTTAAATCAGGGGTTGTACTGTTCCGTACAAATCCTAAAAGTTTCTTTTCAAAAGATTTGACAGACAATATTATTGAGCTGAATGATAAGTTAAATATGCTCAGTAAGCTTGGCGTAGATAATGTATATCTGCTTGACTTTGACAGCCAACTTGCCGAAATGTCCGCTGAAGAATATTTCAGGGAAATTATTTATAACTTTTTTAAACCCTCTGCCGTTACTACAGGTTTTAATCATACATTCGGCAATAAAGGTGAGGGAAATAACGAATTATTGGAAAAATACTCAAAAGAATACAATTTCAGATATTTCAGCGTACCTCCGGTTACTGCAGATAACCACGACATAAGCAGTTCCATTATAAGAAAAGCTTTAAAATCCTGTGATTTTAATTTGGCTAAAGACCTGCTCGGATACTATTTTTATATAAAATCCCCCGTTATAAGAGGAAAACAAATAGGAAGAACAATAAATTATCCGACCGCAAATCTGATTTATCCGCAAAATATAATCAAAATAGAACCGGGAGCCTATTTTGTATATGTAAATACAGGCGGAAATACGTACAGGGGCATAATGAACTACGGTCACAGACCAACCGTTGACAACACGGAAACACTTGTTCCGGAAGTTCATTTACTCGACTTTTCAGGTAATTTATACGGCAATATCATCAAAGTATCTTTTGTTACAAAAATTCGTGAAGAACAACAGTTTGAATCACTTCAAAAATTGAAAGAACAGCTTGAAAAAGACAGTGAATTTGCAAGAAATTATACTGTCAAATCTGAAAACGACGAGGATGAACACCCGTTAAACGGTTTTTAATTTTCCGAATACCATGGTGCCTTGTCAGGATTTTCCTTAAGCATGTTAGAAACTCTTTCGTACAATTCCAAAAGAGTTCCGTATTTATCGGAAAGCTGCTTTATCTTGTATATAAAATCAAAAATACTTTGAGGCAAATCGTTTTCGTGTTCTTTAAACCAATTTTCTTCAACGTCAATTACTGTTGTTTCAATACCGGCATCAACATCAGCCTTTATCCAGTTTTCAACCTCTTCTTCAGTGTCATTTACCCCCGGCATAACTATAAATTTGGTTGAAGCACAAAGAGCGCCGTCAAAATACAAATCAGGTGTCAGACAGTGCATTCTTTTATCCTGAGCCATGGCATATCTGCGGGCATTCTCTCTGACAACATCATATAAAGGAACCTGTTTGATTTTTTCATAAGTTTCAGCACAACCGGCATCAACTGAAACAACAACCTTCAAACGTCCCTCTCTGATTCCTCTTTCAAGGACCGGACTGTATTTAATTCCGGAAGTGTGAACACGCAAATTGTAAAATTTATAATCAAGAAGTAAAGAAATAATATCATCAAACTCAGGAAGAAGTGTCGGCTCACCTCCGCCAAAATGGACATTTCCGCCTCTTCTAAGAATATTTTTTTCAAGCATTTCTTTAATTATGGGCAACACAGAATAAGGCTTATGATAAAATTTAAATTCTTCGGGATGCTGAGTAGCGTAGCAATATGTACACTTACAATTACAATCAATCCAATGACTTATATATACATTATCAATATAAAAATCGTCTGAGTCCCAGTCTTCTGCATATCTTTCTTCAAGAAAAGGGCAATCAACGCAGTTTTCGTTTATAAAACCTTTCTTTGCAAGACGTGAATATTCCTGCTTTTGTTTAAATAAACGATCCCAATTAATGGGATGTCCGTTGTAATTGTCCTGAATGATTGTATGTCCGCCGCCGACATGACCGCAATAACAGCAGTTCGTCGTTTTATATCTGAAAAACACAAGGCCGTGCTGAATCCATGGACAACTATAAAAACTCGGATGCTGTCTGTATGAGCAATCATATTTTTCCATATATTTAAACATCGGTTACCCTTTCATATATTCAACAAATTTATTAATCAAATGAGGCTGCTCGGAATATTTTTTTTTCATAATACAAGCTCTCTCATCATATCTTATTTTTAAATTTTCTTTTTCAGCAATTTCAGTAGCATAAGCTATTAAATCGTAGAATTTCTTTTCTTTCGGAAGATATTTTAAATTTTTTTGCACCCATCTCCAGTCAATATCAATTGCAGGGGTTTTTAAGCCTTGTTCAGCAACGCTTTTCAGCCACAATTCTATTTCTTTTTTATTGTCATTATAACCGGGTACAATTATGTATTTTGAATAAACTCTGTATTTATCATCACCCTGAGCAAGTCCATATCTGTATAGATTTTCACAAACTTTTTCATAGGTCGGAACAAGTTTTAGTTTTTCATAAGTTTCACGGCAGCCTGCATCAATTGAAATAGTGACTTGTATTTTTCTTTCTGCAAGTCCTTTCGCAACCGACGGAGAATATTTTATACCCGATGAGTTAATCATAATATTATTGCAGCCGTAGTCCAAAAGGAGCTGAAGCATATCTTCAAACTCGGGATAAATTGTGGATTCGCCGCCTGCAATAGATATAAAAGCATTTTTCTTCAGAAGATTTCTGTTGCACAAATCCTCTAATATCGGCACTATATTGTAATGGTAATTTCTTTCTTTTAAATCTTCATCTCTTATTGCAGGACAATAAATACATTTACAGTTACAATCTATCCAATGGGTCAGAAGCAGCATTCCGATATAATTATCCTCATCCCATTCCCGTTGTTTTAAGAGAACACAACCCTTACAGCTCGGATAAATTTCTCCTCTTCTGTGATAATCGCGCATCTGACGTTTTTTCAGGAAAATCTCATCCCAATCCAGCGCAGTACCGAAATAGTCACTTTTCAAAACAGGCCGACCACCGCCTTCATTACACTGAGAACAACACACTCTGAGTATGTTATCATGGTCAAAAATTATACCGTGTTCAAGCCATTCACAACTTAAAAATTCTTTATTTGTCATCCCTTGATACCCAACAGCCATCTTGCCCAAGGATAAATATGAATTTTACATTTATTTACTTCAGCTCTGTATATAAAGTAATTAGCCATATTTATCAATTCGGAGTTATCATCATCCTTGTGTTTTTCCCACCAGAACATATCAAGACTGAGTGCAACGTGGTTGATTTTTGCAGCCAAAACTTTTTCAAAAAACAAATCAATTTCCTGTCTTATGTCATTTATTCCGGGGACGAGAATATATTTCAGGCATATTTTATGCTTTGTTTTTGCATACTGCTGAGCTTTGGAATATTTTTTGATATTCGCCCAGACTTTATCATAAGAATTAACTCTTTTTATACGCCTGTGCATTTCCTTAGAACCTGCATCAAGCGATATGGTCAGAGTAATTTGTCTGTTTTTTAATGCCCTTTCAATAGAAGGAGAAAACTTTATTCCTGAGGTATTAATGAAAATATTATTAAAATTATTTTCAAGAAAAACTGTCAGAAGCCTTTCAAATTCAGGATATACAGTAGGTTCACCGCCTGCAAAGTCGATTTTAGCCGTCGGAATAAGTATTTTTTGTTCAATCATATCCTTTATTGCAGGAGTAAAATCATAATATCTGTATTTTTCCCGCAAAAACTCATCTGTTGTAGCTCCGCAATACATACATCTTGAATTACAATCTACCCAGTGAGCAAACAAGAGATTATCTATATAATCCTCATCATCCCATTCTGCCTCTCTGAGCATCGGGCAACCGGTACACTCTACAGGAGGTGTTCCGTTTTTCATCATTTCACGATGTTTGCGCTTTATCGCAAAGAATTTTTCTTTGTCAAATAATTCTCCCGTATAATTACTGAAAATAATCGGTCTGCCGTCATATTTGTCATTAATAATTGAGCAAACACGTACTGAGTTTGAATTGTCAACCATGAAACCGTGTTCTATAAGTTCACAACTTGTATATATCTGTGTTTTCTTATCTGTAATATTTACAGTATTACTGTCCGCCATTATTCTCTAATCTTTTTTTTCTGTCCTCACGTAAGTGCATTGCTCTTTCATATAACTGATAATTTCTGATGTCGTAGTGCTGATAATTTCTCACAACAAAATCAAATAAATCATATATTTTTTGAGGAATATTATGGCGATTTGCTTTAAACCAATAATCCTCTATATCAAAAGCAATATATCTGACCTTTGACTCTTTACAGTCCTCAAGCCACTTTTCAACCTCTTCAAAAGTATCGTTTACTCCGGGAGTCAAAACGTATTTACAAAGAAAATTTCCCTGAGTTTGCGCATATCTGGTGATATTATCGCGTACTGAATAAAAAGTGTTTTTATTTTTAATTTTCTTATATGTTTCAGGTGTTGAAGAGTCTATTGAAATGATAAGAGTAATCTTACCCTCTCTAAGTCCCTTATAAATAGCAGGAGAAAATCTTATTCCCGAGGAATGTATTCTGATGTTATTGAGTCCGTGGTCAAGAAAAGCATTCAATAAATCTTCAAATTCGGGCAAAATTGTCGGTTCTCCGCCTCCGAATGCAATTTCTCCGCCGTTTCTGATAAGATTTTTATCGAGCATATCTTTAATAACCGGATACAGGTTATAGAAAGGTCTTGTATTGTAATAAACTTTATCCTCATCTGTATAACAATAAATGCAGTTACAGTTGCATTGAGACCAATGTCCTATGAGAAGTTCATTAAAATAGTCTTCATCATCCCATTCTTGTTCGGTCAAATAATAACAGCCTTTGCATTTTTCATAAACCTGTCCGCTTTTATGCAAATCTCTGAGTTTTCTTCTTTCAGCAAAAAATTTATCCCAGTCAATAGGTTCTCCGAAATATCCGGGGATACATTTAATATTACCGCCACCCTCATGGGAAGAAATACAACAAGTAACTATATCATCCAAGAAAAAAGCTATACCATGTTCTAAGTGTCTGCAACTAAGATATTTCATAATAAAAATCCAACTGATATACTTTGAGATTATATATTCAACAATACAAATATTCAAGAGAAAGAGCAATTTTGTAAATAATTAAAACGTTTTTTAGTTAAAACTTGACGTGATATACTTGAAATGCTAACTTTTATAATATATTTTCAAAGAATTTGGCAAAATTAAGGAATAAAGAATTGAAATACGTAAGTTGCGGATATATTGAGCATGGACTGGATTTTGAGCATAAGAAATTAACGACATGTTGTTTTACCTGTCACAGCGGAGGCGGTCGTATTGATGTAGTAAATAATTACCATGGAGAGCCTGTTGACTGGGATATGGTTTTTGAACAAAAGCGTAAGTTCAGAGAGGCTCACAAAGCAGGAAATATAACACCCAATTGTGTAGGCTGTACATTCTTGAGGGAATATGACTGGGATGACGATGACTACATCGACAGATTACAGTTCAATTATTGGGTAAAATGCAACAGCAGATGTATTTACTGTTATGCAGAAAACAATAAAAGAGTTTTTGCAAACATGGTTCCGTACAACGTTGCGCCTGTTATAGAAGATTTGGCAAACAAAGGTTATCTCAGGGATGGCGGAGAAATTGCATTCGGAGGCGGCGAACCGACAATTTATCCCGAATTTGATGACCTTGTAAATATTTTCACGAAAAACGGAATAAGCAATATGAGAGTGCATTCCTCGGGAATAAAATTTTCTTCCGCTATTGAAAATGCTATTAAGGAAAGTGCTTTAAATGTTGTTGTTTCAATAGATGCAGCCTGCCCGGAAACATACAGGAGAATTAAACGTGTAGACTGTTATGACCAGGTTATGGAAAATCTGAAAAAATATGCAGAAGCAAACACTTTCGGCTATGGCTTAATGACTACAAAATATATAATAATTCCGCATATTAACGACAATATCAAAGAAATTGAGGGCTGGATACAAAATACGAGAAAAATCGGCGGCAGATGGTTAGCTCTTGATATTGAAGATGTTTGGTACAAGATGAACAGAGCAACAATTTCAAATTATTATCTTGATTTGGTTAATTATGTAATTTCAAGAGCAAAAGATTTGGATATGAAAGTAGAACTCTACGACAGAGCAAGAGGTTTAAAAGAGGGACTAAACCTTTTATAGAGAGGTGAAAATGTCCTTATTTAATAATTTTTATAAAAAATTTAATGTATACATAAAAAATCTGTTTACATTCACTCAATACATAATTATATCACTCGGACCAAATTGCTATCCGAGAACGGTTCTTACAAGAACAGGTCTGATAAAACACAGAAAAGAGGGTCAAAAAACCTGTCCGTTTGACTTTGCATGGATTCACAGAGCTGAATATGTAACAGAGTTTTTGAATAATGATTTTAAAAATTTTTTATCGGAATTAAAATATTCCGATTACAGTTCATCGTGGGATAACGGGGAAAAAATAAATTTCAGTCACGAGTCGCATATCGGTTCAAATGAAAAAAATAAGCTGATTAAAATATATAAAAGACGGATAGAAAATTTTTCAAATGCTGTAAAAAAACAAAAAAAACCTTTCATATTCCTACAAATTCTGAAGGATACCGAAGTCGGAGAGGACTGTATCAATACATTTTCAGCACTTAAAAATATCTGTAAAGAAAAAAAATTTATATACATTATCGTCGATTTTATAAATATTGTTCCGGACAATCTGCCGAGTGAAATAAAAGTAATTAA
>Ga0310696_10000978_pt1 | contig 41970 bp, 30 predicted proteins | sample AusTroGonzalo_MG_4_FD_203885 | JGI IMG/M metagenome (GOLD analysis project Ga0310696, IMG submission 203885) | Bovine rumen microbial communities from tropical cattle in Woodstock, Queensland, Australia - Gonzalo_02 (v2) (version 2) | ecosystem: Host-associated > Mammals > Digestive system >... | reverse complement strand
AAATTATATTACTACTTATGATCCATTTTTCGACAGATTTTTCCTCAGGGCGAACAACTGCTCAACACAACATATGATGAAGACCGACATCAAAGAAAACAAAAATGACTATCAAATGTTTATCGAACTTCCTGAAGTGAAGAAAGAAGACACAAGAATCACTCTTGAAAACGGCTATCTTAAAGTCACTGCAACCTTAAATAAGGAAGAAGAAAATGACGAAGATTACATCTATAGAGAAAGAAGCTATGGTGAATTCTCCCGTTCATACTATGTTGGTGACACAGTGAAACTTCAAGACGTCTCCGCGAAACTTGAAAATGGTGTCTTAACAGTCAACATTAAAAAACGCAGCGAAAAAGAAATTGAAAAAGAACACCTTGTCCAAATCGCATAAGGTTTCCCAATAGTACTCCTTTCGCAAAAGCTTAGCTAGCTTTTCAAGTCGCGACTTATGGGGTCGCGGCTTTTTTTGAAGAAATGTAGCGATAGTGATAAACTATCAATGAATATAAATTGTCATAAATGACAAGAAGGACAGACATATGAAAGAAACAAAAGAGTTTCAAACTGAATCAAAAGAACTATTAAACTTGATGATTAATTCCATCTACAGCAATAATGAAATCTTCTTAAGAGAATTAATCAGTAATGCTTCTGACGCGATTGATAAATATCGTTATCAAGCCTTAAATAGCAAAGGTGAAATGCCTTTAAATGACTTTGAAATCAACTTAAGTGTTGATAAAAAGAAAAGAACCATCACCATTAGTGATAACGGTATTGGTATGAGCAAAGAAGATCTTATCAATAACTTAGGTACCATCGCTAAGAGTGGTTCTAAAGACTTTGCTTCTAAACTTAAAGAAGCTAAAGAAAAACAAGATCTCAATATCATTGGTCAATTCGGTGTCGGCTTCTATAGTGCCTTCATGGTGGCTTCTAAAATTGAAGTCTTAACTAAGACATATAACGGTCAAGGTTATTTATTCACTAGTGATGGTCAAGAAAGCTACACCATTGAAGAAAAAGAAAAAGAAGGTAATGGTACAGAAATTACCATCTACTTAAAGAAATCTTCTAAAGAAGTGGATTATGATAGCTACCTTGAACAATACAAGATTAAGAACCTTGTTAAGAAATATAGTGACTATATCAGATACCCAATCAAGATGATGGTCACTAAGAGCGAACAAGTCTTAGACGCCGAAGGCAAACCTGTTGAAGGTAAATATGAAGATAAAGAAGTCTTAGAAACACTTAACTCTATGATTCCTCTTTGGAAGAAGAACAAGAGTGAAGTAACTGACGAAGACTTAAATGAATTCTACAAGAGTAAATTCGGTGATTATGAAAATCCATTAGCGTCCCTATTCGTTAGAGTAGACGGCAAGATCACTTATGATGCCTTGTTATTCATCCCAAGTCATATTCCATATAACTTATATAGTGATTCCTATGAAAGAGGCTTACAACTATATAGCAAAGGCATCTTTATCAAAGATAAATGCCAAGAATTAATCCCTGATTACCTTAAGTTTGTTAAAGGTTTAGTGGATTCTGGTGACTTCTCACTTAATATCTCTAGAGAAATGCTTCAACAATCACCAATCATGCAAAAGATTAGTGAAAACGTTGAAAAGAAGATTGTCGATAAATTAAAAGATATTAAGAAAACTGACTTTGATAAATATGTCACTTTCTGGAAGAGTTTTGGCGAACTAGTGAAGTATGGTGTCTATAGCACTTATGGTGCGAAGAAAGAACTCTTACAAGATACCTTAATCTTCCATTCACTTAATAACGAAGATAAATACATCTCACTCGTTGATTACAAAGAGAAGATGGCTAAAGATCAAAAGTACATCTACTTCGTTTCTGGTGAGAATTTAGACGCAATTAAGTTATTACCACAACTTGAGAAATATCGTAAAAATAACGTAGACGTCCTATTGTTAGATCAAAAAATCGATGAATTCGCCATCATGATGCTACATGATTACGATAAAGTTGAATTCAAATCTATTAGTGACGAATCCGCTTCTGAAGTCAGTAAAGAAGAACAAGAGAAAATCGATAGCGTCACCGCGGATAATAAGAGACTCTTTGATACATTAAAAGAAGCTCTTGCTGGTAAAGTAAACGATGTTGTTGTCTCTTCTAAGTTAGTGGACGCTCCAGTGTGTGTCTCCACTAAAGATGGTTTATCTCTAGAAATGGAAAAGACACTTAATGAGCAGCCAGGCGCGGAAGATACCGTTAAAGCGGAAAAGATTTTGGAACTCAATCCAAATCACCCATTATTCGAAGCCTTCGCTAAGATTCAAAACGATGATGAACTAGTGAAGAACTACGCCAGTGTTCTCTATGAAGAAGCAATGCTTCTCGAAGGCAGAGAAATCGTTGATAAGAAAGCCTTTGTAGACAAAATTAACGAATTGTTCATTCGTGCGATGAAGTAATAATATTATTTATAATACTTATTGAAATAAGTCTGCAGCAATGCAGGCTTGTTTTCTATTTTTGCCAGATGTTTACAAATATTTATTTGATATGCACGTTCACGCTTGTTATATTATATTCGCATGCGTTAAACATAAGTTTTACAGTCGTTGTTGGGCTTTTTGCTGTGTTTAACAATTACATAGTTTGAGAGAAAGGAGCTTTTTACTATGTTTAATTTACCTATCCTAGAATCATGGTTAGATAAGGAAGTAACGGCCGGTTATACTTGGGGTAATATCCTTGAGTATTGGTGGATTGGCTTAATCATCATCATAGTGGCAGCAGTAGGTCTGGTCGGAAGTTTTGTGCTGCTCAAATTAGTCTTCGGTAAAATGAAATTTAAAGAAGAAGACGAACAAAAGTACATTGACTATCTTAATGGCACAAAAGAGGGCAAAAAGGAAATGTACAAAACAATGCCTCAAAGTCCAGTTAAAAATGTCATTAGATGGAATAAGATGAGACGTTGGTTAATTCCGGTTGTCTGTGTTGCAGCGTTACTTGTTGCTCCCGTCACATCGTTCTTGCCAACCGCTGCGTTTGCGAACTTAATTTTTACATTACGTGGTAGTCACGTCAAAATTATTGACACTGAAACCTCAAGACAAGCCGCTAAGGAAGCAGAAAAGAATGTAGTTGTCATTCAAGAAGAAGGCACAGTCTTACTTAAGAATAAAGACAAAACCTTACCATTAAACCTTGAAACCAATAAGAAAATTAATATTTTTGGTTCATGTGCTTATGGTTTATTCTTCAATAATGGTGGTTCTGGTGCATTCCAAACCGATGGACGTGTCGATGGTTTTGAAAGAACAGCGGTTAAATTAGAAGAAGCACTTGTTGAAGAAGGCTTTGAAATCAATGACAATCTTTTCAATTTAGTTAAGAACTACTATAACGGAAAGAAAGTGTCTGTTGCCCCTAGTGATTACAAGATTTTCTGTGGTATTAACACATTCGGTTATCCAGAAGTCGTTCCAACAGGTTATGGTGCAACATTAGATCCGATTGATTATGAATTACCTGTTTCTGCCTATGAAACAGCTTTTAGCGAATTAGGTGGTAAAACCGCATTAGAAGACGCTAAAGAGTTCTCAGACACCGCAATCTTCGCTATTACAAGACACGGTACTGAAAGTGCGGATATGAATTATGCTGAACTTAAGCTATATGCCGCTGAAGAAGCAGCAATTCAAATGTTAAAAAAGAACTTCAGCAAAGTTATCATTTTATTCAATATCCCAACAGTCATGGAATCAGAATTCCTAGATGATGATGAAATCAGCGCAGCTTTATATATTGGTCACCCAGGTTTAACAGGTACCAAAGCGGTGGCTGAAATCATCTCTGGTAAAGTTAATCCTTCTGGCCATTTAGTGGATACTTGGCCATATAGTGTTAAGAGTGCTCCATCTTACCAATGTTTTGGTAACGATAGTACATTAAGATACACATCTGGTGCCGCTAATGGTGCAAGATTTACTAACTATGTTGAAGGCATTTATGTTGGCTATCGCTATTATGTTACACGCGGTATGGTCGATAGAGATGCTGGCTATACTTACGAAGATGAAGTCCAATATTCATTTGGCCACGGATTATCGTATACGACATTTGACAAATCCATCGTTGAATACAAAGTAGATAAAAACAAACAAAAAGTCGAAGTCACTGTCGAAGTCAAGAATACTGGTGAGGTCGCTGGTAAAGATGTCATTCAACTTTATACACATGCTCCATATACCCCAGAAGGTATTGAAAAATCATGGTATTCTTTAACAGCATTCCAAAAAACAAATATCATTGAACCAGGTGAATCCAAGAACTATAAATTAGAATTCAGTTTCAGAGATATCGCTTCATGGTCCACAGAAAAAGGTCACTATGTTTTAGAAAAAGGTGATTATGAATTCTCCGTAAGAGAAAACGTTTGGGATTTAGCACAAACCTCTGTTGCTGGTAGAGAAAACGTTAAGGCGATGAATCTTGCTGAAGATATCGATTTCTTAACAAGCTACCAAACAGGTAAAGAATATGAAAATATTTTTGAAGATGTTGAATATGGTGGTGGTGTTGAACCAAATACCTACTTATCTCGTAATGACTTTGAAGGTACATGGCAAAATAAGGCCGATATCCCATTAGCCTCTAACTCAGATAAGAATCATTTCCCAGGTGGTGCTAGTAACTCCACAGGTTCCAGCTCATTTACTTTTGAAGACAATCAAATTGATGAAGAAGTAAAAGAACAAGAAGTTGCTGGTAATTTAACACTTAGAGATCTTAAAGATGCTGCGTGGGATGATCCACGTTGGGAAGACTTATTAAGTCAATTATCATACGCTGATATGGACAAACTCATCGAATATGGTGGTTTCCAAACCGCTAGCGTCGATAGCATCGAAAAGACTCAAACCCTCGACTATGATGGTCCAAGTGCGGCGTTCCACTCTGGCACAGGTCACCCAAGTGAAGTTATCGTTGGTTGTTCCTGGTCCACAGACGTCGCAAGAGTTATGGGTGAATCTATTGGCCGTGAAGGTGCTGCTCGTGGTATGACTGGTTGGTATGCCCCTGGTATTAATACTCACCGTTCACCATTTGGTGGTCGTAACTTCGAATATTATTCAGAAGATCCATTAATCTCTGGCTTAATGGCAGGTCATACCGCTCAAGGTATGTCTAAATATGGCGTTTACACATACGCTAAGCACTTCTTCTGTAACGACCAAGAAAATAACCGTGCGGGTGTCTTTGTTTGGGCAACTGAACAAGCTTTGCGTGAGATTTATGCTCGTGGCTTTGAACTTTATGTTGATTTAGGTGGTATTGGTATCATGTCCGCTTATAACTGCATCGGTTCATGGTGGTGTGGTGGTAGTAAAGCAGCCTTAACAACTCTTTTGAGAGAAGAATGGGGCTTCCATGGTGTCGTTGTTACTGACTACGCAGGCAGTAACTATATGGCCACAAACATTGGTTTAAGAGCTGGCAATGATATGTGGTTAACGCCAGATAAATTAAGCACAGAATTAAAACCAAGTAGAGTACGTACACAATGCCCACATGATGGTGCTATTCTTGCTAGAAGAGCGGCTAAGAACATCCTCTATGCCTGCGCTCATTCCAATAACGTTTGGACACTAGAAGATTATGCCGCTGTTGGCATTCCAGAAATCAAAAAAGCTGGCGACGGTCACTAGTCTATAAGATAGTTTTTATGAACCCCAATTCCTTTATGGATGCGGGGTTCTTTCTTTGAAAAGAATAATGTGCTAATCTTAATTAGAACTTTTGAATAAATTTAAATATAAACCCTCAAAAGGAGTTTTTTATGAAAAGAAAATATCAAGACATCCTTGATCAATTAACCTTGAAAGAAAAGGCTAGTTTAATCAGTGGTAAAGATTTCTGGCAAACAGTCAATATTGATAGAGTCGGCATTCCAAGCGCTTTCTTAAGCGATGGCCCTCACGGGGTGAGAAGACAAGCCGCTGCTGCGGACCATTTAGGCTTAAACGCTTCTATTCCAGCGACAAGTTATCCAACCGCCGCGACAATGGCGAATTCCTGGGATCCTGAATTGGGTGAAGAATTAGGCCAAAGATTAGGCCAAGAAGCCGCAGTTCAAAAAGTTAATATCTTATTAGGCCCAGGCCTTAATATGAAAAGAAGTCCACTTTGTGGACGTAACTTTGAATACTTCTCAGAAGATCCATATTTAGCGGGTAAAATGGCCGCTGGTTATGTTAGAGGTATTCAATCTAACGGTATTTCTGCTTGTGTTAAACACTTCGCGTGTAATAACCAAGAAGAAAACAGAATGACTCTCGATAGTATTGTTGATGAAAGAACATTCAGAGAAATCTATTTAACTGCCTTTGAAATCGCTGTTAAAGAAGGTAAGACAAAGAGCATTATGTCTTCCTATAACTTAATCAATGGTAAGTTCGCTAATGAAAATGAACACTTATTAGTGGATATTCTTAGAAAAGAATGGGGTTATAACGGTTTAGTGGTCACTGACTGGGGTGGCAATAATGATGGTGTGGCATCTTTAAGATGTGGCAACCAATTAGAAATGCCAGGTACGCCAGATAGACCAGAAGAAGTTATTAACGCTATCGAAAAAGGCGAATTAGATGAATCCATCTTAGATGATTGCGTTGATAAATTATTAGAAACAGTCTTTGACACTATGGAAAATGGTGTGAATAAAGCACCTGAAAAGTTTGATGTTGAAGAACATCATAACGCCGCTCAAAGATTTGCTGAAGAAAGCGCTGTTCTTTTAAAGAACAATGGTGTCTTACCATTAGCGAAAGATAAGAAAGTTGCCTTTATTGGTGATTTCATGTACTTACCAAGATATCAAGGTGCTGGCTCCTCTATTGTTAATCCAACTAAGTTAGATAATACAGTGGATCTCTTACCAGTATCTGGTTTTGAAGTCGTTGGTACCGCCAAAGGCTTTGATAGATACGGTAAGAAAAAGAAGAAATTACATAACGAAGCTATCGAACTCGCTAAGAAAGCGGATGTTGTTGTTATGTATCTCGGTTTAGATGAAGTTACTGAAGCTGAAGGCTTAGATAGACAAAATCTTCATTTAGAAAATAACCAATTAGAACTTGTTAAAGATATTAAAGCTTTAGATAAAGAAATCGTTATCGTCTTATCATGCGGTAGTGCGGTTGAAATGCCATTTATCGATGACGTCTCCGCTGTTTTACATTGTTACCTTAATGGTCAAGCCGGTGCGCAAGCCGCTTTAAACATCCTTTCTGGTAAAGTTAATCCTTCTGGTAAATTATCTGAAACTATCCCATTAGCGTTAGAAGATGTCGCTAGTAGTGATAACTTCCCAAGCCATACAAGAACAATTGAATATCGTGAAGCGTATGGTATTGGCTATAGATACTTCGATATCGCTCAAAAACCAGTCAGATTCCCATTCGGTTTTGGCTTAAGCTATACAACATTCGAATATAAGAATCTTGTCGTTGATAACAAAGGTGTGACTTTTGAAATCACAAATACTGGTAAAGTTGATGGTAAAGAAATCGCTCAATTATATGTTGGTTTAAAAGGCAGTGCGCTTATTAGACCACTTAAGGAATTAAAGGGCTTCGCTAAAGTCTTCTTAAAAGCGGGTGAAACTAAGAAAGTTAATATCGCGTTTGATGATAAGACATTTAGATACTTCAACACCGCGACTAATAAGTGGGAAGTTGAAAAAGGTGTCTATGACTTATATGTTGCAGCATCTATTGATGATGTCCGTTTAGTGGGCTCCATTAATCAAATCGGCACCACAAATACAGTTCCTTATAACAAAGAAGATTTACCACACTATGCTAGTGGTGAATTAAGAAATATTCCTGATGCAGAATTCGCTGCCCTTTTAGGTCACGAAATTCCTAACGGCGCTCTTCCTTTCTATAAGAAGAATAGAATGGTTATCGACTATAACACCACATTCAGTGAATTACGCTATTCTAAGCGCTGGATTGGCCGTTTGGTGGGTAAAGCTATTCCTTGGTTCACAAGAGTGCTTAGAAAGATGGGAAACCGTGTTTTAGCCAATACTCTTGTCATGGGTGTTGTCCATCAACCAATGAGAGGCATGTCTAGATTCTCTGGTGGTGGTCTCCGTATGAGCCAATTAGATGGCTTAATCATGATCTTCAACGGTCACTTCTGGAAAGGCTTGCATCACTTCAATAAAGAAGGCCGTAAATATAAGAAGCTTGCGAAAGCGGAAAAGAAAGCCCAAAAAGAAGCAGAAAACAAACAATAAAACAACAAAAAGACCTGTGAATTAAAACGGGTCTTTTCATTTAAAAAAATCAAGAATACTATGTATAACATGAAAAACTATTACAAAGAAATCTTTAAACGCAAATCATTCCACTTCTTCATTGATGGCGAACCCACGACAGAAGAAGATGTAAAACAAATTAACGAGTTTATTAAAACCGTTGAACCACTTTATCCTGACATCAAAACTGAAATCAGAATCGTTAAAGAAAAAGAAACAACATGTCGTAGAGGCGCGGATTATTGCATCCTCTTCTATAGTGAGCCTAAAGAAGGATACTTAAGAAATATCGGCTATATTGGTGAACAAATAGATTTATTTCTTGCTTCCCTTAACATAGGCGGACTTTGGTTTGGTATTGGTAAAACCAAAGAAAAAGAAATTGAAGGCCTAGAATATGTCATTATGATTGCCTTCAAAAGAATGCCTGAAGGTAGCTTTAGAAAAGATATGTTTAAATCCAAAAGGAAACCACTTGAGGAAATATGGGCTGGTGAAGAAATGGATATCACTAACATTGTGAGATTTACTCCTTCCGCATGTAATACACAGCCATGGTTTGTAGAAAATAAAGATAATACATTAGAGGTATATCGTTATAAGAAACCTGGTAAACGCGGCATTATGCCTATTGATAAAGTAATGTTCTATAACCGCATTGATATTGGTATATTCCTATTTATCTTAGAAACATGTCTCGAAGAGAAATGTGTTAAATACCAGAGAGAATTATTAGATGATCTAAGCGACGCTGAAGTCGAAAAGACATTATCTGCAAAATACAAAATGTAATAAAAAAATCGCCCTCAATCGAGAGCGATTTTTGTTTATCCAAGTTTAATTACTTTCTTGGGTTTTTGATATTGGCTTGAGCAGCGGCTAATCTAGCGACTGGCACACGGAATGGAGAGCAGGAGACATAGTCCAAACCGACTTTGTGATAGAATTCGATAGATTTTGCATCGCCACCTGTTTCACCACAGACACCAACGTGGAGGTCTGGGCGGGTGCCACGGCCTAACTTAACGGCTAATTGGACTAATTTACCAACACCGTTTTGGTCTAAGGTCTTGAATGGATCTTCTTCAAAGATCTTTGTTTCGTAATAAGCTGGTAAGAATTTGCCGGCGTCATCACGAGAGAAACCAAATGTCATTTGTGTTAAGTCGTTTGTACCAAAGCTGAAGAATTCAGCGTCTTTAGCGATTTCATCAGCGAGTAATGCGGCACGTGGGATTTCAATCATGGTACCAACGTGGTATTGCATTGCTAAGCCGGAATCAGCGATTAACTTATCAGCGGTTTCGCAGATGATCTTCTTAACGAAGGCTAATTCTTTTTCTTCGAGTACTAATGGAACCATGATTTCTGGTTGCACTAATGTACCGGTCTTCTTGCTGACATTGATAGCGGCTTTAACGATAGCAGTTGTTTGCATTCTGCAAATTTCTGGATATGTGACCGCTAAACGGCAACCACGGTGACCCATCATTGGGTTGGCTTCGTGGAGTTCAGCAATTCTATCTTTGACGTCTTCAACGCTTAATTTGAGAGCGTCAGCTAATTCTTTAATGAGTTCTTCTTCTTGTGGTAAGAATTCATGTAGTGGTGGGTCTAATAAACGAACGTTAACGTTGAATGGTAACATTGTTTCATAGAGGGCTTCGAAGTCAGCTTGTTGCATTGGTTCGATTTCCGCTAAAGCTTTTTCACGGTCTTCGACTTTGTCAGCAAGAATCATCTTTCTCATAGAGAAGATTCTGTCTTTAGCGAAGAACATGTGTTCAGTACGGCAGAGACCGATACCTTCAGCACCAAAGATCTTAGCTTGTTTAGCATCTCTTGGTGTATCAGCATTTGTTCTAACTTTGAGGGCTCTGTATTGGTCAACCCAACCCATTAATCTACCGAAGTAACCAGCGGTTAAGTCTGGTTCAACTGTCTTGATTTCACCTTCGTAGACTTTACCTGTACTACCATCTAAGGATAATGTGTCCTTATCTGTGTAGACTTTATCACCAATGGTGATTGTACGTTTTTCTTCATCGATAACAGCGGCAGCGCAACCACAGACGCAGCATTTACCCATACCACGGGCAACGACAGCGGCGTGTGATGTCATACCACCACGCATTGTAAGGATACCTTGAGCGGCAACCATACCAACGATATCTTCTGGAGATGTTTCGGCTCTGGCTAAGATAACTTTTTCACCAGCGTTCTTTCTGGCTTGAGCTTCTTCAGCAGTGAAGGCGATTTTACCTGTACCTGCACCTGGGCCAGCTGGTAAACCAGAGGCGATTGGTTGCTTCTTGGCTAAGTCGTCTTTATCAAAGCCTGGTAATAATAATTTATCAAAGCTGACTGGATCGATTCTTAAGACAGCTTCTTTTTCATCGATTAAACCTTCGTCCACTAAATCGCAAGCGATCTTTAAAGCAGCGGCTGGGGTTCTCTTACCATTACGTGTTTGTAAGAAGTATAATTTACCGTCTTCAACGGTGAATTCCATATCTTGCATATCACGGTAGTGGTTTTCCATTAATTTAATGGTCTTGACGAATTGTTCGTAAACTTCTGGCATACGAGCTTTTAATTCATCGATGTGGAGAGGTGTACGGATACCCGCGACGACGTCTTCACCTTGAGCGTTTGGTAAGTATTCAGCGGAGATGACTTTTTCGCCTGTACCTGGGTTACGTGAGAACGCGACACCTGTACCAGATGTTTCACCCTTGTTACCAAAGGCCATGGATTGAACGTTAACAGCAGTACCCCAAGAATATGGGATGTTGTTCATCATACGGTAAACGTTCGCTCTTGGGTTGTCCCAGCTTCTGAAGACGGCTGCGACAGCTTCCATTAATTGAACTTTTGGATCAGTTGGGAATTCTTCACCGAATGTCTTTTTGTAGTATTCTTTGTATTTAGCCACTAATTCTTTTAATTGTTCAGCAGTGACTTCTGTATCTAATTTGTAGCCATTCTTTTTCTTTAAGTCATCTAACATCTTGTCCATGTCATCACGTGGGTGACCTTTTGCGATGTTTGTGAACATAAGAATGAAACGACGATAGCTATCCATTGCGAAACGTTCATTGTTTGTTTCTTTAGCAATAGCGGCACATGTTGTTTCGTTTAAACCTAAATTTAAGATGGTATCCATCATACCTGGCATACTGACTCTCGCGCCAGAACGCACAGACACTAATAATGGGTTCTTGCTTCCACCAAATGTCTTGCCTGTTTTCTTTTCGATACCTTTAACAGCTTCGAAAATTTGATCGACGACAAATGCTGGGATTTCTTTACCACTTTCATAGTAAAGTGTGCATGCTTCAGTTGTGATTGTAAAACCTTCTGGAACTGGGACACCGATGTGGCTCATTTCCGCTAAGCCGGCACCCTTACCGCCTAATAATTCTTTTCCTAAACCATAGGCTTCATCGAAAGGGTAGACATATTTCTTTTCTGCCATAATAATCCTCCTGCAGGTCTTTGTGAGTCTCCTCACAGCGCTTAAATATTATCACACATGCGCAATTATGCATACTTTTTTTGCAAAAAAAGTGCTACTTCATAGATTTTCGTATAAACTATATAGAAAGAATGGACCTTAACGTTTTAGGAGAAAAAACATGAAGAACAATCCATTAGTACTAACACTAGACTTTGGAACACAATCTGTCAGAACCGCTTTAATCAATAAGTCCGGTGAAATAGTATATCTATCAAAAAAAGCTTATGAACCCGTATCTTTTGCTCTAAAAACTGGTTATGCAGAGCAATTCGCGGATTTCTATTGGGATAATTTAGTCGAATGTCTTAAAAAGCTCAGCAAAGAATGTGTTGAGAATTTTGATGACATCGTTGGTATGACTGTTACCACATTTAGAGATTCCGCTGTTTTATTAGATGAAAATAACAAACCATTAAGACCAGTCATCTTATGGATGGACCAACGTTTAGCGGAAGCAAAAGAGAAACTCCCTGCTTTCCATCGTTTCTTATTCAAACTCGTCGGTATGAAAGACACAGTCGATATGAATCGTACCCGCACAATGGCGCACTGGATCAAAGAAAATGAACCAGAAATTTGGGCCAAAACCAAAAAGTACGTCAATATTTCCACATATATTAATTACCGCTTAACTGGAGAGTTAGCGGATTCTCCAGGTGGCTTAACTGGTCACTACCCACTCTATTACAAGAAGTCCGAGTGGTACAAAGAAGGAGCGATGAAAGGAAGAATCTTTGGCATTCCTCAACGCATGCTCCCACGTGTCGTGAAACCAGGTGAAGTCATTGGGCGTTTAAGCGATGAAATCGCTAAAGAATGCGGCTTACCAAGAGGACTTAAATTAATTTCTACTGGTAGTGACAAAGGTTGTGAAACAATCGGCTTAGGCTGTCTTACACCTGACGTTGGTGCGCTCTCATATGGCACAGCGTGCACGATTGAAGTCAGTAACCCAAAATATCATGAACCAGAACCATTCTTACCTGCCTACGCTGCTGCGGTCCCAGGCCTATATAACTTAGACGTGCAAATTTATCGCGGGTATTGGATGCTCAGATGGTTCGCGAGTGAATTCGCTAGCGAATTAGAAAAAGAAGCCAAAGAGAAAGAAAAACCAATCGAAGCTATTCTTGACCAATGGATTAATGATGTTAGCGTTGGCTCAGATGGCTTAATCCTCCAACCATATTGGGGACCTGGATTAGCTAGACCTTTGGCAAAAGGCGCAATGGTGGGCTTCTCGAGTGTCCATACACGTAAACACATCTATCGCGCAATCGTCGAGGGCATTGCGTTCGCCTTGCGTGAAGGCCTAGAAAGCATTCAAAAAGCCCAAAAACAAAAAGTTAAAAAATTAAGAATCTCTGGTGGTGGATCATTAAGTGATGAAATCTGCCAAATTACCGCGGATATCTTCGGCTTAGAAATCGCTAGAGTGCAAACAATTGAATCGACATCATTAGGCGCTGCAATTGCGACATTCACCGCAGTTGGTGAATTCAAAGATGTGCATAAAGCAGTCGCTAGTATGACCAACATCTCCACTGTGTTCAAACCAAATATGGAAAATCACAAGAGATACGACCAAATCTATAGGGAAGTCTACTTGAAGATTTATCCAAGATTGAACCCACTCAATAAAGCAGTAAATAAATTGTTCAAGAGGTAGCTATGCAAAACTTTGTCTTAATTTCCCCAAACTTCCCAGACACTTACTACATGTTTGCTGAAGCCCTAAAGATTAACGGCTTCCGCGTCTTGGGCGTGGGCGACTGTCCATATGAACGTTTATCGTGGGAACTTAAGAGCTGCTTAGATGACTATTATTGCTGTAGTAGTTTGGAAAACTTTGAAGAGCAAAAGAATGCTGTTCAATTATTCACTGACCGCTATGGTCAAATAGATTATCTTGAAAGTAATAACGAATACTGGCTCAGTAGAGATGCTGAACTTAGACAAATATTCAATATTCCAAACGGTGTTAGACCAGAAGAATTAAAGTACTGGCAACACAAATCATTAATGAAAGAATACTACCGCAAAGGCGGCGCAAGAGTCGCTGATTTTGTGATGGTTAGCGATAAAAAATCTGTTTTAGACTTTGTAGATAAAGTAGGTTATCCTATTTTCATTAAACCAGATATCGGTGTAGGCGCTGCTGGTGACTATAAAATTAATAATGAAGAAGAACTAGATAATTTCTTTGCTACAAAAGAACCATGGATCACATATATTTGTGAACAATTCTTATTTGGCGATATTATTTCATTTGATGGCATATGTGATAGTAATAGTAATGTTGTTTTCTGTGCTTCTAACTTCTTCCCTCCTTCTGTCGCGGAAGTTGTTAAGGAAGGAAAAGATCTCTTCTATTACACACTTAAGAAAGTACCAAGTGATTTGTTAGAAATTGGTCAGAATGTTGTTAAAGCTTTTGGCGTTAAGAAAAGATTCTTCCATCTTGAGTTTTTTAGGTTAAGTAAAGCAGCGAAAAATGTCGGTCGAAAAGGCGATATTGTCGCTCTTGAAACTAATATGAGACCAGCGGGTGGATTTACTCCTGATTTAATCAATTTCTCTCAATCCGTTAACTGCTATCAAATCTGGGCGGATGTTATGGCGTTTGATGAAAATAAGCAAGACTTAAATATGACTAAATACTATGCCGCGTGTGCTTCTCGAAGAAACGGCGTTTGGTATCAACATAGTGATAGTGAAATCTTCGCTAAATATCGCAATCAATTATCCGCGGACGGCTATTACCCACACGTCTTAAGTGGCGCAATGGGTGATCGCTTCTTTATGGCGAAGTTAAACACCATTAATGAAGTCGAAGAATTTAGAGAATTCGTGGAATCGAGATTATAGTATGGACGAATATACATCTAGAAGACGCAAAAGAAGAAGCAGATACTTTACTGGCGAAGATATTGATATGCTTCGCGAACGCGAAAGAGAAAGAAAACGCGATAGCCACAGGAATATTTGCGACACCAACATTGATGGTGCTTAATAACAAATGTTACAACTGTAAACCATTTGTAATTACAAGGTAATAACTTAATGCTAGTCATTACCTTTTTTATTTGTAAAAATACACTTATCGGAGGCTATCTTATGGCAAAATATCAAATTTTTACCGACTCTAGTTCTGATTTAACTCCAGAACTTAGAAAGCAACACAATCTCGAATATTTCTATTTTGGTTTAGTCGTTGATGGTGTTGAATATCGCGCTGACATTGACTGGAAAGATTATTCTTGTGAAGAATTCTATGGTTGGCTTAAACAAGGAAAGAAAGTTAAAACAACTCAAGTTTCTTTAGAAGAAGTTCTCAATAAAGTTCGTCCACTTTTTGAAAAGGGCATCGATGTTATCTATCTTGCCTGCTCATGCAAGTTAACAGGTTCTTTGAACCTCTTTATGCTTGCTAGAGAACAATTATTAGAAGAATTCCCAGAACGTAAGATGATTGGTGTTGAAACATTAACATCTAGTTTCGCTTTAGGTCTTTTAGCAATTGATGCTGCTAAAAAGCAACAAGAAGGTTTATCAATTGAAGAATTAGAAAAATGGGCTTTAGAAAGACGTTATTTCTATCAATTCTTCGCGACCGTTGATACTTTAACTTATTTAAAGGCTGCTGGTCGTATTAAAGGTACTGCTGCTTTCTTTGGTAACATCATCGGTGTTAAACCAATCTTTATCTCTGATAGAGAAGGTAATAACTTAACAGTCGAAAAAGTTAAAGGCACAAAAGCTTCATTAAATGCGATCTTCGAAGCTGCTAAAGAAAATATGACAGAAGATACTGACGCTATCTACGTTGGTCAAGGTGACTGCATGGAGCGTGCGTTATTACTCAAACACAGAATCGAAGAAGAACTCAAAGTTAAATGTGAAATTATTCCAATTGGTCCAATCGTTGGTACAACATGTGGCCCAGGCATTATCGCAACCTTCTGCCGTGGTAAAGAAGTTACCCGCTTCGAAGGCGATGGCAAATAATAACCAAATAACTTACAAAGGCGCCTTAATTAGGTGCCTTTTTTGTTGCCCGCGTATATAATGTAGGTATGAAGAAGCCCGCTAATAGAAATAAAGCGCGTGAAAAAGCGCCTATTAAGAAGAATTACAACAACATCAAGGAATATAAAGTCACAAAAGAATGTGAGCTTTTAGAGTTTCTTTTAGAAACTTTTAAGAGTCAATCACGTAACTCCGTGAAGTCTTTATTGTCTTCTCATCGCGTTTCTATTGATGGTGCACCTGTTAGTCAATTCAATTTCAAATTATACCCAGAAGACACAATTATTATTTCTAATTCCCCAATCAAAAAGAAAACGAGAAGTAGACTCCCAATCATTTATGAAGATGATGACATCATCGTCATTAATAAACCAAGTGGTTTGCTTTCTATTGCGTCAGATAATGAAAAATCATCCACTGCGTATCGTATGCTATCTGACTATGTCCAACAAAAAGATAAACACAACCGTGTATTCGTGGTCCATAGATTAGATGAAGATACCTCAGGTGTCTTCATGATCGCTAAAAACGTGAAGATTCAACAAGCCCTTCAAGAGAAGTGGAATGATCTTGTTAAAAAACGTGGATATTTCGCTATTGTAGAAGGTGTCATGGAAAAGAGTAGCGGCACAATCAAAACATACCTTAAGAAGAACAGCCAAAACCTTATGTATTCTTCTAAGAAAGCGGGAGATGGTCAACTCGCTATTACCCACTATAAAGTAATGAAAACTAATGGCACATATTCCTTGCTTGATGTGAATATTGATACAGGTAGAAAAAACCAAATTCGTGTGCATTTAGGCGAGATGGGTCATTATATTATTGGTGATGATAAGTATGGAAAGCCTGCTAATCCAATCAAAAGATTAGGTTTACATGCCTACGAATTAGATCTTATTCACCCATTTACTGGTAAGCTTATGAAGTTTACCGCTCCAACACCAAAAGAATTTGGCACATTATTTGATAACAAATAGGTAAAATAAATATATGAATATCTGGTTAGCCCTTTCATTAACGCTCGCGGTCGCTGCAATCTATATGTTTATGATTGAGGTGTTTTCCGTTGCGTTTAAGCTAACTGGATTAGCCACTAATAAGATTAAATTCCAAGTCGCATCACTATTTACTGCATCAGGCTTTACTACCCAAGAAAGTGAATTAATCACTAACGATGATAGAAGAAGAAAAATCGCCGTTACCTGTATGTATACAGGTCATATCTTCTCCGTTGTGATTATGGGCTTAGTTATCAACGTTGTGATTCAAATTATTGATACATTTAGTGCAGAACAATTACAAACTAGAACATTTACTGAATGGTTCTTTATCGTATTCTACATTTCTGCATTTATCTTCTTACTTGTGGTCTTTATTAAAATTCCACCAATTAATAAGAGATTCCAAAAACTCTTGGAAAACATTGCTATCAATATCTCTAAAAACAAAAGAGAATCTAATATCATTACAGTTTTAGATTACTACGGTAAAAGCGCAGTCGTGGAAGTGGTTTTAAATAGGCTACCAGACTTCGCTAAAGAAGTATCTTTACATGATATGGAATTAACAAAGAAATATGCCCTCATTCTTTTATCCTTAAGAAGAGGAAATAGAAGAATTTCCATTAGTAAAGATACAATGCTTGTGAAAGGCGATATCATCGTCGCTTATGGTCACATTAATGATATTCGCGAAGCGTTTGTTAATTCTGTTGCGGGCAAGAAAACTAACGATACAGTGGTCGTTGACAATTCGAACGAGATCCAATTAATTAATAACTATGGTGCTAACACCTTAATGGAAGTGACGGTTAATGAAGTTCCTAAGGAATTAGATGGTGTACCAATGAAGAACAGCCATCTTACCGATAGGTATTCCATTCAAATCATTATTATTAAACGTAATAACGAATATTTATTCGTCAATAAAGATATGGTTGTTGAAAAGGGCGACGTTGTGACATTGTTTGGTCCTTACGTCAATATCAAACACTTATTCAATAACGATGTTAAACAATAAAAGAAAAGCGCGGGTAGCGCTTTTTTCTTAATTAGATTTCTCCTCTTCTCACGTGGGAATCGTATTTCTTACGTTCCGCTGTATTGAGGATTTTCTTTCTCATTCTATAGGTGGATGGTGTGATCTCAACGAGTTCATCACTATTGATATAGTCTAAGCAAGCTTCTAAGGACATCTTACGTGGTGTCTTTAAGACAACAGTATTATCTTTAGTAGCGCTTCTCACGTTGGTTAAGTTCTTTTTAAGAACACAGTTGACCGCTAAGTCGATATCATAACGGTTTTCACCAATAATCATACCTTCATAGACCATGACGCCTGGTTCAATGAACATTGTGCCTCTTTCTTCGACGTGTTCAATAGCGTATGGAGTGGCTTGACCTGTTTCAGTGGCCACTAAGACACCGATTTGTCTTTCGCCTAAGCTAGCGCCTGAAACTGGGCGATATTCTTTATATGTATGAGAGATAATGCCATAACCTTTGGTTAAGGTCATGAAATTGGTCATAAAGCCTAATAAACCACGGGATGGGATGACATATTGGAGAATGGTAACTGTTTCTCTAGCATCCATATTAACGAGTTCAGCGTTTCTATTACCTAATGACATCATAATGTCACCAACATATTCATTTGGAACGTCGATTAATAAGTCTTCATATGGTTCACATCTTTCACCATCAATTTCTTTAATGATGACTTGTGGCTTACTGACTTCTAATTCGAAGCCTTCACGTCTCATATTTTCAATTAAGATGGATAAGTGTAATTCACCTCTACCAGAGACGACCCATGATTCTTTATTTGGAATTCTTTCAACTTTAAGAGCGACGTCTTTTTGTGTTTCTCTAAATAATCTTTCTTCAATCTTTCTTGCGGTTAATAACTTACCATCTTGACCAGATAATGGAGAAGAGTTGGTGCCGAATGTCATTTGTAAGGTTGGTTCATCAAGCCTAATTGGAGGTAATGGATCAACGTTATTAAACGCACCGATGGTTTCACCAACGTTGATATCGGTTAAACCCGCGACAGCGACGATTTCACCAGCGGAAGCTTCTTCAATTTCTAATCTCTTTAAGCCTTGATAACCAAATAACTTCATAACTCTGAAATTAGTGGTTGTTCCATCTAATCTTGCGACTGTAACGTTATCGTTGACGTGGATAGTACCTTTTTTGATTGTACCTAAGCCAATTCTACCGACGAAGTCGTTATAGTCTAACAAAGCGACTTGTAATTGAAGTGGAGCGTTAACATCCGCTTGTGGCGCAGGAATTTCTTTAATAATGGTATCTAGCACTGGTTCCATACCTGGTTTTTGAGTGCTAACATTAGCCTCTAAAGAGGATGTACCTTTTAAACCAGAAGTATAGATGACTGGGAATTCTAAGAATTCATCAGGAGCGCCTAATTCAATGAAGAGTTCTAAGACTTCATCTAATGTGCGTTCAATATCAATGTTATTTCTATCAACTTTGTTGATAACAACGATTGGTTTGATGTGTGCTTGTAAGGCTTTCTTTAAGACGAATCTTGTTTGAGGCATTGTGCCTTCGAAAGCATCGACTAATAATAAGCAGCCATCAACCATGTTCATAATTCTTTCAACTTCACCGCCGAAGTCAGCGTGTCCTGGAGTATCAAGAATGTTGATCTTTGTGTCTTTATAGATAATGGAAGTTGTTTTAGCAAGAATAGTGATACCTCTTTCTCTTTCAATATCGTTACTATCCATTGCTCTTTCGTTAACTTCTTCGTTATCACGGAAAGTACCGGAGGATTTTAAAAGTTGGTCGACTAATGTGGTCTTACCATGGTCAACGTGTGCGATAATGGCGATGTTGCGAATGTTCATAAATGAAACCCTCCTTGAAAAAACCTTTACTATATTAGTAGAGAGCAAGCAATAATTGCAAGAGAAAATATAAGTTAATTTTCTCTATAAATCTTGTCTAAATAGTGGTTTTTCTTCTTTTCGTGGTACAAATAGTAGCCTAGCATCGAGGTAAAGAAACCAGTGAACGCTAAAGCGGAACCAAGGTATGAAAGATTCAAATATGGGGTGTTATAAGTCATTTCATATGAGTAATCACCAACTGGGGCTACGAATGAAACAAAGCCGCCGTTAGCTTTATAAACTTTTAAGGCACTGGTTTTACCAGTGGCATTATCTTTAGCTTTGATCTTCCAACCAGCATCATAGGCCATATAAGAGACCACTAATTTTTTGGAGTCATAGTTAGTCTTAAATGTGAATTTATCAGCGCTATATTTGATATTGGTAACTGGGTTAGCGTTTAATTTATCCCATCTATTACGATAGTGAGAAATATCTTCAGAGAATAATCTAATATTGCTATCAGATGTATAACTTTCGAAGTATTTGCCACACACAGCAATTTTATAAACATCTCTAGTGATATAGAAGCCACGCATATAAGCGGTATTATCGCTTGTATCGTCATCGTGGGCGTCCATCATAAAGATTTTATTATCTTTATCAATAAAATAGAAATTGTACTTTCTAGAGCCAGAGAAAGGCGCTCTAATGTATAAAGAAGTACCTGCTTTGAAGAGTGGTTCACCCTCATGCATTGGTGTATACATTGCGAAGTATTTCATAGTTTCGCCATCATCGTAAGTGGCTACTGGGGTGAAATCTTCATCGATAGTTGGAATCTTAGAAAAATCATATGCTTTCGCGTAATCACCAACGTGATAAACTGCATGCTTATAATCGATGGATTTATATAGTGGTTGCACGGAAGTAATTTCAGGTTTTTCACTTACAAGATTGATACTGTCACATTTGATTTCTTCAACGTCTTCTTTTGATACGGCGGCCATTTGAGAAAGGGTGATACCATTTCTAACACAAGTGATATCATATCTAGCCACATCGCCCACTAAATCACCATCATAGATAGTGTCATAAGCATGACCAAAACCGTTCATATTTTCGTTTTGATAAACTTTGTATTCACTGGTTTCTAATTCCTTCATTTCTTTAAAATCATGAGGGACGTTAGCTAAATATCCACCTTTATTGTTTTGTTCGATGTTGTTATACATACTCTTTTCTTTACTGATGAAATAGTACTTAACACCTAACAAATTATCTAAATCTTGGTATTTACCACGATAGCTACCAGCGACCGCTTTACGACCGTCTCTTAAACCATTCCACATTGTGAAATCATCGATTTCAAAATTATATAAGGAGTGGAAGAAACTGACTGAGTTATAACCGTTGATAAAACTATTATTAATACTCCAAGCATCACCGATAGAAGTGTACATTCTATAGAAAGATTTATCGGTCTTTTGGACCTGTGATAGAACTTTTCTAAATCTCTCATTTGTTGGATAACCATTATTGTGTGTGCTGTCATAACCATGTCCACATGTAACAAAGTTACCAACTGCAATGGCTTCTGCAGACACAAGAGCGGTTACTACAATGAAGAACGCTTTCTTATTGTAGATTAAGAACAAAACGAGCCAGACAATCGTGGTGTAAGCAATTTCAAGGATAAACGCTAAGGCGGTGAAGTTAAAATCACCTTCCACGAAGCGGTACATAAAGTCGCTGCCTTTTGTTGGCTCTTTGACTGCTAGTTTTGTGGTTAAAACCCAGGAAACAATGATGCCAATTAACGCAAAGGCGTAGCCAATATGAATATGCCATCTAGAGACATTTGGAATCTTATTTAGATAAGTACCAACATAGGCAATTAAGACCGCTGGAACAATTAATGTCCATCTGGCATAGGCATTTGTCATACCCATAGTTAAGAAGTACATAAATGGTGTAAATAAAGAGAAAAGAATTAACCCAAAAGCGATGTAGTGTGACCATTTCTTTTCTTTGCCTGATTGAATTAAAGCAGGCACTAAGAACATGATGAATGGGATATAGCACCATAAAGAAACGGCGATATCATCAAAGTCCCAGTTATATAGTTCTAAAGTTGGTAATGAACGGCATGTTGTTGGTGGGAAGAAGAATTCAATAATTGGATACCAGACACGACTGGAGAAAACACGACCGTGTTGATCAGGAGCCTTTTTCCAAGAGAACAATAATTGGAAGAAGGATTTAAAATCTTTAGCCACTAAAAGTTTCTTAAGTTCACCAAAATATGAATAGCTATCAAGTTTTGGAGAGGACATCGTGGCCATAAAGGCTGGAATAAAGACAAATCCCGCCATTAATAAGCCAACTGCATAACCAGCAAAGCCCAAGCCTAATAACCTTAAATTCTTTACCGCATTGTTAGTTCTAATTCTTTTGAAGAAACGGAACATCGCATAGAAGAAAGTGGTGATAAGGTAAGGCACCATTAAGACGTAGTTACAAATAGCAAGGAAGAAAACACCTAATGCTAAAACCCATGGTTTTTCTTCCTGAAGAGTCTTTTCAATACCTAATAAGACGATTGGTAAGAACACTAAAATGTCTTGGTAGTTGTTATACCAAAGATAGAAAGCACCCCAACCACAGAAGGCATAAGCGATACCACATATAAATGAAACAGATTCCTTAATCTTGAACGCTTTCTTCACATAAATAGAGAAGAATAAACCCGCACAAGCAAGTTTAATCATGGAAGCAAAAGCGACAGATTGCGGCACCATGACTCTTGGTAATAAAACAATAATGATATTAAATGGTGAGAACAAACCATAGTAAGCATTAGAACCAAGTGAGTTCGCACCTAAATATAGTTCTGGATCAAATAAAGTAAAGTGGCCAGTATGGATCCAATCATGATAATAATCCCAAATATGATATCCCATAGGGATATATTGGGCCATATAGTCACCACCATAGGCTAAAGAGAACCCGTTTTGAACGAGCATTAACATGTAGAAGCCAATACTAATAGTGACAAGTATTAGGAAATAATAAAACGTATTTGAAAAGTGGAAGTTTTTAAGCTTCGCAACAATCTTTTTCCATAAACCCATAAATGGATTTGGCTTCTTGTTTTTATCTTTCGCAAATACGATATCCATACGATTTAAAATAGTAATTTCTTGATGTAATTTTTGTTGATTTTGAATTCTTCACTAACAACGTTAACCGCATCTTTTTGTGAAAGGCCTAAATTAGTAAAATAAGCGACACGGGCCATTATTTCCTCGTCTTTTATCATTACTTCTTCATTATTTCCTTCAACGATGATAACCATCTCACCTTTCAAAGTTTCTTCATCGATAGCGGATAGTTCTTCAAGTGTGCCACGAATATATTCTTCGTTAAGTTTTGTTAACTCTCTAGCTAAACAAGCTTTACGATTTCCTAAGCCTTCCTTTAATAAGTTAAAAGTTCTTAAGATTCTATGAGGTGCTTCATAGAAAATAAGAGTGTTTCTAATGGCTTTTAAGTTATTAATCTCTTCTTTAGCTTCGTTGTCTTTCGCAGATAAGAATCCATAGAAGAAAAAGTGTCTAGTTTCTAAACCAGAGGCCACTAAAGCGTTAATGAAAGCGGATGAACCAGAAATAGTGGAAACGCAGATATCATTAGCGATAAGTTCTTGCACTAATAAATAACCTGGATCACTGATACCTGGATAGCCAGCGTCAGACATATAAACAACTTTCTTACCGGCTTGAATAAGGGAAACAAGATGTTTACTTGCTTCTTTTTCGTTATGCTCTCTTAAAGAATATAATTCTTTCTTAATGTTAAAACGGGCTAACAAGTCGTGAGCATTGCGTGTATCTTCAGCGGCGACAATATCGGCTTCACTCACTACTTCAATAGCGCGAGGAGAGAATTCTTTAAGATTACCGATAGGTGTCGCTACGAGATAAAGGAGCAAATTGTTTTTATCGTAGGATTTACTTCTTTTCATAGCGTTTCTCTCTAACCCTATTAGCGCCTACTTGTTTATAGAAGTCTTCCAGAGGAAGGAACTTAATATCTTCATTGTTTTCAATCTTCACCACACGAGAAAGAATATTGATGTTGGTAACAGTGTATTCGACCTTGTCGATAAAGGCTTTACTACCTAATTCTGGGAATTTCTTTCTTTCTTCGGTATAGGCATCGTCTTCATACTTTAAGCAGCAGATTAATTTACCACATTGTCCACTTAACTTAGGAATGTTGATCGCGAGCATTTGGTTCTTGGCTCTATTGATGGAAATACCATCGAATTCATTTAAGAATGTAGAGCAGCAAAGTGGTAAACCACAGACACCAAGACCACCAATCATTTTGGCTTTGTCTCTAGAGCCAATTTGTCTTAATTCGATTCTTGTTCTTAAACGTGAGGCTAAGACTTTTAATAATTCACGGAAGTCAACACGGTCATCCGCTAAATAGGAGAAGATGACTTTGGACTTATCAAGGGTATATTCACAAGAAATAAGATTCATGTCTAAGTTGAGTTTTTTGGATTCAACTTGGCAGATTTCTAATGCATATACTGCGTCTTTTTGATTGATTTCCGCTAAACGGACATCCACATCAGTGGCTTTTCTAAGGATTGGTTTTAAGAATAAACCATTACCATATTTATCAATGGAAATTGGTTCGATGGCAATGGTACCTAATTCCATACCTCTAACGGTTTCAACGACGACTTTATCACCAAGAGCATAGTTATTATCAGTTGTGCCAAAAAAGTAAGCACGAGGAGTGTTTAAGAATTTCACACCAACGAAATGTGAATAATCGTGTTTTTGATCAGTAATTTGTGTATGGTTATTATCTTCAATTTTTGGCATATATTAGTCCTCTTTGGTAATGGTATAAAACACGTGGTCAATAAGTAAGGTGATATTGACGTTTGTGTTGATCGCAGTCGCACATCTTAATAATTCAATCAAACTTTCACTAATATGAGAAAGTTTCGTGGACAGATGTTCTAATATTGTAGCATAACTTTCTAAAAATGGTTGCTTTTCATTAGAAATAGCAATCATATCTTCAAAGGCCATGACAAGCATGTTGATGAAATAACGGCAAGCTTCTTTGCTCTTGATTTGATTTGAGATATTGCCTTGAACGTAATATATGAGTGCGTCTTTATCGCTTTCATCCATCACTTGGATTGTCTCTTCAAAACATTTCTTTGCAGTGAAGAATACTTCGTTATTATCTTGGTCATCGATGATTTCTTTGATGAGTTCTCCATCGTTATAAAAATACGATAATAATTCAGCGTCTTTTTTATCCACTCCAAAGGAGACAGCGTCATTAATCACGATATTTTTATCGATTAATTTCATTCTTAAAACTTGGCATCTAGAAATGATAGTGGGCAAAATACTATTCTCATTATTCGTGGTTAAGAAAGCATAGATTTGTTGCCCCGGTTCTTCTAAGAATTTAAGAATGCTATTAATGGCCTCAATGGTCATATTTTCAATGAGGTGGAGAATATATATTCTGATACCTTTATTTTCGAAAGCTTTCTTTTCAAAAGAACTTTCAATCGTGGTAACAGCATCTTTTTTAATCGTGGATTTACTACCATCAAAAACGAAAAAGTCAGGGTAGTTATCATCATCCACTCGTAAGCAAGTGATGCAAGAATTACACGCTAATGGGAATGGGTCATCGCATAGGATTGATTTAGCAAAAAACTTGGCTATATCTAAAAGTGGAGAACCATTAGTTCCAGAAATAAGATAAGCGTGAGAAAGCTGACCTTTTTGCAGTGAATTAACAAAGGTTTGATAAATAACTGGTTGATATTTTTTAAGGTATTTCTCTACTTGCATATTCTTGATAGCATCACATCAAGAGTGGCTTTAGCCACTTCTTCTTGACTTTTGCTAGCGTCTATAATGACGAAACGTTCTGGATAACGCTTCGCTAATTCCAAAAATGTGTTTCTGACAGTTTTATGGAATTCTAATTTCTCTAAATCTAAACGATTTACTTCTCTATTCGCATTTGCCGCAATTCTAGCTAAACCAATTTCTGGTTCGATGTCGAATAATAGAGTTAAATCTGGGAATGTGCCTTCAGTGGCAAACATATTAATGTTTAAGACGTTATCAACGCCTAAACCTCTGGCGCCACCTTGATAGGCTAAGGAAGAATCTAAATAACGGTCACAAATGACAATTTTGCCTTCTTTTAAAGCAGGCCAAACCTTTTCAACGAGGTGTTGTCTTCTTGAAGCGGCATAAAGAAGGGCTTCTGTTCTTTTATCCATCGCGGTATTTGCTTTATCAAGAATAACGTTACGGATTTGTTCAGCGATTGGGGTACCACCTGGTTCACGAGTACGGACAATTTGATATCCCATCTCCTCTAATTTGTTAACGGCATAGTTAACAGCAGTTGTTTTTCCAGATCCTTCTGGTCCTTCAAGAGTAATAAACATATAATTTGCTCCCTCTTATAGTTTTCTTCTTCCTTCGACAGCCTTAGATAATGTTAAGGCGTCAGTGTAATCTAAATTACCACCCATTTGTAAGCCATAGGCTAATCTAGTGACAACATCGACTTTGTCTTCGATTAATTTGGCGATATATAGAGCGGTAGTTTCCCCTTCAATTGTTGGGTTAGTGGCGATAATCACTTCTTTGAAGTGGTGTTCGTCTAATCTCTTTAATAATGAGGTGATATTTAAATCATCCACGCCATTACCTTTACTTAAAGAGATAACCCCGTTTAAGACGTGGTACAAACCACGATAGTATTCAGCGTTTTCAAATGCGATGACATCTTTTGGGAAAGAAACAATCATTAAGGTATCTTGATCGCGCTCCTTATCATCACAAATAACGCACTTTTCGCCCTCAGTTAAAAAACCACAAATAGGGCAGATGTGTATGGATTGTTTAAGGTTTTTAATCGCATCAGAAAACTCCGCTAAGTCATCATCTTCCATATTGAGCATCGCATACGCCATACGTTCGGCGCTACGACGACCAACACTTGGTAACTTAGCTAAAGATTCTTCTAAACGAATAAGAGCCTTTAGTTTTTCCATAATTAGAAACCGAAACCTCCAGGTTGACCGGTAATACGTTCATTAATGGCTTCACTTTCTTCATCGATTTTAGCCATGGCTTCATTAATTGCTAAAGCAATCATATCTTGAATCATTTCTTTATTTTCTGGATCAAAGGCATCGTTATCGATTTCAATAGCTTTGATTTCCTTATTACCGAGAACAGTAACTGTCACAGCGCCACCCTTAGCGACTTTGAATTCTTTTTGTGCTAATTCGGCTTGTGCTTTTTTAAGTTCTCTTTGCATCTTTTGGGCTTGCGCCATCATTTGTTGCATGTTCATAGTTTTATTCTCCTTCGAATTCTATGTTGATTGTATCTGGTTTTGGTAATTTACCAAGTTGATAACTATTCATGTAGTTTTGCTGCCATCTTATAGAGTCTTTTCTACTAACAGCGTAGACAAACATCTTCTTATTGAAGACTGATTCGATAACGTTTTGAATGGCTTCTTGGTTTTCTAATAAGTTAGCTTTTTCTGCAATGCTTGGGAATTGGTATTCAACCACGAGCACTTTTTGAGAAGCCACTAATGGACGACCATCCGCTAGCATTGTCGCGGCCCTACCTAATTCTGGATGAGCAATTAATTTTTTAATTGAAGACCAGTTATCGATTAATGAATTCTTAATGTCTTTCTTTGAAATAACCATAAGATCAAGCATTAAGCCATCATCGATAAAGAATGAACCATCTTTTCTTGTGTTCTTAATTGACAAAACGTTTTTAGAAAGAACGATTTCTGGCGCGACTGGTTCTGGTTCTGGCTCAGGTTGATCAAGAAGGGAAATAATTTCTTCTTGTTTTGGTGCTGGAGCAGGTTCAACTTTTGGCTGTGACACTGGCTTTGGAGCTGGTGCTGGAGCAGGTTTTTCATATACAGGTTCCACTGGTTTTGGCTGAGCAACATTGGCTGAACCATCCTTTTTAGTGGCCACTAATTTGAGAATTGTGACTTCAAAAAGTGGAATGATTGAGTTAACAGTTTTATAGTCCTTTTGTGCGGCCATAATGATATCAATCATCTTTAATGTTTCATCAATATCAAGGCCCTTAAAGAACGAAGCGGCTTCTTGCTCAGTTAAGATTTCTAAACAGTTAACATTACGAGAAGATTGATAAATCAATATATCCTTTAATATTAATAATAAGTCATCGGTTAATCTCTTGATATCAGTGCCTAGAGATACATAGCGATTGATTCTTTGTAAGACATCGGAAACATCCTTACTAATAATGGAATTTAATAAAGCGATTTTTTCTTCTTTAGATTCAAGAGCAAAGATATCTAAGATGTCTTGAACTTCAAGTTTATTACCGGAATAGGCTAAGACTTGATCCAAGATTGATAAAGCGTCACGCATACCACCATCTGCGAGAGAGATAATAATTTTGATAGCTTCTTCGTTATAGGCAATACCCTCTTTTTCTAAAACACTTCTTAATCTGTTGTTAATATCGTCATCACTTAATTTAGTGAAGTCATATCTTTGACAACGAGAAAGAATAGTTGGAAGGATTTTATGTGGTTCAGTAGTGGCTAAGATAAAGATGACATGTTCTGGTGGCTCTTCAAGAGTCTTTAATAAGGCGTTAAAAGCGCCTGTAGAGAGCATATGAACTTCGTCGATAATATAAACTTTATAACGGCCCAAGATTGTGCCGTATTTAACTTTATCAATTAACTCTCTGATTTCATCAACACCGTTATTGCTCGCAGCGTCTAATTCAATAACATCAGGATGAGTACCATCGATAATTGCTTTACAGTTTTTACATTCGTTACACTGACAGCCAATACCTTCATCACAGTTAAGAGCTTTCGCTAATAATTTAGCCATCGTGGTTTTACCTGTACCACGTGGGCCTGCGAATAGGTAGGCGTGAGCTAACTTTCTGGTCGCCAAAGCGTTCTTTAAAGTCTTGACGATATGTTCTTGTCCAGCGACTTCTTCAAAAGTACTAGGACGATATGTTCGATATAATGCTTTATAAGCCATATAAAATCACCTGTGTTAAGTATATAACAAAGCCCACCATAAAGAAACGTTAATATTCTATTAATGGAAATATTTCGTTGTTTGCCTAATACGATAGTTATGCTACAATACATAACGGTCAGAGGAATTATTATGGAAGAAAGCATGCGTCAACGTCTCATCGCCGCTGAAAAACGTCTTAAAGAAATCGACGAAGAATTAGTGAGCGAAGACATTATGAAAAACATCTCTAAATTTAGAGAAATATCAAAAGAAAGAGCTAACTTGGATCCTCAAGTTGCTGCTTTTAATCAATACAATAAAAACGAAGAAGATATTGAAGCCGCAAAAGAAATGGCGCACGATTCTGATCCAGATTTAGCGGAAATGGGCAAAGAGGAATTAAAACGTCTCGAAGCCGAACAAGAAAAGTTAATTGAAGACTTAAGAGAAATGCTCCTTCCAAGAGATCCTAATGATGATAAAGATATTATCGTTGAAATCAGAGGCGCTGTTGGTGGTGATGAAGCCAACATCTTCGCTGGTGACTTATTCAGAATGTACACAAGATACGCTGAAGCCCAAGGTTGGAAGATTCAAATCCTTGATGAAAACCCATCCGAATCTGGTGGCTTTGCCCTCATTTCTTTCAAGATAAGTGGTAACCGTGTCTTCTCAAAATTAAAATTCGAGAGTGGCGCTCACCGTGTTCAACGTGTTCCAAAGACAGAAGCCTCAGGCCGTATTCATACAAGTACTGCTACAGTCTTAGTGATGCCTGAAGCCGAAGAAATTGATATTCAAATTAATCCTAACGACTTACAAGTCGATACATATCACTCACAAGGTGCGGGCGGTCAAAACGTTAATAAGACCGAATCCGCTGTTCGCATTACTCACATCCCAACTGGCACAGTTGTGGCGTGCCAAACTGAAAAATCTCAAATCCAAAATAGAGAAATTGCTATGCAAATGTTACGTACAAAGATGTACGCCAACATGCTTGCAGAACAACAAGAAAAGATTGGTAATGAACGTCGATTAAAAATCGGTACTGGTGAAAGAAGTGAAAAGATTAGAACTTATAACTATCCACAAAACCGTGTGACCGATCATCGTATTGGTTTTACTATTCAAAAATTAGACCGCGTTATTGAAGGTGAATTAGATGAAGTTATTGAAGCTTTAATTCACTACGATCAATCCGCAAAAATGGCGGGCGAGTAATAATGTCTACTAATCGCGAACTGCTCTTCAAATATAAAAAAGAAGGCATAAGTGATGCAGTTATTTACTTTGCTTTAGAAGAATGCAATGGCTTCGACCATCTTCTTTTATCACAAAATTTAGATAAAGAAATTAAAGATGAAAATAGATTCGTCAAAGCGATGAATCGTTATATAAATGGTGAAATGATTGAGTACATTTTTAAAAAAGCGTACTTTTTGTCTAAACCATTCTATGTTGATAACAATGTCTTAATCCCAAGACAAGAAACTGAACAACTAGTTTTAACTAGTGCGAAGCTGATTAGCGAAATGTTTGGTGATAAGCAAATCACTATCGCGGATGTATGTACAGGAAGTGGTGCGATTGGTATCAGTACCGCTGAAATTTTTAAAAACAATAAGGTTATCTTAACTGATATTTCTAACAAAGCCTTAGATATCGCTAAGAAAAACGGTGAAAAATTAAACAATGTTTCTTATATGCAAGGAGATATGCTTGAACCACTCATTGATAGCAACACAAAAGTGGATGTCATTCTATGCAATCCTCCATATATAGAAGATATAAGCACGATTGACGAAAAGACTTGGAAACAAGAGCCACATCTAGCACTTTTGGCGACCCCATGTACCTTATTTTATGAAAAAGTACTTAAAGATTTCCGCAAAGTAATGAACGAGAATTACTTAATTGCTTTTGAAATTGGCGAAGATATGGAAGAAGCACTTACTATGTTAGTAAAGAAGTACTGTGAAGACTCTTTATACTGCTTTGAAAAAGATATCTACAACAAAGCGCGATTCTTGTTTATCAAAAAAGCAAAATAATATGCAAAGTAATAAATAAGGGTTTATTATATAAACGGTGATAAAAATATGAAAATTGCAATTGGTTCAGATCATGGTGGCTATAAGCTAAAAGAAGGCCTCAAAGAATACTTAGCTAGAAAAGGCTATGATGTTGTTGATGTTGGCACCTATTCCACAGCTTCTTGCCATTATCCAGAATATGGCGCAAAATGCGCTAAATTAGTCAGTGATGGTGTTTGCCAATTTGGTATCGTTGTTTGTACAACTGGTGAAGGCATCACAATGGCGGCTAACAAAGTTAGAGGCGTTCGTGCTGGTTTAGCATATAACGTCGAAGTCGCTAGATTAATGAGAGAGCATAATGATGCGAATGTGATTGGCTTTGGCGCCAAATTCACAACATTAGAAGAAGCTATTGAAAGAATCGATGCGTTCTTAGATGCTAAATTCGCCGCTGGTAGACATGCTACTCGCGTCGAAATGTTAAATAATTTAGACAAATAATCAAAAACATCGGACAAAAATCAAAAATGCCTCCTATTTAATCTATAGGGGGCTTTTTTATGCCGGATAATTTTACATGCCCAATATGTGGCAACAAAGATCCTAAATACATTGGTTATAAAAACGGAAAACCATATTGTCGAAAGTGCATTACATTCCGTGGACAAGAAGCATCAGGAGATTACGTTCAACTCGATAGTGCGGAATGGACTTTGAAATATGAACTATCAGATGATCAAAAGAAATTATCAAAACAATTGTTGGAGAATTTCCAAAATGGAATAGATAGTCTCGTTCATGCTGTCTGTGGTTCTGGTAAAACAGAAATATGTATTGGGATCATCTCGTATTGTATAAGAAATGGATTAAAAGTAGGGTTTGCGGTTCCTCGTAGAGATGTGTGCATTGAACTATATTATCGATTCGCTGATATATTCCGTGAGAACGATCTAACTGCGGTGTACGGAGGAAATACAAAGTATTTAGAGGGTGATTTAGTGCTTCTAACAACTCACCAACTATTTAGATATGACCATTATTTCGATTTACTAATTGTGGATGAGATAGATGCCTTTCCGTTTAAGGGTAGTGAGATATTAGAAGTCTTTTTCAAACGCAGTATCAAAAAGAATTATGTCTTAATGACTGCTACCCCAAATAAGGAGACACTTGAGTATTTTTCAAAACCTGGAAGAGCGATTCTTCAACTTTTCTCGAGATTCCATGGTAAGCCCTTACCAGTTCCAAGAGTGATTAAAGGCAATGAATTATATTTAAACTACAAACTAGTTAGAGAAGTATCAAGAATATTAAAGAGTTTTAAACAAATATTTATCTTTACTCCCACAATCGATTTATCAATCAAAGTATACAAGTTTTTGCGGCTATTTTTCCGTAATGGATACTATATAAATTCACATTCAGAAAATCGTGATGAAATTATTAAAAGATTTAGAGTCAAAAAGTATCGATATTTGGTGACTACTGCGGTTTTAGAAAGAGGAGTTACTGTCAAAGATCTTCAAGTCATTGTTTATCATGCTGACCATCCAATTTATGACTCTTATTCCTTAATACAAATAGCCGGAAGAGCGGGCAGAAAGAAAGAAGCTCCAGAAGGTGAGGTGATTTTTCTTGCTAGGGAAAATAATGAAGAAATGCAGCGAGCGATTGCAGAGATTAATGCCGCCAACAAAAAGCTGCCTAATTTGCTTTAAGAAAGTCGATATAACGGACTTTTGCAGACTTTTTAACGGCAAAATGCCTATTTGCCAGGCGTGTCAAACGGAAATGGAACCTAAATTCATTAGTTTCTTTGTTGATGGCCATAAAGCTATTTCAATTTATGACTATAATCCTTTTATTAGAAAGCTCATTTATCAATATAAAGGCTGTTATGACTATGAATTACACAAGGTATTTCTAGATAGATACGCTAAAGAAATAAAACTTAGGTATTCTGATTATGTTGTGATACCTATTCCTTCATATAAAAACGAGGATGAAGAAAGAGGATTCAATCATGTTGTGGAAACATTCAAAAGCTTGGGTATAAATATGCTCAACATTATAGAAAAAACAGAGAAACATAAGCAGGCAGTAAGCACTGTTAATCAAAGAAAAGAAGTCTATAAATATTTGGAATTAAACTGTTATCCAGATTTAAACAAAAAGAAGGTTTTAATAGTGGATGACGTTTACACTACAGGAAGTACAATGAAAGCGGCAATTCATCTCGTAGAAAAGTTAAATCCAAAGAAGATTGATGTCCTAGTGGTGGCTAAAACTAAGGCAAAACAACTACCTAAATAACTAATACGAATTAATTTGTATTAGACAATAGTAGGTGGTATTGATATGATATTTAAGCGAATGCTTGACATTCTTTTATAAAGAAAGGCACATATTTGATGTGATCGGTATTAAATAATTATGGGATTTTTTGACAGAAGAGCTATTAAGAAGTATTTAAAGGAAGCTGATAAAGTTATCGCCTATGAAAGCCAAATGGCCGCGTTAACAAATGAAGAATTACAAGCTAAAACTCCATACTTCAAAGAATTATTAGCTCAAGGCAAAACATTAGATGATATTAAATACGAAGCTTTTGCGGTCGCAAGAGAAGCTGCAAAACGTTGTATTGGTGAATTCCCTTACAAAGTACAAATCGTTGGTTCTTTAGTTTTACATAACGGCGATGTCGCTGAAATGAAAACTGGTGAAGGTAAAACCTTAACCTGTACAATGGCTGTTTACCTTAACGCATTAGCGGGTAAAGGCTTACACGTTATTACAGTTAACGAATACTTATCTGGTCGTGACGCTGAATGGATGGGCCAAATCTATAGATTCTTAGGCTTAACAGTTGGTGTTAACGCCCGTACAAAATCTACACGCGAAAAGAAAGAAGCCTATTTGTGCGATATAACATATACCACAAACTCTGAATTAGGTTTCGACTACTTAAGAGACAACATGGCGACCGATATGGAACACCGTGTTTTAAGAGGTCTCAACTTCTGTATCGTTGACGAAGCTGACTCCATCTTAATCGATGAAAGTAGAACCCCATTAATTATTTCTGGTGGTGCTCAAACAAGTGCTTCCCAATATACTGTTGCCGATAGATTCTGCAAAACATTAAAGAAAGAAGTCGACTATACCGTTGATGTTAAAGAAAAGACCGTTCATATGACTGAAGCTGGTCAAACAAAAGCAGAACGCATGTTCGGTATTAAAAACTTATACGATCCTGAATACGCTGACTTAGTCCACAGAATCCATAATGCTTTAAAAGCAAACTTCATTATGGCTAGAGACGTTGACTACTTAGTGGACGCTGAAGGCGAAGTTCAAATTATTGACCCATTCACCGGTCGTGTTCTTCCAGGTCGTGAATGGTCTGATGGTTTGCACCAAGCTGTCCAAGCTAAAGAAAACGTCAAGATTAAACAAGAAACTGTCACAATGGCGACAATTACATATCAAAACTTCTTCCGTTTATATAATAAACTCGCTGGTATGACCGGTACCGCTAAAACTGAAGAAGAAGAATTCCGTAAGATTTACAATATGCGCGTTGTTTGTATCCCAACCAACAGACCAATCCAACGTATTGATGCGCTCGATTATGTCTATGCACACAAGGGCCCAAAACTTGCTGCCTTAATTAAGGAAGTTAAAGAACGTCATGAGACTGGTCAACCTATCTTAATCGGTACAGTCTCCGTTGAATCTTCCGAAGAAATCTCCGCGTTATTAACACAAGCGGGCTTACCACACGAAATGTTAAACGCGAAAAACCATGCACGAGAAGCGGAAATTATTTCCCACGCTGGTGAAAAAGGTTCCATTACACTTGCCACTAACATGGCAGGCCGTGGTACCGACATTAAGATTAATGATGAAGTAAGAGCGTTAGGTGGTTTATGTGTTTTCGGTACAGAAAGACATGAATCTAGACGTATTGATAACCAATTACGTGGTCGTTCTGGCCGTCAAGGTGACCCAGGTTTCTCCAGATTCTATGTTTCCTTTGATGATACATTACTCGTTAGATTCGCTGCTGATGGTATTAGAAATTACATCGAAAAGAACTTTGGTGATGAAGCCTTAGAAGCCAAGATGATTACTAACGTTATCACATCCGCGCAAAAGAAAATCGAAGGTCAAAACTTCGATACTCGTAAGAGCTTATTAGAATACGATGATGTTTTAGCCAAACAAAGACAAATTGTCTATGACAAGAGAGATAGAATCATTGAAGGTAGACCAATCGATGACATCATGGATGACATCTTCAAAACTGCCGGTGAATTCCTTGCTAAAAAAGGTATTCCAGCCGATAGTAATGAAGAACTCATTTCTGGCGAACAATTAGTCAAAGTGGTGGAACCAAGATTCTTACCAAGTGGCACAATTAAACCAAACTTATATGATGATGCTCCAGTCGATGATATCGCACCAGATTTAGCTATCGTTATTAGAGAAAGATTTGATCAACTCCTCAAAGAATGGGATGTTGATGAAGCTGATAAAGATAACATTAAACGTTCCGTGGTCTTACACTGTATTGACCAAAACTGGACCAAACATATTGACTCAATGGCCCGTTTAAGAGAAGCAATCTTCTTAAGAAGCTATGCTAACGTTAACCCATTACAAGATTACGTTAATGAAGGCTATGCCATGTTTAGAGAATGCTTAGAAATGGCTTCTGTTGATGCTGTTTTGAATTTAGTTAACATTAGACCTCAACGTCGTGTGACTGTTCAACCTGAACAAGCACCTGCCCAAGAACCAGCTCCAGAACAACCAGCCGAGGATAAGAAAGACGCTGAATAATTTATGAAAGACTTAGTGACCTTAAAACAGGAACTTAGTGCTGTTGGCGAGAGAATCCGTCAACTCGGGTCTTCTCTTTGACCTCGCTAAATTAGATGCCGAGATCGCTTCGTTAACCGCAAAAAGTGAAGCAGAAGATTTCTGGAATGACAGGAATTCTGCTTTGGAAATCATATCCCGTCTCAATCATTCTCGCGAAATCGTTGATACATATCGCGCTCTTTTGCGTGGTCAAAAAGACCTTGAAGAGTTATTAGAATTTGATGACGAATCATTACTTGAACAAATTGAAACATCATTGGATGAATTAAATAAACAGTCCAAGGATTTTGAATTACAAATCTTGTTTACTGGTGAGTTTGATGGATTAAACGCTATTCTTGAAATTCACCCAGGCGCAGGTGGTACAGAAGCCCAAGACTGGGCAGATATGCTTTATAGAATGTATGTGTACTATGCAGAAATACATCACTTTAAAATGTCTCTCTTATCACTTGAACCAGGTGATGAAGCTGGTATTAAGTCAGTTACTCTCCAAATTAGTGGAAAGAATGCCTATGGTTTATTAAAAGGTGAGAAAGGTGTGCATAGATTAGTGCGTATTTCTCCTTTTGATGCGAATAAAAGAAGACATACATCATTTGCCTCTGTGAATGTTGTTCCAGAATTTAAAGATGATGCGATTGATATTACCATTAACGAATCTGATTTAAAGATTGATACATATCGTAGTGGTGGCGCAGGTGGTCAAAACGTCAACAAAGTTGAAACCGCTGTTAGAATTACACACTTACCAACCGGTATTGTGGTTTCTTGCCAAATTGAAAGAAGCCAACTTCTTAATAAAGAAACCGCGATGAAAATGTTAAAAGGTAAATTATATTTAATAGAATTAGAATCCAGACAAAATAAACTCAACTCTATCGTGGGTGAAAAGAAGAATATCGAATGGGGTAGCCAAATCCGTTCATATGTCTTCTGTCCATATACCTTAGTCAAGGATAACCGTACATCATTTGAAGTCGTTGATGTCAATTCTGTTATGAATGGAAACATCGATGGATTTATCTATTCCTACTTACAAATGGAAGCTAAGAAAAACACAAAATAATGGAGTTTTGCAGACTTTTATGGATGATAGCCACTTATTTGAGATAGTTTCAAAGTTTAAGCCAACAGGTGACCAACCAGCCGCGATTAAACAACTAAGTAACGGTATTTTAAACGGGAAGAAATTCCAAGTTTTAATGGGTGCAACTGGTACTGGTAAGACTTTTACTATGGCTAATATCATTCAAACAGTCCAAAAGCCAACTTTAGTGTTAGTCCATAACAAGACTTTAGCGGGCCAACTCTATTCTGAATTCCAAGAATTATTCCCACATAATCGTGTGGAATACTTTGTATCCAACTTTGATTTCTATCAACCAGAAGCTTATATTCCAAAAAGCGATACATATATTGATAAGAACGCGGTGATGAATGAAGAAATTGAAATGCTTCGTACATCCGCAATTAACTCAATCCTAGAAAGAAAAGACACAATTATTGTGGCTTCTGTTGCTTCTATCTATGGCTTAACTGATCCAGATGAATATCGAAACTTAGTATTTAATATTCGTGTCGGAGAAGAGATTAATAGACAAGAATTCTATAAGAAATTAGTGGACGCTCAATATAAAAGAAACAATCTCGATTTAACTCCAGGTACTTTTAGAGTTAGAGGGGATGTGATCGAAATTGTTCCAGCCTCATTCTTTGATGGTGATGTCATTAGAATTGATACATTTGGGGATGAAGTTGAAAAGATTGTCCAACTTAATCCAATGACAGGTGAAGTAAAACATACCTATCATACTTTTCCTATCTTCCCTGCTTATGACCATGCTTCCACAAGAGAAAGAATTAAAGAAGCCTGCGTTACTATTAAAGCGGAGCTAGAAGAAAGACTTAAATTCTTTAAAGAAAACGGCAAACTCTTAGAAGCTGAACGTTTAGAGATGAGAACAAATCAAGATATGGAAAGTATGCAAGAATTCGGTATGTGTCCTGGTATTGAAAACTATTCTCGCCATATTGATAAAAGAAAACCAGGCGAAAGACCATGGTGTTTATTAGATTACTTCCCAGAAGATTTCTTAATGATTATTGATGAATCTCACGTCACTTTCCCTCAACTTAGAGGTATGTATAACGGTGACCGTTCTAGAAAAGAAACTTTAGTGGAATATGGTTTTAGATTACCTTCCGCTTTAGATAACAGACCTCTTTGTTTCGAAGAATTTGAAAAGCTTATGCCATATGTGGTTTGCACGAGCGCTACACCAGGTGATTATGAACTAGAAAAAGCAGGTGGCATATCCGCAGAACAAATCATTAGACCAACTGGTTTATTAGATCCAATTATTGAAGTGCGTCCAACTTTAGGACAAATTGATGATTTAGTTCATGAAATTAAAACAAGAGTGGATAGAAACGAAAGAACAATGGTTGTCACCCTTACTATCCGTATGGCGGAAGACTTAACAAACTATCTCAAGGACAAGGGTATCAAGGTCGTTTATTTACATCACGAAACCAAAACTTTGGAAAGAAGCGAGATCATTTATCAATTAAGAAAAGGTAAATATGATGTCCTAGTTGGTATTAACCTATTACGTGAAGGTTTAGATATTCCTGAAGTTTCATTGATTTCTATCTTTGATGCGGATAAAGAAGGGTTCCTTAGAAGCACACGTTCATTAATCCAAATTGTCGGTAGAGCGGCAAGAAACGCTAATGGGTTAGTGGTTATGTATGCCGATAGAATGACTGATTCAATGAAGAGTTGTATCGATGAAACCAATCGTCGTAGAGGCATTCAACAAGCCTATAATGACGAAAACGGAATTATCCCACGAACCATTATTAAAGAAATACGTCCACCAATCCATAACAGTGATGATGAAATCAGTGAAATGATTGATATTACTAAACATGGTAGTCGCATGGAAATTGAGGCTAAGGTTAAAGAACTCGAAAAACAAATGCGTCAAGCTGCTAAAGAATTTGACTTTGAAAGGGCAGCTGAGCTTCGAGATATTATTCTCGAAATAAAAAGCAATTTGTAAAAATATAGTTTGCGTTATTTTTGTGATTCTAATATTATTAGTAAGCAGCGATTAAGAAAGGAAGAAAATTCTTATGTTAAATTGGTATGACTGGATTATGTTAGTAGTTGCCGTCGTGATTATCGTTCTTTGCTTATTACAAGGCGGTAAATCTGAAGGTGCTTCTGGTGCTATTACAGGCGGTGGCTTAAACGTCTTCGTCAAAACAAAAGAAAGAGGTGCAGAAAAAGTCGTCTCTATTTTGACTCTTGTCTGTGCAATCTTGTTCTTCTTTATCGCGGTCCTTATTGAAATTACTGCTAAAGCTTAATTAATAGCAAGCTATTAGAAGTAAGAAAAAAGCGGAGAAATCCGCTTTTATTTTTTCTCTTCGATTTGATTGCTTGTGTAATCAAGTTCTTTGATTTCTTTTTGCTGTGGCTCTTCAGCTTGTTCTGGTTGAGCTTCAGCGGTAGGTTCTTCTTTCTTCTCTTCAACAACTTGATTGGCTTTTTTCTTATTTGTAATCAAGGCTTTAATGCCAAGGACTAATTCATAGCCACCAGCGACAAGTAAGAGCACACCAACGATGATGGAAGCAACAATATTTAAAACATTTTTAACATTATCATGGAAGATGATAGCTAATATGCCCGCGGCGATAAATAATACTGCGAGTATATATGTAATAATAATTAAGGCTAATTGATCTTTTGCTTTTTTAACTGTTAAGAGGATGGCTTTTAATAATTCAATAGCACCCACGACAATGAAGAAGATAGCAATTAAGTAAATAAGGTATTCTAAAAGCATAAACTGCTTAGTGCAGAGGAAGACACCTAACGCAATAGAGGCCGAGCCACATATTAAACTCATTGTTATATATTTCTTTGTTTCAAAAATAAATGAAGTAAGAATAGCGAAGAATCCGAACAAGAATAAGATTACCGCTACAACGATATTTAAAGCATTTTCTAACACTTCAGTATTGTTATTAATAGCGAACGCAATAATAACCGCGCCACCAAAAAGTAATAAGATTGATAAGATTAACTGTAACCAGACGTATTTATTAAATAAACTTTTCATATAGAATTTCCTCTCAAATACTATTATAGTATTGGCAAAGGAAAAATTAATCAATTATGGAAGAAAAATTATTACGAGATTATGCCAGATTAATCGCTTTCGAAGGCGGTCACGTCGTTAAGGGCGATGAAGTATGGATTAATGCCGGTTTAGACCAACCAGATTTTGTCACTATGGTCGTCGAAGAATGCTATAAAGCAGGTGCTAAAAAGGTCACTGTTTATTGGCACCATGACCCAGTCAATAAATTAGCGTATAAAAATGAAACAGTCGGTAGCTTAGCGACAGTTTCTCCAATGATGACTGCTAAATTCAAATACTGGGTGAAGAAATTACCAACAGTTATTCACATTATTTCTGATGACCCAGATGCCATGAAGGGTGTTAACCAAAACAAGGTTACTAAATCCATGGCCAAACGCTATCCAAAGATCAAGAAGTATAGAGATGCAATGGATGGCAAATATAAATGGAGCATCGCTGCAGTTCCAGGCAAAGCCTGGGCTAAGAAAGTCTTCCCAAAATTAAATGAAGAAGACGCTATTGAAGCTTTATGGGCTGCTATCTTAAAAACATCTAGAGTGGATGGCAATGATCCAGTTAAGAACTGGGATGACCACAATAACTTCTTAGTTAACCAAAGAAAGAAACTCGAAGCCTTAGATTTAAGAAAACTCATTTATAAAGCCAGTAATGGTACAGACTTCCAAGTCGAACTCGTTAAAGGCATGAAGTGGGGTGGTGGTGTTGAATTTGCCCCTAACAAAGGTCAATTCAATCCAAACATTCCTTCTGAAGAAGTGTTCACAACCCCAATGAAAGGTAAAGCTGAAGGTACTTTAGTGGCTTCTAAACCATTATCTTATAATGGTGAATTAATCGAAGACTTCGCTATCTCATTTAAAGATGGTAAGGTTTGTTCAGTCAAAGCCAGAAAGAACCAAGCTTTATTAGAAAAGATGGTCAAAATGGATGAAGGTGCTTCTATGTTAGGTGAAGTTGCCTTAGTGCCATTCGAGTCTCCAATTAATCAAACTGGTTTATTATTCTATGAAACGTTGTTTGATGAAAATGCGTGCTGCCACGTCGCATTAGGTGCTGGTTTCCCAGAATTATATCCAGGCGCTTTAGATATGAATATGGAACAAAGAGCCGAAGTCGGTATTAACAACTCCATGATTCACGTTGACTTTATGGTGGGCACAAGAGATTTATCTATCGTTGGTATTGACGCCAAAGGTAAAGAAATCCAACTCTTTAAAGATGGTACTTGGGCCATCTAAAGCCTTTCAATTCTAATTAATTCAGCAAAATAGATTGTCTTTCTTAACGGGAGGACAATCTTTTTGTTTACTGGGTCAATTTTAGACAAAATAGATGAGACGGTATTGAGTTTATCGTTTCTCCAATACTCAATTAATAGTTCTTCTCCATGATAATTCACTAAGATTTCATTAATGTTATCTGCTTCATCAGAAGAGATGCGAGGTCTTTCAACCTTGGCTTGTTTTTGATGTAACTTATTTAAAAAATCTTCTTGTTCATTAAGTGATTTATAGGGAGCCCATTTTTTCATTCCACGTTCACTCATTTACGATGCCCTCCTATAAATTCATTTCTTTCTCTAATAGTGCTTTCTTCTAAAAGAGAAGACGCTCTTAAGACAGAGTTTTTACCAAATTTACTTTGTAAAGCGTCCATAGTCTTCTGTAAGCTATGTCTTTTTAACTGTTCTTTATCATCTTCAAACATATTAAGCTGCTGATGAGTCGCATCACTTAACATACCGAAGTTAAGGCCGATAACACGTATTGGTAAATCCTTAATATAAATATGATAGATTTCTAATATTGCTTTTAAGAGTATTTGGCTATCATCGGTAGGGGCTAATAATGTTGATCTGCGTGCAAAACCACCCATATTCTTGGAATAACCAACATAAATCGCCACAACACCTGTCATCTTATTGGCGTTTCTCATTCTTGTGGCTAATGTATCAACCATTTCTCTAATAATGGTTATAGCTCCGTCTTTGTTATAA
>Ga0310696_10000977_pt1 | contig 41980 bp, 45 predicted proteins | sample AusTroGonzalo_MG_4_FD_203885 | JGI IMG/M metagenome (GOLD analysis project Ga0310696, IMG submission 203885) | Bovine rumen microbial communities from tropical cattle in Woodstock, Queensland, Australia - Gonzalo_02 (v2) (version 2) | ecosystem: Host-associated > Mammals > Digestive system >... | reverse complement strand
CCTACAGCGGAAGCACGCAGATCGGCAGCTATACGATCAGCAGCCTGACATACAACGTACCGAGCAGCGCAGTGCCGACCATCGGAACGGTTACGACGAGCATCGCAAGGACGATAGGTGGTGTAACATATGCCAATGTGGGGAACTACTATGTACAGAACCACAGCGGCGTGCGGGTGCAGACGACGGCGGCGGGCGTTTACAGCAGCACGATCAGCAGCCTGAAGGTGTCAATCAACGGATACAGCGGAAACAGCTATACCAAGACGGTGAGCAGCGGGAGCATTGACTTTACGACGGGACTGCTGAGCGTTGCGGGAACGACGACAATCACGGTGACGGCGACGGACAGCCGGGGACGAAAAGCGACAAAGACGGCGACAATCACGGTGACGGCATACAACGCGCCGAGCGGAACCGTGACCTGCAGGCGGGTGGACAGCGGCGGCAGCGACGATGACATGGGCCAATATGCCAAGTATACGATGACGAAAACCTACAGCGCCATCGGAAGCAACACGCTGACGACAAGGATGACCAGCCAGGGAAGCACGGTGACCATCACAAACAACAGCGGGGACGTGCTACCGGGAAGCCGGCAGACATTCGATATCCAGCTGGACTACACGGTGACGGTGACGCTGCAGGACAATTTTGAAACGACGACGGTGACGGGGAAGCTGCAGAGCGCGCGGTTCATCATCTTTGCCAGCGCGAACGGTAAGAAGCTGGGGCTGATGAAGGCCGCGACCAAGGGCGGAACAAACGATGAGACCATAGAACTGAGCGGGACGGCGACGATCTACATCGGCGACTTGACGCTGGCGCAGTACATCCAGCAAGTTGTGAACAACATGTAAGGAGGACAGGGGAAAAATGGCAGTAACGGGGAAGTACAGAAACAACGAGGTGCAGTATCCGGAGAGCGGGTACAACGGACTGGCAGGCGTGAGCAACTACACGGCGCAGAAAGCGCAGCAGGCGCAACAGGGATACCAGCCCAACGAACAGGCGCAGCAGGCGCAGGCGCAGCTGCAGAACGTGCAGAACAGCAAGCCACAGAGCTACAACAGCAAATACAGCGCGGCACTTGACAACATCCTGCAGCAGATACAGAACCCCAAGGAATTCAAATACTCTTTTAACGGGGATGAACTTTTCAAATACTATGCGGACCTGTATACGCAAAAGGGAAAACAGGCGAGCATGGACGTGATGGGACAGGCGGCGGCGCTGACGGGAGGATACGGAAACAGCTACGCGCAGCAGGCGGGCCAGCAGGCCTATGACCAGTACCTGCTGAGCCTGTATGACAAGGGCATGGACCTGCACGACAGGGCCTATCAGAAGTACAAAGATGATCAGCAAAATCTGCTGAACCAGTATGACATGCTCAGCCAGAAGGACAAGGACGAATACAGCCGGTACCGCGACACGGTGAGCGACTGGGAGAACGAGCGGAACTATCTGACGCAGCAGGAAGCGGAAGCCTACAACCGGGGATACAACGAATTCATGAATGACCGGAACTACTGGACGCAGCAGGCGGCGGCGGAGAACGCGGACTACTGGACCGCGAGAGAGATGGAAGAAAACGCGCGGCAGTATGACACCAGCATGGACGAGAACCGGCGGCAGTATGACACAAGCATGGCCGAAAACAAGCGGCAGTATGACACCAGCATGGCGGAAAACCGGCGGCAGTATGATACGAGCCTGGCGGAGCAGATCCGGCAGTATGACAAAGACTTTGACGAGAATCAGCGGCAGTATGACACGAGCATGGCGGAAAATCAGCGGCAATATGACACGAGCCTGGCGGAGCAGATCCGGGAGTATAACGCGAACCTGGCGGAGAACAAACGGCAGTTTGACGCGAACCTGGCGGAGCAGGTGCGGCAGTTTGACGCCAGCCTGAACTGGGACAAGATGAGCAGCGACCAGAAGTACGCCGCGGAATACGCGCTGGCCATCCTGCAGAACGGCGAGATGCCGACGCTGGAAATGCTGCAGGCGGCGGGCCTGAGCGAAGAGGACGCGGAGAAACTGCGGGCGAAGCTGGAAGTGACCGCGAGCGGCGGAGGAACAGGCGGCAAAAAGGGAACGACTTACTATACAGACATTGCCGGGAACTACTACGTAAAGGACAAGAGCGGCCAGTATGTGAAGGTGGACGATAAGGACATCGACTGGCGCAACGACAGGGAATACGGGGATGTGCAAAACATCTCAAACACGACGGCCAGCGTGGCAGTCAACACCGCATGGAAAGCCGGCGCAAACAATCAGAAGAAAGCGGAAGAAAAGGCGGAAGAAAAGAAAAAGGCCGAGGAAGAAAAGAAAAAGTCGCAGCAGAAAAAAGCGGCAGCGAACACCATCAAGAAAGCGCTGAGCGGAAGCACACTGAAGTGGGGAAATTAAAAAAAGAAGTACCGGCGGAGGATTTAAAAGATGGCGCGTAAAAAGAAAGAACAGACACAAAAGATCGGAACATACAGAAACAAGGCGGAAAATTATCAGAACCGGATCGGCACATACAGGGAAAAGGCAAGCAAGAAATACAACGAACTGATACAACGCCTGCAAAGCCAACAGGAAGAGGAAAAGCGGAACAAATATTATCAGCAGATGAACCAGCAGGCAGGACAGGGCCTGCTGCGTTCTGCTGCAAAGGCGACAGGAACAAAGCCGAAGCAGACGGTGACGCTGACAAACAGGGCCGGAACGATGGGGAACCTGCGGACCGTTACGGGTGACAAGATTCTGCAGCAGGAGCAGCAGAAAATCGCACAGGAAAGCAAAATCGCGCCATACCAGTCTGTGAAAACGACAAAGCCGGCGCAGACGGACTATGCCAGGCAGATCCTTGAGGGACGGAAGAAAGAGGAAGAGGATCTGAAGAAGTGGGAGAGCTTTGTGCTTGACACAGTAAAGACAACAGCGACGGCCGCGCCGACGGCAACGCCGACGCCGTATATCCGCTCAGACTATGATCCGGACAAAGAGAAGAAGACCGTCCGGGACGTGGCAACGACGCCGAAACCCACGACAACGCCCGCGCAGACAAACGCGAAAACAGCCAAGGACATGCGGACTGACCAGAACGCGGGGAAAAGAAACGTGCCTGCAGCGACGCAGGAAGCAGTGAAAACGGAGCAAAAACCGGCGCTGTCATTGGAGCAGATTAATAACCTCAATACAGGGAAAGGGCCGAGGGAAAGCCGGCAGAATCTGCCGGAGAAATACAAAGAATATATAGCAGGCCAGCAGATTCTGACAGACACAAGCCTGAAAGGATTCAAAACAAGGACCGGGAAAAACACATGGGATGACAGCAAATCCGCCATTGAAAATCTGCAGACAAAATATACGGCAAGCATTGACGAAGTAAAGAACGACTTGACAAACCTGATCAACAACGGAGCCTATAACACGGGAACAAATCCGATGCTGTGGAACGAAAAGATGCTGAACGTTCCGACAACAAAGTACAAGGAAATCGCGGATGAAAGCGTTAAAACAGCACAGGAAGCGAAAAAACAATACTGGGACCTGCAGACGGAAGATTATGCAGACGAAGTTTTCAATTTCTATGATTCATGGCTGAAAAAGAACGAAAACACCATCATCGGCGGGAACGGATATACGGTTGATGAAAAAGTAAACGCGACAAACACGCTGGTGGAACTGAACCACACAACCGACAGCCGGAAAGCGGAGAGCGCAAGACGGACAGAAGAATACTATCGGTACGGCTATGATCCTGAAATAACAGACCAGGAAGAGCAGAGAAGAAATGCCTTTGAGTGGATCACAGGGCAAAGCTATGATGAACAGAACAAATACATGACAGAAGCCGATCAGAAACAGCTGAACGTGCTGCTGGACAGCGTGATTGACAATGCAAAAGCGAGAACGGAATATTCCGAATTTGAAATGATGCAGGACTATTCTCCTGCGATGGACGTCGCGGATGCGTTTACTGAACTGATTCCGAAAGCTGAAAAGGAACAGAAGAACAGAGAGATCATACAACAATATACTGACTGGGCGAAGGGAAGAGGACACAGCGCAAGCTATGATCCGGAGCTTCATCCTGCCGTCGTATGGACAATGAACACGGAAGGGGACCGGATCCCGCAGCCGCAGGGAAACGAACTGGAACAGGCATACTACTGGATCAACAATCCCACCGCGATGGGCGGCATGGAAAACAGCATGAAATGGGCGCGGGAAGAATATTTCCTGAATGATGAGCAGCGCGAAACATTTAACATGCTGTACAAGGACTATAAAGAAAACGGGACACCGATTGCGAAAGCGTACTGGGACGCGCTGAAACCGAAAATGAACTGGTTCCTGCAGGAATATCAGAAGCGGCTGAACCAGATGACGGCAGAGATCCCGGTTGTGGGCGAAATTGACAGAGCAGTAGGCTATTCCATGCAGGTGATTGGAGGAATAACCGGAACGATCGGAACGGTGCTTGCAAGGCTTGGAAACGAGGACGCGCAGAAAAGCACAAGCGGATGGTTTATAGCTTCAAAACATGTAAGGGACGTCAGAGAACAACAGAATCAAGATATCGCGGATGCCGTGGAAAAGTTGACAGGCAGTAAAACGGCGGGGGATATTGCCAAATTCTCGATGAATGTCTTGGATTCAATCGGCGATAATGTTAAGTCGACAGGCATCGCTAAACACCTGACGAACGGCGTCGTGACAAACCGCACAATGAACATCATCCAGGCGATTATGAGCGGAGAAGCGACGAGCAACGCCATGGTATCCCAGCTGGAAGCGGGAAGAAAACCGATTGAAGCGGCAAGATATGCGCTGGCTGTGGGTACAATCGAAGGTATTACAGAACGGGCAAGCCTTGAAAGAATCATTAGACCGGATGCGCGGAGCATGATCAAGAGCTTCCCCAAGGCGCTGGGATTTATCGCGAAATCAGCAGCGGCGGAGGGCAGCGAAGAAGGAGCCGCAGACCTTGCTGAAATGATCATGGACGGGATCCTGAGCGATATTTATGATCACAGGACAGAACTGCAGCAGAAATACAACGCGGAGCTGAGGAACCTCGTAAACGAGGGCGAAAACTATCAGGACGCGGCAAGGGACGCAACGCGGAACGTGCTGATGGAAAAGGCCGGGGATATCGGTATGAGTATCCTTGCAGGCGCAATAAGCGGCGCAGCATTCGGAGCGGGCAGAACGATCAACGCCGCAATCGGCATAAGGACAGAGGGCGGCAACATCGCAAACCGGGGAAGAGTGCAGGAACTGATTGACGTCGGACTGGGGACACCCAAGACCAGCGAAGGATACCAGATGGCGCTGGACCTGCAACAGAGAATCGAAGCAGGGGGGAAAATCTCAAACAAAGAGATCGGCATGCTGAAAGCAACCATAGAAGCGGAAGCATCTGAAGTGCTGGAAAAGGCAAGAGGACAGGAGCTGCTGCTTCCGAAGGTTTCCGAAAGCATGAACGCAATTGACAGTGTGAACGCCATCGCGGGCGAAACAAGGGGATCCGCAGGGACGGATGCCGGCATGAAAATGGCATCCATTGACGATGAACGGGAAGCAAAGGGAACAAAAACAGAAGGCGCGCGCGGAGTGATTCATTTCGGAGAGAACGAAAGCAATTTTGCGCGGCTGATTGGAATACGGACGGTTGAAGAAACAAAGAAGGATAAAAGAGGGAAAGAGTATACAGAAAAGGCACTGAAGTATGTAATCGAGATTGACGGGAAAGAGATTGAAGTTGATCCGCACACGGTCCAGTCCACAGACTACAGGACGGCGGTGCTGATGAACCGGATCGAAAGCGCGCCGGGACTTTATAGCCCTGAATTTACATACAATGTGCTCAGCGAGATGGAAAAAGACAAAGGCAACACCGCGAAAGTGCTCGCGCCGCTGGCTGAATCCATCCGCATTGCAGCGTTTACAGGCGCTGAAATGCCGAAAACCGCGATGGACCCGGAAATCGCAACAAGGCTGTATGAAGCATCAAAACAGGAATACAAGGATATCCGGGCAGAGGACGTTACAAAACGCAACGCGAAGAAACCGGGAACAGGCACGGTATGGTACAAAGGCGCAAAGCTGGGAACAAATGAATACACAGCCAAGACGGAAGGCCTGAGCAAAGAAACGAAAAACATGATGGGCGCGGCGGCGCAGATTGCCATGCGCTCAGGCATGGATATCTGGTTTGTTGACCAGGAAGATCTTGAAAAAGAACGCGGGAAAGGGCGCCTGAAATTCAAAGGCGCGCTGGCGGGGCTGTGGGGTATTGAAGGATACCAGGCAGACGACTTTAACGGCGTTGTACTGAACATTGAAGGGAAAAAGCTCGGCACAAAAGGATTCTTTGGCCAGCACCATATCATGGCAACATTCGGCCATGAGTTTATCCACTGGCTGCAGCGGAACAGCCTTGAAGGGTACAACAACTATCAGAACTTTATCCTTGAAGAACAGCGGAAAGCGCTGGGCGGACAGGGAGCGCTCGCGGAAGAGCTGACCAGAATCATGAACACGCAGGGCGTGGACCTTGCGGGGGCTATCAGCGAGCTGGTGGCGGACAGCAGTGACCAGATCTTTGCAAACAAAAAAGTCATTCAGCACATCCAGGAAACAAACAAAGAGCTGTATAACGAGATCAAAGGATTTGTTAAAAACCTGATCGCGAGAATCCATCATGCCATTACAGGCATGGAAGGAAGCGCAAGCAGAGCAGCGCAGCGGATGTACCGCGCAGATATTAACCGGATGGCCGAGCTGTTCAACCTTGCCTATGATGAAGCGACGGGACAGGTGACGGAAGCACAGCCGGCGGCGGAAACAGCGGAGAAAGCGCCGTCAGTGCAGGCCGCTGAAGGATATGTGCAGGCGGAATACGTCGGAACCGGAGAAACGCGGACGGTGCAGGCGCGGATCACGAACCCGCTGACGATGAAACAGGGACAATTCAGCTGGATGCCGAACCAGACGGCGCAGAGCCTGCTGGACAGCAAGGAAATCAGCCTGACACCGGCTCAGGAAGCGGAGCTGCGGAAGGTGACTGAGCATGCATACGAAAAATACGAAGAAGCGTGGGACCATATTGCGGACGTGCTGCAGGAGCTGGGATACGACGGGATCCGGATGGACGACGGACAGTATATCGCGCTGAAGAACACGCAGACGGCGGAGGAAGGGACGATAAGGCTGAGCCAGGCGGAGATAGACGCGGAATATGAGCAGGCAGTCAAAGATAAAGACACAGAAAAACAGGACGAACTTGTGAAACAAGCCGCTACAGCAGCAGGGTATACGGACATTGCTTATCACGGGACTAACGACTTTGGGTTTACAGTATTTGATATGGGCAGAGGGGAACAGGCAATATTCGTAAGCTATGATAATACGAATATTGCTAATACATACGTCAAATCTGAATCACCAGCTGATGAACCAAGACGCATATTTACAAGAGGAAGGACATACTGGAACGAAAACCCAGATCAGATAATTAAACTTATAAAAGAGACAAAACCTGCGGCTTATTTTGGATACAAATTAAAAAATGCTATCTATCATACAGAAGAAGAATACAAAAAAATAGCAGAAGAAAAAGGAGAAGAGTTATCAGAAGATTTAATAGACGAACATGGCGTAATAGAAATTGTATATAATAACTGGAATGGAGAAAAATACGAAGAAGAACATCAATATTATGGATATGATTCAACGGTTGATTATCTCAATGACATAATGGGAGAGAACCGCGGTGTATATGAATTATATACAAAACCAGGGAAACAGCTCGTTATTGACGCTGATGGTGCAAACTGGAATCAAATCAATATAAGAGGAACAGAAATAGAAGAATATGCAAAGCTATACGAAGATGAAATGTGGAACAAGCCTTTCTATGACAGGTCTAATCCATATTGGGAACTAACAACAAGACAAATTGCAGACATTGCATGGATGGCAGGATATGACAGTGTAAGAATCAATAATGTCACGGACCACGGAGGAAGGAACTTTGAAGGAGATTATGACCAGGGGTCCGGAGATATAGGTATTTTCTTTAGACCTGAAAGTGTAAAATCAGCGGATTCGATCGTATATGATGATCAGGGAAACGTCATTCCGCTGAGCGAGCGTTTCAATCCGCAGAAGACGGATATCCGTTACAGCCAGGCGGCAACAGAAGAAAATGCGGATGCGCTGGAAAAAGACATAGAAGAAAGCAAAGGACCTGAAACGCATTATGGTGATCATATGCGCTTCAGTGTCGCGGTAACTGATCCGGATACAATCGAATTCCTTGAAAAGCAAAAGAAAATTAAGACATACAAAACAATGCAGTTGATTGACGGGAAACTTTATCCGCCTATGGCTGCGGTTGTTGACGGCAAAATGGAAGATCCGAGCGTGCTGGGTCAGTGGGAAATGGCAACGGAGCATCCTGAACTGATCCGTAAGGGAAGCAAGTTTGTGCTGAACAAAGGGAAAGGACAGGGGACGGTTGAAGCTGCTTATAATCCTTATATGCACAGCAGCAACCTGATGATTAATGACCAGTTTACAGGAGCATACAGCAGGCCGAACCTTGTCACAGTGGAGTGTGAAGTGCCGGCAAGCGAAGCAGACGGTGCATATCATGCAGAATACGCGAAAGACAGCACAGGATGGCATAGCTGGCACACGGGACCGGTAGCCGGAGAGCTTAGAAAAGCAAAGGGAACAGAAAGACAGGTATTCCTGAGCAGATATATCAAGCCGGTGCGTATTGTTCCAAACAGTGAAGTGGCTCAGCATTATGCGGAGTTAATTAAAGGAACAGATATTCAGGTGCCGGACAATGTTGTGCCGCCGGATCTGTTGACAGAATTGAGAAAAGCAGGCGTACCTATTAAAGAATCCGGGAGGGTGAAATATAGCCAGGCGCAGGCGGAGGACGAAGGAACCATGCCGGTGCTGGACGAGGACGGAAACGAAGTGGCGGTGGAACTGCCGGGCGGAACAATCGCGGCAACACGGTTCAGCTATGCCAGCTTTGTGGAAGAGAACGAGCGCGAGAAGATGATCAAAGCGCTGAAGAAAGTCGGATACACAAAAGAAGAAATAGAAAAATGGATGGAGAGCCTGGACAACATCGCGAACGTGATCGCGACGAATAGGACGCTGTATGATTTTGTTGCAGACAGGAGTAAGAAATTCCTGAAACCGAACGGCGACGTATACAAGAAAACGCTGGACGCGAGCACGATGTGCAAAAAGACGCGGCTGTATAACGGCACGTTCAACCTTGTGCAGCACATGATGCCGAACACGATCCTGATGCCGGAAGACCTGATTGATCTGTACAACATCATGAAAGGCTTGAACCTGGAAACGCCGTGCGGACTTTGCTATGTGCAGAGCAGGCGCAGGCTGCTGGGACAGTATACGGAAGACTGGCTGAAAACCTACAAGGGAGATTATATCCCTTCCGTGGATGAAGTGACGACTTCAGACGGGCTGGAAAAACTGAAGGTGGAACATCCGCAGACCTATAAGGATTTTGTCAAGGCCATGAACAAGAAGGGCGTGAACAATCCGAAGCTGGTGCAGCAGCGGACGGACTACCGCGGAGATATCCGGAACCTGACAAAAGAAACAATCAGATACCTGAAAGCTATCGGCGGGCTGCGGATCCAGAGCTTCAGCGACTTTGAAGTGGTCCATATGCTGGACATGATGCAGGCCGTGATGGACATGAAGGCCGTGGGGCTGACGGCGCAGGCATACACAAAGGTGCCGGAATTCGCGTGGATATTCGGACCGACGGGGATCAAAATCAACGTGAGCCTGCTGGGGAAAGGAACAGGACTGGACGCACAGGGCAGGCTTGTGTTCGACGACGACGAAGGGATGCCTTTCAAAACGGCGATGGAGCTGCGGAAAGCATACAGCAAGAACGTGGGAACGATTCTTGTGGGCATCAATGACAAGCATATCATCGCGGCAATGGGCGACAGCCGTATAGACTTTATCATTCCATTCCACAAGAGCGGATGGAGCGAGAACGAGCTGAAGAAGATGAAGACGCTCAGCGCATACAAAGACTATACGGAAACGCAGAACGAATACAACATTACAGGTTTTGATGAGAACGGGCAGCCGATCCTTGAGAAAGCGGAAAGCAATATTGACCCGCTGAGTTATTGGGAATTTGACAAGAGCGGAGAAGAGAACGCGCGGACCTATCTGAAGATGTGCGCGGAGCAGGGAATCGTTCCGAAATTCAGGCAATTCCTGGTGGACAACGGGGACGGCACATACAGCCTGCCGGAAGGAACAAGCAAGCGCGACACAAACATCCGGACAGGATACTGGAAGCTGCTGATCGACTTCAAGATGTATGACAACGACGGCGTAGGATCTCCGCAGACGGAAGTTGAACCGGAATTTAACATGGAGAAAGCCATGGAAATTCTGGACAAGTACGACGGAAATCACAGGGAGCTTCCGGAATCAATGGAAGCGGCAAAGAAATTTGTCGATCAGTACAAGAAGAATCATCCGCTGGATGATGTGAGGACAAGGTACAGCCAGGCGGACATGAACGACATTGACGTGGAAACGTGGATGGAAACGCGGACACCGGGCAGCTTCCGGACGGAAGATGAGCGCATCATGTGGCAGACGTGGAAGAAGCTGCGGAACGACGTGCGGATGGTAAACTTCCGGATCGAAGAATATAAGAAGCAGATAAGGGCGCTGGAAGCGAAGGGCGAGAACATGACAGCGGAAGAACGGGACCAGCTGCGGGGCCTGCGGAACAAACTGGAAGTGAAACAGGTGCAGCTGGACCGGCTGGAGAAGGAGCTGCGGAAAACCACAGGCACGGAAGGATTCGCGACGATGATGCGGAACGCGAACCTGGTGATCGGTGACTTCATGGCGGGGAAAACGCAGGAACAGGTAACCGCGGCCGTGGACACCATGACCAACGAAGTAGAGCGCGCGGAGAAGGAGATCGCGAAGCAGGAGAAGGAGCTGCAGAAACTGGGGCAGGAAAGCGCGGTGAAAACCGTGCGGGCGGCGCTGCGGAGCCGCGGCATGAACACGGCGGTGAACGCGCTGCGGAGCCAGTACGGAACAACGATGAGCCAGGACGAGCTGGAAGGCCGGCTGGCGGAGATCATCCTGAAGAGCCTGAAGGGCGAGGACGTGACGGCGGACATTGAAGCGCTGGCAAATGACGTGGTGACCAGGCAGGCCGGATACGGCAGCGTGGAAGCGGAGGAAGCGCTGAGCGCGCTGCGGGGAAAGACGATCGTGATCGGTCCCGGACAGCAGGCGGAGATGAAAGCGAACCACATCACGCTGAAGGACCTGCAGAAGCGGATCAAGGGCAGCGGCATCAAGCTGGTATACGGCGAGAGCAGCACGCTGGACACGAACGCGGAGGAACTGGAAGCGGAAGTACCGGCGCTGAGGGGGATGCTGGGCAACGAAAAGGCGAGCCTTGAAAACTTTGTGGGATACGTCGAAAACCTGCTGAGCCTGAAGAACAGCAACGCGGAGGAAAGCGGATACGACGTTAAAGAAGTGGAGAGCTTTATCGGCGCGATGGCGCAGATCATGCTGAACGAGAACGCGGGCGGCATGAGCAAGGCGGACCTGATCGCGAAGATTAAAGCGGAAGCAGGACGGATCGGCACGGCGCTGAACGCGGTGCGGAGGATCCGGGAGAGCCTTGGCACGGTAAGGGAGAGCGGCGCGAAAGCGCAGACATGGACCGGCGTGCTGGGACAGGATCTGGACCAGGTGCTGGACTACTATGACCAGGTTGCGCGGATGGCGGCGCGGCAGGAGCGGACGCAGGTTCGGAAAACGCTGGTGGAGCAGCTGAGAGCGGAGAACACGAAGAAGCTGATGCAGCAGCAGGAAAAATACGAGCAAATGATGAAAAACGAGCGGACCGCGCGGCAGCTGGCCAACGACAACATGACGCTGCGGAGCAAGATCAACACGGCGGTGAAGCGGATCAGCCGGCTGATGACGGAAGAAACGGACCTGAAGAATATTCCGGAAGAAGCGAAACCGCTGGCAAGGCTGCTGGTGAAGATGTTCGTGGAGCATGACAGCAACTACCGGCGGGTGACGTTCAGCGACAACAAGCAGCTGCAGCGGGCGGCAGAGAACCTGCGCGGATGGGAAAAGCTGTTCGGCGGATTCGACTATGATCACGGGCTGGACTGGCTGGTGACCGGCGAAGGAGATACAGCGGACACGGAGCTGCGCGACGCGGTGGAAGAAGCGCTGGTGGACATTGAAACAGGGCTGATGGAATACCGGAACGCGGAGGGCCGCGGAACCGTAAGCCTGCAGGACCGGAAGAACGCGCTGACCAAGATTCAGGACGCGGTGGCGAAGATCTACAACGTGATCCAGGCGCGGCGTTATGTGGAGATTGACGGAAAGCGGGCGCTGACGGCGGAGCTGGCGGCAAGCGCGAGGGACGACATGCAGCACAGCCGGTTCCGGGGCGAATGGACCGGATGGCTGGGCCGGCGGATCGGCACGGCACGGCGCTTCGTGATATACGGAAACATGACGCCGGTGTACTTCTTCAAAAACCTGCGGAACGGAACACTGAGCAGTCTGTTCAGGGGATATGAAAGCGCGGAGAACAAAAACGGCCTTGCCATCGCGAGAGCGCAGGCAATGATGCAGAAGATCGCGCAGGAAACCGGATACGGAACATGGGACCAGGAGCGCAGATATGAGATACAGCTGGAGAAGGGCGGCACGGTGCGGCTGACGCTGGGCGAGATGATGAGCCTTTACGCCACATGGCAGCGGGAAATGATGAACCAGCTGGAAGAGAACGGGCCGACGAAGAGCTTCCACCTGACGCTGGGCGGATTTATTACGGAGCCGGAGCAGCGGGGCGGCATCGCGGGGCGCGAGATGCAGCAGCAGCGGCCGCACAGGCTGACGGAGGGCGACATGGCGAAGATCACGGCCATGATGACGCCGCAGCAGATCGAATACGTCACGCGGGTTGTGGAATACATGACGAAGGAGATCGGCGAGCTTGGCAACGAAGCCAGCATGAGAATGTACGGGATCCGGAAGTTCAACGAGAAATGGTATTTCCCCTTTGAAGTATGGCGCGGCGTGATGAGCAGCAAGAGCACGGCGGGCGTGCAAAACGCGCAGCAGAACGCGGCGGCGCATCAGAGCTTTACCAAGCGGCGGACGAACAACGCGCGGAACGCCCTGATGATCCGCGACTTCACGCAGACGGCGGCGCGGCACATTGTGGCGCAGATCAACTACAACACCTTCGCACCGGCGATCGAATGGATGCAGCGGGTGATGAACAGCAAGCAGATGGAGGGCGAAGACGCGGAGAGCATGACGGAGCGGAACCTGTGGGCGATGTTCCAGGAAGTTTACGGAAAGGACGCGCTCGCATACTTCAAAAAATTCCAGCAGGACATGAACGGCGGCGCGACGCAGCAGAGCAAAACCTTCTATGACCGGCTGATATCAACCTTCCGCAAGAGCGCGGTGGCCGGATCCCTGAGCGTGGCGGCGCAGCAGCCGCTGAGCTATATCCGCGCGGCGATGGAGATCAATCCGCGGTGGCTGGTGGAAGCGCTGAATCCGAGATATTACGCAGGCAGCAACGCGGAAATGGAGAAATGGAGCGGCGTGGCCGTGCTGAAGCGGATGGGTAAATTCGACATGGGCTTCGGCGAAAGCGCGGCGCAGTACATTGAACCGGAAGCGAGGCAGAGAGCGGGCCGCAGGGTCTATGAAACGGCCAGCGACTGGACAACGAAGCTGCCGGAGTGGATGGACCGGGTGACATGGACACGGATGTGGACGGCGGCGAAGCTGGAGCAGGCACACCTGCACCCGGAAATGGACCAGAGCAGCGACGAGTTTATGGAGCTGGTGGCAAACCGTTTCAACGACATAATCCGGCGGACGCAGGTATACGACAGCACGCTGGTCCGGAGCCAGAACATGCGGGACAAGAATCCGGGCCTGAAGATGCTGACGAGCTTCATGGCGGAACCGACGCTGACGGCGAACGTACTGGCGGACGCGATCATCAACGCGCGGGAGAACGGCGGGATGCGGCGGCTGGCGACGGCGGCGGCGACATACCTGCTGAGCGCGGTGGCGCAGGCGGCGGTGAAGGGAACCATGGGCGCTGGACGGAACCCGGACAAGAAAAAGACCTGGAAAGAAAACTGGTGGTACAGGTTCCTTTATAACTTTATCGGTGAAGCGAACCCCGCAAGCCTGATTCCCGGATACAGCAATATCGTGAGCATGCTGAAGGACGGCGAGCTGGACGACAACGCGATGGCCATGATCGGCAAGGTGTTCGACGCGGTGAAGACGGGATACCAGCTGGTGAGCGGGAAGAGCGACGACGTATACAGAAGCGTGGAGGACAGCGCGGCGCTGATCACCCAGCTGTTCACGAACATTCCGGCAAAGAACCTGATGCGGGACCTGCGGGCGATGTACAACTTCTTCACCCAGCCCTACGCGCAGCGGGAAACCAGCCGGGGCGTGCTGAGATACCAGGCTCAGGACCTGCTGATGGCCGGACCGGAGCTGCTGGGCGCGATCAACAGCTGGCTGGGGAAGGAAGGGTACCAGACGACGGTGGATGCCTACGCGCAGCGGATCTATCAGGCGCAGAAGAGCGGAGACGAGGAAGCGGCGCGGATGATGAGCGAATACGTGACGCTGGCAAAGAGCGGCGCGGAGGACGCGGAAGCAACGCTGAACCAGAAGCTGCGGGCCATTGCGAAGAAAGACGAAAGCGCGAGCACGGCGGAAACGGCGGAATACATGAAGGAAAATGACGCGAGCGTACAGACCGTGAGCAACTACATCATGGACCAGCTGAAGAGCGGAAAGATCGACGGCGCGGAAGCGCGGAAGCTGCTGAAGGATAACGAGCCGGAAAAGGACGACAACGATATCTGGTGGAAGGTGGACCGGGCGGAATACGAAAAGGAAACCGGAACGGATATCGGCGGCAACGACAAGTATTACCGGCTGTATGACGCGATGGAGAGTAACAAAGCGGAGCAGATCAACGCGGCGGTGAAGGGCATGACGGAGCACGGAATGACGCAGAAGCAGATCAAGGACCAGCTGAGCAATAAGTACAAGCAGAAGTATCTGAACGGGAGCCAGCAGGAAAAGGTGAAGATCCGGGACGCGATCGAAAAGGCGTACAAGGCGATCGGCCTGACGGCGGAGGAAGCCGGAAAGATCATCGACGGCTGGAAAGAAAAGAAGTAAGGGCAGAAGGCCCTGCGACTAACAAAACGCAGGGCCTTTTGTTAGATTTGAGAAAAAGGAAGGGGATGGAAGAATGCTGCAGATCAACACACTGACCCGGCTGGACCTGGGCGTGAAACAGGAGAACCTGGCGCGGGACCTATACATAGATATGAGTGCGTGGATAAGCGAATATCCGAACGGCACGATCACGGTATGGCACAAGCGGAACGGGGACGAAACAAAGTACGCAGTGGGCGGCGTGACTTTTGACAGGGACACGAATATCCTGAAATGGACGCCGACGGCCTATGACACATTCTACACCGGCAGCGGGCTGGCAGAGATCCGGCTGACGGAAAACGACGTGATCAAAAAGACAAAGGACATTGTGACGGAAGTGGCGCGGAGCCTGATGCTGGGCAGCGGGGAAACGCTGGAAAGCGGATGGCAGAACATTGTGAACACGGTGAGCGGATACGCAAGTGACGCGCAGGACGCGGCGGATGACGCGGCGGACGCGCAGGACGCGGCAGAGGACGCGCAGGAGGCGGCGGAGGACGCGCAGGCGGCGGCGGAGGACGCGCGGGACGCGGCGCAGGCGGCAGCGGTGCATGAGCCGACGATTGACGATACAACGGGGAACTGGATGGTGTGGGACCAGGACAGCGGGGCCTATGTGGACACGGGAGTGCATGCGCAGGGGCCGCAGGGCGAACCGGGTTCAGTAGAAAACGTGCGGGCCACGGGCATCAAAATGTCCATGCTCGACGACACGACGGTGTACGACGCGATCCAGGCGCGGGCAAACAAGGTGACAGGCGGCACAGAAAACAATTTTGCCGCGCTGGACGCGAACGGGAACCTGAAGGACAGCGGACACAAGCACAGCGACTATCTGACCAGCCATCAGGATATCAGCGGCAAAGCAGACAAGGTGAGCAGCGGCACAGAAAACAATTTTGCCGCGCTGGACGCGAACGGCAACCTGAAGGACAGCGGACACAAGCACAGCGACTATCTGACCAGCCATCAGGATATCAGCGGCAAAGCAGACAAGGTGACAGGCGGAACAGAAAACAATTTTGCCGCGCTGGACGCGAACGGCAACCTGAAGGACAGCGGGAAAAAGGCCGGCGATTTTCTGACGCCGAGCAATATTTACAACGGGCTGGACAAGACGACGACCGGATCAGCGCTGGACGCGGCACAGGGCTATGCGTTAAACAGCGATGTAAAGAAATTAAAAGGTTACGGGAACATAACCGTCACAGACTTTAACAGCATGACAGAAACGGGAATATATGAAGCAAAAGGTGCTTCAAATACAGTACATAGTCCTGTTCCATCAGTACCTACGAGATGGTACATTCTGTCTGTAATGAACGATGGAAATTCGTTTATTTCACAAACTGCCTATTGGCAGGATAACGGGAATATATACACAAGGGTTTACGACGGAACAACATGGACTTCATGGGTTTCGCTTTCTGACCAGATTGCGACAATAGGCGAGATTGTCACAGGGACAAATGCACAGAGTTTGGAAGTGCAACCATCCTCGTCTTCAGATGTTTGTAGCTTAAGTGTTACAAAGGGCACATGGATTATTATTGGTGGTTTCCAATGGTCATCATCTTTTACATCTTTGGCTATTGGGTCAATATATGCTGGAAGTAGCACTATACAACCATCAACAGTACGACACACAGGACAAGCTGGAGGAGGATGTAATATAGCTGTCGGTTACCGAGCTGCATCGACAACCGCAATTACCTTGCGTGCTTATAACGGAGATAGTTCGGCACATACTGTGAGTGCTGTTGTATTGCAAGCAATACGTGTTGGCTTGTAAAATCACATTGCTGTTAACGCAGTAACAAAACGCGAAAAGCCGCCATTATCAGGCGGCTTTTTTGCTGCGGGACTGCGACTAACAAAACGGAAGCTGATTTGATAGATTGAATACAGGAGAACGGCAAGGGGGGAAAAGCATGGCAAGAGAGATCTATGAAGTGACCGCGAAGGTTGTGGACGCGAACGGGGCATACAACACGCTGAGCGGATATCCGAAGGTGTTTGACAGCCGGAGCTACGGCGGGGACACGGAGAAAACGCACAGGCGGGCAGAGGGTGAATTTTCCGAAACCTGGGGCGCGATGTGCAAACGGGACGACAGGAAGATGCAGACGGTGATCCTGATGTCGGCGGACGGATTTGTGCTGGACAGGCGGACCATGGGATCACTGGCGGAAGAGGAAGAGGAAGAAGCATAACATGAGCTGGATGGAGTGGGCGCTGATCGGAACGATGGCAGTGATGGCCGTGTTTTTCGCGATCGTGATTATTGTTTCCTATTTGGAAGGATGGAAGTGGAGCAGGCATGATAAACGCAGATGATTTGATCACAAAGTTTCAGTACGCTCTCAAGCAGAACTGGGGCTATATATGGGGAACGGCCGGCGTGAAATGGACCGCTGAGAAGCAGAAAGAGCTGGAGCGGACGACGGACAGCAACCGGGCGCAGGGACGGAAATACGGAAGCAAATGGATCGGCCATGTGGTGGCGGACTGCAGCGGCCTGTTTTACTGGGCTTTTAAGAAGCTGGGCGGGTACATGTACCACGGCAGCAACACGATGTACCTGAAATACTGCACGGACAAGGGCGAGCTGAAGAAGGGCCGGCGGACGGACGGGAAGGAACTGAAGCCGGGGACCGCGGTGTTTGTATGGAACGGAACGACGTACAGCCATGTGGGGCTTTTTATCGGCGACGACAACGACACGGTGATCGAAGCGGCGAACACACAGAAGGGCGTGACGACCAGCAAGGCCAGCGCGACGAAATGGACACACTGGGGAGAATTGAAAGGCGTGGAATACATGAACACGGGCGGGAAACCGACGCTGCGGAAGGGAAGCAAGGGAGAATATGTGACCGCGGCGCAGACGATGCTGCTGCAGAAAGGCTATGACCTGGGGAAGTGGGGCGCGGACGGCGACTTCGGAAGCCAGACGGAAAAGGCCGTGAAGCAATTCCAGCAGGACCACGGGCTAAAAGCGGACGGCGTGATCGGCGCGGAGACATGGGAAGCGCTGGAAAAGGCCGGGACGAATTTATACACAGTCACAATACCGCATGTGACAAAGTACAAAGCGAAAGCACTGATTAAAGACTATGCCGGCGCGAGCATGAAGGAAGAGGGTGAATGACGATGCCAACAGAAACCATCATCTCTATCTGCATAGCTGCAGCGGCGGTGATCATATCGCTGATGAGCTTCCGGCGGAACGAAACGCACGACACGGAAGCGGACGCGACGGAGCGGGCGACGATGAACGCGAATATCCTGTATATCCGAAACGCGATCGACGATATCAAGCTGGAATATAGGGCGATCAAAAAGGACATTGACGCGCTGAAAACGCAGGTGGTGCGGATTGAGCAGAGCGTGCAAAGCGCGCATCAGCGGCTGGACGATATGAAGGGGAAATGAGCATGGCGCAAAAGCAGAAGATCAAAGAGAAGTATGCACAGCTGATGGAGCAGAAGCGTCAGGAGCGGGCCATCATGGACCAGCTGAACGGGACAAACTTCAACACGACGGGGAACGACCGGATCAACCGGCAGGAACGGCAGGGGAACATGAGTCTGCGGGAAATGCAGGACAGGGCAAGGCAGCAGTACGCGGAGGAACGGCGGAAAAGGCAGGAGAGCGGAGCAAGATGGGACACGCCGGAACCGAGCAAGCGGGGAAAGATGATCATTGAAGGGCTGAAAGAAATGAAAAGGAAGAAGGGGAAATAATGGCAGCACCGAAGAGCAGGCTGGGGAATTATCTTGAGGGAAGAAAGAGCGCGGCGGACAAAGTGAAGAAAAAAAGGAAAGCTGAGAACGCGCTGGAGCAGAGAAGAACGCCGGGAATTGTGAGCAGACAGGACGAAATGGGATACGTTTATCAGAACGGATATGATTCTGAGGATCATAAAACAAGAGCAAAGGATAAAAACGAATTCAGGAACAATGTGAGCAATTTCATCAGAGGAAACGAATTTGAAAGCTATGATGAGGGATACAGATATAATCCGAAAAAAGGAATATATATAAGGAAACATAAAAAGCAATAAGGAGAGGAAAAGATGGCGGGGAACCTGAGGGCATACATTGAAGAGCGGAAGCCATACGCAAAGCGGAGAGCAAAAAAGCTGGCGATGGAAAGCGACAGACGGATGAGCGCACTGGAAGAGGACCTGACGGACTATGACATGTACAACAGCCCCGGCGGAGAAAGAAAAATCCCGTGGGAGCGGCAGCGAGAGATGGGCGTGAAGAACAAGAAGCAGCCGAAGGGACCGACGGTGGACGATGACACGGCATGGAGCCGGACAAAGATGGGACAGAGATGGAGGAAAATCAAATGAAGATCAACTGGAAAGTGAGAATCAAGAACAAGGCTTTCTGGCTGGCAGTGGTGCCGGCGCTGGCGCTGGTGGCGCAGGCGGTGGCGTCGCTGTTTGGCTATACGATCAACCTGACGACGCTTGTGGGTAAGATTCAGGCGGTGGTGAACGCGGTGTTCGCGCTGCTGGCCATCCTGGGCATTGTGGTGGATCCGACGACGGAAGGGATTCCGGACTCCAACCGCGCGATGGGCTATGAAGAACCCTGGAGCGACGAAGAACACACGGCAATGCTGCAGGCGTATATCAACCAGCTGAACTCTGAGGACCAGCCAGCGCCGCCCATGCCGAAGGGAGAAGAAGATGAGCGAGCAGAAAAATGACGTCCCAATGATGCCAAAGCACCAGCACCAAGCGGAAATGATGCACATGAGCTGGACCATCCGCTGGCTGATCATCGGAATTATCGTCGGATTTATGAGTATGCTGACCATGGCCTATATCTTTGTAACGAGCTATACATCGCGGACGGAACGCTGGCTGAAAACATATGACGAACTGGTCAACCGGTTCTCAATCACGGAGGGTACAAATGAAAAAAATACGTCCGGAGATTTTCAGTAGCTACCGGTTCCGTGACCTGGTGGATGAATATGTGCAAGGTGAAATCAGTCAGAAGATCCTGATCATGTTTTATGTGGAGGACAAAACGCAGGAAGAGATCGAAGATATTCTGCACGTAAGCATATCGAAGATTAAGCGGGACTGCAAAAGGTACGGGATACCGATCTTCCGGATGATGGAAAAACATGAGCCATAGATGAACTGAATATGAGCTGAGAAAGGACTATCCGCGCTCTGTCGGATGGTCTTTTTTTGTTGCACAATTTTATCAAAGGAGGGAATCGCATGAAGAACTGGAAGGACAGGCTGATCCGGTGCGGAATCCCGGAAAAACTGGCGCAGAAGATCGTTGATTTTTTCTTTAAGAACAGGCGGCTGGTGGAACTGATCGCCTATGTGAGAATGACAGAGGAGGTAAACGGGAAATGAATTTTCTGAATCAGAACATGCAGGAGCAGCTGCGGCAGCTGCAGCAGAATCCGAAGGAATTTATACAAAAATGCGGGGCGAACATTCCGGAGAACCTGATGAACGACCCGCAGGCGATGGTCCAGCACATGATCATGACAGGCCAGGTGAGCAATCCGGTGATGCAGCGAATCCTGCCGATGATCCGGATGATGGGAGGAAAGTAAAGATACATATTTGATTCTTTTCGGTTGAGTGCGCATAGACCGATTAAGGATAAATAAATCGAAAGGAATCAAAAACAATGGACGGTACGAACACTTACATGCCCGTGATGCCGGCAAACGGCATGGGCGACATGGGAAGCGGCTGGTGGATTATCCTGCTGTTCCTTTTTCTCGGTTTCGGTAACGGATTCGGCGGAGGGCTGAACGGAAACGGCGCCGGTTTTGTCGGCGCGGACGTGCAGCGGGGCTTTGACCAGAGCGCGGTTGTGAACGGGCTGAACAACATTCAGAGCAGCCTGTCCGGAAACCAGATGGCAGACCTGAACCGCAGCTTTGATGTGCAGACCAGCATCCTGCAGGGATTCAACGGGATCCAGGGACAGCTGGCACAGTGCTGCTGCGACAACAAGACGGCAACGCTGCAGACGCAGGCGATTGTGCAGAACGAAGGGAACCTGACAAGGCTGGCAATCCAGAACCAGACACAGGCAATCCTTGACAAGATGTGCGCGCAGGAGATCGAAACGCTGCGTCAGACCAATGACAACCTGCGGCAGCAGCTTGCGATGGCAAACCTGAACGCGAGCCAGGTGGCGCAGACACAGCAGATCATCGCGGCGCTGACGCCGGTGGCATAATGGCGGGAGGAATCCTGCATGAAAATCATTAAATGCCTGACGGAGAAAATCCGGGAAGAGCTGGAAGATGCAGAATCATACATCGACCTTGCAATCGCATGGAAGAGCGAGGACCCGGCAGCGGCAGAACTGTTCAGCGAACTGAGTGCGGAAGAAATGGGACACATGGAGAAGCTGCACGCGGAAGTGGTGGACAAAATCAACGTATATAAAGAGGAAAACGGGGAACCGCCGAAGGGGATGATGGTATTGTATGAATACCTGCATGAACAGAACACAGAAAAGGCCATGAGAATCAAAGTCAAGCAGGCAATGTTCAGGGAATGAAAACGGGGATGGTGCAAAAATGCATCATCCCTTTCTGTATAATGTTTGACCAATACCAAAATGGTAAAATTTTCTGACGCCCGTTTGACGCCCGTTTGTAACAAAAACGTCGCTTTTTTTGGGCTTTTTGAGGACTTTTCAGAGCGAAAAACAGAGGGACAAAAAAGCCGGAAGCCCTTGTTTTCAAAGGCTTCCGGCGATGTATGCCCGGCAGGATTCGAACCTGTGACCTTCAGAGTCGGAGACTTTTTGAGGAAGGAGCTGCGGGCGTTGATATATCAGGCGCGGCGGCGTTGGCGGGTTTTCTTCTGACGCCCGTTTGACGCCCGTTCGTCGCTGATCATGCTGTTTACGTTCGTGATCGCGGTGCGGATCCGGAGATCGGAAACGTGATCATAGATACGCAAAATCATCTTTTCGTCAGCGTGGCCCATCCAGCGGATGGCGAGCTTCAAATCCACGCCGGCATCGCGCAGCATGACGCAGAAGGAGTGACGGAGATCATGCGGGCGGACGGTCCACTGTTTCCAGTCCATGAAGCGGAGAGCGTCAGCTTCCTCTTTCTTTCCTTTGGAAAGAAGGTACTGAATCTGGTCATACCGGCGCGGATCACGGGCACGGTAAGACTTGTCCAGGAAATACCAGCGCTTCTGTGTGCAATGATTCAGCATCAGCTCGATAGAATTCTTCCAGTCATCCCAGGCGTTGCGGAAAGCAGTTTCGCTGCAGGCTTTTCCCTTGGGACCGGGAAGGATGTATCCTTCAAGATCCTTCACAAAGGGAGAGAGCTTATCAAAAAGCGGAACATCCCGCACGCCGGCTTCCGTTTTCGGATCCGCAAAAACAGGCTGGTTTGATTCAAAACGGACAGCCTGACGGACACAGATATGATCATCCTTAACGTCGGAACCGTTAAAGGCAAGCATCTCCCCGCGGCGCAGGCCGGCGTAAAGCATGAGCATGGCAGCGGCCTGCATCCGGTGCGGGAAGGTTTCGATGATACGTCGCTCCCATGGCTCAATGGCGCGGTGTGTGCCGGCGGTTCCCTTGTGCGGCGCGGCGGAATCCTTCGCGACGGGATTGATCCGGCAGTATCCGTTTTCGATTGCGGAAGCAAAGAGCGCTTTATAAAGCATCCGGGCGCGGCGGATAGTAGAATCAGAATATCCGAGATAATGCGTCCAGACCTTTTTAATATCCAGCGGAACGACAGCGGACATGTATTTATCCCCGCAGACGTTCGTCAGCACTTCAAGCTGCAGGGCATAATCGTTATAGCACTTGTCCGACACGGACGCTTTTGCGACGGGAAGCCACTTGGCGGCATAATCCGCGACGGTAATGTTCCGAATCTGATCTATTCCGTGCTCGCACTGATATTTATACTCATCCCGCAGACGGGCCGCTTCCTCAGGCGAATCGGCGTAAAAATACCGGCCGTGATATTTACGCTGGTAGCGGCCGTCAGCGCGGGGTTTTTCCTTTACTCGCGGCATAATAAACTCCTTATTTGAAAAAGATATACTTCACCGCAAGGATGAACACGGCGGCAAGACAGACATAAACAGAGAGATCCGACACATGAAGATCCGCCGGGACATGATCAAAACGCTTGCAGATGTTTTCCTTCAGACGATGATGATCAGCGAGCTGAAGAAGAAGAAAAACAAAAGCGACAGAAAGCAGCGTAAGATCCATTATTCCTCATATCCTTCCATATAAGATCCGAAATCCGCCAGGGCGGAGGAATCATGATGAGAAGCATAACGTTGAAACTCGAAATAATTGTGGATATAGGGCATAAACTGATCCCGGACGGCGCGGTTCAGCACGGGATCCACATGGACCGGCGGCTGTTTCCGCATGCAGGAAAGGCAGTAATCATAGCAGCCGGTGATGCTTCCGAGCGCTTCCACCGTGATCCGCAGACCGGAAGCCTGAAGCGAATGGATGAGCGGACGCGGGACCAGAAGGTGATGCGCGAAGCAGCGGGCTTCATCGTTCCGTATATCTTCCGGAAGGGATCCGTCATGGCCGAGAATGATGTGGCCCAGCTCCCGGGCCAAGGCGCGCTGGACAAGGCTTGACGGCAAATGCTGATTATATGTCACAAGGTAGCGGGTTTTGCCGTCCGCAATGCTGACGGACGTGAAAGCGTCCTGATTCTTTTCTCCGAACATGTCCATGACGCAGCGCCGGTCCATACCAAGCTCGCCGGCGACGGACTCAAAAGAAAGGACAAGCACGCCGGGAATGTGTTTAAGGATCGGAAGGGGTGAAACAGGCGTGGCCGTGATGTGGTTCGTATTCAGCGTGATAAGCGCAAGCGAAGCCGCCCGCGTATAGTTAGGTTCCATCTGTTGATTCCTCATTTCCATCAAAATAATCCGCATGAAGGGAGAACATGGCGCGGATGACGTTCAGCGCCTGCTCGCGCTGCTCAGGCGGGAGCCGGTCAATGCCTTTGGCCAGGATCCGGGCTTCCGCGGTGCGCGGAGTTTCGGAAAGGGGATCGTCAGGATGGTCTTCTTTCCAGCCAAGCAAAGCGCGTGCATCCAGGTGAAGCTCGCGGCAGATGGCCTGAAAGCGGTCAATCGGAATCTTTTCCGTTTCGCCGTTGAAATAACGGTGCAGTGCAGATTTAGGAAGATTGGTTCTTTTTGCCAGCTCATCATAAGTTAAACCGGACGCTTCAAAGGCATCCAGCAGCTGTTTCTGAATGTTATCCATATTCATCACCCGATACCATTATATAGAGAAAATCCCAATAATGCAACATAATCTAAAAAAAATAGTGTATTTGTTCCAAAAATGGATTGACACGAAAAGTAGCCCGGTGGTATACTTGTTCCAGAAATGGAACAGACAAGGAGGAAATAACCGTGATAAATATCCCTAAGTTTGAAGGAGCAATCCGCTCAGCAGGATTGACGCAGCGCACGCTGTCAACAGAAATGCATATGAGCGAGAACACTTTCAGCACGAAAAAGATACGCGGAACATTTAATATCGCAGAGGTTCAGTGGCTGTGTATGCGGCTTGGCATAAACACGCCTGAGGACAAATGCGATATTTTTTTGGTTCCGGTATCCCAATAATGGAACAAGGAGAGGAATACATATGAAGCGAATCATCAAGATCCTGCCGGCAGAGGGAACGAATCCGGAATTCGCGCCGGACAAGGAAGAGCAGGAAGGGTTTGAGTGCGACGGATACCTGCTGCTGACATTTACAGACGAGGAACTGCATTACATCGCCATGAGCGGAATAAGCACAAGGAACCTGACGGACGCGGTGAAAGACAACATAGGGGACGAAGTGATTGCCATCATGCGGCAGGCTTTCGCGGTGGCGGAGGGATATATCCGGGCCAGCGAGATCTTTGCGGCCGCAAAAAGGGACAAAAAGATTGATTTGCTGAGAAAGATCTTTGAGGGCGAGGATGAAGGGGAGGACGAGTGATGGAGCGGATGCTGAATCCGAAGCAGGTGGCGGAACTGCTGTGCGTGAGCGAAAGCACGGCGCGGGCGCGGATGGAGGAAATGCCGGGGTGCATTGACATCGGCAAAGGGAAGAGCCAGATCCTGCGCGTGCCGGAGAGCGGCCTGGACGCATGGATGAGCAACAGGGTAGTGACGCTGCGGCCGGCGGCAAGCCGGATCGCGCGGAGAAAGAACGGAAAGCTGGTGGCAGTATGAAAGGAGCAAACGGAATGAAAGTATGGAAGAAGATCGCGCTGACGCTGATGGCGCTGCTGACGATCGCGAACGGGATCTGGATCTGCGTCCGGGAGGACAACACGCCCAGGTGGAAGGTGGCTGTGGAGTATGACATGGTGAACCGGAACGTGGAATGGACGGGAGCCGGATATAACGGGATATGGGGAAAGTGACGCTATAAATGAGGTGAGAGCATGAACAGAGAACCGACAAAGGATTGCCCGTTTTGCGGTGGGAACGGAGACCTGTCTATTCGGCAGGACAAGTTCTACGGATTCAATGGGTTAGGTGACAAGAAAATAAAAATGAGATTGCAGGTGATTTGCAACAAATGCCACTCAAGAGGAAAACCAATTATAACAGACTACCTTGTCAATCCAAGTTCATCGAATTACGAAACGATACCGGAAGAATATTTTGATAAGGCATGGGACGCATGGAATAGACGAGTTTAGTTAAAGGCAACAATTAAGAAGGTGAAGCAGATGAAAAGACTATGGCCGGAAGAGGATGATTTTTTCATGATCGGATTATTTCTGGCCATGTTCTTTACGTTCTGCATCAGCGCGCTGGTGGCGCTGGGATGAGGAAGGAAAAGACGATGGAAGAGATTGAAGATGGAAAATGGGTGGAAGGTTTTCTGCCGATGGTAGAGGGCAGATGCCCGCCTATTACAAGGATGAGAAGGGACGGAGTAATGGAATCATGTTACCCGGTTACGGACCCGGATTATGTGGATGAAGAAATCTATGAAACAGAAACATATTACCATGAAGATAAAGATGAATTCTGGGGATATGTGACACGATGCAAAAAATGCAGAACAGCATTCCAGGCATATGACATTGACTGGGAAAGTGTAAACAGATACTGCCCGGGATGTGGTGCGAAACTGAACTGAAGGAGCAGACGATGGAGAAGATTGAAGCGCTGCGGTACGCAATCTGGGTACTGGAAAAGAAGCAGGCCATGACGAGCGTGGACGGGAAGCGGCTGCAGCCGCTGGACCAGTACGGGAAAGAATTCTATGAGCTTGAGGACGCGATCATCCAGCTGAAAGCGCTGTGTCAGGCGATGCAGAGCGAGCTGGTGCGGAAGAGCATCGCGGAATGGGACATGGCCATCGCGGAGAGCGTGGAGCCGGAGATGCGGCTGTAAGACAATTCATAATTCATAATTCATAATTCATAATTATGGACGGTGGACAATGGACATACGGAAGAAAACCTGCATCTTGATCAGGAAGAACGGGAACTATCTTGTAGGCCGGATCCTGTGGAGCAGGGACCTGCGGTGGAGCAACAACCGATATGACGCATGGATGACGCGCAGCAGGAAGGACGCGGAAGCCTGGGCGCGGAGGACCGGCGGGATCATGGTGCTGTTTAATCCTGTGACCGGACAGGAAAAAATCATATGACAGTTTCCGCCGGATTAAGGAAAGGCCAGAGAGCTTCCATCCGGCGACAACATGCGCGGCGGGGACGGGCGGCTGATTCTACATTATTAAATAGGAAGGAGTAATCTCTGGAACTGTTTGAATGGGAGCGTGCCTGCTGCCGGCCGGTTCAACTCCGGCCCCGCGCAATTTCATTATTTTACGCTTTAGGAGATATGAGCATGGCAGATATTGAGAAATACATAGAGGTTTTGAGTAAAACAGTAAAAACAGTAAAAGAACTTAATGAAGATACTCCAATAAAAATCAGTTTGGAATGTGTAGAGGACATTCTGGAACTGCTGAAAGAGCAGGAAGACCTTGGAACAGAACTGACGAATGCTGTTGAGTTGATTCACAAGAAGAATGAACGGATTGAGAAACTGCTGAAAGAACGGGAAGCGGTTGAGCCGACATGGCAACAGGGGAAAGCCTACTGCGGTTCGTGCGGAAAACGGATACCGCTCAAGATTGGAGCAAGATTCTGCCACAAATGCGGAAGGTCGGTGGAGTGGAATGAGTGAGTGGCATAGCGTTGAATTTGCACAACAAGGTTGGCAATGTCCTATCTGTAAAAGGGTTTATTCGCCAACAACTTCGATGTGTTACTACTGTGGGAATGGCGTTCCTTATACGGTTTCAAGCACAACAGTTGGTGATGCAGTAATTGATTGGTTGCATCATGAGTCTGAAACGAAATCAGAAAAACCGAAGGAAGGTCGGTGAAGTGGGATGGAAAGTCCATATTATGAAGCAACACATGACTTTGAAAATGAAAACAGAATATTTCAAAATGGATATTTAATAGGTTATCACAAAGCATGTATGACATATCCGGAAATTATCAGGTGCAAGGACTGCAAATGGAGAAACACAAAGGCGTGTTTCTGCAAGGCTCCAGACGATGTACAGGATGATTGGTTCTGTTCAGAAGGAGAAAAACGAGAATGACAGGAGATAAGATTAAAAAAATAAAGACATACGTTGAGGGAACGCATGGATTTCTTGTTGAGGTTGATGATGAAGAAGAAGTAACACTTGTTATGTGCAAGGATTGCAAGCAAAGCGGTATTGATTCCACAAGTTATCCGCAATATTGGTGTTCTGCTCATGCAGAATATCATGACGGAGATTGGTTCTGCGCTGACGGGGAACGCAAAGATATTTAAAGGCAACAATACTGAAGGACCTGTGAAGCGCGGGATGGGTTCCGCAAAATAAGGCTTGTAATGAGTATTAAATTATTGCACATTTTTCAGCGAAAAGAACGGTGACGGGAGCCGGAGGGGTCCGGGGAGGGGCGCAGCCCTTCCCCGCGTAGAGCAGCAGGAAGGAGGAACCGGAGGATGGCATGGGAATACGAAGGGCTTTTTGACGCGATGCCGGAGGACGGGACCGGGGACCTGCTGAGCGAATACTGGAAAACCGAGGTTACAGCGACGCGGATCGGACGGATGGGATACCGGACGCGGACCATCAAGGCGGGGACGCGGCTGGAAGCGGAGGTCTATCCGATATTCGGAAAGAGCATGGAGCAGACGGCCAGGCGGGAGAAGCAGAACATGACGGCGGAGCGGCAGAGCCAGCTGAACACCCGGCGGGCGAAGCGGCGGCTGGTGCTGCTGATGGAAACGAACTTCCGGGTGGATGAGGATATCCATGTGACGCTGACCTATGCCGGAGAGGAACCGGACGAGAAGCGCTGCCGGAAGGACATGCGGAATTTCCTGTGCCGGGTGAAGCGGCTGCGGGAGAAGCGGGGCATGGACGAGCTGAAGTATATCTATGCCATCGGACACGACAGAGACCAGCGGATCCATATCCATTGCGTGATGAACGGCGGGATCGGCCGGGACGAGCTGGAAAGAATCTGGAAAAAGGGATACGCGAACACCATGCGGCTGCAGAACCAGGGCAAGGGGCTGCAGGGCATGGCAAACTATTTGTACCGGCAGAACGAGAAAGCGAAGGACAACGGGGAACGGATCGGATACCACATGTGGAGCGGGAGCAGAAACCTGAAGAAACCGAAGGTGCGGACCAGCGACACGAAGATGAGCAACAGGAAGGTGAAGATGATCGCGCAGAACTTCCGCGCGATGGCGAAGGAGATCATGGAGCGCGTTTATCCAGGATATACGCTGGAGGACGGCAGGGTATACCTGAGCGACGTGGTGGACGGAGTGTATATCCGCTGCGTGATGAGGGCGACACAATGAGCGAGCGGGACCGGATCAGCAGCACGGCGGATACGGGAAATATCTGCTGTCCATTTTTCATCGCACACGGGAAGAGGGAGATCATGTGCGAAGGGATGATCGACGGATGCCGGATGATCAGCAGCTTTGACGACCCGGAAGGAAAGACATTTCACCAGAAAAACTACTGCGAAATGAATTATAAGCGGTGTGAGATGTACTGCAGCATCCGGCATTGGAAATGGCCCGAAGAAGAGTAAAAAAGAACTGCGACTAACAGAACAGCCCCCAATCGGTAAGATTAAAAGAGAGATCGAACCGGGAGGGGGCTTTTGATATGGCGCGGAAGCCGGCGGAGAAAACGGACGCCGGGAGAAAGAAACCGAAAAACATGGCCAGGCCGGAGCCGGTGAAAAAGCCGGAAACGAAACAAAAGACAAAGACGAAGCCGGTAAAACCGGCGAAGCGCAGGGAACCGCTGACGACGGCGGAATGGCGGAAGATCCGGATCGAATACGTGAAGGGCAAGACGACGTATCAGAAGCTGGCGGAAAAATACGGCGTGAGCGCGAGCAATATCCGGAAAAGGGCAGCTAATGAAGGCTGGCGGAAAAAGCGGAACAAACTGGATGCAAAGGTGGAACAAAAAACGCTTGAGCGCGTATGCGACGCGCGCGCGAAGGAATTTGAACTGATCGCGCGGGTGAACGACCAGATGGACACGGTGCTGGCGAACCTGCTGCAGTTTGTGAGCGACCAGCCGCCGAAAAAATACGACGACCTGCGGGGCGTGGAGAGCCTGACAAAAGCTATTGCCCAGGTGGTGCAGACGAAGCGGGACCTGTACAACGTGCCGACAGAGGTAGACAGGGCGAAGATCGAAGCGCTGCGGGAGAAGAACCGGCTGGAGCGGGAGAAATTCGCGGAGGAACAGGCGGAAAAAGCCGCGGCGAAGACGGCGGCGGAAGGGACGATGATCAGGGTAACCATTGAGGGCGGCGACGAAGAGGACGGTGCGCTGGATGAGTGAAAGGATTATCGAGTTCAAACCGAATCCGAAGCAGCTGCGGTTCCTGAGAGCAAAGGAAAAGTACGTCGCCTTCGGCGGGGCGCGGGGCGGAGGAAAGAGCTGGGCGATCCGGGTGAAAGCGATCCTGCTGGCAAACCGATGGGCGGGGATCAAAATCCTGATTGTGCGCCGGACGCTGGTGGAGCTGCGGAACAACCATATCGAACCGCTGCGTGGGCTGCTGAAAGGGCTGGCCAAGTACAACCAGCAGGAACGAAAATTCGTATTTCCCAACGGGAGCAGCATCAGCTTTGAGTTCTACGACAGCGACAAGGACGAAATGAAATACCAGGGCGTGGAATACGATGCGGTTTTCGTGGACGAAGCAACGCAGTTTCAGGAAGCATGGCTGAAGATCATCGCGAGCTGCTGCCGCGGCGTGAACGACTTCCCCAGGCGGATTTACTACACCTGCAACCCAGGCGGGCCGAGCCATGCCTATGTCAAGCGGCTGTTTGTGGACAGGGACTTCAGGGGAGAGGAAAAGGCGGAGGACTATGTTTTCATCCAGTCGCTGGTGACGGAGAACAAGGCGCTGATGGAAGCCAGCCCGGAATACATCACGTTCCTGAAGAACCTGCCGCCGAAGCTGAAGAAGGGCTGGCTGTACGGGGACTGGGAAATCGCGGAAGGAATGTTCTTTGAGGAATGGCGGAACGATCCGGACCATTATGAGGACCGGAGATGGACGCATGTGATCAGCCCGTTTAAACCGAAGAGCCACTGGCCTATATACCGGAGCTTTGACTGGGGATACAACAAACCATTTTCTACCGGATATTGGACGGAAAACGAGGACCAGGTGGTATTCAGGATCGACGAAATTTATGGCGTGGAGTATTCAAACGGAGAACCGATCCCGGACAAGGGCGTGAGATGGGACCCGGACAGAGTGTTTGCGGAGATGGCAAAGCATGAGAACGAACACCCGTATCTGAAGGGGAAAAAGATCATCGGCGTGGCGGATCCGGCCATATGGGACGCGGAATACGGCGTAAGCTTTGCGGAGATCGCGGGAAAGCACGGAATCTTTTTCCAGCCGGCGGACAATAAGCGGATACCGGGATGGATGCAGATGCACTACAGGATGCGCTTTGACGAAGCGGGATATGCCAGGATGTATGTTTTCAACACATGCAAAAACTTTATCCGGACGATCACGACGCTGGAATATGACCCGCACAAGAGCGAGGACCTGCTGACAACGGGAGAGGACCATGCCGCTGACGAGTGTCGATATTTTTGCCAGCTGAGAAAGGTAGCTCCGATAGAACCGAAGGAACAATTCGATCCGGCGTGGGGAAGCGACCCGCTGGACCAGTTTGTAAGGAGGATGGACAGAAGATGATCAGGATCAATCTCAATTCAGCGAGGACGAAGCTGACGATCGAAGGACACGCGCAGCCGGAGGAAAGCGCACAGTACAAGGAGATCTGCGCGGCGGCGAGCGCGCTGGTGCAGGCGCTGGCGTACAGCATTACCAAATTCAACCATGAGGGAGACGCGTTGGAGCTGTTCAAGTTTGACGACACACCGGGGAACGTGCTGCTGAAGGTAAAGGCGAGCGAATGGAGCGAGCGGAGCATCCAGCGCAGGTTCAACGAATACGGGGACGGCTTTGAGCTGCTGGCTTTGAGCCATCCGTACAGCGTGGAAATGATATGGGACGGAGAAAAGATTTTACCGGAAATGAAGGAGGACGGAAAGCATGAGTGAACTGAAAAGGCGCAGGCCGATGGACCGGGAGCGCATGGCGGAAACGAAGGGGATCACGGTGGATCCGCGGGCAGTGGGCGCGGCGGAGGAACAGATGTTTGACCAGCGGGCGGTGAGAACAGGCGAAGAGGAAGCCGCCTATACGCAGGGCGCGAGGATGGGGGCGCAGGCCATCGCGCAGCAGGTGAGCGGAAACCGGGGAGCCGGAGCGCAGACGGCCGGAAGGATGAACGAGGAGCGGCTGATCGAAGCAGAAAAACTGCTGATGGAATACAAGAAGGGCAAAGCGAGCGTGGACCGGCGGATCATCAACGCACAAGACTGGTGGAAGATGAGGAACTGGGACCAGATCGCGAACAACAGGGGAACCAGGGGCGCGACGGAAATCAAGAGCGCGACGGCGTGGCTGTGGAACTGTATCGTCAACAAACACGCGGAAGCGATGGACGCCTATCCGGAACCGGTGGTACTGCCGCGGATGCAGGAGGACAAACCTGAAGCGCAGATGCTGAGCGATATCCTGCCGGTTGTGCTGAGCATGAACGGTTTTGAAGAGGAATACAGCAAGGGCCAATGGCAGAAATTCCAGGAAGGGACGGGCGGCTATCACGTCGGATGGGACAAGACGAAGCTGGGCGGGATCGGCGATATCAGCATCCTGAACATCAACCTGCTGAACCTGTTCTGGGAGCCGGGCGTGGAGGACATACAGGACAGCGCGAACGTGTTTTATGTGCAGGTTGTGGACACGAAGCAGCTGGAGCAGCAGTATCCGCAGCTGGCGGGCAAATTAAAAAGCGCATACCTGAAACCGGCGGAATACCGCAAGGATGACAGCGTGAGCGTGGACGGGAAGAGCGTGCTGGTGGACTGGTATTATCACACATGGAACGGGCCGAAGAAGGTGCTGCACTACTGCCAGTTTGTAAATCATATTGTGCTGTACAGCACGGAGCAGAACGGGGAAGAAAACGGACTGTATGATGACGGTGAATATCCGTTTGTGCTGGATCCGCTGTATCCGGTCCACGGAAGCCCGGCAGGATACGGATTGATCGACGTGGCGCACGACGCGCAGACGGACATTGACACGCTGAACCAGGCGATGGTGCAGAACGCGGTGGTGACAAGCACGCCGCGGTACTTCATCCAGAGCGACGGCGGGATCAACGAAGACGAATTCGCGGACTGGAGCAAGCCCTTTGTGCATACGGGCGGAGGACTGGGCGAGCAGAGCCTGCGGCAGATCATCACCAGCGGGATCCAGGGCAGCGCGATGAACATGCTGCAGCAGAAGATTGACGAACTGAAAACCATCACGGGAAACACGGACGTGAACAACGGCGGAACGCCAAGCGGCGTGACGGCGGCAAGCGCGATCGCGGCGCTGCAGGAGCAGAGCGGCAAGGGGAGCAAGGACTCAAGCCGGAGCAGCTACCGGGCGGCGAACAAGATTTTCATGATGTGCATTGAACGGATCCGGCAGTTCTACGAAATTCCGCGATGGTTCCGGATTCTCGGACAGAACGGGCAGGAGAAGTTCACGATGTACAGCAATGCGCGGCTGCAGGACCAGCAGATCGAGGGCGGCATGGGGATGGAAAACGGATTCCGGAAACCCGTGTTTGACATTGACGTCAGGAGCGAGCGGGAAACGGCGTATACGAAGCTGAGCCAGAACGAGCTGGCGATCCAGTTCTATCAGCTTGGCGCGTTCAATCCGCAGATGACGGACCAGGTGATGCTGATGATGGACATGATGGACTTCCGCGGGAAGGACGAAATCATGCAGAAGGTGTCGCAGCAAGGGACGCTGATGGACGCGCTGATGCAGGTGGGACAGATTGCGATGGCGCTGGCGCAGAAATACGACCCGGCGGTGAGCGCGCAGCTGGCCCCGGTGCTGCAGCAGATCGGCATGGACGCGGGAGGCGGCGCGGCCCCGGCGGCGGCGGGTGAAGAACCGGCAAAGCTGGCGGAAAGCAGCGACGCGGTGACGGGAAAGAGCAGCGACGAAGCCGGGAACGTGCGAAAAGCGAGAGAGCGGACGCAGAACGCGACAAGAGTTTAATTCATAATTCATAATTCATAATTCATAATTTTGGATGGAGAAAAAAGGAATAAGTTTTGCGACTAACAGAACACATGGCGTTGTGGTATGAAGTAAGTAACGGATCGCCCACGTACGGGCAGAAGGGAGCCAAAGATGGCGTATTTTGAAATGAATCTGAAGCTGTTTGAAGGCGGAGCGGCAGGCGCAGGCGCAGCGCCGGCGGCAGGACCGGCCGGAGAGGGCGGAGGAACGGAAGCGGCAGCAGTTACACCCGGAGAGCTGGAAGACGGCACGAAGGTGGACGCCCGTCTCGCCGCGCGGATGGAAGAGCAGGCACGGAAACGCGCCAGCCGGGGAGAAGAACCTGTGAAGCAGGCGGCGCACAAAGCCGCGACAAAGACGCAGGAAAACGCACCGGCGGAAAATGCGGAACCGGACCTGGACGCTGAGTGGCAGGAAGCGAAGAAACGGTTCAGGGACCAGTACGGCCGCGACGTGAAAGCGGCGGTGGATGACCGGTTCAAGAACCAGAAGGACGCGAACGAGCAACTCAGCAGAGTGATGCCGGCGCTGCAGGCGCTGGCAAAACGACTGGGGCTTGACGAGGACGACACGGACGGCGTGATCGAAACGATCCTGGACGACGACAGCCTGTATGAAGAGGATGCCGAAGCGGCCGGGATGACGGTGGAAGGATACAAGAACTTCCTGGCAATGGAGCAGGAGAACGAGCGCCTGAAAGCAAGGGAAGCGGAGGAACAGGAACGGATGTTCCTGCGGAAACACTTTCAGAGTCTTGCGATGCAGGGCGAGGAAATGAAGAAAACATTTCCGGACTTCGACCTGCAGACAGAGCTGCAGAACGAAACCTTCCGGCGGCTGACCATGCCGAACAGCGGACTGGACGTGCGGGCGGCATACTATGCCGTGCATCACGCGGAGCTGGAACCGCAGGCGATGGCCTACGGCATACAGAAAGCGCAGCAGCAGATGAGCCAGACGCTGCAGGCGAACCGGGCGCGACCGGTAGAGGGCGCGATGAAAAAGGGACAGCCGGCGAATGTCGCGATCGACCCCAGGAGCATGACAAGGGAAGAAAGACAGAAACTGCTTGAAAGAGCGCGGAGAGGGGAACGAATAGAGTTCTGACCGCGCGGAAAGGGAGAGAAACGCGATGAATATCTGGATGAAACTGAGCCTGTTCAATGACGCAGGCACGCTTGTCAACGCGACAGGCAACTATATTAACGCTTATACGGGCAGCACGACCAGCTTTGATCCGCCGGACACGCTGACCCCGACCATGAAAACCTTTTATGACACCGAGCTGCTGGAGAACCACAGGGACCAGCTGATCTTTGCCCAGCTGGGCAAGAAGCAGGGCCTGCCGGCGCGGCGCGGCCGCACCATCGAGTGGCGCAAGTGGAACACCCTGCCGAACTGCGCGGCACTGACCGAGGGCGTGATTCCTTCCGGACAGAAGATGGGCATGACCAGCATCAGCGTCAGCCTGGCGCAGTACGGTGAATACGTTGCCGTGACCGACCTGCTGGAGCTGCACGCGCTGGACGACGTGATCGCGGGCGCGGTGGAAGAGCTGGGCGCTGCCGGCGGCAAGACCCATGACACACTGGTCCGCAACGTGCTGAAGGGCGCGACCAATATCCTGTTCGCGGATGCCTACAACAGCAGCAACGTGAAGCAGACCCGGCCCACCAGCAAGGCCGAACTGATCTACGCGATCAACACCAGCGGCTATACCTGCAACCTGACCGCGGATATGGTCAACCAGGCTTATACCAACCTGAAAGTAGGCGGAGCGCCCACCTTCAGCGGCGGCAAATACGTGGCGGTTGTGCATCCGCACGTTGCCTATGACCTGCGGAAAGACAAGGACTGGATCGAAGCCCACAAGTATGCTGCACCGCAGCAGATCTTTAACGGCGAAATCGGCGAGCTGCACGGCGTGCGCTTCATTGAGAGCAACCTTGCCCCCATCATCAAGAGCACAACCGACAGCGACGCGGTGGCCACCTACAAGACCATGTTCTTCGGCAAGGACGCTTTCGGCGTGATTGATCCGGAAGGCAGCGGCATGGAAACAATCGTCAAGACCAAGGAGCAGGTCGGCGGCCCGCTGAACCAGTTCAGCACCGTAGGTACCAAGTTCGAGATCGCGGCCAAGATCCTGTATCAGGAACGCATCTGCACCGTATGGAGCGGCAGCGCCTATTCCAGCGTGGACAGCGAAAACTGATAAGGGAGGGCGACGGACATGAAAATGATCCTTGACCTCTTTGCCGGCGGACACAGCGTGACCTGCCTGAAGGACGCGCACATGACGACCTTCAGCGCATCCGCCACCAGCGACGTGCAGGAGAACGCCACCGTGACTCTGACCGTGACCCCGGCCGACGGATACGAAGTGGACGAGATCGAGGTCTGCGAAGGCGGCGTGACGGTGACGCTGACCAGCAGCACCTACAGCTTCACGATGGGAACGGCGAACGTGACGCTGTACTGCAAGAGCAAAGCGAACAACAAATACATGATCACCGAAGAGTGCATGGCCAGCGTGAACGAAACCAAGGTTGTGCTGCACGCGAACAACGTGATCAGCCTGACACCCAACGGCGTACCGAAGGCCGTGACCGCGGCAAACGGCGGCGCAAGCGTGACCGTGACACCCGCGATCCAGAGCCTGATTGACCAGGGGATTCTGGTCAAAATCTAAGCTGAACCGGCCGGGCATGGGCCGTTTTAGCCATAGAGAATTCCTCCTGAGAAGGGCGGGGCGTAAGGACATGCGCCCCGCCTGACCGGGGGACGAATCGCCCGCGTTACAGGGCAGAAAGGACGGAGGAACAACATGGCAACGAAAAAGATCGACAAGACGGATGTGAACCAGCTGAAGGACATTGTGCCGGAAGAGATCGACGCGGAGATGATCAACAAAGCCCCGGAAGAGATCGGAAGCGCATGGGACCGGAACATGACGGTGATCGTGCCGCGCAAGCCGAAGGGCGAGGACCAGAACTACTATATCTGCATCAACGACAGGCGCTTTCTGCTGCCGGCGAACGGCAAGGAGCAGGAGCTGCCGGAGCCGGTTGCAAAGGTTCTGCTGGAGAGCCTGGAAGCGGAAAATGAAGCGGACGACTTCATGGACCAGATTCCGAACAGGACCGGCGAAACGCCGCAGGAGCATCCGATCTGATTGACGGAACCGGGAAAGAACCCGGCTGAAAAGACGGGGATATCCCCGTCTTTGTTTGCACATAAAGGGGAATTCATAATTCATAATTCATAATTCATAATTATGAAGTGTGAAGGGCGGGAAGGAGAAAAAAGATGAATATTCAGACCGCGCTGGACCGGGCGGACGAAATGAAACCGAACATGATGAGCCGGAGCCTGAAGATCGCTTTCCTGAGCGAGCTGGACGGGCTGATCCACAGGGAAATTATCCTGAAGCACGAACACACGGAGGAGCAGGAAACCTTTGACGGATACACGGAGGACACGGATCCCGGCACGGAGCTGCTGGCCCCGTGGCCCTATGACGAAATGTACGGGTTTTACCTGATGGCGCGCATAGACGACCAGAACATGGAATACGACAAATACGAGAATGACCGGCAGAAATTCAACGCCGGATACGATATGTTCCACGACTGGTGGCGGAGGAACCACATGCCGCTGAGCGGGAACAGAGAGCTGAGAATCTGAAACGGGGAGAGGGAAAAGATGGTCATACTGCCGCAGCAGACGCCGGGCGCGAAGAGCATACAGATGACAAGCGCATTCTACGGATACAACCACAACGAAATCATCAGCGACGGCGAGATGTACGACATGCAGAACCTGAGCGGTGACCAGTATCCGGTGCTGACGAACCGCAAAAAGCGCGGGATCACCAGCCTGGACACGGAGGGAAGCGACCCTGTGCCGCTGACGGGCATCGCGGGACGGGACCAGCTGGTTTTTGTGAGAGGAACGAAGGTTTACTATAACTTTGCGGAAGTGAGCGGGCTGACGGTGAGCGCGGCGACGGGCATGACGCCGAAAAAGATCGTTCCCTTCGGCGCATATGTGTGCATCTTCCCGGACAAGGTGTACTTCAACACGGCGGACCTGACGGACAAGGGGAGCATGGGCAGGACATGGAGCGGGAACGGCGTGAACATCAACCTGTGCATGTGCCGCGGGGACGGAACGAACTATGACATGAGCACCATCAGCGTGGGATCCAATCCGCCGGCGGACCCGGCCAACGGCGCGCTGTGGATTGACCAGAGCGGTGAGAACGACGTGCTGAAGCAATACGACGCGGTGACGATGGAATGGGTGGAAGTGGCAACGACGTTCGTGAAGATCACGGGGACGGGCATCGGCGCGGGGCTGAAGGAATACGACGTGATTGAACTGAGCGGAATGGAAGCGGCCAGCGGCAGCAGCGCGAGGATACAGGCGCAGGTGAGCGGGCTAAACGGCAGCAAGATCGTTTATTTTGCGGGGGAAAACTATATTGTGGTGGCCGGGCTGATAAGCCAGACGCAGGAAGCGCTTGCCAGCGAGACGGTGCGGGCGGATATCACAGTGCCGGATCTGGATTACGTTTGCGAGAGCAACAACAGGCTGTGGGGATGCAAATACGGACTGCTCAACGGGCAGACGGTGAACGAGATCAAGGCAAGCAAGCTGGGCGACTTCCGGAACTGGAACTGCTACATGGGCATCAGCACGGACAGCTATACGGCGAGCGTTGGCAGTGACGGGCCTTTTACGGGAGCCTGCACGCAGCGGGGGTATCCGGTGTTCTTTAAAGAGGGATTTATCCACCGAGTATCCGGCAGCACGCCGTCGAGCTTCACGATCCAGACGACGGTGGCGCGGGGCGTGCAGAAGGGAAACTGGCGGAGCCTGCAGGTGGTGAACGAGAACATCTACTACAAGGCGCGCAACGCGGTGATGATGTACGACGGGAACATGCCGCAGGCGGTGAGCAGCCAGCTGGGCGATATCCTGTACGGCGATGCAAGGGCCGGAGTGCTGGGGAACAAATACTACATCAGCATGAAGGACAAGAACGAAACCTGGCGGCTGTTCAACTATGACACGGTGAACGGGATCTGGTTCAAGGAGGACGGCACAAAAGCCCTGGGCTTTGCGGCGGTGGACGATGAACTGTACTACATTGACGAAGAAGAAAACACGCTGGTGACGGTCTGCGGAACGAGCGGGACGGCGGAGGATGACTTTGACTGGGCCGCGGAATTCGGACTGACGGGCGTGAACTATAAACAGGGGAGCAGCTATGACGACCCGGCGAGAATCAGGAACGCGAAGTACCTGAGCATGTTCAAGATCAGGATGTACCTTGCGCCGGGGGCGAAGATGCGCCTATGGATCAAATATGACGACGAAGCGCTGTATACCTACATGGGCGAGCGTACCGGGAACAGCATGAAAACCTTCGTGCTGCCGGTGATTCCGCGGCGGTGCGACCACCTGCGATTCAAGCTGACGGGGACGGGGAACATGCGGATCTATGACCTGAGCAGAATCATGGAGGTGGGCGGAGATGGCTGAAGTATTCTTTGACAGCCCGCCGGCGCTGCAGGGACAGGAGAAGGACCAGCTGATGCAGCTGCAGCGCTACCTGATGGCGATGAGCGACAAACTGAACACGGCGCTGATGGACGTGACCATTGAACAGATGGCTCCGGAAGTGAAAACGACCATCACGGCGACGCAGGAAACGACGGCAAAAAACTATGAAACGCTCAAGAGCATGATCATCAAGACCGCGGAGATTGTGCGGCATGAGATGGACGAGATCACAGTGCGGCTGGAGGACAACTATGAAGCGCTGAGCAGCCAGTTCGGCAGCTATGAGCGGAACCTGGACAGCACGATCACGGCGACGGCGGAGGGCATATTGCAGGACTATCAGCTGGTGGAGCGGGTGACGGGGCTGGAAGAGGACACGGAGAGCTTTGAGCGGCGGATAAACCAGTATATCTTCAGCGGACTGGTGGACGAAGTGAACGGGAAGTACGGCATCGCAATCGGCGAAAACGTGACGGCCTACGACGCGAACGGGAACCCTTACCTGAATTCCGAACGGAAAACCGCGACGTTCACGATGGACGAGCTGGCATTCTGGCACGGGGAAACGAAGATTGCCTACTTCAGTGACAACATTTTCCACATCGCGCAGGGAGAAGTGACGGCGAGCATGAAGATGGGGAACCACACATGGCGTGTGCTGGCCGGCGGCGCGATGGCCCTGATTGCAGGATAAAGGCGGAGGAAGAGAATGGGTACAAGGATCGGATACGTCGGAAGCAACAGCCCGGGAAGCTATACGACAAAATTCAAGACGCCGCAAAGCCTGGACATACAGTTGGACAGCGGCGAGTATCCGGACGGCAGTTTCACGCTGAACGATATCAGCATCGGCAGCGCATACTGGTATAACGAATATAATGACAACGGACTGTATGTCAATTTATTTTTGTGCGACAGCAACGGGAACAACCGGGTACAACTGGGATACTGGCGTATAGAGAGCCAGACAAGCGACTATACCAAGACATTCACGGTAAGGAACGCGACGGGACTGACAGGGAAAGCGCTGTACCTGTTGATGGAAGATACCGTATCCGGATCCTATATGGACAGCCGGGACTATACGGTGCTGCGGTACAGGACGGACGTGACCGTATCGACCATCAAAAACACATACGCAATCACCTGCGAATCCACAACGGGCGGCAACCTGACGGCAAACTATTCGCAAGCGGCGGCGGGGACGACGGTGACGCTGACGCCGGCGCCGGAAACAGGATACCAGCTGACCGGATATACGACGACGCCGAGCGTGACGATCACGGGGAACCAGTTTGTGATGCCGTCCAGCGCGGTGACGATCCGAGCCAACTTTGCAAAAGTTAACTACACGATCACGAAAGCGGCAAGCCCCAGCGCGGGCGGCACGCTGACGGTGGCAAGCACGGCGCAATACAACACGGTTGTGAGCCTGAGCGTGACGCCGGCGACGGGATACAGGTTTACGGGATACACGACGTCCCCCAGCCTGACGATCACGGACAACAAGTTTACGATGCCGCCGAGCAACGTGAGCATCACGGCGAATTTCGAGAAAATCACCTATACGATCACAAAAGCGGCAAGCCCGACGGCGGGCGGCACGGTGACGGTGGCCAGCACGGCGCAGTGCGGCGACAGCGTAAGCATCAGCCAGACACCGAACACGGGATACTACTTTAACGGATGGCAGACCAGCCCGGCGCTGACCATCAGCGGCGGAGCGTTCACGATGCCGGCGAACAATGTGAGCGTGACGGCGAAATACCTGAAGCGCAGCACGGCGACGCTGAGCAAGACGAGCATGACGGGCGGGGACACGATCACGCTGACCATCAGCACGGAATCAAGCGCATACACGCACAAATATAAGCTGAGCTTTGGCACGAACATGGAAACGAGCCTGACGAACGTGAGCGCGGGCGTGACGAGCGTGAGCATCAGCGTTCCGGCGAGCTGGAGCAACTATATCCCCAGCGCGACGAGCAAAAGCGGCGGAAGCCTTGTGCTGTATACCTACAGCGGAAGCACGCAGATCGGCAGCTATACGATCAGCAGCCTGACATACAACGTACCGAGCAGCGCAGTGCCGACCATCGGAACGGTTACGACAAGCATCGCAAGGACGATAGGCGGTGTAACATATGCCAATGTGGGGAACTACTATGTACAGAACCACAGCGGCGTGCGGGTGCAGACGACGGCGGCGGGCGTTTACAGCAGCACGATCAGC